>Ga0302314_10000443_pt1 | contig 77028 bp, 72 predicted proteins | sample III_Palsa_N2_3_FD_200533 | JGI IMG/M metagenome (GOLD analysis project Ga0302314, IMG submission 200533) | Peat permafrost microbial communities from Stordalen Mire near Abisko, Sweden - III_Palsa_N2_3 | ecosystem: Environmental > Terrestrial > Soil > Palsa > Peat permafrost | place: Sweden...
GTGCATCGCCATCCGCACCGCCCTGCTCAAGGACGGCAAGGCCTACCTCCAGGCGGGCGGCGGCCTGGTCGCCGACTCGACCCCGCTGGGCGAATACAACGAGAGCGTCAGCAAGGCCAAGGCCGGGGTCAAGGCCCTGGCCGTCGCCCAGAACGTCTCGCTCAAGCCCTCCCTCCGCAAGGAAGCCCAGATCGCCCAATAGAAAGTCCAGCCAAGGCCATTCCATGCTCCTCGTCATCGATAACTACGATTCCTTCACCTACAACCTCGTCCAGTACTTCGGCGAGATGGGCGTCGAGATCGTGGTGAAGCGCAACGACGAGATCACCCTCGACGAGATCGCCGCGCTCCAGCCCGAGCGGATCGTCATCTCCCCCGGCCCGAAGTCCCCCCGCGAGGCCGGCATCTCCTGCGCGGTGATGGAGCGCTTCGGCCCCACCATCCCGATGCTCGGCGTCTGCCTCGGCCACCAATGCATCGGCGAGGTCTACGGCGGCAAGGTGATCCGCGCCGCCCGCCTCATGCACGGCAAGACCTCCCCGATCCGCCACAACGGCGAGGGCGTCTTCGCCGGCCTCCCCAACCCCTTCGAGGCGACCCGTTACCACTCCCTCATCGTCGAGCGCGAGAACCTGCCCGAGGTCCTCGAGATCACCGCCGACACCGCCGAGCAGGAGATCATGGGCCTCCGCCATCGCGACTTTCCCATCCACGGCGTCCAGTTTCACCCCGAGTCGATCCTCACCCAGGCGGGGAAGGCTGTGTTGAAGAATTTTCTGACGCTTTAGGAAGGATGATTTTTAACCTGTTGAATTTCGGAAGCGGCGGAGATTTTCGCCGAGTATGAGTTTATTCTACCATGCAGACGCGAGGGGCGCGGGAGAGCGGGCTCTTGGGTTTCAGGTGGCGTGTGTCAGCGGCAGATCGAACGCGCTTAATTACGGGCGGGCCGGGATGCACGGGGGCAAAGCGGTTGGGAACGACGCAAAGGGGCTGCGCCCCCTTGGACCCCGCTCAGACTCGATGCGCCTACGCCAATAGTACTCTCATCCCTTATGGAATATCTTCTCCAAAACAGCGTCTACCAGATGGCCTGTCAGCAATTCGACCGGACGGCCGATTTCCTCGACCTGCCGCAGGCCACCCGCGAGCGGGTCAAGTGGCCCAAGCGGGTCGTCTCCGTCACCGTCCCCGTCCGGCTCGACAACGGCCTGGTCCAGGTCTTCCACGGCCACCGCGTCCACCACCACCTCACCCTCGGCCCCACCAAGGGCGGCCTCCGCTTCTCCCCCACCCTCGAGATCGGCGAGGTCGCGGCGCTGGCCATGTGGATGAGCTGGAAATGCGCCTTGGTCGATCTCCCCTACGGCGGCGCCAAGGGCGGAGTCGCCTGCGATCCCCGCGCCCTCAGCCTCCGCGAGCTGGAGGCCGTCACCCGCCGCTTTACCCAGGAGCTGATCCCCTTCATCGGGCCCCACGTCGACGTCCCCGCCCCCGACATGGGGACCAACGAGCAGATCATGGCCTGGATCCTCGACACCTATTCGACCCACGTCGGCCACTCCGTCCCCAGCGTCGTCACCGGCAAGCCGCTCAGCCTGGGCGGCTCGGCGGGGCGGCGCGAAGCCACCGGACGCGGCGTCGCCTTCCTCGCCCACCAGGCCGCCGACCTCCTCAAGCTCCCCGACGAGACCACCGTCATCGTCCAGGGCTTCGGCAACGTCGGCACCTACGCCGCCCTCGCCATGGCCCGCTTCGGCTCCCGCATCGTCGGCGTCAGCGACGTCTCCGGCGCCCTCTACAACCCGAAGGGCATCGACGTCCTCAAGCTCCGCGATCACCTCGACGCCGGCCACCCCTTCTCCCAATTCGCCGGCGGCGACCACCTCACCAACTCGGAGCTCCTGGTCCAACCCTGCGACATCCTCATCCCCGCCGCCCTCGAGCAGGTCATCACCGCCGAGAACGCCGGCAAGCTCCAGTGCCGGATCCTCGCCGAGGGCGCCAACGGCCCCACCACCCCCGAGGCCGACGCCATCATCGACCAGCGTCCCGAGATCTTCGTCATCCCCGACATCCTCTGCAATGCCGGCGGCGTCATCGTCAGCTACTTCGAGTGGGTGCAGGGCCTGCAGAGCTTCTTCTGGACCGAGGCCGAGGTCATGGACAAACTCTACCGCCTCCTCGGCGCCACCTTCACCACCGTGAGCAAGCTCGCCAAGGAACGGAACATCTCGATGCGCACCGCCGCCCTCTCCATCGGCATCAAAAAGGTTTCCGACGCCAAGGCGGCGCGCGGGCTTTTCCCATGAACGGACGGCACCGGGCTTTTCTGGCGGGAGGGTTGCTCGCCCTCGCTCCGCTCTTCCTGCCGCCCGCTCCGGCCCAGGCCGCTACCGCCCCCACCCCGAACGGCACCCTCGTCCGGCTTAACGATTTCGGCAGCGACGACATCGCCTACTTCTCCATCCCCAACCAGGCCCCCCTCGGCGGCATCGTCCTGGTCCACGACGCCTGGGGGCTCAACCTGGTTGTCTCCCTCCTGGCCGACCGCCTCGCCGCCGCGGGCTACATCGTCGTCGCCCCCGACCTCTTCAACGGCCAGACCACCGCCGATCCCGTCCGCGCCGCCGACTTCCGCCGCGACCTCTCTCCGCCCTCCGCCGAGAAGACCATCGATTCCTCGATCCGCTTCCTCCGGGAAAGCCCCCGCTTCCGCGCCACCCACATCTCGATCGTCGGCTGGGGAATGGGTTCGGAACTGGCGCTGGAGGCCGCCGCCGCCAATCCCGCCGTCGAGGGAATCGTCCTGGTCGGCGGGCCGCTCCCCGCCGCGCCCAAGACCCTCGCCAAGCTCAACGCCCCCCTCCTCGGCGTCTTCGATTCCGCCGACCCCAACCTCCCCCCCGACGACCGCCAGCACTTCGTCGAGGCGCTGGGCCGGGAAAAGAAGGACATCGAAATCCACGATCTTCCCGCCGGCGCCCTCCTCAACCCCGCCGCCTTCCCCGCCCCCGCCTGGCCGTGGCTCCTCGATTTCTTCAAGCGAGCCGCCGCCACCCCCCGCCCCACCGGCGTCCAGGAACTCCTCGACAAGATGAACCCCTTCCATCCCGACGACGAACGGACCGAGGACGCCAAGCCCGCCACCTCCAACCAGTAAGTCGGTCGATCCCCGCTCCGATGGAAACTTGGCGCCTCCTCCGCGACGGCCCTGATGGTCCCGGCAGCCCCGCCTGGAACATGGCGGTCGACGAAAGCCTCCTCCGCCTCGCCGCAGGCCCCGTCCTCCGGATCTACGAGTGGAGCGTCCCCGCCGTCAGCCTCGGCTACTTCCAGCCCGCCGCCGTCGCCCCGGCGGGCCGCCCCTTCGTCCGCCGCTACACCGGCGGCGGCCTCGTCGACCACGCCCGCGACGTCACCTACACCGTCGCCGCTCCGCGCGCCCACCCCCTCGGCACCCTCTCCACCGCCGAAAGCTACTCCCGCCTCCACGAAGCCGTCGCCGCCGCTCTTCAAGACATCGGCCTGGAGGCGGTCTTGAGCCCCGTCTGCGACGCAGGCGACAACGCCGCCTGCTTCCAAAAGGCGGTGAAATTCGACGTCCTCCACCAGGGCAAAAAAGTCGCCGGCGCCGCCCAGCGCCGCACCCGCTCCGGCCTGCTTCAGCAAGGCAGCATCCTCCTCCCCGACCCCGCCCTCAATTCCACCCTCCGCGCCCATCTCCCCGCCGCCTTCGCCCGCACCCTCGGCTTCCAAATCGCCGCGCCCCATCCCGGCCAACTCACTCCCGCCGAAATCGCCCTGGCCCAGGAACTGGAGCGCGACCGCTACGCCACCGAGGCCTGGAACCGGCAGCAATGAAACCTTCCCGCCGGATCTTTATTTCTGAAAAATGGCTCCTCAAGATGGGCCGTTTTCCCGAACCCACATGAGCGAGTTCACCATTTTGCAACGGGTGCGCCAGGTCTCCCCCCCCGCCGATTACGAAACCATCCCCGGCAAACCGATCGACCCCGCCGAGTGGCTCCGGGACGCCGAGCGGCTCTATTGGCAGCCGGCCTCTTCGGGCAATCCCGCCAACCCGTCCATCGCGCTCTCCGCGGACACCTTCTTCAACGCCTTCTTCGCCGCCTACTGGCGGCAACTGACCGGCCTGCGCTCCCTCTCGCTGCGCCTGCGGTTGAAAGGCCGCTTCCTGGTCCAGCTCCACCGCAATTCGCTCCAGGGCAAAGAAGTCCTCCACTCGGTCAAAGCCACGCGCGGAGAAGACGGCTTTCGCTTCGACTTCCCCGCCGAAGGCGCCGATCTGCCGGGCCTGCGTTACAATTTCTCGATCAGCGCCTTGGATAAGACCGCCGAGTTCCTGGGCGGAGAATGGATCACCGCCGATCCCGCGCCCGCCCCCATCCGGCTGACCATCGCCATCACCACCCATAACCGCCCATCCTTCGCCGAGGCGACCGTGCGGAAAATCCTGGCCGATCCCGCCCTCGCCGCCGGGGAAGTCCGCCTCCTCGTCATCGACCAGAGCGACGAAGCGAAATTGGAGCATTTGCAGTCGGAGCGCTGCCGGGTGATCCCTCAGAAGAACCTGGGCGGCGCGGGCGGTTTCGCGCGCGCCATGTATGAGCAGGCCTATCGGACGAACGATTCCTGGTCGACCCACCTCCTCTTGATGGACGACGATCTTCACATTGAAACCGATTCGATCCTGCGCGCCCTGCGCCTGGCCCAGTACGCGGTCAAGCCGGTCATCCTCGGCGGGACCATGCTCGACCTCACCCTGCCCGCCTGCCTCCCCTGCCTGGGCGATTTCTTTTCCAATGAGAAGGGTTACCATCGCATCACCCAGCACCTGCGCAATCTCAACGGCGCCCACCCCGAGTCGCTCCAGCAAATGTCCGAGCCGAAGCCGATCGATTACTGCGGCTGGTGGTTTTGCCTCATCTCGATGGAGACGATCCGCCGCTTGCAGCTCCCCTATCCCTTCTTCATCAAGGCCGACGACATCGAATACGGCCTGCGGGCCAAGGCCGCGGGCATCCCCTCGCAGACCATTCCCGGCATCGGCGTCTGGCACCTCCCCTTCGGCCTGAAACAGGCCCCCTGGGTCTACTGCGTCGAACAATACAATCACCTGCTCGTCAATGCGCTCTCCGGCCTTTCCGAAGTGACCGAGGCCCTTCGTTCCCATTGCTTTCAGACCGCGTTGCTCTTGAAAAAAGGCCATCTCAGCTTTGCCGCCGCCCGGATCGTGGCGATCGAAAAATTCCTCCTGGGATGGAAATACTTCCGTTCCCGCACCGCCCCCGATTGGATCGCCGCCCTACGGTCGCAACTCGCCAAGTTCGACGTGGCGGCGGGAACCCCGGAGGCCCCCGGCTTGGAAGCGGAATTGCAAGAACGGCTCCGGCTGCTCGTCCTCCGTTTCGGCGCCGAGATCAAACCGACCGTCGAGGCATTCCATCGTCGGCTTCCCGCCACCCGGACCACAGAGTCCTGGCAGCCCTATTTTAAAAGCGGCAACCTGCTCCATCTCCCCGAGTAAACGCGTCCGGTAAAACCGGGGACTGAATAGAAGAAGCGCCTCAGAGCGCGCCGACCGGATTGATCCCCATCCCAAAGCAGGACCGTCAGCTGCCGACACTGAACGGCTCGGATTTCAGCGAAACCGAGGAATGATCGGGCCTTCTCACACCCAGTTCCCCCTCCAGAGTCATTCCTTTTACCGTGCTGTAGGAAAACGGGATTTGGAAAGCCATCATGCTTTCAGGAGGGAATTTGAAAAAGGCGAAGTCGTTCACAAAAGGACTGGGCCACCAAACCCTTTTCCCAGAGGCTCGATCCGTTAAGTCCAGAGTTGGGAGATAGTTCATAAGAAGAATCTGCTCTTCATCTTTTGATTCGTTTTTGATCAAGACAACGATCGATTCCTTCCCCTTCGTCGTATCCACCATCGGAGCCGGGAAAACCGCCAAAGAAAGCCCCTCCAAGGAGGGACCCCAAGCCGCCTGACTCAGATCGAAACCCGACAACGTCTTAAGCGCATAGGAAGAATTTAAAGTCACCAGAGGCAACGACGCTAAATCCGCCGCCGCCATCGCCGCTAAATGGGCAACCAAGGCCAAAGCAACCGCGAGGGAGAGAAAAGCCGCCTTCATCATTCTTCCACGCATTCGCGTCAGATAAAATACTCCGCATGCAGCTGAAAGTGCCCGCTCAACTTGGCAATATGGCCGACGGTCAGTTTCCGTTCCCCGCGCAGGATTTTATTACCCATCGTCGGATCAATTTTGAGAAAGCGACCCAGATCGGAGGCATTCCAACCGGCCGATTCCAAGAGGAACTTCAACCGCGCCGTAATCGTTAACTTCCCTTCCGGCAGGCTCTTTTCATGCTCCTCTTCATAAGCCAGCACCAGATCGCTCAGCAGTTCAAAATAATCGCCTTGGTCGGCGGTGAAGCGATCCTCAAAGCCCGCCATCGCCTCGACGATCTCCACCGCATTTTCATAACCGACCTTGTCGTGAATCGGGCGGGGCGCATGCATCCCGCACAAACCGAGGTAGGCGCGGGGCATGGTTTCAAAGCGGGGTTTTTGGGCGGTCTTGCTCATAGGATTTCCTATTCGTGAACAGACCCTACGGCGAAGTCGCCTCCGCCGTCGTCACCGGAGTCGAGACCGATGCCGTCGGCGCTCCCATCGAGAGCGGCCGGACCACGATCTCGATCCGCCGATTCTTGAGGTGGTCCGGCCCGTCGTTCGGCGCCACCGGATGGGAAGCTCCCAGGCCACGGGCGATCAGGCGGTCGGGGGAGATCCCGGCATCGGCCAGCACCCGGACCACCGCGCTGGCGCGGCGGGCGGAGACATCCCAGAGATTGGGCGGCTTGGGCGCGGGAGTCGTCGCCGTCGCCGCCGCCGGAGCGGGCGTCGAGTCGGTGTAGCCGTCGATCACGATCTCCTGGTCGGGCGCGGCGGTCTTGAGGGCGGCGCCGAGCTTCTTCAGCAGATCGGCCCCCTTGGCATTGAGGACGGTGTCGCTGCCGTCGAAGAGGAGGGAGTTGGCCAGCCGGACCGAGACGTGATCCCCCTCAATCCAGATTTTGAAACTATCGGCAGGCGGGGCGGGATCGATGGCCTGCACGGCCTTGGCGAGCTGGTCCTGGAGATCGGCCCGCGCGTGGTTCTGCTGGTCGGCGAGCTGGTCGGCCTGGTCGTTCTGCGCCTTCACCTGCTGGAGCGATTCGGTGGTCTCGCGGAGGATCTGCTCGCGGTTCTTCAACATGCTGCCGGTCTGGGAGAGTTCGGTCTGGAGGGTATCGACCTCGGCGCGGAGCTTGGTGTTCTCCTCCATCAACCGCTGCTGGTCGTCCTTGAGCAGGCGGGTGTGCCGTTCCTCGACGGCAAAGCCGCGGTAGAGATAGAGCAGGCCGACCGCCAGGAGAAGGGTGAGGCCGCCCCAGAAGATCAAGGCGCTCCGCCCCCCCGCAGGCATCCAGATGGGACGGGCCGTTTTCTCAGGAGTTGCGGGTGCCACTCCTGTACTTTGCCTAGGAACGGCCCTGCCGCAACTTCTTTGCGCTCCCGCGCCGAAGGCAGACCCGGAGAATCTTCTCGCAAGGCGCCCCTGGAAGATTTATCACCACTCTCCCTATGACCGAGCTCGCCAAGGCCTACGAACCCGCTTCGATCCAGGATCGGCTCTATGCCGCGTGGCTGGAGAAGAACTATTACCGCGCCGACGAGAAGTCGTCCAAGCCCCCCTTCTCGATCGTGATCCCGCCGCCGAACATCACCGGCGTCCTCACCATGGGCCACGTCCTCAACAACACCCTCCAGGACATCCTCGCCCGCAAGGCCCGCCTGGAAGGGAAGGAAGTCCTCTGGCTGCCGGGCACCGACCACGCGGGATTGGCCACCCAGACGGCGGTGGAGAAAGTGCTCCGCAAGGAGGAGAAGCTCACCCGCCACGACCTCGGCCGGGACGAATTCCTCCGCCGGGTCTGGACCTGGAAGGAAAAGCACGGCGGCATCATCATCCAGCAGCTGAAGAAGCTCGGCTGCTCCTGCGACTGGAGCCGCGAGCGCTTCACCCTCGACGCCGACTACAGCCGGGCGGTCGAAAAAGTCTTCATCGATCTCTACGGCAAGGGCCTCATCCGGCGCGGCAAGCGGATGGTCAACTGGTGCCCCGGCTCCCTCACCGCGATCTCCGACGAAGAGGTGATCCCCAAGCCCCAGCAGAGCCTCCTCTATTACGTGAAGTACGAGGTGGTCGATCAACCCGGCACCTTCCTCACCGTCGCGACCACCCGGCCCGAGACCATCCCCGGCGATGTGGCCCTGGCGGTCCATCCCGGCGACGAGCGCTACGCCACGCTGATCGGCCAGAGCGTTTATCGTCCCTTCCCCCACGCTCCTATCCCGGTGATCGGCGACGAACAGATCGATCCGAAATTCGGCACCGGCGTCCTCAAGGTGACACCCGCCCACGACAAGACCGACTTCGAGATCGGCCAGCGCCATCACCTCCCCGCCATCGACGTCCTCACCCCCGCCGGAAAATTGGCGACCCCCGCCGTCCCCGAACTCGACGGCCTCGACCGCTTCGAGGCCCGGACCAAGTCGGCGGCCCTCCTGGCCGAGCGCGGCCTGCTCGAAAAGGAAGAGGCCTACCAGAACACCGTCGGCTTCAGCGAACGGGCCGATGTCCCCATCGAGCCCCGCCTCTCCGAACAGTGGTTCCTCGATTACCCGAAGATTCCCGAGGCGATGGCGGTGGTGAAGCAAAAGCTCATCCAGTTCTTCCCCGCCCATTGGGAGAAGGTCTACGCCCATTGGCTCGAAAACATCCAGCCCTGGTGCATCTCCCGCCAGGTCTGGTGGGGCCACCGCATCCCCGTCTGGTACAAGGACGGCGAACAGAAATGCCAGTCCGAGTCTCCCGGCGCGGGCTGGGAACAGGACCCCGACACCCTCGACACCTGGTTCTCCTCCTGGCTCTGGGCTTACGAGACGATGGACCCCGCGACCCGGGCGAAGTTCTACCCCACCTCGGTCTTGGTGACCGGCCCCGACATCATTTTCCTCTGGGTGGCGCGGATGATCATCGCCGGCCTCGAGTTCACCCCGGGCCAAACCGCCCAGCCCGAGGACAATATCGCGTTCAAGGACGTCTATTTCACCGGCCTGATCCGCGACCAGAAAGGGCGGAAGATGTCGAAATCGCTCGGCAACTCCCCCGACCCGCTCGACCTCATCGCCAAATACGGCGCCGACGGGTTGCGCTTCGGCCTGATGCGGATCGCCCCCCAAGGCGCCGACATCCGCTTCGACGAAAAGCAGATCGAGGAAGGCCGCAATTTCGGCAACAAGCTCTGGAACGCCTGCCGCTTCCGCGCCATGCAGGGCCCGATCGATCCCCAGGCCGATCCGGCGAAACATCAGCTCTCCCCCTTCGCCCGGCTCCTCCTCCGCCAACTCGACGCCATGACCCGCGAGGTCGAGGCCGGCTTCGCCGCCTACCAGTTCAGCGCGGTGGCGGGAGCCCTCTACGATTTCGTCTGGAATGAGTTTTGTTCCAAGTTCATCGAGGTGGCCAAGGTCGATTTCAACAACCCCGATTCGCCCACCCGCGCCGGCACCCTGGCGACGATCGACCACACCCTGAGCGTCGTCCTCCGCCTCCTCCATCCCTTCATGCCGTTCCTCACCGAAGAGCTTTGGCTCAACCTCGGCTTCGGCACCGAGACCATCCAGTTCACCCCCTGGCCCCGTCCATCGGCCGCCCTCACCGGCGCCGACGAAGCCTCCGCCTTCGCCCAGCAGGTCTACGACAGCGCCGAGAAAGGCCGCAAGCTGCGCGGCGATTTCAACATCCCCTCCAACCAGAAGGCGAAGTTCGTGATCCAGAACGCGACGCTCGGCGCCGACACGCTCGCCGTCCTCGCCACCCTCCTCAACGCCAGCGAGCTCGAACTCACCTCCGCCCCGCTGGAGCGGACCCCCACCGCCTTCACCCCGCTCGGCGACCTCTACCTCCCGCTCACCGGCCTGATCGATCCCGCCGCCGAAAAGGCGCGGATCGCCAAGGAAATCGAAAAAATCGATAAGGACATCGAACTGACCGAGAAGAAACTGGCCAACCCCGAGGTGGTCGATCGCGCCCCGGCCGAAAAAGTCGCCAAGTGGCGGAGCGATCTGGAGACCCTGCGCGGCAACCGGGAACGGCTGGAAGCGCAGCTGCAGCAGCTGGCCGGACTTTAGAGTCTGTAGGTCGCGAACCTACGCATAGACCTACGTAAAGCCTGCGTACCCGAGATTGCGGGGCTCCCATAACCGGAGCGCGGGTGAGGCCGAAACGCAACGCGACCGCGCTGCTCAGGTCGAACCCACCATCCCATGATGGATGGCGTAGCGGGTCAGCGTCGCCACTTCGTGGATGTCGAGCTTGCGCATCAGATTCGCCCGATGGGTCTGCGCGGTCTTGAACGAAATCGTCATCTTGGCGGCGATCTCCTTGGTGCTGAAACCCTGGGCCACGTACTTGAGCAGCTCCACCTCGCGCGGCGTCAGCGCCGAGTGACTGCTCTGCTCACGGATCGCCGGGATCCCGGACGCCGCGGCGGAGAGGGGATTGCTGGAATTGCCGTTGGTCGAGCTGCGGAACTTCTCCAGCACCGCCAACAACTCGGCGAAGGGCGCATGCTTCGCCACGAAGCCGTCGGCGCCGGACCGTTTGAACTCCTCGACCAGCTCGGGCGTCTCGAAGGCCGTCATCATGATGATATGGCAGTCGGGGAGCTGGCTGCGGAGCTGGCGGAGCACCTCCATCCCGCTCAGGCCGGGCAGGTAGAGATCGACCAGCGCGACATCGGGCTTGAGCCGGAGCGCCGCCTCGACCCCGCTCTTGCCGTCGCGGCAGATCTCGATCTGGGTTACGCCTACTTCCCTCTTGAGAACCCGCATCAGCAGGTCGCTGAAGAGAACTTGATCTTCGATGATGACAGCCGTTTTCACTTGCCCTTTTGTATGGCCAGTCTGGCCCGAATTTGCTTGAGCGACAACGCAAGAGAATACTCAAGGAGCCCTAAGGGGGTTGACCTGAGCAGGCATGAGGGTTCAACGAAAGACATGCGGCGCGAAACGGAGGGGTTGTTAAAAGAAAAACGAAGGAGCGGCCGACATGAACGCACGCGCCGACAACGCGGCGCCGACCATTGTCCCGACGGACAACCTCCCTGCATCCATGCCCGAAAAACCCTTCATCCCAAAAGAGGGTATGGAGAGTTAAAGCAAGAACAATCGGGTGATTGCTTTAGAAACCGAAATATCGCCGAAGGCCGAAAACACAGGGATCGCCGGGGAACATGGCCCGGGAAACCGCTATTTTACAGGTGTCGGAGCAGATGATACTCGATGCTGTCGACCAGCGCGATCCACGAAGCCTCGACGATATTGGTCGAAACCCCGACCGTGCTCCACGAGCGCGCGCCGTCGCTCGACTCGATGAAGACCCGGACCTTGGCCTCGGTGCCGGAGCTCGAATTGACGATGCGGACCTTGTAGTCGGTCAGCTTGATCGCGGCGATCTGCGGATAGAACTTCACCAGCGCGGAGCGGAGCGCGGCGTCGAGCGCGTTGACCGGCCCGTCGCCTTCCGCGACGGTGTAGGCGGCCTCGCCGTTGACCGAGATGCGGACCGTCGCCTCGCAGCTCTCATAATTGCGGGAGGGCGTCTTGCGCAGCGAGATATGGTACTCGAGCAGCTCGAAGAAGGCCGGATGATGCTGCAGCGTCTTGCGGACCAGCAGCTCGAAGGAGGCGTCGGCCCCCTCGAACTCATAGCCCTCGTTCTCCATCTGCTTGATCCGCTCCAGGATCTGCAGCGTTTCCGGCGCCTTCTCCTGCAGCTCGATGTGGAGCTCGCGCGCCTTCATCATCACATTGGTCCGGCCCGAGAGCTCGCCGACCAGGATCCGCCGCGAATTGCCCACCACCTCGGGGCGGACATGCTCGTAGCTGTGGATCACCTTGTTGACCGCGTTGACATGGGTGCCGCCCTTATGGGCGAAGGAAGCCTGGCCGATGTAAGGCGCCCGGACATTGGGCCGCTGATTGGCCGTCTCGTCGATGAAGAGCGAGAGATCGCGGAGCTGCGCCAGCTTTTCGTCCGAGACCACCCGGTGGCCCATCTTGAGCTGGAGATTGGGCAGCACCGTGGTCAGGTTGCAATTCCCCGTCCGCTCGCCGTAGCCGTTGGCCGTCCCCTGCACCTGGGTCGCCCCCGCCGCCACCGCGGCCAGCGCGTTGGCGACCCCGAGGCCGCCGTCGTCATGGGTGTGGATGCCGATCGCCCCGCCCACCTCCGCCACCACCCGCCGGGTCACCTCGGCGACATAATCGGGCAGCGAGCCGCCGTTCGTATCGCAGAGCGCCAAGACATCGGCCCCCCCCTTGCGCGCCGCCCGCAGGCAGGCCAGCGCGTAATCGGCGCTATCCTTGTAACCGTCGAAGCAATGCTCCGCGTCATAGATCACCTCGCGGCCCGCCGCCTTCAGATAGGCCACCGTCTGCTCGATCATCGCCAGATTCTCCTCGGGCGTGGTGCGGAGCACCTCGTGGACATGGAGGAGCCAGGTCTTGCCGAAGATCGTCACCACCGGAGTATCGGCCTCCAGCAGGGTGCGCACCTGGGGATCATCCTCCACCCGCACCCCCTGCCGCCGCGTGCTGCCGAAGGCCGCCAGCCGGGCATGGGTGAACTTGAGCGACTTGGCCCGCTCGAAGAACTCGATGTCCTTCGGATTGCTCCCCGGCCAGCCGCCCTCGATGTAATGGACCCCGAAGAGGTCGAGCCGCTCCGCGATGTGGAGCTTGTCGGCGGTCGAGAAATTGATCCCTTCGGCCTGCGCGCCGTCGCGCAGCGTGGTATCGTAGAGGGTCACGTCCGGTTTCATAAGGTTCTGGGGTCCGTCACTATGAGGCGCGGAGGGCCTTTTTGCACGTTCCTTTTGCAGGGCCCCGCCAGGGCTAAAACCACTCCCCGCCTATCGACAGGAGCCCTCTTTGATGGCAAGGTTGTACCATGCAAATCCATATCAGCCCGCGCGATGTCAAGTTGACCGCGGCGCTTCATTCCTACGTGGCCGACAAGCTCGAAAAGCTCGAACATTACGCCACCGGCATCATCGGCGCCCACATCGCCATCGTCCACGACCAGACCCGGGCCAACAAACACGCCTTCGTCGTGAAGATCCACCTCGCCATCCCCGGACCCGACGTCCACGGCGAAGACCACGGCCACGACCTCTATCACGCCATCGACCTCGCCGCCAAGAAGATCGAGCTCCAGCTCCGCAAGGCCAAGGCCCACAAAGCCAAGAGCCGCCGCGACGGCGGCCGCACCGTCAAGTCGAAGCGCGAGGCCGCCTAACTGCCTCACTGCCTCACCTGGCGTCCATCCCATGACCCTTCCCGTCGCCGGGGAAAGCACGGAACGCCCGGAGGAAACAGCTCGGGAAATGGATCGCCAATCGCCCCCGCCGCTCCTCCTGGCCTCCGGCTCGCCCCGGCGGCGGGAATTGCTCGCCGCGCTCGCCGTCCCCTTCGAGGTGGCGGCGGGCGTCGCCTTCGAGGAATTGACCGAGCGGGAGAACCAAGCCTTCTCCCCCTCCGAATTCGTCTGGCGCAACTCCCTCGGCAAAGGCCTGGCCGCCGCCCGCCGCTTCCCCGGACGGACCCTCCTCGCCGCCGACACCATCGTCAGCCTCGGCGCCCGCATCTTCGGCAAGCCGCGCGACCGCGCCGAAGCCGCCGCCACCCTCGCCGCCCTCGGCGGACGGACCCATCTCGTCCAGACCGCCGTCGTCCTGATCTCTCCCTCCGGCCAAATTGAAGGCGGCATCGAGCGAACCCGCGTCACCTTCCGCCCCCTTACTCCCGCCGCCATCGGGCGCTACCTCGCCGCCGTCGACGTCTCCGATAAAGCCGGTTCTTATGCCATCCAACAGCATGGCGATTGGCTTGCGGCTAAGATCGAGGGCTCCTTTTCCAATGTGATCGGCTTTCCGCTCGAGCGGGTTGCTGCGTTATTGGCGCGGCGTTAGAGCCTATCATGCACTTTGGGAGAGGAGCGTCGCCGAGTCCGAGGGATTGATACCACGCGGACGCGAGGAGCGCGGGAGAGCGGGCTCCTGGGTTTCAGGTGGCGCATGTCATCAGCAGATCGAACGCGCTGATTACGGGCGGACCGGGATGCACGGGGGCAAAGAAGTTGGGAACAACGCAAAGGGGCTGCGCCCCCTTGGACCCCCCTCAGAGTCGATCTGTAACCTCGATGGGAGCTGAGTCTTGAGCTTACTTAAACTGAAAACGCCCTAGCCAGCCACCAACGCCGCCTGCCGCACCACCACCTCACGCGTGCGACGCACCGTCTCGTCGATCTCCGCCTCCGTCGTCCCTTTCCCCAGCGAGAACCGCACCGTCGCCCGCGCCGCCTCCGGCGGGACTCCCATCGCCCGCAGCACATGCGAGGGCAACACCGACCCCACCAGACAAGCCGACCCGCTCGAAAGCGCCAACCCCGCCAGATCGAGTGCGATCAATAAATCCTCCCCCTCCAGCCCCGCAAAACTGACACTGAGCGTATTCGCGATTCGCCCCACCGGATCGCCATTCCGCCGCGCCACCGGCAGATCGCTCAGCGCCGACCAGAGCCGCTCCACCAGCGCGAACTGGCGCGGCCCTTCTTCCTCACGCCCCGCCTCCGCCCGCGCCAGCGCCTCGGCCAATCCCACAATCGCCGCCACATTCTCCGTCCCCGGCCGGCGCGTATTCTCCTGGCTCCCGCCATGGGTCAACCGCTCCAGCGGCTCCCCAGCCCGCAGAAAGAGCAACCCCGCGCCGAGCGGCCCGTAAAATTTATGCGCCGTCAAACTCAGCGCCGTAATCCCCTCGGAACCGCCGCGCCCGATCGGCAGTCGTTCCTTCCCCGCGCTCTGCACCGCATCGGTGTGAAAGCGCACCCCGCGCCGCGCCGCCCGCGCCGCCAGCTCCGCCACCGGCTGACAGACCCCGGTCTCATTGTTCGCCGTCATCACCGTCGCCAGCACCGTATCGCCCCGCAGCGCCGCCTCGAATTGATCGGGATCAGTCCGCCCCAAGGCATCAACCGGCAAAAACGTCACCTCCCATCCTTCGCGCTGCAACGCCTCGCAGGTCTCCAGCACCGCATGATGCTCCGTCGCCGAAGTCACCAGATGCCGCCCCCTGGCAATGCCCGCGCGAGCCAATCCCCGGATCGCCAAATTATTGCTCTCCGTCCCGCCACCCGTGAAGACGATCTCCCCCGGCCTCACCCCCAGCAGCGCCGCAATCCGATCCCGCGCATTATCGACCGCCGCCCGGGCCCTGCGCCCCTCTGCATGAATACTGGAAGGATTCCCCGCCGGGCCGAGATAGGGCTCCATCGCGGCGCGCACTGCCGGATCGAGCGGCGTCGTCGCGTTATGGTCGAGATAGATGCGGTCGGCGCTCACGGCAGCCGTTTTCTAAATCTGCCAATCGGTCCCGGCCCCACCGGGCGTCCGCGCCTTGAAGACCAGCTGCTGCTCCGCCATCGTCACCGTCGTATCGGCAGCCACCGAGTCGAGCAGCCAGACATTCCCGCCGATCACCGCCCGGGCCCCGATCACCGTCTCGCCGCCCAGGATCGTCGCGCCCGGATAGAGCGTCACATGCTCCTCGATCGTCGGATGGCGCTTCCTGCCCCGCAGCTGCTGGCCGCCCCAAGTCGAGCGCGCCCCCAGCGTCACCCCGTGATAGATCTTCACATGGTGGCCGATCTCGCAGGTCTCGCCGATCACCACCCCGGTCCCGTGATCGATAAAGAAATAAGGCCCGATCTGCGCGCCCGGATGGATATCGACCCCGGTCCGGCTGTGCGCCCACTCCGTCATCATCCGGGGCAGCAGCGCCACCCCCTGCCGGTAGAGCAGATGGGCCAGCCGATAGACCGCCACCGCCTCGATCCCCGGATAAGAAAGCATCACCTCCTCCACACTCCCCGCCGCCGGATCGCCCGCATAGGCCGCCTCGACATCGGTTTGGAGGACACAGCGCAACCCCGGCAGCCCATGCAAAAAGAGCTCCGTCGCCGTCGCCGCATCGACCCCGGGCACCGGCCGGAACTCCAGGCTCTTGCCGATCTCCTCGCGCAACTGCGGCTCCAGCCGGCGCAACACCTCGCCAATGAAATCCGCCACCTCCTTCTGATCGAGCGGACGCCCCGAGAAAAACCCGGGGAAAAGCAGATGGAGCAGATTCTCCGTCAACGCCGTCACCGCCACCTTCGACGGCAGATTGATCCCGTCGATATGGTTGATCCCCCCGCACTCCGCATAGGAATCGAGCAGGGAATCGGTCAGGCTCGAAGGCTTCTCGGTCATCGGATGAGGATAGAGCGTACCGGGCGGGTGGAAAGTAAAAGTGGAAGCACCGATCTTGCGTGCCTTGCCGCAACATTCCTTTCGACAAACCCGAAGTAAGACACTATCTTACCTCCATGACCACCGCGATTTCCAGCAAGGGCCAGATCGTCCTTCCCGCTGAGCTTCGGCACCAGGACGGAATCGAATCGGGACAGCGCTTCGAGATCGAGCGACTGAAGGCAGGAGAGTACCGGCTGGTCCGCGTCGCGCCCGCCCGCAATGCGGGGTTGGTCGATTGGCTCCTTTCCTGCCCGGGCAAGGGATATTTCACCCCCGTCACCTCGGAATCGACCGATTCTCTCTGATTTGTTCGGCACCCCTCCCTTGCCGATATGACCTATCTGGTCGATGCCAACGTCCTGAGCGAGCCGACCAAGCCCAACCCCGATTCAAAGGTGTTGGAATGGCTGCGGCGGCACGAACAGTCCATCGCGGTCGATCCAGTCATTTTGGGGGAGCTTCGCTTCGGCATCCTCCTTTTACCCAAGGGCAAGCGGCGGCAGGACCTGGACCACTGGTTCAACCAGGGGGCGCGGCGGATTGCCTGCCTGCCCTGGGATGCCGCCGTGGGACTGAGATGGGCGGAGCTGCTGGCCGCGCTGCGTTCCTCCGGCGAAGCCATGCCGGTAAAGGACAGCATGATCGCGGCGACCGCCTTGACCCATGGGCTCACCCTCGCGACGCGAAACGGACGCGATTTTGGCAAGGCGAAGGTGAAGTTGGTTAATCCGTGGGGGTGAGGGCCGCATGAAAATTCTCCGGCCATCCTTGCACGGGAAACTTCGAGGTCGCAAATTGCGACCTCATGGACCGGGGGAGAATGTGGCAAACGAACAAGGCGGACGCATCCCATGAATAAAACCAGGATCGCGGTTTTCCTTGCGGTTGTATCGTTCTCGTTGGCAAACGCCCACTCACAGGACAACCCCGGAGTCGCCTTCTCCTATATTTCCGAGCAAGATTCCCTTCCCGCATCCCCCGTGGGCCAGACCTTCCATTGGACCTGGCACAACGGCCTAAGCACGCCATTCGATCTCGAGATTTCCTTTTGCGTCAACGGCCAGGACATCGGAGGGCAGGGCACACCGAAACTGGAGGGGGACGGCACGCTCTCCGTAGCCGTTGCGCCCATTCCGATGGCGGTTCCGGATCGGGCCGCCGCGCTCTATGGTTGTCTGACCTACCAAATGGGCCTCCATCCGGGAGGCAAAAAGGTGAAAATAAAAGGCGGTGGCGGGACAACCACCTATTATGGCAACGAAATTGCCGGACTTCCCCAAGAGCAGTGGCCTTCGAAATATATCGGGACCCCCTTGCATCTCGTCCTAAGAGACGGATTGGTTGAGGTCGGAAAGAAAACCTTATTGGCCGAATCAACCCGGCCGGATGACCAATCCGCAAGCCCCAATGCTTCAGACAATCTCGTCCACGAGTTTTCCGTCTATGTCACCGTCGCTTATGCGACTCCCTCCGATAGCAGCGTGAAAAATACCGAAAACACCTCCGCGCCAAGTCCGGCTCCCCAGACGATGGAACAACCGCCCCAGGGTCGATAAGCAATGCCATTCGTGCAATCCCATCCGCGTCAGGCCTGCACATTTGCCCATGATAACCTAGAGTCTTTTCAATTGATTCGGCACCCGCTTCGACCCTGACTCGATTCGCCATCTCCCCGGGACTTGATTGCTTCCCGCCAGCATCCTGTCACGATAGGAGCATGATCCGGGGGAATTGGGCAGGATGGGCCATCGCCGTAATAGTCGGCGTGCTGGCATTTACGGAATCCCAGGCGCAGGAAGTGGTTTCATGCCAGGCCGATCACGATCCAGCCCACGTGGCAAAGCGGGAGGCCGATTTCACGCCGTGGTGTACGCCCCAGGAATCGGGTGATTACTGGCAAAAACTCTCGCCGGATCATCTCCCGATCTTCGGCGAGAACCAGGGCGATAAACGCCGGACGCTCTACCTTCCGAATCCGGGGACTGGCTATTGGACGCTGGATGGCTTGACGAAGCAACAACTCCTCGACATCCAAAAAAACCATCTGAAAATCCATGACGAACTGGTGAACATCATCGCCTACCGCGATTCCGCCGGAAATGTCACCGGCTATTGGGCGCTTTGGGTGCCGCAAAGCCGCTCCTTCCTCATCAAGGAGGCCCTGGCGGAGCGGGGAATCACCGCGGGCTACCTCGATTACGGTTTTGCCGACCGGGTGCGACGCTCGTTCCATCGGCTCGATCCCTATACAGCCGTTGTCGCGCTGGCAGCCCTTGGGGGCAGCCTGGCAGTGCTGGCATGGCTGCTTGCCAACCTATTTTCATCCTGGCGGAAAGCCCGTGGAATCAAGCCGAACGGAAGCCTCGCCGCCATCGGGCTGCTTTTCCTTCTCCTGGGCAACCTGCGGGCGGAGGAGTTGACCCTGAGCAAAGTCGACACGGCGCACGCCGAAGCGCGAGAAGCGGCGTTCATCCCGTGGGGCCAGCAACCGGAATCGAGCGATTATTGGAACCGCCTGCATATGGCGAACATTCCGATCCTCAACGAAAAAACCCAAGGAGGCTGGATGCGCGACATCTATGTGCCCTGGGGCAAATGGGGCTATTGGGTCCTGGGTGGCATGCCGAAGCGGGTACTCTTCGCGGAGGACAAGGGGAGGCATCTAGCCCATTACGATCTGGTCAGTGCGGCGTTATTCCAAAATGAGGCGGGACAAGACCTCTACTGGGCCCTGTGGGCTCCTCACGCGAGAGTCGCCCAGGTTCAGGAAAAAATGGCCGAACTCGGAATCACGACGGGCCGCATCGATTACAATGCCGGGGACCGTTTCGAAATGTGGGCCGAGTCGGTCAATCCCCAGGCCGACCGCATCGCCCTCATCGCACTCGGCATCGCCCTGCTCGACGGGATCCTCTTCGTGGCGATCCACCGGATGGCGAAGCGCTCTTAACCGAACTCTTCCGAAGTTTCGCAAAGGATTTGAGAGCCTGGAGCGTCTTCATGTCAAAGGAGCTCAATGGTTCATGAAATCTAAAGACGCCGGAATCGTCCGTTTCCACTTATTTGCCGCACTGTTTGCCGCGACGCTCTCATTTGCGAGTCCTGCCTTCTCGGACGAGGCAAATCCCCAGGACGTGCCGGAATTTCACCTCTCCACCGCCACCCTCACCGTACCGACCAATATTCAAGGGTTCGTGGGACCGTCGAATGGCCCCTCCATTTCCTACACCCTCGAATGCCAGTCCTTCCTGAATTCCAACCTCCGCGTGGCCATCCCCAACACGGTCCCCACCCAGGATTCTTTAAAAAACGTCGCCGACAATCCCTATCGCTCCTTACTGGTAGCCGCCAATCTCAATAAATTGGGGGATACTCCCAGCCGGCTCTTGATGACGGCGCCGGACAGTCGGGAGCGCATGGCCGCATTGATGAGTGCGAACAATTGGAGCGCCCTCACGCAAAAAATGATGAGCGATCAGCAGTCCGTTCAATTGCTCTTAGCGATCAAAAGCGGCGAGCTGATCTGCATCTTCTATCGCTTCATCGATCAGAGCGGCGCTGCGGGCCGGATGGTCCTCGCCGAAACCTTTCAAAACATCGACGGGCTTTATCTCCTCGATTCCAAGGACATCTCGGCGCCGGAGATATTGAACCTCATGGGAGCCCTGATCGTTAAAGGCGAAACGGGCGTCACCGTGCAGGAGACTGCGCCCCCCGGCGCCGCCGCCTCCACAACCGCCGCTCCTTAGTTAACGACATTCGTGTTAACGCCATTCGTGTCAGGTCTATACTTTTTTTACATTCATGACCTCCTTTCAGCGCGGGGTAAATTGTATAAATGTATAGACCTGACACGAATGGGAGCACTACACGAATGGGACGCAAAGACACGAATGGGACGCGTACACATTTATACATTTAACTTAGGATTCTCGCCGAGTCCGAGTCTCTTCCACCACGAGGACGCGAGAAGCGCGGGAGAGCGGTCTCATCGATTTCAGATAGCGCGAATCAGGAACAGATCGAACGCGCCGATTACGGGCGAACCGGGATGCACGGGAGCAAAGAGCAGGGAACGACGCAAAGGGGCTGCGCCCCCTTGGACCCGGCTCAGAGTCGATTTCGCCACCCCTATGGGGGCAACATCTCGCGCTAAATACTACACCGCACCGAACTCCGCCAACCGCCCCGCCGCCCACAATAAATCGTCCGTCCCGATCACAAACGGCGGCGTGAACGCCACCACATTCCGCTCCACCCCATCGCTCAGGATCAGGATCCCCTCCGCCAAAAACCCCTCCACGATCTTCCCCGCCCGCTTCGGATCGGGCCGGCCCTCCCGGTCGACCGCCTCGATCCCGGCCATCAATCCCCGCCCGCGCGGCTTCTGGAAACCGGGCACCGTCACCGCGATCTCGCGCAGCTTCTGCAGCAGCGCCATCCCCTTCTCGGTCACGGCGGCGGAGATCTCGGGCGCCTCCAATAATTGCAGCGAGGTCAGCGCCATCCGGCAGCCGAGCGGATTCCCCAGGAAGGTGCTGGTGTGGATCGCCTCGCCCCGCGAGACCGGCCAGCGGTTCATCAGCGCCGCCCGGCCCACGCAGGCCGAGATCGGATAACCGCCGCTCAGCGCCTTGCCCAGGCAGACCAGATCGGGGACCACCCGATCATGATCGCAGGCGAAGCGGCGCCCCGTCCGATACCAGCCGGTATAGATCTCGTCAAAAATCAGCAACGCCCCGGACTCGTCGGCCAGCCGCCGGAGCAGCGGGAGGAACCAGGGAGGCGGGATATTCTGGCCGCCGCGCCCCTGCAGCGGCTCGACCACGATCGCACCGATCTCGGACGACCCCGCGGCAAAGAGCGCGCGCAGCTCCCGCTCCGTCTGGGCCGGATCGGAAGTCCCGCAGGGAAAGGGCTGAAACACTGCGAAATCGGCGAGTTGCCCGGCAAAGGGATCGCGGAAAAACGCCTGCCCCGTCACCGTCAGCGCGCCATACCCGAGGCCGTGATAGCCGCCCTCGAAGGCGAGCACGCCGCGCCGCCCGGTCGCCAATGCCGCCGTCTTCAGCGCCGCCTCGACCGCCTCGCTCCCCGAGTTCGCCAGGATCGTCTTGCTCGGCCCCGCCCCCCAGGCCTCGAAGGTGAGGCGGGAGAGCTCCCGGCAGAGCTCGACCTTCAACGCCGTCGGATGGACATCGCCCATGGCGTGAAAAAGCTTCGTCGCCTGCTCCTCCATCGCCCGGACCACCTCGGGCGGCCCGAACCCCAAGCTGGCGACCCCGAACCCGCTGGTCAGGTCGAGGAAACGATTCCCATCGACATCCCAGACTTCCGCCCCCAGCGCCCGCTCCCAAAAAACCGGAAATCGTTCCGAAAGATAAGTAATGTGATGAGATTCGACCTCGCGGAGGGCAGCCCCCAACGCCCGCGAACGGGGGCCGGGAATGGAGGTCTGGAGGAAGGGGCGCATGGCGTACGCTCCCCATTGCAACCACTTGATTCATAAGTGGAAAGAAAATTTCGAAAAATCCCCCAATTTCGTCGGACTGTTGCTTGAAAGTTGCATGCTTCCTGCTCATAGTCGTCTCGTTATGTCTACCGCCGAGACCAAACGGGCCGAAATCAAGAAAGTCACCTCCTCCGCCTCGCTAATTCTCCCGCCGGAGGGGAGGCTCCGGCTCTACCGGCAAATGCTTCTTATCCGGCGCTTCGAGGAAAAAGCGGCCCAGGCCTTCACCCAGACCAAGATCAAGGGCTTCTGCCACTTGTACATCGGCGAGGAAGCGGTCGCGGTCGGCTCGATCTCGGTCCTCCAGCCCCAGGATGCGGTCATCACTGCTTACCGCGACCACGGCCACGCCATCGCCAGCGGCATGGAGATCAAGCCCCTCATGGCCGAGCTCTTCGGCAAGGCCACCGGCTGCTCGAAGGGCAAGGGCGGCTCGATGCACTTCTTCTCCAAGGAAAAGAACTTCTTCGGCGGCCACGGCATCGTCGGTGGCCAGACCCCCCTCGGCGCCGGCCTCGCCTTCGCCCAGAAATACCAGGGGACCAACGGCGTCACCCTCTGCTACCTCGGCGACGGCGCCGTCAATCAGGGCGCCTTCCACGAATCGCTCAATATCGCCGCCCTCTGGAAGCTTCCCGTCATTTACATTATCGAGAACAACCAGTGGTCGATGGGCACCAGCCTCGCCCGCTCCTCGGCCGGCCTCCCGCTGGTCAACCGGGCCCACGGCTACGACATGGCCGGAATCGTCGCCGACGGCATGGACATCGACGACGTACGGGCCAAGACCGCCGAGGCCGTCAACCTGGCCCGCACCGAGAGCCAGCCGACCCTGATGGAGATCCGCACCTACCGTTATCGCGGCCACTCGATGTCCGATCCCGGCAAATACCGGACCAAGGAAGAGATCGAGAAGCACCTGGCGAGCGACCCCATCCATCTCTACAAGAGCCGCCTCCTCGAGCAGAAGATCACCACCGACGAGGCCCTCGAGAAAATGGACGAGGAGATCAAGGCCGAGGTCCAGGCCGCCTACGATTTCGCCGAAGAGAGCCCCGAGCCCGAGATCTCCAGCATGTATGAAGACATGCTCGCCCCCGAGGACCAGATCGACGAGATTCCCCGGGGCAACTACAACCACTTCTAGAGCCCGCTCGGCTCTTCTTTCCTCCCCCCCTCCGTCCCCTCCATTTCCCCCACCCTTTCTCCTTTCTATTTTCCCATGCAAACATTGACGATGCGCGACGCCTTGAACCAGGCCATGGCCGAGGAAATGGAGCGCGACGAGCGCGTCCTCCTGATGGGCGAGGAAGTCGCCGAATACGACGGCGCCTACAAGATCAGCCAGGGCCTCCTCAAGCGCTTCGGCCCCAAGCGGGTGATCGATACCCCGATCAGCGAGTCGGGCTTCGCCGGCCTCGCCATCGGCGCCGCCACCTTCGGCCTCCGCCCCATCGTCGAGTTCATGACCTGGAGCTTCTCCCTGGTCGCCTACGACCAGATCATCAACAACGCCGGCCAGATCCGCTACATGTCGGGCGGCCAGTTCTCCGTCCCCATCGTCTTCCGCGGCACCGCCGGTGGCGGCCTCCGGGTCGGCGCCACCCACTCCCATACCCCGGAGAACTGGTACGCCAACGTCCCCGCCCTCACCGTCATCAGCCCCGCCTTCCCCGACGACGCCAAGGGCCTGCTCAAGAGCGCGATCCGCTCCAACAACCCGGTCTGCTTCATGGAGAACGAGACCCTCTACGGGATCAAGGGCGAAGTCCCCGATAGCGATACCGACCTCCTCACCCCCATTGGCAAAGGCCGCATCCGCCGGGAAGGCGCCGACATCACCATTGTCGCCAACAGCGCCTCGACGCATCGTGCTTTAGAGGCCGCCGAAAAACTCGCCGCCAACGGCGTCAACGCCGAGGTCATCGACCTCCGCACCATCAAGCCCTACGACTTCGATATGATCGCCGAGTCGGTCACCAAGACCCACCGCCTGGTCATCGTCGAGGAAAACAAGCCCTTCTGCGGCTGGGGCGCCCAGGTCGCCTACGACATCCAGCGCAAGATCTTCGACGAGCTCGACGCCCCCATCGCCCGCGTCACCGGCATCGACGTCCCGCAACCCTACAACGGCCATCTGGAACGGGCCGTCCTCCCCAACGACGAGCGGATCATCGCCGCCGTCCAGGACGTCCTCCGCTAGGCGGAACCGTCTTCTCCGCTCTCCCAACAACAATTTCGCAAAGATTTTTATTTTATGGCAAAAGACGTGACCATGCCCCTCCTCAGCCCCTCGATGACCGAGGGCACCGTCGTGAAGTGGCTCAAGAAGGAAGGCGACGCCGTCAAGTCGGGCGAGATCATCGCCGAAGTCGAAACCGACAAGGCGACCATGGACCTGGAAGCCTTCGACTCCGGCATCCTCCGCAAGATCACCGCCCCCGCCGGCTCCAAAGTCACCGTCAACGGCCGGATCGCGATCATCGGCACCAAGGATGAAGCCATCGACGCCTCCGCCGCTCCTGCTGCCGCGCCCGCCGCCGAAAAGAAAGAAGAAGCCAAGGCCGCTTCCGCGCCCGGCACCGGCTCGGCCTCTGCCCCTTATCCCACCTCACCAGCGCCTGCTCCCGCCTCCTCCGGCAGCAACCGCCTGAAGGCCTCCCCCCTCGCCAAGAAAGTCGCCGCCGAACTCAGCGTCCCCCTCGCCAACCTCAGCGGCACCGGCCCCGGCGGCCGGATCGTCAAGCGCGACGTCCTCGCGGGCCAGGCCAATGGCAGCAGCCGCGCTGGCGGCGCCGGCTGGGGCCTCCACGCCTCCGGCCCGATCGCCAAGGAAGAAAAGATTCCCCTCTCCAACATGCGCCAGACCATCGCGCGCCGCCTCCTGGAGAGCAAGACCACGATCCCCCATTTCTACCTCGAGATCGAGGTCGATGCCGCCCCGATGGTCGAGCTCCGCGCCTCCCTCAACAAGGGCTTCGAGAAACTCCCCAAGCCGTTCAAACTCTCGCTCAACGACTTCATCCTCAAGGCGACCGCCGAGGCCATCCGCCGCGTCCCCGGCATCAACTGCTCCTTCGCGGGCGACTCGATCCAGCAGTACGCCTCGGTCCAGCTCGCCTTCGCCGTCGCCATTCCCCAGGGCCTGATCACCCCCGTGATCCGCGACGCCCAGGACAAGACCCTCAAGGCGATCAGCGACGAGGCCAAGGCCCTCGCCGCCCGCGCCAAGGAGGGCAAACTCAAGCCGGAGGAATACACCACCGGCACCTTCACCATCTCGAACCTCGGCATGTACGGCATCGATCGCTTCTCCGCCATCGTCAATCCCCCCCAGGCTGGCATCCTCGCCGTCGGCAACGTGGTCAAGAAGGCCGTCGTCAATGACGCCGACCAGATCGTCCCCGGCCAGCGCCTCAGCCTCACCCTTTCCTGCGACCACCGCGTGGTCGACGGAGCCGTCGGCGCCTCCTTCCTCCAGGAGCTCCGCGCCCTGGTCGAGAGCCCGGCCCTGCTGCTGCTGTAAACGCCCTCACGATGCCCTCCACGGTCGCCTTCACCATCGCCCTCGGTGGCGATGCGAACGCGGCGGCGAATCTGACCCGGAAGACCTTCCAGGCAAATAATCCGGGGATTCCCTTCTTCATCGTCTCCACCCCGTTCTACAACTTCTTCGCCCTCCAGCCGGGAGCGGGCCACGGCGGCGAGATCACGGCGCTTCGGGCGATGATCGGCTATTTCCTCTCGTTCGCCTATGACCGGGTGATCTACCTCGACGCCGACGTCCTCGTCCTCGCCCCGCTCCCCGGCCTGGTCGACAGCACCGACCCCGTCACCCTGACGAACGACGTCTCCACCTGCGACTATGGCGGCATGCCCGCCCCCTTGATCAACGCGGGCGTGCTCGCCGCCTCGGACAAGGCGTTCTGGAAGCTCTGGATGCTCTGCATCTATTCCTTCTTCCTCCCGATCGTCGGCGCCTTCTTCGATCAATTCATCCTTCGGCTCATGCTCTCCAAGCAGGAGATCCCCTTCACCCTGCTGCCGGAACGGAAGGAGAAAGACTTCTACAACATCACCTATCACGAATACCCCGGCGAATGGAATCTCGACGGGGAGATCCTCCGCAAGGGCGACGCGCGGGTCCGGCTCTGGCATTGGGCGGGCTACTCCAAGAAAACCGTCTTCCATCTCCTGCCGCAGCCGGTCCGCGTCATGACCGCGCGGCAGCTCAAGCGGCCCGAGACCGCCTCCCGGGAGCAGGAGGAGCACCTCTTCCGCTCCCTGCTGGTCCAATACGGGGAACCGTTCCTCGACTCGATCGCCCAGGAGATCGGCGCGCTCCAGACGAATTGCCTGGAAGGCATCACCATCGTCGATCAACCGCTGATGCCGGGAGTCTATGGCACCGACACCCCGGCGGCCTGGGATCATCTCCGCCCCCTGCCGCCGGGCTTCCACCGCCGCTTTCTCCCCAAGGCCCCCCGCTTCGTCTATTCCCGGGACGAGGCGCGGCTGCAGGCCCCCGACATCGAGACCCTCAACGTCCGCGGCATCTTCTGAAGCTGGGTGGAACCGAGCCGATGCTGCCGACCGCCTTCGACGCCTTCCTCTTCTCCTGCAAGACGGCGGTCTCCGCCGTCCTCGCCCTGCTGTTTTACGAGAGCCTGCATTTACCCGGTTCGGCCTGGGCCGCGCCGGTCTCGGCCGTCCTCATCAGCCAGCCGACCTTCCAGCCCTCGGTCCAAGCCTCGCTGACCCGCTTCTGGGCCAACCTGATCGGGGCCAGCCTCGGCGCGATCGCCGTCTCATTGATTCATTCCCCCCTGCTGGCGCTCCTCGTCGGCGTCTTCCTCACCGGCCTGGTCTGCCATCATCTGAAATTCGATGACGCCCTCCGTCCCGCCTACGCCTCGGTGGTGATCGTCATCCTCACCAGCCAGGGCCGAAACCCCGTCGCCGATTCGCTCGAACGGCTCCTGGCGGTGATGGTCGGCTGCAGCATCGCGCTCGGCGTCGGCCTGGTCTTCGACAAACTCCTCTTTCCCCGCCTACAAGGCCTGCGCAAGCGCCTCCCCACCGCCAGGCCGCCTCAGGAATAAAGGCGCGGCAGCCGCTCGGCCAGCCGAGTCACAATCTCATAGGAAATCGTCCCGGCGTGACGGGCCAGTTCATCGGCAGTGATCTCCTCCTTGCCCTGGCGGCCGAGCAACACCACCTCGTCCCCGGCGCGAGCCCGGGGCACCCGGCTCACATCGACCACGATTTGATCCATCGTCACCCGTCCCCGGACCGGGCAGCGGCGGCCACCGATCAGGACCGCCGCGCGATTGGAAAGCGCCCGGGGATAACCATCGCCATAGCCAACTGCAAGGGTGGCGAGCCGTTCGGCGCGGGGCAGCCGATAGGTCGCTCCATAACTCACCGTCGCCCCTTTTTCCAGCGGGCGGACCAGCGTGATCCGCGCCTTCCAGGCCAGCACCGGACGGAGACGGTAGCGCGTGCGATCCCCCGGACGGGGCGGAATGCCGTAGAGCGCCAGCCCCGCACGAACGTAAGCGGAAGCACGGAACGCCTCCGGATCCCGGAGAAGGGCGGGACTGTTGGCAAAGTGCCAGGGTATTTCAGGAAACTCCCGACGGACCATCCGAAACGCGGCGAGCTGCCGCCGGGTGAACGCGGGATCGGAATCGGCAGAGGCGAAATGGCTGTAGACCGCCAGAACGCGGACATGCGCCAATCGAAGAATCCGCCGGAGCTCGCCCACCGCCAGTGCCGGAGCCAGCCCGACCCGGCCCATCCCGGTATCGACCTTGAAATGGGCCTCCGCGATCCGTCCGGCCTTCCGCGCCGCGCGATCGAGCCGCGCCGCCTCTTCATAAGTCGAGAGCGTCGCCCACCCACCGAGCGCGACGATCTCGGGCAGTTCCTCCGCCAGTGCCGGATCGAAGAGGAGGACTGGAGCGGCGATCTCGGCCCGGCGCAGCGCCCGCAATTCGTCGAGATCGGCGACGCCCAACACCGCCGCGCCCGCCGCCAACGCTTCCCGCGCCACCGCGATCATCCCGTGGCCATAGGCGTTCGCCTTGACGGCGGCGATGATCTGCGGACCGGAGCCGATCCGTTTGCCAATGACCGCGAGATTGTGCCGCAGCGCGGCGCGATCGATCTGAAGCCAGGTGCGGAGAGGAAGCGATGCCATAGAAATTAAAAAAGAAATCAGACCGCTTCCCGCAGATAGATCGGCTCCAGCACCTCGGGCGGCAGGGCGCGGACCAGCTCGGGCGCCTCGTCGGCCAGTGCCAGGAAATCGGCGGCGCGGGGAAAGCATCGCTCGGGAATGAAAGCGAGAGGATCGGCGCTCACCGCCAGGGTCATCTTGCTCGCCTCCTCCTCCGCTTTCTCGCGCGGGATCAGATAGGTCGCCCGCTCTAGAACCCCATGAGCATAGACCGTGCAATAATACTCGCCGCGCCGCGCATCGGCGAAGACACCGAGGCGGCTGACGTTGGCGAGCTGCCGCGCCACCGACCAGGCGCTGCAGATCCCGAACACCGGCAGGTTGCCCGGCAACGCCAACCCCTGCGCCGCCGCCAGCGCCACGCGGATGCCCGAAAAGGAGCCGGGGCCCAGTCCAATGACGATCCTCCCCAGCGGCACGCGGGGAAGATCGAGCCCCGCCAGCGCGGGAAAGAGCGTCGTCGAATGACGTTGCGCGCCGTGAAAGCTCACGCCGCCCGCCACATGGTCCGCCGTGCCCAAGGCGACCGAGCCGTGCGCGGAAGAAGTATCGATCGCCAGGGTGAAACTCATGGACGGATGAAAATACGGCGATCGGTCTCCGATACCAACTCGATTTCCCAATGCCGGGCCGAAGGCGGCAGGAGCCCGGCGATCCGCTCCGGCCACTCGACAATCGCCACCGCCTCGGGATCGGTCAGATACTCCTCGACGCCGAAGCGGAGCGCCTCTTCCGCATCGGCGATCCGGTAGAGATCGAGATGATAGATCGCGAGCCGGCCGCCCCGATATTCGTGGACCAGCGAAAAGGTCGGGCTGGTCACCTCGCCCCCGTAGCCGAGGCCGAGCGCGATCCCCTTGGCGAGCTGGGTCTTGCCCGCGCCGAGCGGCCCGTGCAAGGCCAGCACCGCTCCGCCCTGCAGCGTCTCCGCCCAGCGCGCCCCCAGCGCCCGCATCGCCTCCGGCGAGTCCGCCCGTGAATCAGAAAGCGCGTCAGCCATGGTGAAAATGATCGAAGCCCGCGCCGAGATCAGCGGCGGTGAACCCAGTGCCCTTCGCACAGAGCGAGCCAATTCGGGTCAATCGGGTGGAGAAGTGACTCCGCCATTCAGCGGCCAGACGAACGCGGTGGCGAGGCGCTGCAGCGAAGAGCAGTTCGTAATCCTCCCCATCACCCAATGCCATTTGCGGAGTCGCCCCCCGCGCCAGGGGCAACGCCGCCCGGTCGAGAACGAAACCGGTCCCCGAGGCGGCGGCCAGGCGCGGCAGGTCGGCGGCCAGCCCATCGCTCAGATCCATCATCGCCCGCGCCCAGCGCCCAGCGCCCAGCCATTGCCCCTCCGCCAGCCGGGGCGTGAAGGCGAGATGCTTCCGCTTTTGGGTCGCGCCCAGCGATCCGGTCACCCAAAGATCGTCCCCCGCTTTCCCGCCCGAACGAAGCACCGGCGGGACGGAGATAGTTCCAAGCAGCGCGATCGAAAGAAGCAGCTGCGCGGCGCGGGTCGTTTCGCCGCCGACCAGCTGAACCCCATGGCGACGGGCCAGCGCGGTGAGGCCGCGATAGATCCCGGTCAGCCGGGCGGGCGTCGTCCCCGGCGGCACCGCCAGCGTGATCACCGCATAAGTCGGCGTCCCGCCCATCGCGGCGATGTCGCTGAGGGCGCGGCCCAGCGCCTTCCGCCCCACCAACGCGGAAGGCGTGGCGGCGATGAAGTGGACCCCTTCGACCACCGCATCGGTCTTGAAGAGAAGCCGTTCCCCCCGCCGCGTCCCGCGTAGCACCGCACAATCATCCCCCGGGCCGACGAGCACCGACGAGGCACCAGTCGCCCCCCACCCCCGCGTCAGCAGCGGAATCAGGCGGTCCTCCCCCAGAGACGCCAGTGCGGTGCGGGAAGACGGTTTTTTCAAAGGCGAAAAAGTGAAGACCTCGGGTGGACTATTGCGGCCCGTAGCCGGCGATCAGCAACAGGGCGGTGAAGCCATTGAACCAAAAATGGACCGCCATGCAAAGCAGGAGGGAACCGGAGAGCTCGTAGGTGAACCCGAGAATCAGGCCGAAAACGAAGAGCGGCAGAAGCGTGAGCGCATGTTGATGCAGAGCCGCGAAGACCAGCGCCGTGATCGCGATCGCCCCCCAGGGCGGCAGATGCCGCCGGAGCAGCGGCTGGAGAAAACCCCGGAACAAGGTCTCCTCGCCAAACGGCGCCACCACCGTCGCCGCAAAGAAGAGGACCGCCAACTGCCGCCATCCCTCGGCGTGGAGGAAGAGATCGACCGCCGGTTCCGCCGGCGTCGGCCAGCCGAAATGCTGGAAGAGCAGCTGGCACCCCCCGGCCAGGAGCTGGAGCGGAACGAAGACCGCCAGCGCGATCCACAGGCTCAACCCCGCCACTCCCGGCAGCGAGAGGGGCCCCGGCCCGAAATGGCGGCGCAGGGAAAGACCGTGCAGCCGGAGCACCGTCGCAATCGCCGCCGCCCCCACCAGACCGAACCAGATCCCACCCGGCCAATAGACCGAGAGCGCCAGCGCCGCCACCACTGCGGCAATATCCATCGCGGGAAGATCAAGCACCGGCGCTGTCCCCAGGGCAGGGATCGCTTTCCCCGCCAATTGCCGCGCCAACAGCCACCGCCCCAGCGTCACCTCGGCCGCGACCGTGATGACGATCGCCAGGGTGGTCCAGGCGGGGGGAAGGGCCTGGGAGGCCGCAGCATTCATGCTGGGAGGAAAGGCCCGGAGCCTTAGTAACCGACCGCCGAGGCCGGCAGATAATAGAGCCGTCCACTCGCCAGCGGCAGCGCGCCGGAGCCGAGCTCGACCTTGAACGGTCGGACCGAAGAGGCCGCCATCGTCTTGAAGAGATGCTGCCAATCGAAGGGGGCCTGATAGCGGATCAGCTCGGCGTCCCCGATCTTCGCCAGTTCCATCTCCTTGGCCATCGCATCCTCGAAGTAGCCGGTGGCGTCGATCAACCCGGCCTCCTTGGCCTGCTTCCCGGAGAGGACCCGGCCATCGGCGATGCCGTTGCGGAGCACGTTGACGTCGAGCTTCCGCTCCTTGGCGACCACGCCGACGAAACGGTCATAGGTTTCGTTGATCAGACTCTGGATATAGGCGATCTCCTCCGGCGTCGCCTCGCGGAAGGGGCTGAGCAGGTCCTTCATCTTGCCCGACTTGATCACCAGCGCCTTCACCCCCAGCTTGCCCAACAAGTCGCCGACGTTGAAGGTCTCCAGGATCACGCCGATGCTGCCGGTCAGCGAAAGCTCGTTGGCGATGATGTAGCTGCCCCCCATCGCGCTGTAATAGCCGCCCGAGGCCGCCACCGATTCCATATAGACCGTGACCGGCTTCTTGTCGCGGAACTGGGCCACGTAGTGGTAGATCTCGTCGCTCGCCGTCACCTCGCCGCCGGGCGAATCGATCCGCAGAATCACCCCCTTCACCGCCGCATCGTCGGCCGCCTGGCGGAGCTGGAGCCGGATGTCGTCGGGGAGATTGTCGCCGAAATCGCCGCTCCCGGAGCCGCTGATCAGCCCCTTCAGATCGATCTCGACGATCTTGTTGGCGCTCCCGGAAGTCCCGCCGACATGGGTCTCGGCATAGCTGATCGTCCCCTTGTCCGAATTCCGCAGCGAGAAGGCAAAAAAGAGGATTCCGTTCAGCAGCAGGCTGACGGCAAGGATCAATCCCAGAAAGATCGAGAAACAGCCGCCGGACAATTTGGAACTCATGGCGGGTCAACTTGGCATAGATCGGAGCTTGCCGCAATGAGGTGATTACACTGAAAATCGACGTCCATGCCTTCTTCTTCCCCAGCCAGCCGGGATTTGAGCCATTTCATCTTCACGGTTCGAGACCACCGAGTACTGCTCGATTCGGACTTGGCCGCCCTCTATGGCGTCCCGACCAAGGCCCTCAATCAGGCGGTAAAGCGCAACGCGGATCGTTTCCCCGCAGAATTTGCCTTTCAACTTACCCAAAAGGAACTCGCCGACTTGAGGTCACAGATTGTGACCTCAAGTTCCCACGGCGGACGTCGCTTCCTGCCCTACGCCTTCACGGAACATGGGGCTCTCATGGCCGCCAACGTCCTCAACAGCTCTCAGGCGGTGACGATGAGCGTGGCCATCGTGAAGACCTTCGTAAAACTACGCCGCTTCGCCCTCTCAGTAGATGAACTTGGTCGCAAGGTCGATGTCCTGGAAAAGGGCTTTCGTCAACATGGCCAACAGTTCGAGCTGGTTTTCAAGGCGATCCGCCAACTCATGGCCCCGCCCCCGGAATCTCCCAAGAGGAAGATCGGATTTCATCCGGCCAAGGATTAGGGCCAGTTCGCCCCTTCCGACCGAATGCGTCGGCACTGAAAGCCTTATTCCACGTCGAGCCGCAAACGCCAACCCGCCCCCGGCGACCACGGATTCACCGCATACCCCGATGCCGCCAGCCCGGCAATCTCCTCCCGGCACCGCCTGCAGACCTGGGCGACATCGAGATCGTGATGCCGCTCCGGGTAGCGGCTGAGGTTGGCGAGGGCGAGGTTGAAGAGGTTCGAGGCCGGCCGGAGCCGCTGCTTCTGGAGATGGACATAGGCCCCGGCGAACTGGATCAGGCCCTTGTAGAAATCGCCGTCGGCCTCCCGCTTGCAGCCCAGCCAGAGCTCCTCCAGCACGTCATGGGCCTCGTAATAGAGCTCCCGGTTGAAGCAATGGAAATAGCCCGTGTAGTAGGGGCTGTGCCGCTCATGGCGGATGTGCTCGGCCTCGGCCAGCAGCGCGGCGATCTTAGGCGATTTCTTGCTCAAAAAGGGGTGACTCGGAGAGAAGGGACGGGCCTATTTCGCGAGATTGTTTTCGCGCAGGAACTCGGTGAGCTCCTCGGGACCGAAATCGGAGAGGATCGAGTCCTCCCACTCTAGGGTGGGAGCCTTCGACTGGCCGGAGATCTCCCGCATGTATTGGAACGCTTTTTTGTCCCGGAGGACATCGACCCGGTCGTAGGAAATCCCGTTGCGCTCGAGAATTTCCTCCGCCTCGACGCACCACGGGCAACCGGTCTTCACATAGAGGGTCAAGGGCATGACTCAGGTTAGAATTCATAAACAAGTGCGCAACTTTTTCTTCGCGTTGTGGTTTAATTCAGCAATGAAAAGACTTTCCTCTTTCTTAATCGCTTCCGCGACAGTGGTTTGCCTGACCGGCGCCTCCTTCGCGCAGACTTCCACTCCCGCCGCCGATAGCACTCCAGCTGCCGCGCCTGCACCCGCCGCTCCCGAGGCTCCCGCTCCTGCCGCTGCTCCCGCCGCGACGGCTGGGGCCGCCGCACCCGCCGCCGCTCCGACCAAGGCCAAGAAAAAGGCCAAAAAAGCCAAAAAGCCGAAGAAAGCCAAGGCCCCTAAGACCGCCAAGAAAAAGGCCAAGAAAAAGAAGAAGACCGCCGCGACGACGACTCCCGCAGCGACTTCCGCCGCCACCGGCGCGACTGCTCCGGCGACCACGGCCCCAGCCCCGGCAGCTTCCGCTCCTGCTCCCTCCGCCCCCGCGACCCCCGCCGCGCCGGCCGCTCAATAAGCCATACTCAACCGTTCAACGAACAAGCGGCAGGGAACAATCCCTGCCGCTTGTTTTTTGAATGGGCCGGAAAGCGGCTGAAAGCCGCAGGCGTCCACAGACAGCCCTAGCGGGGCCGGACCTGGGACTGGATCGCGAAGGAGACCGTTTCCGCGAAGGCCGAGAGCGAGACAACCGTCTCCTGGTTGAACGCCCCGTAGGTCTCGGCATCCATGTTGATCACCGCCCAGACCTCCTGGTCGATGATCACGGGAACGGCGACCTCCGATTTCATCGCGGGAAAGAGGACCACGCACTTCGCGTCGTGCTCGGTGTCCTCGCAGAGGTAGGGCTTGCCGGTCGCCGCCACCGTCCCGGTGACCCCTTCGCCCACCTTGAGCCGGACCATCAGGTTTTCCTCGTTCCAACCCTCGCCGGAGGTGCAGAGGATGACGAGGGTCTGGGTCTCGGCCTCGATCCGCATCAGCGAGCCGTGGCGGGCTCCCGCCAGTTCGCAGGCGCGGTCGAGAACGAGCTGAAGCACCTCGCGGATATCCCTTCCGCTGCAGATGCCGTCCAGGATGTCCTGGAAATTGGGCATGAGGCCGTCGATCTTCATATCTACGGGCTAAGCCTTAAATGTGCCAATTGCTAAAAATAATCTCAAAGCAAGGGGCAAAACCCGCCCCGGAGGCGGCGAGAGAGAGCCCTACTCCTTGCGCGCAAGCAACTTCTGTTTCACCGTCCCAAAATCGATCTGACGGCGCTCCAGATCGACTTTCACCACTTGGACGTTGATCCGCATCCCGGTGCGGACCTTCACCTTCGACCGTTCCCCCGTCATCTCCTGGCGATAGGTATCGTAGAGATAGAGATCGCCCTCCATATCGGAGACCCGGACGAAGCCGGTGATGAGGAAATCGGGCAGCTCGACCAGGAGGCCGCCGCTGCGGACCTCGAGGACGAGGGCGGGGAAGAACGCTTTCTTCCCCTCGGTCGCCGCCGCCTGGATCGCGAAATATTCGAGCTTCTTGAGCTTCACCGATTCGGTCTCCGCCTCGCTCGCCCGGCGCTCCAGCACTGAGAGCTCGGCGGCGAGGGTCTCCGGCACGTCGCTCCGGCTGGCACGGGTGAAGAGGCAGCGGTGAACCACCAGATCGGCGTAGCGGCGGATCGGCGAGGTGAAGTGGGTGTAGTTCTTCTTCGCCAGGCCGAAGTGGCCGTCGGGCTTGTCCGAATAGACCGCCCGCTTCATCGACTTGAGCAGGTTCACCTTGACCACCGGCTCCTCGGGCCGCCCGGCGACGCGGGTGAGGAGCTTCTGGATCTCGCCCCGCAGCGTCAGGTCGCCGACCTGGATGCCGAGGTGCCGGAGCTGGACGCTGAAATCGCGCAGCCGCTCGGGATCTGGATTGTCGTGGACCCGGTAGAGCGCGGGGCGCTGCTCGCGGCGGAGATGCTTCGCCACCACCTCGTTGGCCAGGAGCATGTACTCCTCGATCAGCTGGTGGGACTCGTCGTTCACCACCGGCTCCAGCCGGATCGGCTTCCCCTTCTCGTCGAGCCGGACCTTCACCTCGAGGAAATCGAGGTTGAGCGCCCCCTGCGCGAAGCGGGCCTGCCGCAACACCCGCGCCATGCTGCCGAGCGCCTGGAGATGCTTGCCGACCAGCCCGACCGGCTTGCGGATAAATTGATAGGCTTCCTGATAAGTGAGCCGCCGATGGCTATGGATCACCCCCTGGGCGAAGCGGACCGAGATGACGTTCCCCTTCGCGCCCAATCGGACCACCACCGTCTTCACCAGCCGGTCGACCCCGGGATGGAGCGAGCAGAGGCCGTTGCTCAATTTCTCCGGCAGCATCGGGATCACCCGGTTGACCAGATAGACGCTGTTCCCCCGCAGCCGCGCCTCGCGGTCGAGCGCGCTCCCGGGCCGGACATAGTGGGAAACATCGGCGATGTGGATCGAGACCTCCATCTCGCCGCCGGGAAAGAGGCGGTAGGAGAGCGCGTCGTCGAAGTCCTTGGCGTCGTCGGGGTCGATGGTGAGGACGAAATCCTTGCGGTAATCCTCCCGGCCTTCGAGATCGGCGGGCTGGACCGTGGCGGGGAGCCGCTCGGCCTCGGCCAGCGGGGCGTCGGGGAATTCCCCCGGCAGCTCGTACTTCCGGGTGATCGCCAGGAGATCGACGCCCGGATCGTCGGGCGCGCCGAGCACCTCGACGATCTCGCCCTCCGGGCTCACCTTGGGCGAGGTCCATTCCTTCAGCCGGACCACCACCTTGTGGCCGAGCGGGATCGGCGTCGTCGGCGGGGCGACGCAGATGTCGTGGAGGATGCGGACATCGTCGGGCCGGACGTAATAGACCAGCTGGGAGCGGGAGAGCGTCCCCACCAGCTGGGCGCGGGCCCGCTGCAAGACTTTCACCACCGAGCCGTTGAGCTTTTCCGGCATCTTGCCGCCCCGCCGTCCGCCCTCGCGCACATTGACCCGGACCAGGACCCGGTCCTGGTGCATGGCGACGCCGATCTCCTCGGCGCCGACGTAGACATCGGGATGGCCGGGCGCGTCGGGGGTGAGGAAGCCGAAGCCCCGCTCGTTCATGAAAAGCTTCCCCGCCACCAGCCCGAGCCGCTCCGGCAGGCAATAGAGCCCCAATCCATGTCCTTTTTGGACGGGGACGACCCGGCCCGCCGCCTCCTCCGCCGCCAGGAAGGTGAAGAAAGCCTCCTCCTGATCGGGCTTGATCTTCAGCTTGCGGGCCAAGCCGTTGGCATCGAGCGGTTGGTAACCGACGCGCCGCAGAAGCTCGTCGAGAGGGAAAGATTGGGGGGAGGAATCGATCGGCATCCCCGGAGATTACCCCCTCCGGAGAGAAAGTCGATCCGGGGAACGCAAAGCGTGAGATCGCCCGATTACCGGGCGGAGCCAACCAGCGCGATCGAGGCAGTGTAGCCGTGCAGGTAGGTCGTCGCGCCGACCGGGCCGATCTCCCCGTTGGCGAAGAAGCCGACGGTGGGGACGCCGGGAAAATGGCGGGCGACGGCGCGGGCGTCGTGATTGACCGCGCCGAAAAGATCCTCGCCCCGCCCGTTGCAGGTGCAGAGGAAGGCGGCGACCGGAAGGGTGTTGCCCAGCTCGGCCTGCTTGGCGGCGAGGCGGCGGTCGAGATCGGCGGAGGCGTCGTCGGCGTCGCGGAGTTGGTATTGGAGGGTCTGGCCGACGCGCGGGCTGGCCGCGATCGCCACCGCCCCGGTGCTCGGATCGGCGGCGATGATGTTCCGCACCACGAAATCGCCCCGCTTGAACTCCTCGACGTACTCGGACATGGCGAGACCGGCGAAGAGGTTGTTGCGGGCCTTTTCCTTCTCCGAATCGGTGAGCGCCTGGAAGGCTCCGTCGAGGATCTTGTAGGCGGGCTGGGAGCCGAGCGTGTAGAGGATGTTATGGTCGACGCCGGTGATGGTGTAGGGATCGCCGATCGGCTTGCACCCCTGGGAGACCACCGTGTCGATGGTGATCTCGCCGCCGAGCGCCAGGGCGACCGCGCCCTCGACCTTCTCGCCGTTGAGGAAGACCCAGGCCTCGTTGGCGGCGGGATCGCCGCTGGCCAGGCCGCCGAAGGTGGGGATGCCGGGATAGGCCAGGTTCCACTGCTGCATCCACCGCTCGATGGGGAAGTCGAAGGGATTGGCGAGGATGAACCACCCCTTCACCTGATCGGGAGTCACGCCGGTCTGCCGGTGCCAGGCGGCGGGGCCGGCGACCGTCTCGGCCTGTTCCGCGCTGAGCTGAACCGGCCGGACCACCGCATCGGGGAGGTGGAGCAGCATCAGGGAGAAGCCGGGCTTGGCCTCCCGCTCGAGGCCGGTGCCGACCAATCCGTGGCCCGAGCATCCCGCCAGGAGGCTGAGATGGCCGTGGAGACGGATCACCTCGAGGAAATCGTCGAGGTGGGGCTGATAATCGGGCGAGGCGAAGACCAGCCCGAAAGTCGGCTCGTCGCCCAACTCTTCGCGGAGCTTCCGCGCCACGTTCCGCGCCGCCGTCTCCTCGTACGAACCCTCGAAGAGATGGGAAACGGCACGCGCGCGGGGCATACGACTAACTTGCGAACAGAAGGGGGCCTTGTCAACGCGGCGAAGCTGATTTTTCCAGCCCGCAGAGGCTCTGCGAATAGCTTCTATATAAGAACAAAGTCGTCCGGCCAGAGCTCCATCGCCAGCCGATCGCTCTCCGGAAGGAGCCGGTAGCCGACGTGGCCCTGCGGAAACTCGTAGTAGTGCGAGCCGACCCATTTCTCGTGCAACGCACGGATCGTGGCGGGCGCGGCGATCCGGTCGTAGGTCCCGGCCAGCAGCAGCGCCTGCCGGGGATCGAGCCGGAGCGGCGCCTGCAGCGGGCAGCAGAGACGGAGATGGGGCTCGGTGTGGGCGTCGTCGATCCCCTGGCGGCGCAGGGCCCCGCGCATCGCCGCGCAGGCGGGGGAGTGCCAGATGGAGGTGTCGATATCGAGGATCGGCTCGACCAGGATGAGACGGCCGACCCGCTCCTCCACGCAGCCGAGCAGGGCCGAGATCCAGGCGCCATAGCTCGTCCCCCAGGCGGCGAAGCGGCTCCCGCCCAACCTCTCCAACCACTTCAAAAGAATCCGCATCTCCATCACCGACTGGCGGACCCCCTCGACCGTCCGGACCAAATCGGCGGTGACGGAGAGTTCCCCCGAGAAGCTTCCAGCAGGCCGCCGCGCATAATGATAGGGAAGATGGACGAAGACCACGTTCCACCCCCGCCGGTTGAGCGTCGCCGCCCAGCGGCGGTAACCGATGTCGCTGACCGACATCAGGCCGTGCGCCACCAGCAACGTCGGCGCGGTCCAGCCCCGGGAAGAGGGATAGAGATCGAAGACCGCCTGGTTGTTCGCCACCACCGACCCCGGCAACGGAGTCGAAAAACGGACCTGGGAGGACCGGTCAGACGGGGGGATCACCGAGGCCAATTCGGCCAGCGCCTGCGCCTCCGCCGCCGGATCGGGCCGGTAATAATCGGCGAAGGTCGTCCCCTCCCACTGCTGCACATAGGCGGCCAGTCCGGCGGCATCGGCGGCGTGGCGGAGATGGAGCAAATTGATGGCGCCAAAACTGGCCTCATCGAGGGCCCAGGACCAAGCGCGATGAAGATGGCGCACCATGGCCGATCTTTGCTATTCCTCCTCCGATGCGCAAGTCCTCCGAAATCCCCACCGCCGTCGTCGTCGGCGCCGGCGCGGGCGGACTCGCCGCCGCCATCCGCTTGGCGATCGCCGGTTTCCAGGTCGAGGTCTGGGAACAGAACGCCACCGCGGGCGGCAAGCTCCAGGAATGGCGGGAAGGCGGTTACCGCTTTGACACCGGCCCCTCGCTCCTGACGATGCCGGAGGTGGTCCGCTCCCTCTTCACGGCGGCGGGACGGCGGCTCGAAGATTATCTCACGATCGAGCCCCTGGCGGTCGGCTGCCGCTATTTCTGGCGGGACGGAACCGTGATCGACCAGGATGAAGCCTTCTGGAAACGCCCCGAGGTGGCCCGCTTCCTCGACGAGGCCCAAGGCATCTACGAACTTTCCGGCGAGGCCTACCTCAACCATCCCCCCGCCGAGTTCTGGAAAGCCTTCTCCTGGCGGAATCTCCCCAGCCTCCGCCACCTGCCGAAAGTGGCGACCCTGCAAACCCTGGCCGGGGCGGTGAACCGCCATTTCGCCGATCCCCATCTCCGCCAGCTCTTCCACCGCTTCGCCACCTATAACGGCTCCTCCCCCTACCGGACCCCCGCCACCTTCAACATCATCCCCTACGTCGAGGCCCGTTTCGGCAGCTGGTACGTCCGGGGCGGGATGGCCGCGCTCGGCCAAGCGCTGGTCCGGCTGGCCGAAGAAGTCGGCGTCACGATCCGTTACGGTACGGCGGCCAAGCGGTGGAACCACGGCCTCCTCGAAAGCGCCGACGGACGGACGGCGCGGCCCGAGGTGGTGATCTGCAACCAGGACGTCCTCGCCGCCGCGCAGGGCTGGCTCGCCGATCACTTCCCCCGCCGGGAACAGGAAGCCCTCCTCAGGCCCCAGCTCTCCTCCTCCGGCTTCGTCCTCTTTCTCGGCGTGACCCAGCGCGCTCCCCAACTCAGCCACCACAACATCTTCTTCTCCGACGACTACCCCGCCGAATTCGACGCCCTCTTCGACCGCCCTGGCCCTCACTTCCTCGACGATCCGACGCTCTACATCGCCGCCACCTCGCGGACCGATCCCGACCACGCCCCCGAGGGGTGCGACAACTACTTCGTCCTCGCCAACTCCCCCGCCCTCCCGCCGGGGACGCTCGGCGCGGCCGAAATCGAGCGCCACGCCGACCGGATCATCGCCCGGCTCGAGGCCTCGGGCCTGACCGGCCTCGGCAACCGCATCGCCGTCCGGCGGACCTTCACCTGCCACGACTTCGCGAAGCGAGATGGCTCCCACCAGGGATCGCTCTACGGCTGGGCCTCCCATACCCTCCGCACCTCGCTCTTCCGCCCTCCGCTCTGGCGGCGGCGCCCCGCCAACCTCTACTTCGTCGGCGGCACCACCCATCCGGGCGGCGGAATACCGCTTGTCTTATTGAGCGCAAAAATGGTAGCCGAGAGGGTGATCTCGCGGCATTCCATCCCTCGCGAAACCACCTCCTGAAAACATGAAACCGTGGCACAGCTCCGATCGCGCGCTCTTCGGCCTCTACGGCCTCTGGATCGCCATCGGGCTGGTCGCCGGAACCCTCCACATCGACGACCAAGTCGTCGCGGGCTGGCCCCTCCCACCCTTCCTGATCGCCTTCGTCGATCTCTGCCTCCGCTTCGGCGATCCGATCCTGATCGCGCTGGCGGCGATCAACACCCATTCGGTCCTGGTCCGCTTCTGGGGACGGAGCGCGGCACGGCGCTGGCTCCTCTCCCTGGTGGCGATCACCGCCGTGATCGAGACCGCCGGCACCCTCACCGGCCTGCCGTTCGGCCACTATGCCTATACGGAAAACTTCGGTCCGCGCCTCTCGCTCCTCTTCATCGCCACCCTCGTCATCCTCTGCGTCGTCGCGGCGCTCAACGCCCGGGATGAATGGACCGTGCGCGACTGGCTCGGCTGGGCCGCGATCTGCGTCGTCATCAAAATCGCCATCCTGCTCGTCAGCCTCTTTTGCAACCGCTTCACCCACCTCAATACCGCCGCCCTCTTCTTCCCCGTCCTCCCCCTCGCCATCCCCCTCGCCTGGTACGTCCTGATCGGCAACGCCCTGGTCCTCTGGCGGAGCCTGCTCCCCGGCTTCATCGTCCCCCTGGAGGCGGCAGCCGTGGCGACGCTGGTGACGGGGATCGATTGGGTGATGGAGCCGTTCGCCGCCAAGCTCAAGGTCTACTGGCTCTGGTCCGATCCGGCCATCCCGCTGCGGAACTATCTCTCGTGGTGGGTGATCTCCTTCCTGCTGGTGATCTTCTTCGCCAAGTCCCCCGGCCACCAAGACCGCTTCGATCTCCGCCCGCCCGTCATCCTCGGGACGATGCTCGCCCTCTTCGCGATCACCCGCTGGACCTACGGGGTGTAGTCTAGATCGCCGCGTTCACCCGCTGCAGGACTTCAGCCCAGTCGCCCTCCGCCGCCTGCCGGAAGAGCCGCAGGCTCGGATACCAGGGAGAATCGTCCCGCTCCAACATCCAGCGCCACTCCGAGTGGAAGGGGAGGAGCAGCCGCGTCGGCAACCCGAGCGCCCCCGCCAGATGGGCCGGAGCCGAATCGATCGTGATCATCCCCTCGGTCAAGCTCATCGCCGCCGCCGTCTCGTCGAAGGTCTCCAGCTCGGCGTCGAGAATCACCGCCTGGGGATAGTCCCGCAACCGCTCTCGCTCCGGCGCGGTCAGCTCCTTTTGGAAAATCAACCAGCGGAGTTCCCGCCGTTCGAGGAAGGGAAGGAAATCGTCGAGCGTCGCCGAGCGATGCCGGTCGTGGATATGTTTCCGATTCCCCCGCCAAACGAGGCCGAACGAACGCCGGCCATCGGCGCCCAGCCGGTCCCGCCAAGCAGCGATCCGCGCGGGATCGGCAATGAGATAGGGAACGGCTTGCGGAATCGCCTCCTCAGCCACCATCCCCATTGCCAACGGCAGGCTCATCACCGGCACCCGGTAATCGATCCCCGCCGGAATCTGGCCGAGCGGCACCACCCGGGTCCGGGGAAAACTCCGCTGGAAGAGGTCGCGCAACGCGCTCGGCACTTCGATAACGCAGGCGATCCCCCGGGCCTCCAGGAGCGGCACATAGCGGCTCATCTGGATCGCGTCGCCGAACCCCTGTTCGAATTCAATCAGCAGCGTCTTCCCCCCGCCATCCAGCTCCGGGCTCCCCAGCCAGAGAGGAAGGCCGCTTCCGGCCCGCGCCACCATTTCCTTGCGCTCCCACCGCCGCTCGTAACCCGCCCAGCCTTCGCGAAAGTTGCCCAGGCTGAGATTCGCCAGGGCGAGATTCCACTCCGCGCCGGAAAACCCGGGCCGGAGCGCCAGCGCCCGCCGATAGGCCGTGGCCGCCTCCCCGGTCCGGCGCAATTCCTTGAGCGCCGCCCCGAGATTATTGTGCGCCTCGGCGTAATCGGGACGCAGTTCCACCGCCCGGCGGCAAACCGCCGCCGCCTCTTCGGGCCGACCGAGCTCCTTGAGCACCGCCCCGAGATTGCTGAGCGCCTCGGCATAGTCGGGACGCAGTTCCAGCGCCCGCCGGCAGGCCGCCTCCGCTTCCTCGTAGCGGTCGAGCTCCTTGAGCGTGGCCGCCAGATTGTTGTGCGCCTCGACATGGCCGGGCTTCAACCGCACCGCCTCCCGGCACGCCGCCAGCGCCTCCTCGTTCCGTCCCAGGGCATTGAGCGAGATGCTGAAATTGCTGAAAGCGGCGGCATGGCCGGGAGCCTGGCGGTAGGCCGCGACCGCCTCCTCATGGCGGCCGAGCTTCTGCAACGCGTTGCCGAGATTGCACCAGATCTCGACATCGCCGGGCCTCTCCGCCAGCGCCGCCTCGAAGAACGGAATCGCCCCCGGGCTCTCGCCCGTCTGGAGATAGGTCACTCCCAGCAAGTGAAGAAGATCGGGATGGCGGGGAAAGGCAGCCCGCAGCCTCTCGTAATGGACGCGGGCCTCGAGCACCTTGCCCGCCTGATGGAGCCGCAACGCCGGGCCGAGATCAGGCGACGCGGAAGAGGGACGGTTCCCTTTCACGATCCGGCTGCGGCGCTCATTTTTGCGCCGATTTCCCGCCAACGATGGGCCCAGGTGTGTCGGGAAAGAAAAGCCTCCCGCGCCCGCTGGCCGGTTATCTCCAGCACCTCTGCCCGTCCCGCCATCAACTCCGCCGCCCGTTCCGCCAACGCCATTTCGTTGGGCGCATAGAACATCTCCCGATCGGGCGCAAAAAGCGCGGGAAAGCCGGGCCGGGCGTCGCTGAGCAGAGCCACCCCGGCGGCGGCGGTCTCAAAGAGCCGGAAGGGCGCCCCCGATTCGATGCTCTGCGGATCGACCCACTGGACCTGGAGCCGCCCGCTGCGGAAGAGGCCGCCCCATTGCGCGGCGGGCAATCCGGTGGTGTCGCGAAAGGCGAAGCCATGCGCGGGCGCGATTTCGCGACGCAATTCCTCCTCCTGGGCGAACCGCTCCTGCCCGTGACCGCTCAAGACTGCCACCGGCACCCGCTGAGCAAGCGCGCGCAATCCCCGCAGCCGCGCCGCCCGCTTGCCGAGCCGCCAGATATGGAGGTTCGCCAAGGCCCGCGCCGCTGGATCTTCCAACCAGCGCCCGATCACCGCCTGCCCCTTGGCCGAAAGGGTCCGTAGCGTGTCGTCGGCAAGATCGTAGGCTCGGATCGGCCACGGCGCGGTTTCCATGGCTTCAACCGTCCGCGCGATCCATTGCCGAATCGAAGGCGCGAAGGCAGCGGCCTCGGCCTCAAGGGAGTCGAGCGCCGGAATCGTCCCGATCATCACCGCATGATCGGCCAGCTCGGGATAAAACGATTCCCCCGGCTGGAGTGCGATTGCGGCATCGGCCGAAAGGGCAATCGGATGGGCGGCGCCGCCGGCATGTTTTTCCCAAGCTTCGCGCCAATGGCCGTCGTGGAAGAAGACCCGCACTCCGGCCTCGAGCTGCCATTGCTTCCAAACGCCTGGAGAGCGCAACGTCTCGGCGCTGCGGAGGAAATCGTCGAACCAGAAGGAAGCCTTCGGAATAGCCCGCAGTACTGGATCATCCCAGAGCGTCGGGCAAGCCAACGGCGCGTCCATCAGGAAGCAGATCCGATCGGGCCGCAGCGCCTGCAGCCGCCGCCGCAGCTCGGCCTCCGGGAGGGGAGCCTTGTCGACGCCGCGCAGGAAGAGAACCTCGACTTCCCACCCCTCCGCCATCGCTCCCGAGCGGAGGCCCCGGGTGAAGAGCGATTCGATCCCGTGGAGCGATTCGAGGAAGACGACCCGGCGAGCCATGGCCGTACGAAGAGATGCGTCCGCTCAGGCGGGCGGCTGCGCGAGGGGAGGGAGCGTCTTGGAAGCCGAGGCTTTCGACGTCCGCTTCCGGCGGAGCCGGAAGACATTGTTGAAGGTCTTCTTGAAGGCGTCCTTCGGCGTCAGGTAGCGCTTCTGCAGTTCGGTCGACTTCGTGATCGCCCGGAGCACCCCCGCGACGCTGAATTCCTCCGTCTCCAGGATGGTGTAGGCGACGCCGAGCGCCTCCACGTGGTGGGAATCGCTCGCCGCCGTCATCGGCAGGCCGCGCCGCTGGGCGTACTCGAAGGCCTGGGTGTTGCACCGCTTGAAGGTGGTGGCGGCGTTGAAGACCTCGATCCCGTCGAGCGGCAGCGTATCGAGCACCTGCTCGCGGATGCCGGCGCGGAAATAATCGTAGGGATGGGGCGGGATCGCCAGGCCGCCCTGGGCGTGGATCAGCTCGACCGCCTCGCGGGCCGCGATCCCCTTGAGATCGGGCATCCGGACCCCGAGCGCCAGCAGGTGACCCTCCTTGGTGGTGATCTCCTGCCCGGGGATGATGAGGAAGCCGTCGACCGGGAGCCCGTCGGGGCGAAGCAGCCCATGGCTCTCGAAGTAATCGACGCAGGCGCAGGTATTGTGGTCGGTGATGGCGAAACCGTGGAGCCCCTTGGCCTTGGCGGCGGCGACCATCTCCTCGGGCTCGGAGATGCCGTCGGAAGAGAACTTGGAATGGCAATGAAGGTCGAAATTCAGAATCACGTCATTCCCACCTATCAGTTTGCCGGGGGGGAGGCAGTAAAAAAGTAAGTATCACGGTCTCTATCAGGGTAGTTGTCACACGATCGTTGCCAAACAGGAAGGAGCCCCTCTAAGGTCTCCCTTCGCCCCATTATTGCATGAAATCGGAGCCGATGCAGGAAAAAACGAAGGTGCGGCGGATGTTCGACGCCGTCGCGCCGCGCTACGATTTCCTTAACGCCCTCCTGAGCGGCGGCCAGGACCGCCCCTGGCGCCGCTTCCTCACCCGCCAGGTCGCCGCGCAAGCACCCCGCTCCCGCCGCCTCCTCGACCTCGCCACCGGCAGCGGCGAGGTCCTCCGCTCCCTCCGCGACGCGCGGGCCTACACCGGCCTCGGCGTCGGCGCCGATTTCTGCCTCCCCATGCTGGCCGAAGCGCAGCCGAAGGGCCTCGGCCCCCTGGTCCTGGCCGACGGCCTCCGCCTCCCCTTCGCCGACGGGAGCTTCGACGCCGCCACCATCGCCTTCGGCCTCCGCAATCTGGAGGACCGGCTGGCCGGATTGCGCGAGCTGCGCCGGGTGCTCGCGCCGGGCGGGGCGCTCTACGTGCTCGAATTTTCCCACCCGTGGCGGGTGCTCGCCCCGTTCTATTACTTCTACCTCCGCCACTTCCTCCCCGCGATCGCCGGATGGCTGGGGGCGCCGCGCGAGGCCTACGCCTATCTGGGCGATTCGATCCGGGCTTTCCCCGACCAGCGGGCGCTGGCGGCGCTGCTGCGGGAGGCGGGCTTCGACACCGTCAATTGGTGGAACCGGACGGCAGGGGTGGTGGCGATCCACCGGGCGTGCCGGAACCGGCTTGGGCCGGGGCCGGAGTGAACGGGCCGGTCACCGGCGCCGCCTCGACCTGCGGGATGCGGGCCTGATTGTCGGAAAGGCGCTCGCGCCGCGTCGAATCGTTCTCCTGGCGGCCGCCCACCACCAGGACGCCGCCGTCGCCCTGGCGGACCAATTGCGGCTGGCTCAGCGCCACCGAGTCGTAGACCGATTGGGAGAGGATCGCCCCGTCGGCGTTGGCGCGGGTGTAGCGGTAGGTGGCGTTGCCGTTGAGCTGGAGGATGTGGAGCTGCCCCGAGTTGTCGAAGAAGAGCTGCGGCACCCCCACATCGACGATCTCGCCGAGCAGGGCGTTCGAGTAGACCAGATTCTGCGTCGCGTCCTCGACCCGCAGGTAGAGATTGGTCCCCTGCATGCTGGGGGCGAAGCGGACCAGCGAATAGGTCCGGGGCGAGCCGTCGATCGCGCGGGTCTCCGACCAGATGCGCTGCCCGTTCTCCAGCGTGATCTGGATCGGCGTCGAGAGGTATTCCCGTCCCGCGACGTCGATCACCGCCTGGATCTTGTAGACCCCGGTCTCCCGCATCCGGTAGAGCGGGGTGATATCGACGTTGAGCGAGACGCTCTCCCCGGCGGCCAGCTTGAGATCCTTGCCCGCGATCTTCTGGTCCGGCGAGACCAGCGAGTGATCGGCCCGGGTGATAAAAAAGGTCAGCCACGGCTTCTCCGCGCTGTCCTGGAACAGGAGGTCGAACCCGGCCAGATTCTCGATCGTGAGATGAACCGCGAGCGGCTCGTAGAGGAGGTAGTTGAATCGGTCGGTCTGCAGCCCGGCCTGCAGCTGGGCCCGCGCGGGAGAGAGGGAGGCCCAGAGAGCACAGAGGGCCAGCACGGGCAGGAGAAGACGGAAACCAGTCGCTCGCATCGGGAGATTATGGAGATCGGCGCGCGCCGTGTAAATAGCGTCGATAGCGTCGCTGACGTGTTCTCTCAATACAAGACCTTCAACTGCCGCACTGGCACCTTCAAGGCGCGGGCCAATTTCCCCGGCAGGTCGGCGCGGCGCTGCAGCTGGTAGGAGAGGGCGCTGTTGAAGCAGCGGAAGAAGGCCGTCGCCGATTCCGGAACGATTTTCTCCAGGCGGCTTTGCTGCGCCAGTTCGGGGCCGACCAATTCGGCCCAGACCGTCTGGTAGCGGTCGGGATTATGGGCCTGCCGGGCCTGGATCTGGCCCAGTAATTCATCGAGGATGCCGCCGCGATAGCGGGCGAAGGGAACCTCCGTCGCCGCCTCGTCCGTGGTTTCCGATTCCTCCTTCAAAGACCGGGCCCCCGGAGGAGCAAAGCTCTCCCGCTCCCGCAGCGTCGGCTGCCGCCCGTGGAGCCGCCGGAAGGCCGCGTCGAGCCGGGGCGCGTGATGATAGACCGCCGCCAGCCGGTCGTAGGTCTCCCGCTCCACCCGGGGGCCGAGATGATCGAGGAGGAATTCCCGCCCCACCCCCGGCAACTCCTCCCGCGCCCGCACCAGCAGGGCGCGGAGGACATCGAGCCGGGTCTTCGAATAAACGGTCCGCTCGACGACGAGCTGGGGCCGCGCCGGATCGTCGCCGCCGATGAGGAGCCGGGGACCGCCCCCCGCGAGGCGGCGCCGCTGCCGGGCCGATTTGTAATGGCGGCCAAGTCCGAGCTCGCTGTAGGTCTTGAGCTCGTTCCGCTTCGCCGGTTGCTGGGAGGGGAAGGGGCTCGAAAGTGGGCTCATGGGGAGCCCCCAACCTACCCTGCCGCGCGCCGCCGGTCGAGATAGACCTTGCAGGCCGATTTCATCCGGCTGAGGACGTAATAAGTCGTCTGGCTGCGGATCCGGACCAAGTGGGTCCCGACGATCTGCGGGACGAAGGTGCTCGGCACCTCCAGCACCTCGGTCGGGGTCAAGCCCTCCAGCCCCTTGCAGAGGATCGAGGTCATCGCCTTGGTCAAGGTCTGGACCTCAGGCCCGAGGGTGACGCGAAAGGCCGAATGCTGGTTGGCCGGATCGACCTTCAGGAAGATGCCGACGGTATCGGCGCACTCCTCATCCTTGCGGATATCCTCCAGGGCGAAGGTCTCGCCCGCCCGCGGCTCGCACTTGCGGGCCGAGTCGGCGTAGAGGATCAGGTTATCGACCTTCTCCGATTCGGGCAGGCTGACGAAGAAATCGACAATCCGCTGCAACCCGGCCGGCAATGGCGCCACCTCGGGCACGGGATCGTCTTCGGGACATGAAGTCATCGCCTACTCCGAGCGTTCGATCGGCGCCCGCACCGTGTTGCCCCACTCGGTCCACGAACCGTCGTAATTGCGGACGTTGCCGTAGCCGAGGAGATACTTCAGGACGAACCAGGTATGGCTGGAGCGCTCGCCGATCCGGCAATAGGCGATGATCGGCTCATCCGCCTTCAGGCCGAGGTTTTCGGTGTAGATCTTGCGCAGCTCCTCATGGGACTTGAAGGTGCCGTCGTCGTTCGCCGCCGTCTTCCACGGCACGCTCTTGGCGCCGGGGATGTGACCGCCGCGCAGGACCCCCTCCTGGGGATACTCGGGCATATGGGTGACGGTCCCCTTGAACTCGCCGGGGGAACGGACGTCGATCAGCGGCTTGCCCGCCTTGCTGAAGGCGAGGGCATCGTCGTAAAAGGCGCGGATCGCCGCGTCGTTCCGGGCGGCGGGGATGGGATAGGCCGTGACGGGATAGGCAGACTTCTGCCGGGTCACCGGGCGGCCTTCCTTGATCCACTTGTCGCGGCCCCCGTTGAGCAGCTTCACCTTGGTATGGCCGAAGAGCTGAAAGGCCCAGAGGGCGTAGGCGGCCCACCAGTTCGACTTGTCGCCGTAGAAAATGACGGAGGTCTCGGGGGTGATCCCGTTCTTCGCCATGACGGCAGCGAAGGCTTCCGGCGTGATGTAATCGCGGATCAGCGAGTCCTGGAGATCGGCCCGCCAATCGATATGGACCGCCCCCTCGATGTGGCCGGTATCGTAGAGGAGGACGTCCTCGTTGCTCTCGACCACGCGGAGACCGGGGTCATGGAGGTGATCCGCCAGCCAGGCGGTATCGACGAGGGCTTCGGGATGGGCGTAACTCATAGGGGAGTACGTTACAATGGGGGTGGGGATTGCCAAGCGCCGGTTTGCAAGCAGATCTCAATAGGAGATTGCTTCTGCGAAGCGTGCGCGCATTTCTCCCAATGGGGGGTCCAGGGGGTGCCTGGCACCTCCTGCGTCTCTCTACCCCTCCCGCCCCCGCGCCACCTGCTCAAGCAGCGCCTTCAGGCTCGAGGAGGAGATCGGCTTGCTAATGTAATCGTCCATTCCGGCTTCCAGGCATTTCTCGCGGTCGCCGCGCATCGCCCCGGCGGTGACGGCGATGATCGGGATCGCCCGGTGGCCGGCCCCGCCCTCTCCCTGGCGGATGCGGCGGGTACACTCGAAGCCGTCCATCACCGGCATCTGCACATCCATGAAAATGAGATCGAAGGGCGCACGGCGCAGGTGCTCGAGCGCCTCGCCTCCGTGATGGGCGACCTCGACCTGCCTGCCATGATTGTACCGCTCGAGCAGGGCGAGCAGCAGGCGCTGGTTCACCAGGTTATCCTCCACCACCAGGATGCGGAGAGAGGAGGCTGGAGGCTTCCCCTCCGGCGCGGGGGCCGGGATCGCCGCAATCGGGGTTGGAACCGGAACCGGAGCGGGAACGAACTCCGCTTTCCGGAGGATTTCCTGGGCAGAGGCGCGGATCGTCTCGAGATGATCGCGCTGCTCGGGAGTGAGGGAGGAATCGAGCAACAGATCGACGAACCCGAGGATGGCATTGGCGGGCGGCCGGAAGTCGGCGGGAAGGGGTGCGTCGGACATCCGACCCCTATCGTAGGAGCGGCCCTTAAATAAGCAACCCAAGCGAGGTGAAACGGGAATTTTTAGGCATCTCCTTCGAAATCAGGCAAACCGATCCTTGATCGGGCAGCGGAACCCGATATTTTCTATAGCTTCCCATGGTCGCCGACCCCCTTCCCCTCCTGCAACAGCTCCTGGCCCAGCGCCTCCTCATTCTCGACGGGGCGATGGGAACGATGATCCAGCAGATCGAGCCAAGCTTGGTGGAAGCCGATTTCCGGGGAACCCGTTTCCTCGACTCGCCACGCGACCTCAAGGGGAACAACGACCTCCTCGTCCTGACCAAACCGGAGGCGATCGAGAAGATCCACTTCGACTACCTCGAGGCGGGCGCCCATCTCATCGAGACCAACACCTTCAACAGCACCGTCATCTCCCAGGCCGATTACGGCCTCGAGCACCTCGCCAAGGAGCTGAACGTAGCCGCCGCCCAAGTCGCCCGCCGCGCGGTCGAGAAATTCCAGGCCAAGCACCCGGGCCGCCCCGCCTTCGTCGCCGGAGCGATCGGGCCGACCAACCGGACCGCCTCGATGTCGCCCGACGTCAACCGCCCCGGCTGGCGCGCCACCACCTACGCCGAATTGGTCGCGGCCTACACCGAACAGGCCGAGGGCCTGGTCGAGGGCGGCTGCGACGTCCTTTTGGTCGAGACCATCTTCGATACGCTCAACGCCAAGGCCGCCCTCTTCGCCATCGAGCAGCTCTTCGACCGGCTCGGCCGCCGCCTCCCCGTGATGATCTCGGTGACGATCACCGACGCCTCGGGCCGGACCCTCTCCGGCCAGACCACCGAGGCCTTCTGGAACTCGGTCGCCCATGTGCAGCCGTTCTCGGTCGGCATCAACTGCGCCCTCGGCGCGCGCGACATGCGCCCCTACCTGGAAGAGCTCTCCCGGATCGCCCCCTGTTTCACCACCTGCCATCCCAATGCGGGCCTGCCCAACGCCTTCGGCGGCTACGACGAGACCCCCGAGCAGATGGCCGAGGTCCTCTCCGAATATGCCCGCAACGGCTGGCTCAACATCATCGGCGGTTGCTGCGGCACCACCCCGCAGCACATCGCCGTCATCGCGAAAGCGCTGGAAGGAATCACGCCGCGCCAACCGCCCGCGCCCGATAGTTACCTCCACCTTAGCGGCCTCGAGCCCTACACCCTCGGGCCCGGCGTCGGCCCGATCTTCACCCTGGTCGGCGAGCGGACCAACGTCACCGGCTCGCCCAAGTTCCAGAAACTCATCCTCGCGGGCGATTACGAAGGGGCGCTCGCCGTGGCCCGCCAGCAGGTCGAGAACGGCGCCAACGTGATCGATATCAACCTCGACGAGGGGATGCTCGACGGCGAGGCGGCGATGGTCCAGTTCCTCAACCTGATCGCCTCCGAGCCCGAGATCTGCCGCGTCCCCATCATGATCGACAGCTCCAAGTGGAGCGTCCTGGAGGCGGGGCTGCAATGCGTGCAGGGCAAGGGGATCGTCAACTCGATCAGCCTCAAGGACGGCGAGAAGACCTTCCTGGAACGGGCCCGCAAGATCATGCGCTACGGCGCGGCGGCGGTGGTGATGGCCTTCGACGAGGAGGGCCAGGCCGCCGACCAGGCCGCCAAGGTCCGGATCTGCACCCGCGCCTACAATCTTCTTACCGGCATCGGCTTCAATCCCGCCGACATCGTCTTCGACCCGAACATCCTCACCGTGGGCACCGGCCTGGAGGAGCACAACAACTACGCCGTCGATTTCATCGAGGCGGTCCGCGAGATCAAGGCGACCCTTCCCCACGCCAAGGTCAGCGGCGGCCTCTCCAACATCTCCTTCTCCTTCCGCGGCAATAACCCGGTCCGCGAGGCGATGCACTCGGCCTTTCTTTTTCGGGCGATCGAGGCGGGCCTCGACATGGCGATCGTCAACGCCGGCCAGCTCGCCGTCTACGACGAGATCCCCAAGGACCTGCTCGAGCTCGTCGAGGACGTCCTCCTCAACCGCCGCCCCGACGCCACCGAGCGGCTCATCAATCACGCCGACGCGCTGAAGGCCGCCGCCAGCGGCGAGAAGGTCAGCGCCAAGGAAGCCGAAGCCTGGCGCTCCGATACCGTCGAGGAACGGCTCAAGCACGCCCTCCTCAAGGGGATCGTCGATCACATCGACACCGACACCGAGGAGGCCCGGCAAAAATATGGCCGCCCGCTCCATGTCATCGAGGGGCCGCTGATGGATGGCATGCGGGTGGTCGGCGATCTCTTCGGCGCGGGCAAGATGTTCCTCCCCCAGGTGGTGAAAAGCGCCCGCGTCATGAAGAAATCGGTCGCCTACCTCACCCCCTTCATGGAGGAGGAAAAGCGGCTCGCCGTCGCTGCGGGCGGCGAGGCCACCGCCAAGGCGAAGATCCTCATGGCCACGGTGAAGGGCGACGTCCATGACATCGGCAAGAACATCGTCGGCGTCGTCCTCGCCTGCAACGGCTACGAGGTGATCGACCTCGGCGTGATGGTCCCCTCGGACAAGATCCTCGCCGCCGCCCGCGAGCACAAAGTCGATGTCATCGGCCTCTCCGGCCTGATCACCCCCTCGCTCGACGAGATGGTCCACGTCGCCAAGGAGATGACCCGCGAGGGCTTCACCATCCCCCTCCTGATCGGCGGCGCCACCACCAGCAAGCCCCACACCGCCGTCAAGATCGAGCCCCAGTACCCGCACGGCGTCATCCACGTCATCGATGCCTCCCGCGTCGTCGGCGTCGCCGGACAGCTCCTCAATCCCGAAACCGCCCCCGGCTACAAAGCCGAGATCCGCGCCGCCTACGTCGGTGTCCGCGAAGAATTCGCCGCCAAGCGCCAGCAGACCCGCCTGCTCCCCATCGCCGAGGCCCGCGCCAAAAAGACCCCCATCGTCTGGGACGATGCCGACATCCCCCAGCCCGACCAGCTCGGCATCCAAACTCTCGAAGACTTCCCCATTGCGGAATTGGTTCCCTACATCGATTGGTCCCCCTTCTTCCACTCCTGGGAATTGCGGGGCCGTTTCCCCAAGATTTTCGAGGACGAATTCGTCGGTACCCAGGCCCGCGAGTTGTACAACGACGGCCAACGCATCCTCCATTGGCTGATCGCCGAAAACCGCCTCACCGCCCGCGCCGTCTTCGGCCTCTTCCCCGCCAACGCCGTCGGCGACGACATCGAGATCTATCGCCCGGAGAATCCCGGCGCGCGCGACCTCCTCACCACCTTCCACACCCTCCGCCAGCAGGCCGCCAAGCCGGAGGGCCAGGCCCACCACGCCCTGGCCGACTTCATCGCCCCGCGCGACTCGGGCCGTCTCGATTACTTCGGCGCCTTCGCCGTCACCACCGGCCACGGTGTCGATGAGGCCGTCGCCGAATTCGAAAAGGCCAACAATGATTACGACGCGCTCCTGGTCAAGGCGATCGCCGACCGCCTCGCCGAGGCCTTCGCCGAAGCCCTCCATAAAAAAGTCCGCGACCTCTGGGGCTTCGGCCTGACCGAAAACCTCACCCCCGACGACCTGATCCGCGAGAACTATCGCGGCATCCGCCCCGCCCCCGGCTACCCCGCCTGCCCCGACCACACCGAGAAGCGGCTCCTCTTCGACCTCCTCGGCGTCGAAAAGGCGACCGGAATCAAGTTGACCGAAAACTTCGCCATGTGGCCCGCCAGCGCCGTCAGCGGCTTCTACTTTGCCCACCCCGATTCCCGCTACTTCGCCGTCGGCCGAATCGCCAAGGACCAGGTCGAGGACTATGCAAAACGAAAAGGCATGCCCCTCGCCGAAATCGAGAAGTGGCTGGCGCCGAATCTCAATTACGATCCGGCGGGGTAGGGCGTGTTTTGTCTTTTACAGCTGCTGTTATTAGAATTAGTAAAATACTTCCTCCAAGAAGCATTATTAAAATAGACAAGCCGTCTACCATTAGCCGCAAGGCTGTAGCCCCGTCTTGAAGGCCTTCCACTAATAGTAGCTGTGTCGAATTCAGATTGAATTTGGATTCAATGCTTAAAAGATTCTCCTTCTTAAGAATGATGATTTTATGGGCTTCATATCTTACGTATCCAGCAGCCAATACCATTATTAATGTTAGAACCAGAATGGTGATTGTTCTCAGCCAATCATATTTCCGTCTTAACTGATGCATATAGATTAGTGCTGATAGCTTTAGCGCCGATCTATAGAAGAACTCAATAGCCGTGGAAGCGCCTATCGCTTCACCCTATGCCCGATACCCAATCCGAAACCCGCCCCAATGCCTTCCCCGCACCAAGATCGGCGCGGAGACATCCTTGATCGCCACGAAGGCGCCGCCGCCCATGTCACGGCGGTAGGTCTGGAGGATAAAGGGCTCGCGATTCCGCCCCGCCCCCAGGCCGACCCGGTCGTTGAAGATCCGGCGCTGGCGGCAATGGGAGGCGTTCCAGACCGGATCGGAGCTCTGGGGCCGGGAGAACTTCCGGTTATGGGTCGGCAGGAAGCCGTTGCGGTCGATGGCGGCGGCGAAGACGATGCGGGCGTCGAGCTCGAGCAGCGGCTCCTGGATCGCCGGGAGGAGCCGGTCGGTCAGCGAGACGAAGGGGGCGAGATGCTGCTGCGGATTGCTGCCGGGAACCGCCATGTAATCGGCGTCGAAGAGCTCCTCCACCTCGATCTCGCCCTGGTCGATCGCCTGCTCGAAGAGCGCGCCGATCCGCCGGGCCGCGTCCTGCGCCGCATGGATCAGCGGGGAATCGGGCGTCTCGATCCCGCTCCGCGCGGGCAACGCCACCAACCCCTGCGAGAGCGTCACCATCTGGTTGAGCCGCCGCCGCGCCCCTTGAAGATCGTGATCGGTGGTGGCGACCCCTCCGGCCAACCCGGCGATCACCTCGGCGTGGCCGCCGATATTCGCGTCGATGTCGCGCACGGAGGCGCCGATCCGGCGGGTGGCGCCCCCCACCTCGCCGAGCGCCTGCTCGACCTGGGTGACCGCCGCATGGAGCGCCGCCGTCCGCTCGCGCACCCCCACCGCCCGCTCGATCCCGCAGACCGCCTCGGCCAGCAGCCGGTTGGCGGTGGTCCGCAATTCCTGGAGGGTGTGGGCGATGGCGGTGGTCGCCTCGGCGGTCTGTCCCGCCAGGGTGCGGATCTCGTCGGCCACCACCGCAAAGCCCCGTCCCGCCTGCCCCGCACGGGCCGCCTCCATCGAGGCGTTCACGGCGAGGATATTGGTCTGGCGGGCGATGTTCTCGATCCCCGCCGTGAGATTGCCGACGCTCTGCAGCACCCCGCCGAATTCCCCGGCATGGGCCTTGATCTTGCCGATCCCTTCAAGAAAGGTGCCCGCCGCCTCCAGCGTCTCATCGAGCAGCCCGCGCGACTCCTCCATCCGCCCCATCGAGTCCTCCGCCACCGCCTGCGCCGCCTGCGCCGCGCCTGCGATCTCGCGGGTCACATCGACCATCCGGTCGCTCTCGGCCTTGAGCTGGCTGAAGGCCGCCGCCTGTTCCCGGACCGTCAGGCTGAGATTGTCGATCACTCCGGCGACATCGGTGAGCTCCAGGCCGACGGTGCTGGCCGCATCCGAAACCTGGGCGAGCAGGGCGTGCGTTTTCTTGGTCTCGAGCATAGGGAAGGAAGGTTGAATCGGGTTAGTCGCTTAGGCAGGCCTCCTTATATGCTTGAGATTTTTATATTGCAATAGCGGTTTACGGGAAACCTAACTAAGGAGGCGGCGTCATTCCCAACACCGCGACGATCACGATCACCACCGTCCCCAGCACCAACTCCGCCGCGACATTCCCCCGCAACGCCGCCCGGGCCGCCGGCTCCGGCAGGCGCGGCTTCAGCGCCAACAGATTGCGGGCGCCGATCCCGACCATCAGCGCAAAGAGCGCCACCTTCGCCAGGAGGAGCCGCCCGTAGCCCGTCGTCCCGAGCGCCGACCACCCGCCGACCAGATGCCAGGCGTTGATCGCTCCCGTCGCCGCCAGCAGTGCCACCGTCACCAGGCTGACCGCCGAGAAGCGCCGCACCGCCCGGACCGCTTCGGCATCCGGTGCCGAGGCCAGAAAGAGCGCCAACGGTACAAGCCCGCCGGGCCAAATCCCCGCCGCCACCAGATGGAGGCCGTCGGCCAGCGCAAAGCCCTGGCTTCCCCCCGCCGCCGCGTGCCCCGCCCAGGCCAGCGAGCCGAGCAACCCGGCGGACAGGGGCACCGTCGCCCCCGGCAGCGGGAAACGCCGCCCCCGCCCGTTCCACAAGACGAGGGCCAAAACCACCGACATCCCCGCCCGGAGCAGACTCAGCCGCCCGAAGGAAGTCCCCATCCACCCCGTCGCCAACAGCCTCCCATCGGCCGCCCAAGGACTCACCCCCGCCATCTCCGCAAAGACCAGCCACCCCCATGCCGCGCCCGAAAGCAGGTGGACCGCCAACGCCCACGACATCAGCTTCGCCGGGCTCCGCGCCGAAGCGGCGGCCAAGAGCCAGGGAGCCGCCGCCAACGCCAGCAGGAGCATCCCGCTGGCAAAGTGGAGGGCGCGGACGATGGCGATGGGGAGCAGCATGGGGAGAGCAGCGACGTCCTAGGGAAGAACCTCGAACCCGAAGGTCCCGTGGGTGATATGAGTATCGGTCGCCACCGCCTTCCAGACCACCTTGTACTTCCCCGGGGGAAGCGTCGGCAGCGAAAGCGTCAGCAGCTTCGCATCCGCGGCATTAATCTTGGCGTCCTTCTTGTCGACCTCGGCCCCGCCAGCGTCAAAGACCTGGACCGTGGTAAAAGTCGGCTCCAACTCCTCGGTATACCAGATCTTCACCGAGGCGGGCGAGCCGTGAACCTGGCTGCCGACCTTCGGCTCGGCATGGTCAAGGAAGGCATGAGCCTCGGCCAGCGAGGCTCCGGCGGCGAGCAGGGAGAGAGTCAATATCAGGGAACGAGTCGGTTTCATGGAATGTTTGGATTTAAGGTTGGGCGGAGGTCATTGATCCTTGCCGAAGAGCGGATGGCCGAAGACCTTCGGCAGGATGTCGTCGATATAGATCTGGACCGAAAAGACGGCCCCGATGTCGGGCCCGCTGGCGTTGCTGGTCGGAATCACCGCCTCGGCCCCGATCTGGCAATATTGCCCCTCCCAGAGAATGCCGGGATCGACGGTCCCGGCGCTGTTGGTAGCATTCCCGCCGTTCGCATTCATCGGCGTCCCCTGGGTGAACTCGACCAACGGAATTAGGTTCTTGAATGGCGCTGGCACCCCCACGTCCTCCACATGCTGCTGGAGATAGGGCAGACTGTATTCGACCGCAAAGCCCCAGTTGAAGACATTCTGATCGCCCCCCTCCGAAGGGATGTCGTAACCGAAGACCCCAGTGACGGCGAGCGGCTTGAGATACTTCAGCGCATCGGGCAGATCGCCGAACCCCTTGCCGAAATAAAGATCGGGCGTGTAGGTCGTGAAGGTATTCGTCTCCGCCGGATCGGCCAGCGCCTTGTCCGAAGTGCCGCCCAGGCTGATCTCCCCGCCGATCGAGAAGATCCACTCGTGCGGATCGTTCTGCCAGAGCTGATACTTCGCGCTCAGGCTGAGGTTCTGGAACCCGCTCGCCGAATTGGCCCCGAAGTTGGCGTCCGGCATCTGATTCGAATAGGTCCCGCTCACCCCGAGCGCGAACTTCGGGAAGATCTCCTTGTCGAACTCGGTGGTCACGTCGAGCTCCCGCGTGGAGAAGCTTCCCGGCGCCGAGCCGCCGTAATTCTTGAACGACTGCACCGTGGTCGACAACTCGTCGGTGGCGAAGGGATCGTCGGTCTGGATCGTCGGGGGAAAAAAACGGTCTCCCACAAACCCATGCGCCCACCCCTCCCGGGGCCACGCCAAAACCGCCATGAAGACGGCGAAATAGAAAACTGCGCGTTGCATCGAAAACTCCTGTTAACAGCGGACCCGGCCCCGCCGTGCGGGGACGCGGATCTCGCGTCGTGATAAATCGAAAACCCCCTCGCGGACGCGAAGGGAGAAAGGCCGCTAGCTCAGAGCGGTTCGAGGCGGAGGGGTCGGCGGAGCCGCGTTGCGGGCGCTGAAACGAAAGGGAACGGAAAACCAGGCGGCCTGTGAAATCGGGACAGGCAGCACCGCCGCAAGCGAAGCGTGCGGGGAAAAGAGCTGGATCTTGGCGAGCTTGAAATCGATCTCCTTCGGCGCCTGCTTCTGCTCGTCCTGGCGGCCCGCCTTCACCTGGAGACAGAGCGGGCAGGGGTGGGCCCCGTCAAAGGTCCGCTCCAAGCCATGGGCGACGCCATAGGAACGGGAATAATCGATCGCCATCCCCGTCCACGCCACCGTCTGCAACACCGCCCAATGCCCGCCCGCGATCTCGATCAACGCGATCAAGACAAGCAGATGGCCGAGGCGGCGGAGCATGATCGATGGTTCTGCGATGAACCGAGGAATTTGTCAATGCGCCGTCAGAGCGTGGCCTACTTCACCCCTGCCCCATTGAACACCGCATAGAACCACCCGTTGTCCCCCGTGGCGATGCCGAACCCCACCCGGTCGATATTCCCCTGAAGCAGATTCCGCCGGTGGCCCGGGCTCCCCTTCCAGGCCTCGATCACCCCGGTGACCGAGGTGTTGGCGCTCGACATGAAAAGATTCTCGTTGAAGGCCCGCCAGCCGTAGATCGCCACGATCCGGAACATATCGGCGCGGGTCCGGTGCTGGACCTTGCTTTCGGAGGCAAGCTGCCGCGCCCATTCGAGGCTGATCGCGTTGAGCCCGTCGTCGAGGCGGACCGGCTGGCTCCCCTCCGCCGCCCGGAAGGCGTTGACCTGCTGAAGCGCTTCGGCGCGGAACTCGTCGATGCCGGGAATCCCCGCCCGCACCCTCTCCGCCGGGACGAAAAGCACGATCAGGAGAGCCAGCAACGCCAGGGACACTTTCATATCGTCAAAATAGGTACAGCCCTTCAAAATTACAATCCAGTCATGGCGCCGCGCATCCAGCTCCTCCCCGAAAACGTCGCCAACCAGATCGCCGCCGGCGAGGTGATCGAGCGCCCCGCCTCCGTCCTCAAGGAACTGCTCGAAAACTCGCTCGACGCCGGGGCCAGGCAGGTCGACGTCCGCACCCGCGACGGCGGCCGCTCCCTCATCGAGGTCGGCGACGACGGCTCCGGCATGAACCGGGACGACGCCCTCCTCTGCCTCGAGCGACACGCCACCAGCAAGCTCCGCAAGACCGAGGACCTCCACCACCTCCTCTCCTACGGCTTCCGCGGCGAGGCCCTCCCCAGCATCGCCTCGGTCTCGAAGTTCGTCCTCCGCACCCGCGAGAATGATCCCGCCTCCCTCACCGGCACCGAAGTGACCGTCAACGGCGGCAAGCTCCTCTCCGTCCGCGAGGCGGGCCTCGCCCCCGGCACCCAGATCGAGGTCCGCTCCCTCTTTTACAACCTCCCGGCCCGGCGCAAGTTCCTCCGCGCCGAACGGACCGAGCTGGCCCACCTCCGCCACACCCTCCTCCTGGCCGGCCTCTCCCGGCCCGACGTCGGCTTCCAATCGATCGACGACGACGAGCCCCCCGTCCGCTGGCCCGCCGGACAGAGCCTCGAACGGCGAATCGCCGCCATCTTCGGCGAACCGTGGCTCCGCGACCTCGTCCCCGTCACCGGCCAGGACGGCGACCTGAAACTCTCCGGCTTCCTCGGCAAGCCAGGCGTCAGCCGCGCCACCCGGCAGGAGCAATTCCTCTTCGTCAACAACCGGGCGGTCGAAAGCCGCACCCTCCACTTCGCGCTCCAGGAGGGCTACCACAATTCGCTGATGCGGGGCCGCTATCCCGTCACCGTCCTCTTCCTCTCGCTCGATCCCGAGGGGGTCGATGTCAACATCCACCCCGCCAAGCGCGAGGTCCGATTCCACGACGATTCCCGGGTCCGTTTCTTTCTCAAACAATCGATCCAGCGGGCGCTGGAGGGATTCACCGAGGCACCGATTTCCGTCCCCGTGGGGCGGGTCCGCGAGGCCGCTCCCGCCTACGCCGTCCAATTGGAAACGGCCTTTCTCCCCCCCGAAATCTCACGTCTTCCCGAGGTCTCGACCCCGCGCGAGACCGCCCCCACCGTTCCGGCTTCAATTCCGGCCCCGCTCGCCCCCGCGCCGGAACCCGACCGCACCGTCCTGCGCGCCGCCACTCCGTTTGCCGAACCGGAGACCAGCGGCAATGGCAACCGCCTCGGCCTCCGCATCCTCGGCATCGTCGCGAACCTCTATATCATTGCCGAGAGCCCCGAGGGCCTCGTCCTGATCGACCAGCACGCCGCCCATGAGCGGGTCATGTTCGAGAAAGTCCTCGACCGGATGCGGCGGCGCGAGGTCGAGTCGCAGCGGCTCCTCCTCCCCGCCACCGTCGAGCTGCCGCCCCGCGAGGCCGATTTCCTCGAGGCCCAGCTCGATTCCCTCCAGGCGATCGGCGTCGGCATCTCCCTCTTCGGCGCCCGCACCTTCCTGGTCGATTCCCTCCCGCCGATGGTCGCCCACCTCAACGTCCCCGAGCTGGTCCGCAACCTCGTTGCCGAACTCCAGGAAGAGGGCGGCGAAACCCGCAAGGAACGCCGCCTGAGCGAGGAAGTCGTCGCCAAGAAAGCCTGCCGCCTCGCCGTGAAGGCGAACGACCGCCTCTCCCCCGCCGAAGGCGAACGCCTGCTGATCGATCTCCTCGCCTGCGCCCTCCCCTACACCTGCCCCCACGGCCGCCCGACGATGATCCAGATCACCCGCGGAGAGCTGGAAAAGAAATTCGGGCGGACGGGCTAGATCCTTTTCTATTTAAGTAAGCTCAAGACTTGGCTCCCATCGAGGTTACAGATCGACTCTGAGTCGGGGTCCAAGGGGGCGCAGCCCCTTTGCGTCGTACAAGGGTACCCCGTGCATCCCGGCCAGCCTCTACCCAGCACGTTCGATCTTCCCGTGATCCGCGCCACCTGAATGCCTGCGCGATAGCGCACGTAGTTCCCAGGGGAAACTAATTCGCATGGCCGGGAGGCAAACCCACGAGCCCGCTCTCCCGCGCTCCTCGCGTCCGCAGGGTATCAATAACTCGGACTCGGCGACACTCCCCTCCAAGCGGGGCAAGGGGCGCAGCCCCCGCTTGCAGCCTACGGCGTAATCGTCACCGGCGTCCCCACATTGACCACGGAGAAGAGATCCTCCGCAAACGGCGCCGGCATGCGGATGCAGCCGTGCGAGACCCGATACCCGGTGACATAGCCCGCATGGAGACCGACGCCGTCATCGGTGAGGCGGAGAAAGAACGGCATCGGCGCGGGCTCGTAGTGGGCGCCGGGCGGCGGCGCCTGGCCCGCCTGGGCGCCATAGTCGACGGTATGGCCGTCGGTGTTGTCGACGAAGGACCCATATTCGGTCGATTTATGATCCTTGTCCTTGGCGACCACCGGGAAGGTGCCGATCGGCGTGTCGTGCCCGTCCTTGCCCGGCGAGACCGAGGTGATCGCGACCAGCCGGTCCCCCTGGAATCCGTAGAGCTTGCACTCCGAGAGATGGATCACGATCCGGGTGAGCGGCTGGGTCGGATCGAGGTTCCAGACAATCGGGGAGAGGGCCCGGTTCTGGTAATAATCGACCACCGTTCCCCCCTCATGGCTGACGCTGGTGGCGCGGGAGCTGGAACTCGGGGCAGAATTGTCGTCATCGTCCTCCGCCCGCAACCACACGGCAGGGAGCAACAAGAGGAGCGAGGCGGCGAGCGCAAGACGGAGGGAGCTCATGGCAGACGTGGGGACGGGACAAGCCGACAAAAGGCGGGGATCAAGGCGTGATCGTCACCGGCGTGCCGACCGAGACGACCTGGAAGAGATTCTCCGCGAAGGTGGGCGGAAGCCGGATGCACCCATGGGAGACCCGGGTCCCGGTGACGAATCCGGCGTGCAGGCCGACGCCGTCATTGGTCAGGCGGAGAAAAAACGACATCGGCGCGGGTTCGTAATGGGCTCCGGCGGGCGCGGCCTCTCCCGCCTGAGCGCCGTAATCGACCGTATGGCCGTCGGCGTTATCGACGAAGGAACCGTACTCGGTCGATTTGTGATCCTTGTCCTTGGCCAGGACGGGGAAGGTGCCGATGGGGGTGTCATGGCCGTCCTTGCCGGGGGAGACCATGGTGGCGGCGACCAATTTATCGCCCTGATAGCCCGCGAAAGTGCATTGGGTCAGATTGATCTCGATCCGGGTGATCGGCTGGGTCGGATCGACGTTCCAGACGATCGAGGCATTGATCCGTTTCTGCAGCGCATCGTACGGGCTGTAATATTGCACCTCCCGCTTGCTCCCGCCGAAGCTGACCGAGTTCTCTCGGTCATTGGCCCGGAGCGAGACGGCGGAAAGGAGCGATCCGACCGTCAGGACCAGCAAAACTGCGCGCAGAGAGATCTGCATAGGGCGAAAAAGCATAGGAACGGGAGCCTGACTATACGTGCAAATACGAAGGATTGCAATCATCGCCCCCCGCAAAACCGCCGATTGAGTATTAATTCTCACCCGCTGCCGGCGGGAAAGGCCTTCGGCAGGCGCTTTCCAGACGCTTTGGACGCCCCCCTGGGTGTGCTTCGCTAAACGTTGAAGCGGAACTCGAGGACATCCCCGTCTGCGACGACGTATTCCTTCCCCTCGATCCGCCACTTTCCGGCCTCCTTCGCCTTGGCCATCGTGCCGAGGCGCTTGAGCTCGTCGTAGGCGGCGCATTCGGCGGCGATGAAGCCCCGTTCGAAATCGGAGTGGATCACCCCCGCCGCCTGGGGGGCGGTATCGCCCTGGTGGATCGTCCAGGCGCGGGTCTCCTTCTCGCCGGTGGTGAAATAAGTCCGCAACCCGAGGAGATGGTAGGTCGCCCGGATCAACCCGCCGACGCCCGACTCGGAAACGCCGAGCTCCTTCAGGTAATCGGCCGCCTCGGCCTCGCTGAGGTCGACCAGATCGGCCTCGATCTGGGCCGAGATCACCACCGCCTCGGTCGAAAGATGCTCCTTGGCATACTGGCGGACCTTCTGCACCCACGGATTGGCATCGGCATTGGCCAGATCGCCCTCGGCGACGTTGCAGGCGAAGAGAGTCGGCTTGCTGGTGAGGAGGCAGAAGCTCTTGAAGAGCGCCTTCTCCTCCGTCGGCACCTCGAGGAGGAGGGCCGGCTTGCCTGAATCGAGGTGAGGGAGCAGCCGCTCGAGCAGGGCGAGCTCGACCTTGGCCGCCTTGGCGTCGTTGCCGGTGCCGCGCGCCGTCTTCTGGGTCTTCTCGATCCGCTTCTGGACGCTGCCGAGATCGGCCAGCACCAGCTCGGTATTGATCACCTCGATGTCGCGGAGCGGATCGACCGAGCCGCTGACGTGGTGGATATTCTCATCCTCGAAGCAGCGGACCACCTGGACGATGGCGTCGACCTCGCGGATATGGGTGAGGAACTGGTTGCCCAGGCCCTCGCCCTGGCTGGCGCCCTTGACCAGCCCGGCGATATCGACCATCTCGATCACCGTCGGAATGATCTTGGCCGCCTTCGACATCTCGGCGAGGAACTGGAGCCGTTCGTCGGGGACCGTGACCACCCCGACATTCGGATCGATGGTGCAAAAGGGGTAATTCGCCGCCTGGGCCTTGCGGCTCCGGGTCATGGCATTGAAGAGGGTGCTCTTGCCGACATTCGGCAGCCCGACGATTCCAGCGCGCAACATAGGAACGGCGTACTTACCCTGGACCGGCCATCAGGGGAAGGAGAAAGCGGCCCCAGGGCCAAAACAAAGGCCTTCTGGGTTGACGGTGAAAATCATTTGCGGGACCCTTATTCATGGATGATCCGCAAGGAGGCCCGGAGGGTTTCCGGCAATTCGAGTCGCCGGGTCGGCGTCCGCTCCGCGCAGGGAATTCACCGACTTCCGCGGTCCTAATCCGATGCGCGCAAGCCATCGATTGGACGGTTGCCTTATGAATCCGAGCGCTTCCCGTCGCGCCAAGGTCTGCCATTTGATCTGCGACAGCAGCGAGATCGGAGGCGGCCCCACCTTCGCGCTTTCCACGTTTCCCGCCTATTTGGCCGATTTCGAGGTTTTCGCCATCGTGGGGAGCGAGGGGAAGCTGGCGGAACGGCTCCGGGAGCGGGGCGTCCGCACCCGGACGCTGCCCATGGGACGGCCTTGGAAGGCGTTTCTCTTCTGGCCTTGGCTGTGGGCGCTGCTATTGCGGGAGAAGCCTGATGCTGTGATCTTGCACGGGCAATGGGGGGGATTGGTCGGTTCGGTGGCGGCGCGGCTGGCGGGGATACGTGCCATTCTCTATTACACCCACTTTCCCTTTTTCTATACCGATTGGGATTTCTACCGGGTGTTGCGCAACCGCGTGATCGAGAGGGTGACCTGCTTTCTGGCGACGAAGGTGATCTGTCTAAGCGCCGCCAATCGCTATCAATATCTCCTGCGGCGGCTCGCGCCCGAGGAGAAATTTATCCACATTCCGAACGGACTCGCGCCGATGGAATCCGCTCCGGAAGCGGACCCAACGGCCTTGAGACGGGAGCTCGGGCTGCCTCCCGCCGAGGAGGGACCGATCGTCGTCTCTGTCAGTCGGCTCTCCGATCAGAAGCGGATCGACTGGCTTTTGCGCGCATGGGCGACGGTGGAGCAGCGCTTTCCGGCGGCCCGTCTTTTCATCGTCGGATCGGGTCCGACGGAGGAGGCCTTGCGGGCGCTCTCTGGGGAGCTGGGCCTGGAGCGGTGCCGATTTCTCGGGCGGCAGCCGAAAGGGTATCGCTATTATCGCGTCGCCGATCTGGGGGTGATCTGCTCGCTTTACGAGGGGCATCCCCTCGCCTTGATCGAGGCCATGTTTTGCGGATGTCCCATGGTCGGCTGCGCCGTCGACGGCATCGCTGAGACAATCGAGGCGGATCAGACCGGCCTCCTGGTGTCCCCAGCCGATCCGGAGGCCCTGGCGGCGGCGATCCTCGAACTGCTCTCCGATCCGGCCCGGGCGCGCCGCATGGGAGAGGAGGCCCGGACGCGGGCGGAAAAGCTCTATCGCCTCAATATGGCCATCGAACGGCAGATCCAGGTTCTGCGCGCGGCCTTGCGGGATGCAGGAAAACCCAATTGATTTACATCCATGCCCCTCCTTCTGACCATTGCCATTCCCACCTACAACCGCGCGGGATTGCTCGAACAACGGCTGCGGGAGCTGCTGCCCCAAGCCCGGGAGGGAGTGGAGATCCTGGTCTGTGACGATGGCAGCACCGATGAGACCCTGCGGGTCTGCGAGATGTACCGCGCCCAAGGGATTCGCATCTGCGCCGCCGTGGCGAATATGGGGCTCTCCATGAATATGCTGCGCGCCTTCCAGGAGGCGCGGGGCGAGTGGCTTTGGACCCTGGGAGACGACGACGCGGTGCGGGACGACGGGGTCGCAACGGCGCTCGGGCTGATCGAAAAGCATGGCGATGCCGCGGTGATCGTCACCCGGAGCGAGACGCTCCATTTCGACGCGGACCATTCGATCGATTCGCTGGCCGGATTTTTCGATCAGCACGGCCCCCTGGACGCCTCGTTCATGTCGGCCAACCTCTACCACCTCGCCCAGCTGCGGGGAAATCTTAAGGTGATGGGCCTGGCCTCGTTTACGCTGGCTCCTCATTGCGCATTAATGAACCAGATCCTGGAGCGGAAGGCAGGACGCCTCCAGTTCTCGACGGTCGGATTGCTGGGGCCCTGCGATTCCAACCGAAGATGGTCCTCGCTTGAGTTCGCCCTGGGCACCTGCGTGAGCCTCGAATTCATCCGGGATCCGGTGCAGCAGAGAAGGGCCGCGATCGGAACCTGGTATCAAACCCGTTGGATGCAGAAGTACGGGCTGCGCGAAGTTTATGACGGGGAGTCCTTTTCCCGTTGGAAAAGATTTTGCCGCACCTCCGACCTAATCTTGAAGAGTCATCGGGTGAGCCTGCTCCGCATCCTCCTCCATAAGGACCGCACCCTGCAGGCATTGAAGACGGGATTACTGTTGGCGGTTTTTCACCTGCTCCCGTTTTTCGTTCTCAAGGGCCCGATCGCCGCGATGCGCGCCCGGCAGTCGGGCGACAAGGTGTTGCTCGATGTCTGAGTGCTTTTTTTCCCTTCACAGGGGGGAGGCGCGTAGCGCGGCCACGATGGCGGCGGCGGCACGGGCGGGATCGAAGGCGATTTTCCGTCCTTTCGCCACGAAAGGATCGATGTTTTCCCGCTCGTGGACGATGTCGACCTCGTTCCGGCAATAGACGCCTGTCTCAACTCGGTTGGAACAGGGATTGCGCGCAAAGATGACCGGGATGGCGGCGGCGTTCGCCAGATGGCGGATTCCGGAATCGGCGGTGAAGGCGGCGGCGCAATGCCCGAGAAACTTGTAGAGCGCCCGCAATCCCAGGTCTCCCGCAATGATGGCGCAATCGGAGCCGAGCGCTTCCCGCGCTGCGGCCAATCGGCCCCGTTCCTCCCGCGAACCGATCAGGACGGGCAATAGATCGACCTCTTTGCGCACCCGGCGGACGGTTTCCAGAAAAAGCTCGGGCGGGAAGCCGCCATAGGGCTGCCGGGTGAAGAAGGAGCAGGCCAGCAGGGGCCGGGGATCGTGGAGGCGAAGGCCCTGGAGGAAGGCGTCCGCCGCCCGCTCGTCTTCATCCAATGGATAGACCAGGGGCCGTCCCTCCCCCGACGGCGGCTCCCCTGCGATCTGCCCGACCAAGTCCCGAAAATAATGGGCGAAAGGGCTGGGATAGGAACAATCGATCGGATGGGTGACCAGGCAGGAGAAACCCTTGTGCACATAGCCCACCCGGACAGGAACGCCCGCCAGGGCCGTCGCCAGCAGGGGGCGCAGGTAAGCCCCGTTGTCGTAGCAGATCGCGACATCGTAATGGCCCGCCCGGATCTGGCGGGCGAGAGGAAGCAGTCCGATCCGCTCGATATCTTCGGGGAGCTCGATGGCGTGGTCGATGAACGGATTGGTTTGCAGCAGAGCGCAGGCGGGGTGGCCACTCATCCAGGACCAAACGCAATCGGGAGTGGCGCGGGCCAGCTCCGGCAGAGAGCCGGTGCGATAGAGGATATCGCCGATATGGTCGGCTCCGATCAAGAGGCCCCGCTTCCAGGAGCGGACGGCAGCGGGGGAAATGGGAAGATTTTTCCCGGGAGAGAGAGGCCAGGTCGCCATTTCGACGGCGAGAGCAGCCCAATAGTTGGCTTTACGACGAAAGGCGGTTTTGATTAAGTGCGTGGCATTCCCCTTTCGCAAGAGAAGGGCGGCTGCATGATCACCCCCTTTCAAATCGCTACGTTCTTCATCTATTCAGTCGCCATCGTCCTGGCAATCTATTTTTCCACCAACATCGCGGAGGATGGAGCGGGGGCGTTCATCAAGATTCTCGGGACCATGGGGAGTCTGGCGTGGATCTTGTTCGGCAGCCGGATCTGGTGGGTGCCGCTCTTCCTGGGCATCGGGTTCGGCGGGGTTTTTTGGGTTGGCTTCAAGGTCTACCCGCAGGAGGTCGCGCTCGCGCTCGCCTTGGTCACGGTGGCCCCCGCGATGATTCTCCAGCGCTTCTGGCTCCGGCCCCGGCGGAAGAAGCTGCCATCGGTTTTCGTGATCCTCTTCGGCTATCTCACGGTGGAATGCCTTTATTCCTGCCTTCGGTCCGGCGGCAGCATGCAGGGGATCGGGGGAATTTTCCGGATCTATTTCCTCGCCTTATGGCCGTTTCTCTTCGTCACCGGCTTCTCTTTCTACAGTTTCAGCCAGCATATCCGCTGGGGCCTTTATGCGCTGCAAAGGGGCTACCTCGCCCGCATCAGCATGGAGCTGGCCACCTTCCTGATGCCCGGTTTCCTCTATCTGCCCGGGATCAATTTCGTCCTCCCCGGATCGACGCTCGGGGGTTTCGACGATCTGCGGACCGCCGGGCTCGGCCTGGCGCTGGTCTCCCTGGCGCTGCTATTTTCCAAGCGCGGCATCTATCTTTCCCGGCGCACTTTCTTTTTTCCGGTGATCCAGGTGATCCGGCTGCTCGAGGCGGTGGCGGCGCTGCTTTTCGGCGGGGGCCGGTTCAATCTGATCGCCTGCTTCCTGGCCATCGGCTTTGCGCTGATCTACGCCAGGAAATGGATTGTGGTCAGCGTCCTGCTGGTCGTCGTCGGCGGCGGGATGGGATGGATCAACATGTATCCCCAAATAATCGAGAAGCTGCCCGATCGGGTGCAGCGGACCGCCTCTATCCTGATCCTAAAGGAGAATGCCGTGGCCATGCAGGAAAGGCTCCAGGGAAGCAATCTGTGGCACCAGCGCCTGCGGGAAATCGGGTTTCAACGCTGGATCGAGAATCCCGTCTCCTTTTTCTTCGGAACCGGCGTCAAGGCCTTCGATTACACGGTGGGCCAAGGCGCAGGGGACGAGCTTTTCGATCGTTCGCTGGAGAATGCGGCCAATGTCGGCGGCTATGAGAACGGGCTCTTCACCGTGCTGTCGCTCACCGGGCTGGTCGGCTTCGCTCTCTATGCAACCCTCTTTTTCCAGCTGATTCGCCGGATTTGGCTATTGCAGGCCGTCGCGGATCAGGACGATTTTGGGCGGACGCTCTCCTTCTATGCGCTCTGCCAGGCGGCGCTATGGATCATCTCGTGCTATTTCTCCGGTGGCTGGCCCTCCTTCGAGTTGATGATCCTGGGGGTGGCCGTGGTCTATCTTCAAGAGCGGGCTGACGAACAGGAAATCTCTCCCTCCCCCCAGGAGACCATTCCCTTCCATGAATTGACGAAAAGCTGAGCGGCCACATCCCGGCTTGAAGGTCCGTCCGTATCGAGGATTGCCTCGGGGCCCCCAAAGAGCTAGGCTTGCAGCGTGGACCGCGATCTCCCCGTCGTCAAAAATGGCCGGGGACCATGGATAATTCTCCTGCCCCTCGCCGCCGGCCTGGCGGCCCTCTACGTTTTTTTCCCCTATTTCGGAGGCTATAGCGGGGAACGGGGAACGATCGCCTCCTGGCTTTGGTTCCAATACTTCCATTACGGCCAGGGGGATTGGGAGCACTGCCTGGCGGTGCCGGTGATTTCGGCGGCGCTGGCTTATCGGTTGAGGGAGAGGCTGGCGGTGTTGCCGGCGCGGCCTGCGCGGCTGGGCCTGGGGCTGTTGATCTTCTCGCTCTTCTCGTACTGGTTCGGTTATGTGGCCGATGTCGAGTACTTCGGCTATCTCTCCCTCTATCTTTCGGTCGCCGGGCTGATTCTCTGGTTCCGGGGGTGGGAGACGATGCGGATTCTCTTTTTCCCCTGGTTGTTCCTGGGGTTCATGTTTCCCCTGCCGTTCCTCGACAATCTGCTGGCTTTCCCCTTGCGGATGATGATGTCGCAGGGGGCGCATCTGCTGCTGAGCCTCCTCCGCATCGACAACCTGCGGATCGGCACCTCCATCGTCTCCGCCGCCGATCCGGGCCGGGGGCTGGCGGAGGGCGGCCGCTTCGCCATCGATATCGCAGATCCGTGCAGCGGCATCCACTCGCTGTTCGCCCTCCTGATGATCTCGGCCCTTTACGGTTATTTCTCATTGCCGGCGGGATGGCGCCGGGGGGCGCTCTTCCTGGCCGCGATCCCGCTGGCGGTGGCGGGCAATATCGTCCGCATCCTGATCCTGGTCTACGGCACCCTCCTCTTCGGGGCCCGTTTCGCCATTGGGCCGGTGGAAGAACCGAGCTGGTTCCACATGGGAGCGGGGTACATGGTCTTCGCCGTCGCCCTCGGAGGAATGATGGGCAGCGCTTGGTTGCTGAATCATCCCTGGAAACCGGCACGCGCTTCCGCCGCCCCCGGAACGGCGGCGAAATCTATTGAGCCGCCGCCATCGGCGCCCTGATAAATTCCGGCGGCACCAAGACGGAAAGGGAGGGGCTGATCTGGTTGCCGGAAACCGTGTTGCCATGGCCCTCGGCCGGATTGGCGTTCAGGCCCACCCCGGGACCGGAGGAGACGATCCGGTTGTTCGCGATGACGGAATCGCCCACCTTCCCATTGCACAAAATTCCTGTTCGGCCCGGGGGAACGACGAGGGTATTCCCGCGGATCACCCCGTTTTTCCAATAACTGCCCGAGCCGATCTGGATTCCCGTGCGGTTGTTTTCGAAAAGATTGTCCTCGATGATCTGCTCCCGATCGTAGCCGCTGTCCTCGAACCAGCCGACCCGGCAGTCGCGCACCACATTGTGGCGCCAGACGATGCGGCCGGTCCCCCATCCGGAGAGACCCTGGTGGGTGCCGCCGGTCGAGAGGACGGTGTTCCCTTCGACCCATCCCTCGATGCGGGTGCCGTCGTCCCCGGTGTCGGGATTGTTGGAGACCATCGTGATGCCCCATCCCTCCTGGCCCCAGAGATTATCGACCAGGCAGTCCCGGACGATATTTCCACTGCCGGGTTTGACGGGGCGTTCCCCACCGATCGCGACGATACAGATGCCGAGGCATTCCTCGGAGACCGGCGCGCCCGTGTTGGTGACGTGGACTCGTTCGACGATGCTGCCGATCGAGCCGATCGAGATGCCGGTGGTATCGAGTTCCGGCGCCACCAGGCAGCCCGGGGGGACCACAGTTCCCTGGAACTTGATTTCATCGTAGCCGTTGCGGGCGCGGGGATCGGCGGCCCCGTCATTGCACGCCGTGATTGTGCCGGGACCGTCGATGGAGAGCAGGGTGTAGATCCCGACCCCGCTCCGGTCGGGGTTCTGCAGGTAGATATATTTGCCGACCACCGGGGAGAGCTTCGCGGCGTCGGCGACCGCGATCTGCAGGGCGGCGCCGGCGGCGGGCAACGGAAAAGGAGCCGTGGTGCAGGTGGCGAAGCCGGTCCAGTTGCAATCGACCGTGAGGTCCTTGACCTCGATGCCGCTGCGGCCCCAGGGAGCCTGCGAGATCACATAGCCGGAATCAGGGAACTTATCCGCCGGTTTGAGATAACGGTAAGCCGCCAGCTTCAAAATGGTCCGATCCATCCCCGCACCGTAGAATTTCCAGCCCGAGAGCGCCGCCCAATTGTCCCCGCCGTAGTTTCCCCACTCGCCTAATGTAAGATAAGTGCCGGGCGCGAAATGGAACTCGACCGGCTTTTGAGCGAGATAGAACTTTCGGAGCAGGGCATCGAATTTCGGCTGGGTCGAGACATCATAGGGATCGCCCTTCTTTCCCGATCCGGGCAGGCCGTCCTGGCGTGGCGCCAGGTAGATCGCCTCACCCCGCAGCGGACCGGCCAGGAGCGTTCCGAGCAAAAGCAGCAGGGCGGTTGCCAGGGAGGGTTTCATGGGGAAGAGGTCCGATCAAGCGGTTGCTCGACAGGATTGCGAAGCCTAATCTAGCATCAGCCTCGATGCCGGCGCAAGGGCCCTTGAATCCGACGTGAAACGCCTCCTGATCCTCGAATTCCACCGGCTGGGCGATGCCGTGATGGGCTTGCCGTTTCTGCGGGAAGCGAATCGGGAGTATGAGGTCCATGTCGCCTGTTCTCCGGCGTCCCGGCCGATTTATGAACTGGCGCTTCCCGCCGAGCGCCTGGTGACCTGGGGGGGGGATTTGCCAGCCAGGGTCCGGGCTTTTCAAGCCCTGCGGAAAATCGGCGCGGAAATCGCCGTCTCCTCCTGGGCCGACGTGCGCGACCATCTGCTCATGCGGGCCCTGGGGATTCCCCACCGGGTCGGTTTTCCAATGAACGAGGTGAATTACTACGCCCATCATCTCGATTGGCGGCGGCGCAGCCTGCGCATCGGCGAAGCGATCCAGGCCGCCTGCCGCGCCGTGGGAATCGCGCCGCTCACCCAGCCCCTGGAGCGGAAGAGCTATGCCCAGCATCACGTCGCCGATTGGGAACAACTGGCCGCTGCGCTCGGCTTCCCTCTCGACCTGCGCCCTCCCTGGATCGAGTTGGCCTCCACCGCATTGCCGGAACGGGCGGAACGCTTCCTGCAACAAAACCAAGGCCGCAAGATCTGGCTGCTCCATCCCGGCGCGGCGAAGCCGAACCGGAAATGGCCCCATTATGGCCGCATCGTCGGCGAGGTCTTCGCCAAGCACGACCTTCCCCTGATTCTCTTCCAACCCACGGATGGACCCAGCGTGGAAGTCCCCCCCGCCTATGCGAATTGTCTTCCTTGGCCGCAGGGCGCCCTCGATGAATTCCTACGGCTGGCCGCCCGCTCCGATTTCGTGCTCTGCAACGACTCGGCGGCGGCCCATGTCGGCGCGGCCTTCGGCAAGCATGTCCTCACGGTTTTCGGCCCTGGCTCCTCGGAGTGGTTCGCTCCCTATACGCCGCAGACGGAAATCTTCGAGTCGTCGGTCTGCCCCTTCCGCCCCTGCATCGACCGGTGCGTCCAACCCTCCTTCCTCTGCCTGGAAGACGTTTCCTTCGCCCGGGTGGCGGCGGGCATCGAGCGGCTCCTCTTTCCCGCTTGAAGTTTGTCTCCCCGGCGGCAATGCTGGTGATCGAGATGCCGAAGCCGAGTGTGTTGGTGACCGGGGCGGCGGGATTCATCGGGTCGCATGTCTGCCGCCATCTCCTGAAGGACGGCTGCGCCGTGGTCGGTCTCGACGATCTTTCCGGCGGCTTTGCCGATCAGGTGCCCGAGGGAGTCGAATTCGTCGAAGGCTCGATCAACGACGACAAGCTCGTCCCGGAGCTCTTCGCCCGGCACCGCTTTGAGACCGTCTTCCACCTCGCCGCCTATGCCGCCGAGGGGCTGAGCCATTTCATCAAGCGGTTCAACTACACCAACAACCTGCTGGGCAGCGTCAACCTGATCAACGCGGCGGTCAATCACGGGACGAAACTCTTCGTCTTCACCTCCTCGCTCGCGGTCTACGGGCGCAACCAGCTCCCCATGCACGAGGAACTGGTCCCCGCGCCCGAAGATCCTTACGGCATCGCCAAATACGCGGTCGAGCTCGATCTCAAGGAGAGCCGCGAGATCTTCGGCCTCAACTACGCCATCTTCCGCCCCCACAATGTCTACGGGGAGCACCAGAACCTGGGCGATCCCTACCGCAACGTGGTCGGGATCTTCATGAACCGGATCATGCGGCAGGAAGCGCTGACCCTCTTCGGCGATGGCAGCCAGACGCGGGCCTTTTCCTACATCGACGACGTGGCGCCCGCGATCGCCTCGGTGCGGACCCGCCCGGAAGCGTGGAACCAAGTCTTCAACGTCGGCGCCGACACCCCTTACCAGGTCCGCCAGCTCGCCGCGGCGGTCGCCGCCGAATTCGGCGTCGCCCCCGATCTCCAATTCCTGCCGGAACGGAACGAGGTGAAGCACGCCTATTGCAGCCACGAGAAAATCCGGCGCTTCTTTCCCAGCACCGCCGCTCCGATCTCCCTGGAGGAAGGCCTCCGCCGGATGGGCGCTTGGGCGCGCCAGGCCGGGTCCCGCACCGGCAAGCCATTCGGCCAGGTCGAGGTCGCCCGGGGAATGCCGGAGAGCTGGACGGCTTTCAGCCAGGCCGCGCCATGAAGATCGCCATCCTCGGCCTCCGCGGCATCCCCTCCCCTTACAGCGGCTATGAGGCCTTCGCCTCGGAGCTGGCCCCCCGGCTCGTCGAGCGCGGGCACGCGGTCACCGTCTATTGCCGGTCCAGCCTCTTTCCGCAAAAGCCGCCGGTCTGGCGCGGGGTCGCCCTCCGCTACCTGCCCTGTCTCGAGCACAAGATCACCAGCACCCTCTCGCATTCGCTATTGAGCCTGCTCGATGCCTCGTTCCGCTCGTTCGACTTGGTCTTCGTGGTCAACGCGGCCAACGGCATGTTCGGCTTCGTGCCGCGCTTGCTGGGGCGTCCCTGCGTCCTCAACGTCGACGGCATGGAATGGCTCCGCCCCAAATGGAGCTCGCTGGCCCGCTTCGTCTTCAAGAATTCGGCCCGCCTGGGCTGCCTCTTTTATAATCGCGTCATCACCGATGCCGAGGAGATGCACCGCCTCTACGCGCGGGACTTCGGCATCGAGACCAAGTACATCGCCTACGGCGCCGAGATCGAGCATTCCCGGGAACCGGAGAGGCTCGCCAAATATGGGCTGACCGCCGGGGAGTATCATCTGGTGGTCGCCCGGATGGTGCCGGACAACAACCTCGATCTGAGCATCGGTGAATTCGTCCGCTCCGGTTCGTCCCGCATGCTGGCGGTGGCGGGGGGGGCCGATTACCGGGGAAACGAGCGCGAGCAGAAATTCATCGCCCACCTCAAGGGCCTGGCCAACGACCGGGTCCGTTTCCTGGGCCATATCAACGATCCCCTCGACCTGAAGGAATTGCACTGCAATTGCTTCGCCTATATCCACGGCCACCAATACGGCGGCATCAATCCCTCTCTCCTCCGCGCGCTCGGGGCGGGCAACTGCGTCCTCGCCCTCGACAACCCATTCAACGCCGAGGCCCTGGCCGGAGAGCGTTACGGACTGCTCTGGAAACGGGAGCCGGGCGATCTGGCGCGGGTCATCCGGCAGATTGAAAGCGATGAATCCCTGCGCCAGGAATTCCGCCGCCTCGCCCCCGAGCGGATCCGCGAGCAATTCACCTGGGAAAAAATCACCTCCCAGTACGAAGAGCTCTTCTCCGAATTGGTCTAATTCAGGCCCGGCTGCTTGTCGTCGGGCGCGTCGGTGATGGCGGCGCGGGGGACGAAGCCAATCTGTCCGTCGACAGTCTGGACGCGGAGGTAATCGCCGCCGCCGGCGGTGCCGACGATCCGGACCCGGGTGCCGGCGGAGAGGTATTTATCGGGGACGTTCTCGCCCGGGCCGGAGGTGAAGCCGGTATCGTCCTTCAGGATGGCGTTGAAGGAGCCGTCCCCGCCCGAGACGGTGGCGCAGCCCGGGAGAACGACGGCGCCCAGAGCCAGAGTGAGACTCAGAAGCAGCGCCCAGGCGAATCCCGCCCGGCGCATCCTCACCACCGCCGACACCGCCGTTTGGTTCATCGGGCCGCCAGGACGGGTTGCGAGGGGAGATACTCGCGGGGATCGGTGATCCGGCCGGTCAGCGCCGAGGCGGCCACGGTGTAGGGGGAGGCCAGGAAGACCTGGGAATCCTTGTGCCCCATCCGTCCGGGGAAGTTCCGGTTGGTCGCCGAGATGCAGGTGATCGGGCGATTCATCCGGCCGAAGGTATCGACAGGACCGCCGAGGCAGGCGGCGCACGAGGCGTTCTCGGTCATCTGGACGCCGGAGTCCTGGAGGATTTCCCAGACGGTCTTCTCGCCCCAGAGGGTGGTCTGGAGGTCGTCGACCACTTGCGGAGTGGCGGGAACGCCGAAGGTGTCGATCTTGACGGTGTGGCCCTGGATGATCTCGGCGAAGGCGAGGAAGTCGGAGGTCTTCCCGCCGGTGCACGAGCCGACGTAGGCGCGGTCGAGCGAGATCCGGCTCAGCTCCTTGGCCAGGGCGCGGTTGCCGGGGTTGGGATGGCAGGCGACGGTCGGCTCGAGCGCGGAGAGATCGATCCGGGCGTCGTAGACGAAGCTCTGGTCGGCGTCGATCTCGACCGGATCATAGGTGCTCTTGGTGCCGAAGGCCTTGGTCCGGGCGTCGACGTAGGCAAAGGTCGCCGCGTCGGCGGGGAAGATGCCGTTCTTGGCGCCGGCCTCGATCGCCATGTTGGCGATGGTCATACGGTCATCGATGGTGAGGGAGGAAACCCCGGGCCCTTCGTACTGCATGGCGCGATAGGTGGCGCCGTCGAAGCCGATCTGGCCGATGATGTGGAGGATGACGTCCTTGGCCATCACGCCGGGCTGGAGCGCGCCCTCCAGGAAGAAGCGCATGCTCTCGGGGACCTTCACCAGGAGCTTGCCGGTGCCGAGGATGAACCCGGCGTCGGTGTTGCCGATGCCGGTGGCGAACATGTTGAAGGCGCCGCCCATGCAGGTATGGGAATCGGTGCCGAAGAGGATCTCGCCGGGGCGGACGTGGCCCTTTTCCGCCATGGCGGTGTGGCAGACGCCCGCGAAGTTCTTGCCGTACTGGCGCTTGAGCTGGCCCTTTTCCTTGTCGAACTGCCAGTGGCCGTTGGGATCGTCGATCACGTCGTAGAAGTAGGGGAGGCCCTGCTCGCGGGCGAAGTCGCGGAGGATGTCGACGTTGCGGTTCGACATCGAGTCGGCGGTGAAGATGTAGTGGTCGGGGATGATGACGATCCGGTTTTTATCCCAGACCTTCGCGTCCTTGCCGAATTCGCGCTTGAAGACGCCGATCGTCCCCGGTCCGCAAACGTCATGGGTGAGAAGGACGTCGGCGTTGACCCAAATGTTGTCGCCGGGGGCCGCGTGGGTACGTCCGCTGGCGCGGGCCAGGATTTTCTCCGTCAGTGTCATAGGGAGGTACAGGCTACTCGCGAGCAGGGCGCCTTACAATGCTATTTTGGGCATGGCCGGGAGGCAATCCAAGGGGGCGCAGCCCCTTTTGCGTCCCATCTACACGGCGTGCACAGGCTGCCCGTTTCCCTGACGCTAAAAATTACCTCGGCAGCCACTTTCCGGAGGCGAAAAGGGGCGCCAGCCCCAAAAGGTCTCGTCCTATCGAGCCCCGCCCAAACCAAACGACAAAAAAAGCGCCACCCCTATCATGGGGTGGCGCTTTTTCAAAAGAGAGAAAGCAACGCTAACTTAACTCTATTGGAGCAACTTGAGCACGGTTTCCTGGCTCGAGTTCGCCTGCGCCAACATCGAGGTCGCCGAAGAGACCAGGATGTTGTACTTGGAAAGCACGGTGCTTTCCGAGGCGACGTTGAGGTCCTTGATCCGGCTGTTGGCCGCCTGGACGTTGGTATCCTCAGTGTTGATGTTCGCGATATAGAAGTTGAACTTCGAGATATCGGCGTTCACCGTCGCCCGGCGGTTGGTGATGACGGTGATGGCGTTGTCGATCAGGGTGAGGGCGCTCAACGCGGCGGTGGTCGTGTTGATGCTGGTCATGACCCCGGCGGCGGTCGCCAGGCCGAGGCTGGTGGCGTTGCCGACGGTGGTGGTCTTGAACGAGTCGGTGGCGCCCTGGGCGTTGATCGAGACGGAGATGGTTCCGGCGACGAAGAGGGAGCTGCCGTCGAAGGAGGCGTTGCTGGCGATGCTCGAAAGGGTGGTGAGCAGGTCGGCGTACTCGGTCTGGTAGTTGGCGCGGTCGGAG
>Ga0302314_10000444_pt1 | contig 76948 bp, 73 predicted proteins | sample III_Palsa_N2_3_FD_200533 | JGI IMG/M metagenome (GOLD analysis project Ga0302314, IMG submission 200533) | Peat permafrost microbial communities from Stordalen Mire near Abisko, Sweden - III_Palsa_N2_3 | ecosystem: Environmental > Terrestrial > Soil > Palsa > Peat permafrost | place: Sweden...
GTGCGTGTGGCGCAAATGGTCGAACATGGTTTCCATCACCGGCACGGCGAAGCTGTGCAATGCGCGATTTTGTTCCAGCGTCAGCGCGAGATCGGCGCGCGCCAAGGGGCCGAAGTCGGGCCGCTCACCGCTATCGAGCCCGAAACCCGCGGAGCGTTGGTGCGAGCGTTCCACCATGGCTAGCTGTTCGGCCAGCCCATGGTGTGCCTGCTGTGCTCCGTGAGCGATGAGATGGGTCATGTCTCCTTTGCCCTTTTTTATTGTGTTCCGACGCGCTTTGGCGTTTGGATAGTGGTGACTCTACCACTGGTATCAATCGGCTGCACGCTCTCAATGATAGGCGCCACATGGCAGTTCCCGATTGCTGCGGCGCGACAAGTTCTCATCCGTCCAAGATAGCGGCGAAGTGTTCGAAAGCCGCACAACAGCGGACTACGCGTCGGGTTCCGGCGCGCAGGTTTGGCATGCAATTTGCGCCATCTCCAGTGTAGTCCACGGATTCGGGCGAGTTGTTCCGATTTGAAACAGAAGCGCTTTGTGCTGTGCCGTTAGCTTGTTCAGGAATGCAACGCAACAAAAGCAAAGCAGGCTTCAAAACACGATGGAGGAGCGCAAGATGGCAACCAGTTTCACGTTGAACGGCAAAAAAGTATCGGCCAATTCCGAACCGGATACCCCGCTGTTGTGGGTGATCCGCGACGAAATCGGTTTGACCGGCACCAAGTTTGGTTGCGGCGCACAATTGTGCGGCGCCTGCACGGTGCAGCTCGATGGCGTGGCGATCCGCTCGTGCCAGACGCCGCTGTCGGCCGCCGCAGGCAAGAAGATCGCCACCATCGAATCGCTATCGAAAGACAATTCCCATCCGCTGCAAAAGGCCTGGCTGGCGCACGACGTGCCGCAATGCGGCTATTGCCAGTCGGGGCAGTTGATGAGCGCCGCAGCCTTGCTGGCGAAGAACAAGAATCCGAGCGATGCCGATATCGATGCCGCCATGAGCGGCAATATCTGCCGCTGCGGGACGTACAACCGCATGCGTGCCGCGATCAAGGATGCGGCTGCCGAAATGCGCACGAAGGCCTGAGGAGAACGATCATGACCATTACCCGCAGAGAATTCCTCAAGACTTCCGCCGCTGCATCCGGCGGCCTGACGCTTTCCATGTATTTGCCCGGCGTGATTTCCGACGCGCAGGCGGCCGGCACCATCTATACCCCCAACGCATGGGTGCACATCGGCGACGACAACACCGTCACGCTGATCTCGGCGCGTTCCGAGATGGGGCAGGGGGTCTATACCTCGATGCCGATGCTGATCGCGGAAGAATTGCATGTCGACCTGAAAAAGGTCAAGGTGCAGATCGCGCCGCCCAACGCGGCGTATGTCAATGCCCTGCTCGGCGCGCAGATCACCGGCGGCTCGACCTCGGTGCGCGACGGTTGGGAAAAGTTGCGCGTGGGCGGCGCCCAGGTGCGCACGATGCTGGTCGCGGCGGCGGCCGACAAGTGGAAAGTGGATGCGGCGCAGTGCTCTGCCAAGGATGGCATGGTCTACGGCCCCGACGGCAAGAAAGCCAGCTACGGTGAACTTGCTGAAGCGGCGTCGAAGCTGCCGGTGCCCGACCCCAAGACCATCGCGCTGAAAGACCCGAAGGATTTCACCATCGTCGGCAAGGCCACCAAGCGGCTCGATACGCCGCACAAGGTCAACGGTACGGCCGAATATGGGATCGACGTCAAGCTGCCGGGCATGGTGTATGCGTCGCTGGCGCAATCGCCGGTGATCGGCGGCAAGGTGGTGAGCGTCGACGCCGCCAAAGCCAAATCCATGCGCGGCGTGATCGACGTGGTGCAGATCCCCGACGGCGTGGCCGTGGTGGCTGATACCTATTGGCACGCCAAGACGGCGCGCGACACGCTCGACATCAAGTGGGACGATGGCCCCGGCGGCGCGCTCAATAATGCCGTGATGATGCAGGGCATACGCGACGCGGCGGGCAAGGAGAAGTGGATCAACATCAAGACCACGGGCGACGCGGCCGGTGCCATGGGCGGCGCGGCCAAGACGATCAAGGCGGAATATCAGTCGCAGTTGCTGGCCCACGCCACGATGGAGCCGATGAATTTCACCGCCGACTTCCGTGACGGCAAGTGCCTGCTGATCGGGCCGACGCAATTCCAGCAGGGCGCGCAGGGCGCCACCGCCGCAGCCCTGGGCATCAAGCCGGAAGACATCACCTTGAAGACGACCTTCCTCGGCGGCGGCTTCGGGCGGCGCCTGGAACTCGACTTCATCGTGCAGGCGGCGCAGATTTCCAAGGCGGTCGGCAAGCCGGTCAAGCTGCTCTGGACGCGTGAAGACGACACCACGCATGACTTCTATCGCCCCATGGCGCTGCACAGGATGGAAGCGGGCCTCGATGCCTCGGGCAAGCCGGTCGCGTATAGCTTCCAACTGACCTCGCAATCGGTCACGCAGCGCGCCTTCGGCTTGCCCAAGGACACGCTCGACCCCTTCATGGCCGAGGCCTCGGTACCGCTATACGACATGCCCAATGCGAAGTACGACCTGGTGATCCACGACGCCGGGCTGCGCGTGGGTTACTGGCGTTCGGTCAGCCACGCCTTGAATGCGTTCGCCAACGAGAGCTTCGTCGACGAGCTGGCCCATGCCGCAGGCAAGGACCCGTATGCCTACCGCATGGACTTGCTGGACAAGGCGCCGCGCATGGCCAACGTGCTGAAGCTGGCCGGCGAGAAGGCGCAATGGGGCAAGCCGCTGCCGGCGGGGCACTTCCGCGGCGTGGCGCTGATGGAAGGCTACGACACGATGATGGCGCAGATCGCCGAAATCTCGCTCAACAAGGACAACGAGATCACCGTGCATCACATGGTGGTGGCAGCCGACCTGGGCCACATGGTCAATCCCGATACGGTGGAAGCGCAAATCCAGTCGGCGGTCGTGTTTGGTCTCTCGTCTTCGCTGTTCGACGAAATCACGCTGGAAAACGGCCGCGTGCAGCAGACCAACTTCAACAACTACCCGGTGTTGCGCTGGTACCAGACGCCCAAGATCGACGTGGTGCTGGTGCAGAGCACCGAAAAGCCCGGCGGCATCGGCGAACCGGCGACGGCGCTGGTCGGCCCTGTGGTCGCCAATGCCTTGTTCGCCGCCACCGGAAAGCGATTGAGGAAGATGCCGCTGACGCCGGCCAATATCGCCAGCGCATGAGTTTGCCGCTCGTGGCATCATAGTGGGGAAGCGCCTGCCGGCTTGACTCGCTGCCGGCAGGTGCGTTTTGTTTTGGGAAAACATGGATAGCATCGACCTCGAAGTCTTGAAAACCTGCTGCAAGTGGATCGCCGCGGGGCAGGCGTGCGAACTGGTGACGGTGATCCGCACCTGGGGCTCGAGTCCGCGTCCCGAAGGCGCCACGCTTGCCATCTGCCAGGACGGCACGGTGATCGGCTCGGTCTCGGGCGGCTGCATCGAAGACGATTTGATCGACCACGTGCGGCGCGAAGGCATCGTCCGCACGCTGCCCGAAATCGTCACCTACGGCATCACGGCCGACCAGGCGCACCGTTTCGGCCTGCCTTGCGGCGGCACCATCGAGCTTGCCATCGAACCTTTGTCGGAGAAGAGCCGTATCGCCGAATTGCTGCACAAGATCGAGCGCAACGAGTTGGTGGCGCGCAGGCTCGACCTGCATAGCGGGGAAGTCACGCTGTCGCCGGCCGGCGCGGGCATGAGCCTGCAAGTGTCGGATGCAGCCATGACGTCGATCCACGGCCCGCGCTGGCGGCTCTTGATCATTGGCGCCGGCCAGCTCTCGCGCTTTCTGGCCCAGATCGCGCTTGGCATGGATTATCGCGTCACCGTGTGCGACCCGCGCGAGGAATACCGCGAAGGCTGGGACGTGCCCGGCACCGAGCTCGTGCATGGCATGCCCGACGACGTGGTGACGGAAATGAAGCTCGACAGCCGCTGCGCCGTCGTCGCGCTGACGCACGACCCCAAGCTCGACGACCTGGCCCTGATGGAAGCGCTCAAGTCCGACGCCTTCTATGTCGGCGCCATCGGCTCGCGCGTCAACAACGCCAAGCGGCGCGAACGCTTGCGCCTGTTCGATTTGCGCGACGAAGAACTGGCCCGCCTGCACGGCCCGATCGGCGTCTACATCGCCAGCAAGACGCCGGCCGAAATCGCCATTTCGATCCTGGCCGAGATGACGGCCGTGAAGAACGGCGTACATTTGCCGGAAGACGTGTCGGTGGAAGTTGCCAAGGCCCGTGCGCAGCAAGCGGCTGGGGCGCCGGCCTGCGGGTTGTAGCAGCTGCAATAAACTCTCTTGCTCTTTGCCCTCGATCCGGCCCTGATTGGCCGGATTTGGCGTTTTTTCACGTAAAATCGCTCAATTGCACCTACCGTCATTCCCGCGCAGGCGGGAATCGTTACCCGCAAGTGCATGCACGGCTTGAAACCCCTCTCCCTCCTGCGGGAGAGGGGAGTTATAAGCTCAACGAATCGTGGGTAACGATAACCGCTTGCGGATAAACGCCTGCGCGGGAACGACCGATGTGCCACCACCTCGACAGGGAATACAATGAGCATCAAATCCGACAAGTGGATCCGCCGCATGGCCGAACAAACCGGCATGATCGAACCGTTCGAGCCGGGCCAGGTGCGCCAGGCCAACGGTCACAAGATCGTCTCCTACGGCACCTCGTCCTACGGCTACGACATCCGCTGCGCCGACGAATTCAAGATATTCACCAACATCAATTCGACCATCGTCGATCCGAAGAACTTCGACGAGAAATCCTTCGTCGACTTCAAGGGCGACGTCTGCATCATCCCGCCCAATTCCTTCGCCCTGGCGCGCACGGTCGAATACTTCCGCATCCCGCGCAGCGTCTTGACCATCTGCCTCGGCAAGTCGACCTATGCGCGCTGCGGCATCATCGTCAACGTCACGCCGTTCGAGCCGGAATGGGAAGGCTATGTGACGCTGGAATTCTCGAATACCACGCCGCTGCCTGCCAAGATCTACGCCGGCGAGGGCTGTGCACAGGTGCTGTTCTTCGAGAGCGACGAGGTGTGCGAGACGTCTTACAAGGATCGCGGCGGGAAGTATCAGGGGCAGGTTGGGGTGACGTTGCCGAAGACTTAGTGTGAAGCTGGCAAAGATTGAATCCGCGACTTCCGTGGCAAATGCTCGGCTCCCCTCGCCCGCAGGCGGGAGAGAGGCAGGGGGTGAGGGAGGCGGCGATCAAGCTGCGCTGAAAACGCCAAACATGCTTGCGTCGCTTTTTTTTAGACTGACCGAGCCAAATCGCAACGTCCCTCATCGGATCGCCGCCCGCCCCGCCCCTCTTCCGCCTGCGGGCGAGTGGAGCCAAGGTCTCTTTTCGCGTTTGCCGTTAGCAAGCATGGTTTACAAGATGTTTAAGCGTTTTGCATTCGCGTCGATTCTGGCATTTCTGCCACTTACCACCACGCTAGCCGCCGACACCTACGACCAATACCTGCTATCCATCCACACCTTCGAACAAGCCCAATCCGAAAACCACCTGTTCGTCATCCGCTACGACGACCCCAAGGCTGGCAGCCTGGCCCGCGCCGTGCTCGATCCAGCGCGCGGGCTGCCCATGGTGGACTTCTACGGCGAGCTGCAAAAGCAGGGCATCCGGCGCGGCGATCTGCCTAACCTGTTGCAGCCCACGCTATCGCTCTACGAAAACGCCTTCGCCGATGACCCCAAGCATTACGAGCGCGAATATCTCGATTCGCTGGAGTTGACCGTGGCATTGCGCCTGCAGGCGCGCCGCGCGCTGGCGGCGGCGCGCAAGGAACTTGCCGCGCATGAAGCGGCGCATCCCGTGCAGGGCAAATCGTCGATGGCGATGTTCGACTCATTGGCGCGCCTGGCCGAGGGCGCCGACAAGTCGCTTGCCGCCAACATCAGGCAAGACGTCAAACGCAAGAAGTACAGCGTCGATGGGGCCGGGCGCGCGTTGAAATTGGCCGACGCGTTGGACGGCAGCTAGCCTAGGGCAACACCGGCGCCGCTTTGCGCTGCAGGGTGATGTTGAGCTTCCAGCGCCGTTGTTCGGGGTCGTCGGTGGAAAGAAACAGCCCGCTCGTGGCGTAACCGGGGCCGCCCAACACGTAGTCCGGTACGTCGGGCATGCGCAAGCCGCCTTCGTTGCCGCGATTGTTGCCAAGGAGAGTGAAGCGTCCATCGGCGTCGGGAGCATAGACTTCGCCAATGCCGGAGGTCGAGCAATCCGACGCCGTGACACAGTGGATTTCCATCATGTGCAGCCATTGATGCCTGTCGTAACCGCCCGCAGGGCGCGGCACAAGCTGTTCGAGTTCCGCGCCAATCCAGATATGGGGCGAGTGCTTGAATGCCGAGAGGCCGGTGAAGCCGACATTGACGGCGTGCCAGCTCAGATCGACCGTGCCGCTGGTGGTGAAATGGGCGCGGCCCAAGGCATCGGTGGTGAAGCGTATGCCGGCGTCCGGCGCCTGCCAGTCGCCGTCCTTCGACAATACCAGGCGCACCGGCACGCCGGCCAGCCTGTCATCCGCTCCGAGCGGGCGATGCGAGAAATCTTCGTAGGGCACCAGGGCAAAATCCACGTCCAGCAGCACGGTTTGCGCCGACGAGCGGGCCAGCAATGCGATCATGCCGAGCACGAGCAAGGTAGCGGTACCGAAGGCCAGGATCATGCGCCGGTTCCTTGTCAGTAACATTGCCAATCCAGGAACCAGCGCTGCCGCTGCCCGGCGGCGCCGCCGCGCGCGAGGTAGAGGCAGCCGGCGTCGCCCCAGGCGAGGCCGAGCTTTTCTTCGCTATCGATCTGCAGGCAATAGCGCGGTTCGGCCGGATGCGAGCCGCAGTCCCACCAGGGTTCGGACTGGATGGTGCCGACGTAGCCGCCGACCTTGGAGCGCATCACGTTGTCGAAGCCTTGTTGCGGCCAGCGCGCACCGGGTACGCGCACGACTTCCGGGTCGTCGTGGTGGGGGTGATCGTCTTGTTCATGCCACAGGCATTCGAAACCCTTGGCGATCTTGGGCGCGTCGGGCGGCATCGTCAAGGTACGCAAGCCGTCCGTGCTGCCGTAGGTGCGCAGGCACCAGCCTTCGCCGTTTTCGCGGCCCAGGGCGGCCTCGGGAGCGATGAAGAAGGTTAATATCCTGACGTCGGAAAGGAGCGGCGGGACGGCCGGCGCTGAACCCAGATTGAGCTGGCATATTGCCATCATGGGGTCATCGCCATAGTCGGGCCAGGTCTCGTCAAGGGACGCCAGCGGCGCCTTGCCGAAATGGGTGGCGCAGGGGTCTTGTGTCGGGCGGAAGCCGCCGATTTGCAAGACCGAGGCCTTGCGCGTATTCAGACGCTTGAATTCTTCCGCTGCCGCCATGGTTTCCCCGCCGTTTTTATTGTCGTTATTGAAGCATGGTGCAGGGGCCGGCGCTGTCAAGTAGTTGTGGTTCCGGCATGGTAATAATCACGCAGGGCCGACAAAAGGCCGCCCATGGGCGGCCTTCGGCGGGGCAGGGTCAGGTCAGCTCGCCCGGCGGCGGCGCACGGCCCAGATCATGAACAGGCCGGCACCGAACATGGCGTAGCTGGCCGGTTCGGGCACCGCCGATATCGGGGCGAACGACACGCCCTTGAAATTGGAATCGACCGGCGCGGTGGCGAGGAGGGAGAAGGCTTCGCCACCCGGCTTGCTGGTGGCGGAGAGCGGGTCGGTGATGCCGTACAGATAGGTCTGGTTGGTATCGCCGATGGTGTAGTTGGTGGCGAACAGCTCGACCTGGCCGTTGACCACCTTGCCGGTCAGGCTTTCCAGGCCCGTGGTGCCTGCGGAAGACGTGTTGGAGACCAGGTTCAGGCCGGTGGACATCGTGTATTCCAGCGTCCAGGTGCCGGAGCCGTCGGCCTTGCTGTTGACCCATTTCTGCAAACCGCCGTCACCGGTGGCGCTGCTGGCCGAATCGTTTTTCGGCGAACCGCTGTCGGCGACATAGAGCGTGCTGGCATTGGCGAAGTAAAACGCTTCGGGGCTCAGATTGACGGTTTGGCCGCTCTTGTTGATGCCGTTGCCGGTGGCCGCCGTGATGGTTTCCTTGCCGGTACCGCCCGAGTTGCCGAAGCCTGCCAGCATGGTCGGGCCGTTGCCGCCGTTGGCCAGCGAAGTCGGCGTATTGCCCACCGGGCCCAGCGTGCCGATATAGCTGCGATTGCTGCCGCTGCCGCTTTTGGAGTCGACCGAGACGTAGAGCTGGCCGTTGACGATCTGCACGCTGCGCGTATCCTGCGCTGCCGTGCCGCTGCTGGTGTCGAGCCCGGTGATGGCGGTGGCGGAATGGCTGCCCAGGGTGGCGTAGAACACGCCGCCGGTACTGTCGCCGCTGGTGCCCTGGCCCGAGACATAGAACGTGGTGCCGGTGCTGCTGTAGACGCTGCGCGGATTGTTGCCGTTGAAGACGTTATAGAGCGCGGTGCTGGAATTGACGTTGCCGTTGGCGTCGATGGTGACCACGACGCGCGGCACGGCGGCGACCGACTGGCCGGTCAGGCTGTTCGACTGCGCCAGCGCTGCCGAATTGCCATAGGCATACGGGTTGGCGTTGAACGCGGCGGCATTGACGCCGTAGCCCATCACGGTCAGGTATTGCCCGTTGCCCGAGAGTTGGATTTCGCCTTCGGACGACGAACCATATTCGCCGGAGACGGCATAGTTGCTGCCGGAGGCAGTCTGCGGCAACACCAACGAATCGACGTAGGTGGCGCTTCCGGTGCCGTTGGGCAGGTATTGGAACAGCGTCAGAGGTGCTGCCTGGTTGTCGGTATAAGAACCGGACGTCGCACCGACCACGCCGTTGCCTTCGACGCTGACGACCAAGTCGCCAAGATCGAAGAAGTTATTGCCGGCCTGCGCCGGTGCCGATAGGGCGACCAAGGCTGCGGCGGCACCCGCCAGCGTCCCGGTTTTCCAATGCTTCGCGATCATCTCTTTCTCTCCTCGTTTTCGTAGGGATTGTGCTTAAAAATCACACAACATTAGCAATAAAACATGACAAGATGATTACATTAACTGTTTGTTAATTGAGGCGATGCAGTGGTGGAACAGGTGGTTTGCAGCTGGAGTGAGGCATGAGACCAAGCGATTTTCGTCGCGGTGGTATGATCGTGAGACTAATTTCCAGTAAGGATGCACTGTGACTCAACGCTTGAAAATCGACTTCGTCTCGGACGTTTCCTGCCCGTGGTGCGTGATCGGGCTCAAATCGCTGCAACAGGCTGCGGCTCGCCTCAAGGGAGAGGTCGAACTCGATATCCACTTCCAGCCTTTTGAGCTCAATCCCGACATGCCGCGTGAGGGACAGGACATTACCGAGCATCTGGTGCAGAAGTATGGCGGCACGCCCGAGCAATTTGCCGGATCGCGCGAGATGATCCGTGCGCGCGGCGAGGCGCTGGGCTTCACTTTCGACATGGGCGCGCGCGGCCGCATCTACAATACCTTCGACGCGCATCGCCTGTTGCACTGGGCGGAAACCGAAGGCAAGCAACCGGCCTTGAAGGAAGCCTTGTTCCGCGCTTATTTCACCGAGGGCAAGAACCCGGGCGACCATGCGGTGTTGAAACAGGTGGCGCAAGACGTCGGCCTCGATGCGGAGCGCGCCGCGCGGATTCTTGCTTCCGACGAATACGCCGCGGCGGTGCGGGAGAAGGAAACGTTCTACCAGAACAATGGTATTCATGCCGTGCCGGCCGTGATCATCAACGAACGCCACCTGATCCAGGGTGGACAGCCGGTTGAGGCGTTCGAGGGTGCGTTGCGCCAGATTGCAGCCGAGAGTGCTTGAACACGGCTTCTTGATGGTGAGAGCCGCCGTGCTCAATTTCCTGTTAAGCCAAATAGCTGCGCCTTCTGTATCGTCGCAGACTATACATTAAGCAACACGAGAAACAGCGATCAGGCCTTGACCTCTGTTCACGTGTCGATCGGCGCAAGCGTATCTTTCGAGAATGTCGACAGCGAATTCTGGTAGCTGCCGGCTTCCCTTGTCCGGGTTCGGGCAAGGGAAATAGACGCTTTCCCACAACTCGCCAAACCGCGTCTCCCGGCGCATATCCTGACGATCCTTCCGCCGAATGACTGCAGGGCTGGCGGAACATCGCTTTGCTCTTGGCAGCGGTTGACCACTCAACAGATTGGGAGCCGGCCGCAGCGTTTCCGTGCCTTCCAAGTTGGGCAGATAGAGCGGGTTCCTCGTTCACTTGCGGTTGTTCCGGTGAATTCCTGTCAATGACAACCCGAGATGCTGCAAGAGTTGGACCGCCTTGGCCGTGATAAACGGAATCGGTCGCGATTCGACTTGGTCATCCCCAATGCCACGGTCACAGCTTTTAACGTGGGTCCCCGTTTTCACGGGGACGATAGATGAAGAGGATAGCGCGGGCCGACGTGACAGCCTCAATCCGCCTGCTTGACGCAATCGACGAAATACCCGCGCTTGCCATCCACCTCATGCCGCACCAGGCCGTGCACGTCAGTCTCGAAGCCCGGGAACTTCTCGTTGAAGTCGCGCGCGAACTTGAGGTAGTCGACGATGGTCTTGTTGAAGCGTTCGCCCGGGATCAAGAGCGGAATGCCGGGCGGGTAGGGCGTCAGGAGGATGGCGGTGACGCGGCCCTCGAGGTTGTCGATGGCGACGCGTTCGATGTCGCGGTGCGCCATCTTGGCGAAGGCGTCGGACGGCTTCATGGCCGGCTGCATGTCGGAGAGGTACATCTCGGTGGTCAGGCGCGCCACGTCGTAAGCCTTGTAGAAGCTGTGGATCTGATGGCACAGCTCGCGCAGGCCCACGCCTTCATAGCGCGGGTTGGCCTGGGCGAACTCGGGCAGGATACGCCATATCGGCTGGTTCTTGTCGTAGTCGTCCTTGAACTGCTGCAAGGCGGTCAGGAGCGTATTCCAGCGGCCCTTGGTGATGCCGATGGTAAACATGATGAAAAACGAATACAGGCCGCACTTTTCCACAATCACGCCATGCTCGGCGAGGTACTTGGTGACGATCGAGGCCGGGATGCCGGTTTCGCCGAACTGTCCGTCGATCGACAGGCCCGGGTTGACGATGGTGGCTTTGATCGGATCGAGCATGTTGAAGCCGGGCGCGAGCTTGCCGAAGCCGTGCCAGCCGTCTTCGGCGCGGATCAGCCAATCGTCGGGCGAGCCGATGCCATCGTCGGAAATCTCTTCCGGGCCCCAGACCTGGAACCACCAGTCCTTGCCCCACTCCTCGTCGACCTTGCGCATGGCGCGGCGGAAGTTCATCGCTTCCAGGATACTTTCTTCGACTAGCGCCGTGCCGCCGGGCGCTTCCATCATGGCCGCCGCGACGTCGCACGAGGCGATGATCGAGTATTGCGGCGAGGTCGAGGTGTGCATCAGATAGGCTTCGTTGAAGGCGCCCTTGTCGAGCTTGACCTCTTCCGACTCGCGCACCAGGATCTGCGAGGCCTGGGACAGGCCGGCCAGCAGCTTGTGGGTCGACTGCGTGGAGAAGATCATGGACTTCTTGGCGCGCGGGCGGTCCTTGCCGATGGCGTGCATGTTCTTGTAGAAGTCGTGGAAGGTGGCGTGCGGCAGCCAGGCTTCGTCGAAGTGCAGCGTGTCGATTTCGCCGTCCAGCAGATTGGTCAGCGTCTCGACGTTGTACAGTACGCCGTCGTAGGTCGATTGGGTGATGGTCAGGATGCGCGGCTTCTTGTTCAACGCTTCGCGCGCAAAGGGGTTGGCTTCGATCTTGCGGCGGATGTTTTCCGGCTGGAATTCTTCGAGCGGGATCGGGCCGATGATGCCGAGGTGGTTGCGCGTGGGCATCAGGAACACGGGAATGGCCCCGGTCATGATGATCGAGTGCAGCACCGACTTGTGGCAGTTGCGGTCGACCACGACGATGTCGCCCGGGGCGACGGTCGAGTGCCACACCATCTTGTTCGAAGTTGAGGTGCCGTTGGTGACGAAGAAGCAGTGGTCGGCGTTGAAGATGCGTGCGGCGTTGCGCTCGCTTGCTGCCACCGGGCCGGTGTGGTCGAGCAGCTGGCCGAGTTCTTCGACGGCGTTGCAGACGTCGGCGCGCAGCATGTTTTCGCCGAAGAACTGGTGGAACATCTGGCCGATGGGCGACTTCAGGAATGCCACGCCGCCGGAGTGGCCGGGGCAGTGCCAGGAATACGAGCCGTCCTGCGCATAATGCACCAGGGCGCGGAAGAAGGGCGGGGCCAGCCCGTCCAGGTAGGACTTGGCTTCGCGGATGATGTGGCGTGCCACGAATTCGGGCGTGTCCTCGAACATGTGGATGAAGCCGTGCAGCTCGCGCAGGATGTCGTTGGGGATATGGCGCGAGGTGCGGGTTTCGCCGTAGATGTAGATCGGGATGTCGGAATTCTTGTAGCGGATTTCCTCGACGAAGGCGCGCAGCGATTTCAGCGCGTAATCGGTTTCTTCAAACGAGCCGTCGCCGAATTCCTCGTCGTCGATCGAAAGGATGAAGGCCGAGGCGCGCGACTGCTGCTGCGCAAATTGCGAGAGGTCGCCGTAACTGGTCACGCCCAGCACTTCCATCCCCTCCTGTTCGATGGCATCGGCCAGCGCGCGGATGCCCAGGCCGGAGGTATTTTCGGAGCGGAAGTCTTCGTCGATGATGACGATAGGGAAACGGAATTTCATGAGGTCTCCGGGGGATGCCGCGGGAGCGGGGATTTCAAAAACCGCATTCTCGCAGAAATGGGGGCGGAGGGTGCGGAAATCTTCGGTTTTGTGTTGTCACGACGGTGTCATGGAATACACCCTTCGCTTAAAAGTGCGGCGCCGTAACTCCCCTCGCCCGCAGGCGGGGGGTGGGGGTGAGGGAGGCTATGATCTGGCTACTTTTGAGGGGAATTCGGAAGATGAGTGCCCTGGCAATTAGGGATAAAAGCAAGTAGCCAAATCGCAAACTCCCTCATCGGGCCGCCACCTGCGCCACGCCTCTCCCGCCCGCAGACGAGCGGAGCAGAGCCGGCGCATTCAACCCTGAAAAAACGCAAAAATCCCCACGCCCGTCCCAAACAAGGCCACCGCGTACGCCGCATACTGCAGCCATTTCTTCCTTGTCAGCAAGGCAATCGCCGCCAGCGAGATGGCGATCTGCTCGGCCGTGGTGGCGCGTGCCCACAGGTGGTGGTGGTGCATCTGCTCTTCGGATTGCTTGTTCAACTCCTCCACCTTGGCTTCGAGTGCTTCGGCCTCCTTCTTGATGTCGTCCTTTTTATTTTTGTAGCGCTCGATGTCGGACTTGGCTTTTTCCTGGTCCGCGCCGGGCAAGGTCGCACCCATTTCGGCCATGCTTTGCTTGTTCGATTCGGCCTGATAGTAGTTCCACTTGTCCGACGCCTTGGTCATGAAGATGGCCGCGTCGTTCTTCATCAGTGCGGCTTCGTTCTGCGTGGCGCCGCCTTCGTAGCCGAACATGGCACCCAAGGTTGCGAGGACAGCCGTCGTGACAGCAATGCGAGAGGCAAAGCTGTCGCCACCGTGCGCGCCGTGTTCCACCGCGTGATCGTGCGGGCCATGTACTTCAAACTCTTCTTCTGCCATCAGACGCTCCTGCGTTGATAAGTGACAAAGGCGAAATCGAAGCCATTGGCTTCGGAATGATGCGCTTCACGCGCCGTCTCCTGCCATAGGCTCTTGTCGATGGCAGGGAAGTGGGCGTCGCAATCGAAGGTCTTGCCGATCTCGGTGATCAGTAAACGCTCGGCCAGAGGCAAAGCCTCAACATAAATTTGCGCGCCGCCGATGATGAACGCCGGCGCCTCGCCGATCAAGGCGGCAGCAGCGGCCAGCGACTCGACGGCTTCCACGCCGTCATGGCGCCAGTCGGCATTGCGTGTGACGACGATGTTGCGCCGGTTCGGCAACGGCCGCCCGATCGATTCGAAGGTTTTGCGGCCCATCACAATGGGGTGGCCGCTCGTGGTCTTTTTGAAGAAAGCCAGGTCTTCCGGCAGGCGCCAGGGCAAGGTGTTGTTGATGCCGATGCCGCCCTTGGCGTCAGCGGCGACGATGATGGTGAAAGATGTCATGAGTTCATGCCAGTGAAAAACACCCGGCAGCCAATGCGGCCGGACAAGTTCAGACCGCCATCGGCGCGGTCAGATGCGCGTGGTGTTGGTAGCCTTCGAGCATGAAATCGCCCGGCTCGACCTTTTCCAGCCATTCCGGCTCGTACTTGCCGGTCTTGGCATAGTCAGGCACGCGATCGGCGATCACCAGGCGCGGCGCGGGCAGCGGCTCGCGCTGCAGTTGCTCGTGCAGCATGTCGAGATGGTTTTCGTAGATATGCGCATCGCCGATGAAATAGCTGAACCAGCGCGGCGTGTAGCCGGTCAAGCGGCCCACGAGGTGCAGCAACGCGGCGCCTTCGGCCAGGTTGAACGGGGCGCCCAGGCCGATGTCGTTCGACCGGATGTACAAGCACAGCGAAATCTCGCGCGTGGCGGCATTCGGGATGAATTGATACAGCAGGTGGCAGGCCGGCAGCGCGATGGCATCGAGCTCGGCGCAATTCCAGCCGTGGAACAGGATGCGGCGGCTGCTTGGGTTTTTGATGATGGTGTCGAGGCATTCGCGCAACTGGTCGATGGCCTTGTACAGCAAGACCTTGTTCTTGCCCTCATCCTGCAGCGGTGCCACGACGCGGAAGCCGCGTTTCTGAGCATCGTCGATCTGGGCCGTCTGATCGGCATCGAGCAGTTTGTAGCCGGGCCAGGTGCGCCATTGCACGCCGTAGACGTTGCCGAGGTCGTCCTCGCCCATGCGGTAGGGATTGGCCAGCCAGGCTTCGTTTTCATTGGCATTCTGGTCCCACACCTTGCAGCCGAGCGCGCGGAAATCCGCCGCGCTGCGCGAGGCGCGCAGGAAACCGACCAACTCGCCGACCACCGACTTGAACGCCAGCTTCTTGGTGGTCACCGCAGGAAAGCCGTCTTTCTGCAAGTCGAAGCGCATCATCGCACCTGGAATGCTGATGGTCCGGATGCCGGTGCGGTTGTCTTGCCAGGCGCCGGTATCGAGGATGGTGCGGACCAGGTCGAGGTATTGCTTCATTGCAGGATTCCTGTTGATAGATTGCCAGCATTGCCGTCGTCCGGGCGCTGCCAGCCACCATTTTACCTGAGCGGCGGCATCGACTATGATCAAGGCATCCCGCCTGGACCGCGCACCATGGAACCTGACCTGAACATCGCCCCGGAATTGATCTCCGTGCTTGAGCAGCTGCAGCGGCGCGAACCCATCTTCCATCGACCCGAATTCGGCACCACGCGCGAAGACTTCGAAGCCATGACCGAGCCGGGCTTTTGGGAAGTCGGTGCCTCGGGGCAGCGCTACAGTCGGGCCTACGTGCTCGACGTGCTGGAGTCGCGTTACGGCAAGCCGCACGATTACGACTGGCGCACGGAAGGGTTTCACTGCGCCGAGATTGCGCCGGACAATTATCTGCTTACTTACACGCTGCACCAGGGCGAACGTGTGACGCGCCGCGCCACCTTATGGCGGCGGCGCGGGACGGAATGGAAGATAGTCTATCATCAGGGAACAGTCGTCGCCGGCTCGCCCATCCCTTGCGGGTTAATGCTGCGGCTTGCCCTGCGTAGCCGCTAAAATCAAATCCGCGACTTCCTGAGGATGCGACAGCAGCGACACATGGCTCGACGCCAGTTCGATGGTTTGCGCACCCATGCGGTGCGCCATGAAGCGCTGCAAGTCGGGGTTGATGGTGCGGTCTTCGGTCGATACGGCATACCAGGTCGGCTTGTCGTGCCAGGCCGCAGTCGTTGTCTTGGCTGTGGTGACCGCGCGTGCCATACGCTGCTGCACGGCGTAGTAGGCACGCGCTTCCCTGGCCGGCAAGTCGCCGGCGAAATCCTTGATGAAGGCTTCTTCGCTCAATTGGCCGTAGCCGTCGCTGCTCCAGATCAGGCCGGCCGAGGCCGGTGCGGCGGGGTATTTGCGTACCAGCGCAGAATAGTCTTCACCGGCATCGGGTGCGCGGGCTGCGATATACACAAGTCCCGCCACCTTGGGATCGGCTCCCGCTTCGCTGATGACCATGCCGGCATAGGAGTGGCCGACCAGGATGGTCGGGCCGTCCTGCAGCGCCAGCGTGCGGCGTACCGCATCGACGTCGTCCCGGAACGAGGTCAGCGGATTTTGCACCGAGGTCACATGCAAGCCCTTGGCTTGAAGCAGCGGTATGACTTTTTCCCAGCTCGATCCATCGGCATACAAGCCATGGACCAATACGACGTTTTTGATCGCTTGCGCTTGGGCCAGGGTGGGAAGCAGGAAAATGCAGGCAATGGCGGCCATGATGGCGCGCATTGCGGCGAAGAGGGAATGTTTCATGGCGTTTCCTTGATGAACGGGTTAACGATATGCGGCAGGAATTCTGCCGTCTCTACCTGGTTAACGTAGGAAAACGTCACTTATTCCGTCAGGGCGAAATTTTTTATCGGCTGGCATGCCGCCTGCAGGCGCATTCCGCGCGGTATATCACTCCAGGCCGAATTGCAATGCCGCAAGACTCACATACAAACCATTCTGCGCCACCAGCGAAGCATGCGTGCTGGTTTCGACGATGTGCCCTTGGTCCATCATTCTCTTGTCCTTAGCGGAATTGACGTGCTCAAGAGAGCCTTGCTGGCAAAACGAAAGGTATCAAGAATCGGAACTTATCTTCTAGTGATCCAGTTCGGTGCCGGATAGTCTTTTTCCGAAGCGAGCACGGCTTGGCGCTGAATCTCGGCCTGCTGCTCGGCAGCCTGGACATCGGGGTCGGACATGCTTTCCCGCACTTGTGGCGCTGCCGGCGCTGAGGGCAGCAGCAAAAGCTGGCTTAACAGTTCGACGCCATAAGAACCGGTTTCCGATTTCGCCTGAGCGAGCAGATCGGCTTCGTGAGGAAACGCGCAGTGCACCAGGCTGCGCGCGTGCCATAGATCGGCTTGCGGGACATCGGCCGGGATCAGCTTGCCTTCACGGTAGATTCGCGAAATGAGTTCGGCAGTTTGCGAGAACGAGTAGGAAGTATAGCCCACTCTCGTCGTGCAGGATTCCGACGCCGATCGTTTCAACAATTCGAGCCCGCGCGGAACATCGCGCGGAAGTTTGGCCGCATTGATCTGTTGCCCGTTTTCCTTGTATCGGCCGTCAAGCAAAAGCCAACCCAAGCTGTATTGGGCGGCAGGGTAGGGCGAAGCGGCGACTTTCTCCAGTATCGCAATGCCCTTGGGCACGTCTTGCCGGATGCCTCCGGCACCGTACACGGTAAGCCAGCCCAGTTTTATCAATGCCTCTGGGTGGCCGATGGCAACCGCCTGATCGAATGTCAAGTTGGCGTAATTGCCTTCTGCAAAATCTAAGTCGATGTCGGGCACCTGTTGCCGTGCATGTATTAGTGACGGGAGCGAATTGACCTCGTAGATATTGAGGCCAATGAGTAGTGCGATGCTTGCACAAGCAATGAACCACTGCCTCGGTTTGGCCGCCTCACGCGAGGCCGATAATTTGCCGAACCAAGTGGCGATCAAACCGAATAGCGCTGCCAGAGTCCATCCGATTGCGCCGATGGTCAGATGCGTAACGATGGAATGCCCACGAGCCTGAATGCCGAAGACGGCGAGCGCTGTCCCGATCAAGCCAAAAAAAAGCGCCGCCAGTATGGCGACGATCATGCCAAGTAGGCAAGCGAAGGCTTTCAAATCGGCTCCCGGGTGTCTTCTACTCCAACCCAAACTGCAGCGCCGCCAAACTCGCATACAAGCCATTCTGCGCCACCAGCGAAGCATGCGTGCCGGTTTCGACGATGTGTCCATGTTCCATCACCACGATGCGGTCGGCCTTTTGCACGGTTGCCAGGCGATGCGCGATGACCAGCGTGGTGCGGCCCACCATGGCCGCTTCGAGCGCGCTTTGCACCAGGCGTTCCGATTCGGCATCGAGCGCCGAGGTTGCCTCGTCGAGCAGCAGCAGCGGCGGATTTTTCAACAACGCACGCGCAATCGCGATGCGCTGGCGCTGGCCGCCGGAGAGGCGCACACCGCGCTCCCCCAGGAAGGATTGATAGCCCTCGGGCAAGCGTTCGATGAATTCATGCGCTGCGGCCATTTTGGCGGCGGCGATAACGTCCTGGTCGGAAGCGCCCGCGCGGCCGTAGCGGATGTTTTCCATGGCATTGGCCGAGAACACGATGGTGTCCTGCGGCACGATGCCGATAGCGTCGCGCAGCGTGTGCAGCGTGAGATGGCGGATGTCCACGCCATCGAGCTTCAAGCTGCCTTCCTGCGGATCGTAGAAGCGCAGCAGCAACTGGAATAGCGTGGTCTTGCCGGCGCCCGAAGGGCCGACGATGGCGACCGTCTGGCCCGGTTCGATGTCGAGGCTGACGTGCGACAGCGCAGCCGATTGCGGGCGCGAGGGGTAGCGAAAGCTCACGTTGGCAATGCTGAGCGCCGCACCGCCCGCTTCGCGGTGCGGCAGTGCCTGCGCTTGCGCCGGTTGCTTGATCGGAGACTCGACGGCCAACAATTCCAAGAGGCGTTCGGTCGCGCCGGCGGCGCGTTGGGCTTCACCCAATACTTCCGATAGCGCACCGATCGAGCCGGCTACGAGCGCGGCGTAAAGCACGAACTGGCCCAGCGCGCCGCCGGTCATGGTGCCGGCGATCACGGCTTGCGCGCCCAGCCACAGCACGAATACGATGGAACCGAACACCAGCAGGATGGCGATCACGGTCAGGAAGGAGCGCGCGCGGATGCGCTGCATGGCGGTGTTGAAGGCGCGTTCGACCGAGACGTCGAAGCGTTCGGCTTCGATTGTCTCGTGCGTGAAGGCTTGCACGGTCGGCATGGCGTTCAGGATCTCGCCGGCCATGGCGGATGAATCGGCGATCTTGTCCTGCGAATCGCGCGAGAGCTTGCGCACGCGGCGGCCGAACAGCACGATGGGAATCACCACGGCCAACAGCAGCACCAGGATGATGGCCGAGAGCTTGGCGCTGGTGAAGAACATCATGACCATGCCGCCGATGAAAAGCAGCATGTTGCGCAGGGCCATCGAGATGCTGGTGCCGACCACGGCCTGGATCAGCGTCGTGTCGGTGGTCAGGCGCGAGAGCACTTCGCCGGTCTTGGTGGTTTCGAAGAACTCGGGGCTTTGCGTAACGACGTGCGAATAGACGGCGGCACGGATGTCGGTGGTGACGCGCTCGCCCAGCCACGATACGGTATAGAAGCGCGCTGCCGTCGATACGGCCAGCACGCACGATACGGCAAACAAGGCGAGAAAGTAGCGGTTGATGTGTTCCGCATTCGGGCCGCTGGTCAGCGCGGCGACACCGGCATTGACCGCCGCGCCTGCGTTCATGCCACCGGCGCCGCCGAAGCCCAGGTCTATCATCTGGCGAAAGGCATACGGAATCGCCAGCGTGGCGCAGGCGGCAATCACCAGGGCCAGCCCGGCAAAGAAGAAGCGCGTCTTGTAGGGGGCAAGGAAGGGGAACAGTCCGGCCAGGGTTTTCAGGCTCGATTTTTGTCGTTCGGGTTGTGCTGTGCTCATAATTTCAAACGGTCGACGTATCCAGTCAATTCCAGGTAACCGCGCCCGGCCTCTTGCCCATCCCGCTTCACCGTGACCGCACCTTCCCAGTACACGGCACCGGTCGAGTTGCGCGCATCGAGTTCCTGGTCGTCCTGCAGCGGCAGGAGTTCCCAGGTGATGGGGCCGGTCTCGATGGAAATGGCCACCGGATAAGCGGCATGGGTATGTGACGAAAGCCAGCGGCGCTGGGCGTTGAAGTTCACCTGGTCGGCGGCGAACTGGGTAATGTGCCCGGAAGCGTCGCGCAGGGTTGCATGCGCCCAGATTTTATCATTTTGCGCATTGCGAATCCGAAACGCCATCAAGGCACTGCCGTCGGCGAGGTTGATGCCGGTCCAATCCCATCCGCTGGCATCGGGGGAGAGCACCTGGCTCGACCATTCGTGATCGAGCCAGGCCGTGCCTGTTACCGCTTGCGGCTTGCCGGCGCGCGCCAGGGTACCGCCGATTTTCAGTTGCGGTTCGCTGTAGTAATAGCTGGCCTGGCCGGCCTGCGCGCCTTTTTGCGAATAGCCTTGCTCGCCTTCGAGCAGGGGCGCCTGGCTCGGCGTCAGATCGATATGCAAAGCATAGTCAGGCGTCGTGATGTCGGCATGGTAGTGGCCCTGCGTGTCGCGCAGCATGCGCCAGTCGTCGAGCTTGAGATCGGTATTGCCGACTTTGGCATAGTTAAGATCGAAGCCCTCGCGGCCGCTCTTTTGCGCATGCAGAAGATGGCCTAGGGCAGGATCGGATAGCGCAGCATGCGCGATGATCAATTGCTTGGGCGCGAAACGACTCGGGTTGGCGGCATCGACGGCAGTGGCCGAACGGAAGAAAGTGATCTGAAAGCCGAGCGGTTTATGTTCGGGCGTGTCGAGCCAGCCCATGACGTACCACCATTCCGTGCGGTATTGTGGATGCGCGCCCATGTCCTGCGGAAAGGCCAGGGTCTTGCCGGGCGCGACTTGCGCGAATTCTGGCGGCGCCGCCTGGGCAGCTACGCCCAAGCCGGCAAGGATGAACAATAGCGCGAAGCGGCACACCGACATCAGAACCAATCCAGCGCCAAGCCGGCAACATACAACAAGGTCGCCACGGCGATGCCGCGGCGCGGCACGCTGAACCAATAGGCGCGTGCCAGCACGTTGTAGCCGATCAAGAGCAGCAGGCCCAGCAACAGCAGCACCGGCTCTCCGAGCAAAAACAACTGGTGCTGCAAGGCCAGGTAGAGATAGAGGAAACCGAAAAAGATCGCACCGAAACTGTGGCTGGCATTGAAACCTATCCATGCTTTCCACATCGTCGTCTCGCGCGAAATGATGGGTGCCACTTCCTTCATGCGCGCTTCGAGCGCCGCGTCGCGCGGGGTGAAGGGTTTGACGCGCACGGTGTACCACAGGTGCAGCAGACCGAACAACAGCAATATCGCGGCGCTGGCTGCGATCGGGAAAGGGGCGTAGCGGTCCATCGAAGGTTGCTCCATCAGAGGGAAAGCCAGGGGATTGTACCAGTGATCGTGTGTGCGACTTCACACCTAGCGCATTGTAGACGCATCAGAATTTCACGCTGGGCACTTATCCTGGAACGGTCTTGTTTTCAGGAGCAGCCATGCAGAACAGCGACTTTTCGATTTTGCTGATCAATCCGCCGCACACGGCCATAGGCAGTCGTATTCCGCGTGAACAATTGCCTCCGCTGGGCTTGTTGAGCGTCGGCGGGCCCCTCATCGATGCCGGTTTCCCGGTCACCTTGCTCGACGCCGAGTTTGGTCCGCTTACTGTGGAAGGCATTGCCGAGCGGGTCATTCAAGTTGCGCCGCGCCTGGTCATGATGGGCCACTCCGGCTCCTCGTCGGCGCATCCGACGGCAATCCGCATTGCGGCCGCGATCAAGGCCATGCTGCCCGGCACCATCGTGGTGTATGGCGGCGTGCATCCGACCTATCATTGGGAAGAGGTGCTGAATCAGAATTATTGCATCGACTACGTGGTGCGCGGCGAAGGCGAGCGCACCGCGGTCCTGCTTGCCCTGGCGCTGGCCGACAAGACACCCTTGATCGCGGTCGACGGCATCGCCTTCCGCTGGCATGGCCGCGCGTTCGCTACCCCGCAAGCCGAGATGATTGCCGATCTCGATCAATATCGCGTCGGCTGGGAATTGATCGACCATGCGCGTTACTCGTACTGGGGCGGAAAGCGCGCGGTGGTCGTGCAGTTTTCGCGCGGCTGTCCCCATTTATGCAGTTATTGCGGTCAGCGCGGTTTCTGGACCCGATGGCGCCATCGCGATCCGATCAAGTTCGCCAAGGAATTGGCCAGACTTTATCGCGAGCAAGGCGTGGAATTGATTAACTTCGCCGACGAGTTGCCAACCGGCTCGCGCAAGGCCTGGAAGGCGTTTCTCGAAGCGCTCGTTGCCGAAGACGTGCCCTTGACCCTGGTCGGCTCAACGCGCGCCGGCGACATCGTGCGTGATGCCGACATCCTGCACCTGTACAAGAAGGCCGGCGTGATCCGCTTCCTGCTCGGCATCGAGAGCTACGACCAAGCCACCCTGAATACGATCAAGAAGGGCGCAACCATGAGCGAAGACCGCGAAGCGATTCGCTTAATGAGGGAGCACGGCATCATTTCCCTGGCGACCTATGTCGTCGGTTTCGAAGAAGAAACCGATGCCGACTACTGGCGTTCGCTCAAGCATCTGTTGCGCTACGACCCGGACCAGATCCAGATGTTATACGTCACGCCACACCGCTGGACGCCGTTCTATCCGACGGTGGCAAGCCGGCGCGTGATCCAGACCGACCAGCGCAAGTGGGACTACAAACATCAGGTGCTGGCGACCAGGCGCGTGCCGCCGTGGCGCGTATTTCTTTGGGTGAAAGCCATCGAGGTGATTATGCAGGCGCGTCCGCGCGCCATCTTGCGCAGCTTCTTCAGCCGTGACCTGGCCGTGCTGCACGGCATGCGCTGGTATGTGAAGATGGGCCGCCGCGTTTGGTTCCACGAGATCGCCAATTTCCTGTTCGGCGACAAACGCGTCAAGAACGGACCAAGCGTCGAGCAATTCATGGGCGCCTCATTGCATGCCAACGAGGAGGCATTGCGAATTGCTACCGGCGCGGGCCGGCGCAGCATGCCGATCGTCAATGCCTTGGAGGTCAGTCGACGTTGATCAAGGCTCTGCCCTTGCCCATCTCGCCGATGACAGCCGCCTCGGCGAAGCCCGATTCGCGGAACAATGTCAACACACTATCGACGGCATCGGGTGCGCAGGATACAAGCAGGCCGCCAGCCGTTTGCGGATCGGTGAGCAAGGCTTGCTGCACTTGTGTCACCGACGCGGCCAGATCCACGTCATGACCGTAAGCCGCCCAGTTGCGCTTCGAGGCGCCGGTGATGAAGCCTTGTTCCGCCAGCGCGGCGACGCCCGGCAGTAGTGGAATCTGCGGCATGGCGAGCGTGGCCGTGAGCGACGCGCCGCGCGCCAGTTCGAGCAGATGGCCCAAGAGGCCGAAGCCGGTCACGTCGGTCAGCGCATGTACCCCAGCCATGTCGGCCAGCGCCCGTCCCGGTTTGTTGAGCTTGGTGGTGTTGGCTATCATCATCTTGTAGCCGGCCGCATCGAGCGCGTTTTTCTTCAGTGCGGCGGAGAGCACGCCGACGCCTAGCGGTTTGCCCAGAATCAGCTTGTCGCCGGCCTTGGCGTCGGCATTGCGCTTGATCTTCGATGGATGCACCAGGCCCATGACCACCAGGCCATAAATGGGTTCGACCGAATCGATGGTGTGGCCGCCCGCCACCGGAATGCCGGCTTCGGCGCAGATGGCCTCGCCACCCTGGATGATCTTGCCGATCACCTCGACCGGCAGCTTGTCGATCGGCATGCCCAGGATGGCCAGCGCCATGATGGGCGTGCCGCCCATGGCGTAGACGTCGGAAATGGCGTTGGTCGCGGCGATCCGGCCGAAGTCGTAGGGATCGTCGACGATGGGCATGAAAAAGTCGGTGGTGGCGATCAGCGCCTGCTCGTCGTTGAGTTTGTAGACTGCGGCATCGTCGGCCGTGTCTATGCCGACCAGCAATTCCTTCGGTACGGGGAAGCCTTGCGAATTTTTCAGAATCTCCGCCAGCACGCCGGGTGCGATCTTGCAGCCGCAGCCGCCGCCGTGGGAAAACGAAGTCAGGCGAATTTCAGGTGGGGTCATGATCGGTCCAATTCGTGCCTGGTGTGTGTCCGGTGGGCGTCAGGTGGGCGTCAGGTGGGCGTCTATCCACGCGGAATTGTATGGTAAATTAGGCCGTAATGTCGGCACATCGCCGATTGCAGCATGTCCCCTCATGAAATATCCCGCCATCCTCCGCTTCCAAGACATCTTGCCCCAACTCGACGGCTTCGATACGGTGATCGACGTCCGCAGCCCTGCGGAGTTTGCCGAAGACCGCATTCCCGGGGCCATCAATTGCCCTGTGCTTAACGATGAAGAGCGCGTCCGGGTCGGCACGCTTTACAAGCAAGCCGGCGCCTTCGAGGCCAAGAAGTTGGGCGCTGCCATCGTGGCGCGCAATATTGCACAGCATCTCGACACGCGATTCGCTGGCTGCGCGCGCGACTGGAAGCCGTTGGTCTATTGCTGGCGTGGCGGCGAGCGCAGCGGCGCCATGGCGCACATCATGGCCAGGATAGGCTGGCACGTGGTGCAACTCGATGGCGGCTACAAGGCATACCGGCGCCACGTGCTCGCTGCGATGGATGAGGTGGCGCGTCGCTTCAGCTACCGCGTGTTGTGCGGCGCCACCGGCAGCGGCAAGAGCAGGTTGCTGCAAACGCTGTCGGCGCAGGGCGCCCAGGTGCTCGATCTGGAGCAATTGGCGGCACATCGCGGCTCGCTGTTGGGCCAGTTGCCCGACAAGCCGCAGCCTTCGCAAAAGGCGTTCGAAAGCGGCCTGTGGCAGACGTTGCGACGGTTCGATCCGGCGCGTCCAGTCTACGTCGAGTCGGAAAGCAAAAAGGTAGGTAACTTGCGCGTGCCCGATGCATTGATGGAAATCATACGCGCATCGAGTTGCGTCGCACTCCACTTGCCCATGCCGGAACGCGTGGCACTTCTGATGCGCGACTATGCCCATTTCGTCGCCGCGCCTGCAGACTTGAATGGCCAGCTCGATCATCTCGTGCAGCAACACGGGCGCGAACGGATCGGCCGCTGGCAGGAATTGGCCGCGGCAGGGCACATGACAGAAGTGGTCGAGGCCTTGCTGACGCAGCATTACGACCCGGCCTACCTGCGCTCGATTGATCGCAATTTCACTTGCCACGGCCAGGCCCGGATGCTCGCGCTCGCAGGCATCGCCGAGGCCGATTTCGCACAGGCAGCAAGGGTTTTGCTTGCCGACGATCAGGTAGAATAAGGCCCTGCCGCCATCCCGGCGCGCCCCTTATTCTTTTGCCAATCCCAGACATGAACACTGCCCGCCAACACCCTGCACGCAACTGGATGCTGCTGCTCTTGATCGCCATCGTCGGGCTGTTTTACGTCAAGTGGTTTCCTTATTACCAGAAGGCTTTCATTGCCGCCGACAAGCACGCGATCGGCTCGTCCATCCTGATGGGCGCCGCGCCGCATGCGCCCGACCCGTCGTTGCAGGCCGCGATCGATTACGCCATCGCCTACGGCAACGCGATCTGGAAAGCCATGGTACTGGGCCTGCTGCTCGGTTCCGGCGTGCAGGCTTTGTTGCCGCGCCAATGGGTGGCGCGCGCCTTGGGCGGTAGCGGTTTCGGCAGCGTCATCGCCGGCGGCGTGCTTTCACTGCCCGGCATGATGTGCACCTGCTGCGCCGCGCCCGTGGTGGTGGGCTTGCGCGCGCGCCAGGCTTCGCCGGGGGCCGCGATGGCATTCTGGCTCGGCAACACGGTGTTGAATCCGGCCACGCTGGTGTTTATGGGCTTCGTGCTCGGCTGGAACTGGACCGTGCTGCGCCTGGTGCTGGGCGTGCTGATGGTGTTCGGCCTCGGCTACCTGATGAGCCGCCTCGTCACGCCGCAAGAGGCGCAGGCGGCGCGGCAATGGGTGGCGCAAGGCGAAGCGGAGGAAGAGGGCGGTGTGTTCGCGCGCTGGCTCAAGATACTCGGCCGCATGGCGCTGCGCCTGTTGCCTGAGTATGTCGTGCTCGTGCTGCTTCTGGGCGCGGTGCGTGCCTACCTGTTTCCGCACATCGGGCCCGATATCGGCAACGGCATAGGCTGGATCATCGCGTTCGCCGTGGCCGGCACGCTGTTCGTGATTCCCACTGCAGGCGAAGTGCCCATCATCCAGGCCATGCTGTCGCTGGGCATGGGTGTCGGGCCTGCGGGAGCATTGCTGATGACGCTGCCGCCTGTAAGTGTGCCCTCGCTGGCGATGTTGTTGAAGTCGTTTTCGAAGACGATGCTGGCTGCGGTGTCGGTTGCGGTGATTGGGTTCGGTATTGTTGCGGGGCTATTGGCTACTGCGCTATTTTGATATGCATAATTGACTTCCCTCGCTCCATCCTGCACGTTTGACGGTAATCATCACGCAATAGTGCATGCAATGGCTTGGAACCCCTCTCCCGCGGGCGGGAGAGGGGCAGGGGGGAGGGAAGTTGCGATCAGAATGTGCTTATTCAACCTAATGCGGATCACTACCTCCCTCACCCCCACCCTCTCCCGCCTGCGGGCGAGGAGAGTTCCCGCCGCGCCCTGCTTAGCCTATCAATCAAAAATTCCCATCGTTATAACTAACACTCCCCGAAGCACAAGTCGTCGCTTGCCGGTTGCCGCTTGACGTCGATTGGTTGGCTTCCCACGTCACCGCGCCCGTCGACGGGTTGTAGATGATGTACTTGTACTGGATCGCCGTCGATGCCGGCAGGGTCGCCGTCCCGCTCCAGGTGGCGTTGGCGCCGCTGCCCTGGATCGCCAGCGGGAAAGCCTGCGCAGGCGTCCAATTGCCCAATGCCGTCACGCTGCCCGCCACATAGAGGTTCTGCCCGTAGCTCGTGTTGGCGTTGGCAATCGAGAAGGTGACGGCGCAGCCCGTGCCGGTGCCGACCATTTGCCCGGTGTAGATCGCCACCGCAGGCACAGTCGCGCCGCCGTTGGCCGGGATGCTGACCACGGCATAGCCGTTGCTGCCCACCGTGATGGCGTCGCTCGTGCAGGTCGAACCCGATACCAGCCCGTGCACCACGTTGCAATAGGTGCCCGCAGGCAGGCCGGTATAGAGGCTGGCATTCCATGTCACCGTATCGTTGTTGATGGCGACAAAGCCGACGTTGCCGCGCGAGAAGGCGATCTGGTTGTTCGTGCCCTGCACCCAGTTCGAGACGTTCTGCCCATGCGTCGCGCTGCGGAATTTCACCATGTTGGAGATATCGCCCCAGCGGTGAATGAAGTCCCACACCACGTTGATTTGCGCCACGCCGTTGGAGTAGGGACTGGTGGTCGGACGGTCGGCATTGACGTCGGAGAAGCGGTAGCCCGATTGCACGTGCGCCTGGCCGTACGGCGTCGCCAGCATGAAGATGGCGGCCAGGTCGTAGCGTTTGGTGCCCACGGTGTCGTTGATCTGGCCCGACACGTAGTTGCTGCCGTTGAGCGATTGCGTATCGTCTCGTTCGGTGTCCCAGTCGTCGACGAATACGGTGGCGTCTTGCGGCGGTACGAAGCCCCAGGTGCCGCCGTAGTTGCCGTAGGTGCCCATCACGCTCGGGATCGATGACAGCGAAAGGCCGTTATTGCCGCGGAAGATGTCGCGCATCGCGTAAGTGAACTGGAACTCGTTGATCGTGCCGGTCGGGAAATAGTCGGAACGATTCACGTTGCCGTCCGGGATGACTTCCTGCGTGACCCAGATCTGCTCGCCGGCGTTGGTAGTCGGATGCGTCGTCTTGACCGCGCTGAAGATCGCCTGCAGCGCGGCCGGTTGCTGGTGCTTGGCCGCATCGAGGCGGAAACCGTCCACGCCCATCGACAAGAGCGTGTTCATGTAGGCCACGATCACGCTTTGCACGTGGGAGGATTCCGTGGCCAGATCGGGCAGGCCGCCCAGGCGGCAGAACATGATGTTATTGCGGTTGCCCGGCGTGCCGTAGTCGCCCGAATCGATATCGCCGTCGGCATTGCTGCATTCGCCCGCGGTGGTGTTGTTGTGGAAGTCGCTGCTGGTGAATTGCGGATAGGTCAGCGTTGCCGCATTCCACGATGAACCGTCGGTGGCGACGCCGTCGGCAGAGGAAGATTCATCGCCCAATTGGTTCGTCACGACATCGGCATAGACGCGCACGCCGGCCGCGTGGCAGGTGTTGATCATCGTCTGCAACTGCGCTGCCGTGCCCATGCGGGAAGTCAGCGTGCCGTAGTTGATGGGCTGGTAGACGTCCCACCAGCCGGTGGCATTTTTCGACGCACCCGGCGGCGAAATCTGTACCGCGCCATAGCCCTGCGGCCCAAGCCATTGCGTGCACTCGGTGGCGATGTCGTTCCAGCTCCATTCGAACAATTGGACGTACGTGTCGCCGGCATTGAAATTGGCGGCTGTTGCGGGCAGGCATGCGCCGCCCAGGCCCAGGGCGAGCAAAGCCCCGGGCAAGATTTTTCTTGCGAACATGTGTCTCCTCCAGAATGAGGTTGTTTTGGTATATTTATCTGTATTTTTATTACGCACAACTTGACTGCCTATGCTTTCATCTCGAAAAGCACGAGGTAAACCATAGTTGTTGCGGCAGGTAATGTCAAATAAAACAACAAGTAATTTTTGGTAGTTTGACTACAAATTGTGGTGTAGTTGCCGACGCCGAAAACAAAACGGGCCTGCCTTCATAGCGAAGGCAGGCCCGCAAGAGCGATGAGGAGGATTACTTACCCGACCACTGCTGCAGGAAGGCAACGAAGCGTTCCTTGCTGTAGGACTTGTCCTGTTCCAGCTCGCCCGTGTTTTCCGACTGCAGCAGTTTGCCGTCAGTGTCCAGCACGAACAGGTGCGGGTAACCCTTCACCTTGGGATACTGCGCGAGGAAGGCTTCGTTCTTGTTTTCGTCGCTGTAATTGACCTTGACCCAGACGTAATCGGCGGCAACGATGTTGCGGATCTGCTCGTCTGCCTGCATGAACTTGTCCATGCGCAGGCACCACACGCACCACTCGCCGCCCACGTCCATCATGATGCGCTTGTTTTGCGCCTTGGCCTGGGAAATGGCTTCGACCAGATCGTTCGCCGCATTGCGTTGCGGATCGAACGTGCCGCCGAGCTTGCCGACATAGGTGGAAGAGGGCATCGGTGCAGTGCTTGCAGCGAAGGCCGTGCCGCATGCCAAGGCCATCGACAAGGCGGCGAGGAAAGGTTTGAAGTTCATGTTGCGACTCGAAAAAATGGAAACCCAAAGAGTGTAGCGCAACCCATTCCCCAGCGCTGACATCAGGCAGCGAGCGCCTCTTCCTGGCGTCGCGAGCGCGCCTCGCGCAAGAAGCTTTGCGGCGGCCGGCCGAAGCCGCGCAGGAAGGCCCGTCGCATGCGCTCCTCGTCGCCGAAGCCGGTCAGGTCCGCCACGCGGGCGATGGAGTTTTCACCGCCATCGATCAAGGCATGCGCCGCTTCCAGCCGCAGCTTCTCGATCGCCTTGGCCGGCGTTTGCCCGGTCTGTGCCTGGAAGGCCCGGCTGAAATGGCGCGGACTCCAGCTCACCTGGGCCGCGAGCTGTTCCACCGAGAGCGGCTGGCGCAGGTTTTCCCGGGCGTAGGAGAGTGCCGTACGCACGCGGTCCGAACTCGGTTCCAGGTCGGCCAGGGTAGAGAATTGGGATTGCCCGCCGCTACGGCGGTAATGCACCACCAGCTTGCGCGCCACGGCCTTGGCCAGTTCGGGACCATGGTCGGCATCGATCAAGGCGAGCGCCAGATCGATGCATGCCGTCATGCCGGCCGAACTCCACACCGTGCCATCGGTGACATAAATGCGGTCTTCCTCCAATTGCACGGCCGGGAAGCGGCGCTGGAATTCATGCGCCATGGCCCAGTGTGTGGTGGCACGGCGCCCGTCGAGCAAGCCGGCTTCGGCCAGGATGAAGGCGCCGGTGCAGATGCTCGCCAGGCGCCGCGTGCGTGGGGCAAGGCGGCGCAATTCGGCCAATAGCACCGGGTCGGACGGCGCCATCTCCGTCGCGCCGCCCACCATCACGGTATCGAAGCTGCGCCGGGCCATGGGGCGCGTGTCGAGCGATACGCCCGACGAGGACGGCACCAGTCCGCCATGGGCCGATACCAGGGTGACCTCGTAAGGCTTCGCCGGGTGCAGCAGGGTGGCCACCTCGAAGGCGGATATGGCGGCCAGGTCGATAATCTGGAATCCAGGGAAGACGACAAGGGCGACGCGGGTAGTCATGATGACCTCGGCAAAATATCCAGAATGTCTGTTTTTGAGGATTTTACGTCATTTACGACATTTGCGTCCGGCCCCATCATTGGTCCTGTCGAAACAGTTTCCCTCAAAAGAGGACACGAAAGGATTTATCATGAACAAGACCGCAAACACAACTCCCGGAACCGCCCTCATCACCGGTGCATCGAGCGGCATCGGTGCCGTCTATGCCGACCGCCTGGCCCGCCGGGGCCATGACCTGATCCTGGTGGCACGCAACCAGGAAAGGCTGGATGCTGTAGCCAAACGCATCCGCGAACAAACCGGCCGTTCCGTGAAAACCGTCAGCGCCGACCTGGCCGATGCCAAGGGCGTTGCGCAAGTGGCCGACATCCTGCGCCGGGACGAGAGTATCGATACCCTGGTCAACAATGCCGGCTTCGGTTCGGTCTCCCCATTGCTGGAAAGCGATGTCGCACGGATGGAAGAGATGATCGCCGTCAACGTGACTGCGTTGACGCGCCTGACCTATGCCGCCGCACCGGCCTTCGTGAAGCGCCAGCACGGCACCATCATCAACATCTCGTCCATCGTGGCCATCGCCCCGGAAATCCTTAACGGCGTCTATGGCGCCACCAAGGGCTACGTGTTGAACCTGACCCATTCGCTGCAACACGAATTGTCAGCCAAGGGGGTGCGCGTGCAAGCCGTGCTGCCCGGCGCCACTGCCACCGAGTTCTGGCATGCGGCCGGCGCCGGCGGTGTGGGAAACCTGCCCGCTGCCTGGGTCATGACGACGGAAAACATGGTCGATGCCTCGCTGGCCGGCCTCGATGCAGGTGAAGTGGTGACGATCCCGGCGCTGCAGGATGGCGCGGCCTGGACCGATTGGGAAGCAGCACGCCGTGCGATGTCGCAAAATCTCAGCGCGACCAAGCCCGCTGCCCGTTACCTGGCCTGAGTTACCAATCCTCTCGTACGGCTTGAACCGCACTCTGTGCCACCGCGCCCCGGCCCGAAGCCAGCGCGGTGAGTACGGACGACACCAAGAGCGCCAGCGCCACGCTGCCCAGCAGGGGCCAAGGGATATGCAGGCGCATGCTCCAATGGAACGATTGCGGATTGATCACGAATACCAGGATCAGGCTCACCGCAGCCCCAAGCGCGAAGCCGGCCGCGATGCCGATTACTGTCAGCAGGCCGCCTTCCGCTGCCAGCATCGCCAGGATTTGCCGCCGGCTTACGCCGACGTGGCGCAGCATGCCGAACTCCTTGGCACGCGCGAAGGTTTGCGCCGAGAACGTCGCCGCCACGCCGAACAAGCCGATCACCATGGCAATCGCTTCGAGCAGATAGGTGACGGCAAAGCTGCGGTCGAAAATCTTCAAGCTCAATTGGCGCAGCTCTCCTGCCTGGGAAATATCGAGCAGATTGCCGAAGGGCAGGGCGCGCACGGCGGCAATGACTTGCCCGGCCGATGTGCCCGGCGTAAGCCGCAACGCCATGTCGCTCACGTTGGCGTCGCCCGTGAGCGCGCGATAATCCGGCAGGCGCATCTGGATCGAGCCGGTCTGGCGCGCATAGTCGCGCCACACGCCGGCCACGAATACGCGGTGCGTGCTGCCACCCAGGGGCAGGTCGCGCCACTGCCCCTGCTGCCAGCCGTAGAGATCGGTCATTGCTTCGGAAATCCACACCGGCACGGCATCGTTCGTGGGTAGCGGCAGGCTGTTGCCCACCAACGGCAACGTGCGTTGCGCATCGTTGACGTCGGTATTGCGCGCCAGCAAGGCGACAGCGGGCCGGTCGGCCTGCAGGCGCAGGCTCGCTGCCCGCAAAGGACTGGCCATCGCCACGCCGGGCAGCGCGGCGATGGCGCGCTGCTCATCAGGATTCAAGCCGATAATGTCTCCCGAGGAAGAGGTGCGCAGATAGATGTCGGCCGTCAGCAAACTGACCAGCCAGTCATCCACCGACACGCGAAAGCTCGCCACCATGATCGCCATGGCCACCATGAGACTGAAGGAAGACAGCACACCGCCAAGCGCAATGGCCGCCTGATTCGGCGTGTGCGCCAGCCGTGCCACGACCAGGCTCAACACCGGGCCGCGTTCTTTACCATATGCGTTGCCACGTTCGAACGCGCCAAACACCAGGGATGCCAGACGCGGCATCAGCATGATCGCGCCAACCAGCAGCAACGCCACGGCAAGATAGCCGAATACCGGCAATTGTCCCAGCGGGGGCAGGCGCGAAGCGATGCCGCCCGCAAGCAGGCAAAGCAGGCCGGGCCAGGGCGAGGCGAGTTTTTTCAGCGAGCCGTCTTCGCTGCCGGATTTGAGTGCCGCAGCGGGCAAGGCACGCGCCGCTTCCCAGGCCGGGCCGAAGCTGCCCGCCAGGGCGATCAGGCTGCCCAGCGCAAAAAACAGAATAGCCGCAGGCAGGTCGAATTGCGCGCTCGGTTTGACGCCGGAAAAAAAACCGCCGCCCAGATCGCCGCCGAAGAACTGCAGTGCGGCTGCCGCCATCGCGTAACCGAGGCCAATGCCCAGCAGCGCGCCGAACACCCCCAGCAACGCGCCTTCGAGCAGCACCTGCGCGATCAGCCCGCGCCGCGTCAACCCCATCACACGCAGGAAGGCAAACTGCCGGCGCCGCCGTATCACCGACAGGGCTTGCGTGGAAAACACCAGGAAGGCGCCGGTGAACAACGCCACCAGCGCCAGCACATCGAGATTGACGCGATAGGCGCGCGACAGATTGGCGCTGGCGCTTTCATTGTCTTGTGTTTCGCTGACGATGCAGCGCCCGACCAGCTCCCTTGCCAGCGCTGTTTTGAACGCAGTGCGATTGACGCCCGGTTCGAGCTTCAGATCGATGCGCGTAAGCTGCCCGAGCTTTTGAAAGCGCCATTGCGCCGCGCCGATGTCCATCACCGCGATGCGCTGTCCGGCACGCGCGTGAACCAGGCCGCCGGCCACCCGCAGTGGCACGGTATGCGTGCCCGACAGCAGCGCAAGCTGATCGCCCGGCTTGAGGTGCAGGCTTTCCATGGCCGCGTTGGAGAGAAAGACTGCATCGTCGGCCAGCGTGTCGTGCATCTGGTTCGATGCCGGCACGCCGATCAGGTCGGGAGCGATGCCGGCGGCGCGGAATACGTCGATCCCTTCCACCGTCAGGGATTCGTGCCGGCCCGCGACCGGCGCATTGAATTCCAGCACCGGGCTGGCAACTTGCACGCCCTCGCGTTGCGCCAATTGCGGAAACAGGTTCTCATTGAAGCTGGATTCGACCCCCTTGACTTGCAAATCGGCCTGGCCGGCAATGCTCTTGGTCGCCGCGGTAAATTCGTTGAATGCCGCGCCATTGATCAAGTCGACAGCGAAACCCAGCGCTACGCCTATGGCGATCGCAATCACGGCCAATGTGGCACGTAAAGGATGCATGCGCCATTCGCCTGTGATGAGCCAGCGCTGCAATCTCATGTGTAACCTCATTGGCAACCTCATTGGCAACCTCATGTGGCCTCGTGCAGACCCTGCTTGGTCAACATCAGGATGCGATCGGCCGTCGCCGCCGCCGCGCGCGAATGGGTCACCAGGATCGCCGACGCGCCATTGGCCTTGATCTCATTGCGCAGCAGCGCAAGAATGCCCGCGGCCGTTTCAGGGTCGAGATTGCCGGTCGGCTCGTCGGCCAGGATCAGCGCCGGTTTATGCACCAGGGCGCGTGCGATCGCCACGCGCTGCATTTCGCCGCCCGAGAGCTGACCGGGGAAATCATGCTCGCGCCCCGCCAGGCCAACTGCCGCAAGCATCTGCATGGCGCGCTGCTCGATCGGTTCACCCTTCAATAGCAGCGGCAACGCGACGTTTTGCGCCAGCGTCAGATGCGGCAAGAGATGAAAGGCCTGAAAGATGAAACCGAATTTTTCGCGTCTCAAGCGGGTTGCGGCATCGTCGTCAAGCGCCGCCATCGAACAGCCGTCGAGGTCGATATCGCCGCTGTCTGGCTGGTCGAGACCGGCGATCAGATTCAAGAGCGTCGACTTGCCCACGCCGGAGTCGCCCATGACCGCGACGTATTCACCCGAGGCGAGGGTGTAGGAGAGATTGGCGATGACCTGGCGCGTGGGAGAGTAGGACTTGCTGAGGTTATGCAGTCGGAGCATGGGCGGCGCTTCTTTTCCTGTGGCGCATCGAATATCGAATTTGCCGGACTGGATTGTAAGGATTTACCTCAGTCCTGCGACCAATCATTCCTTTACCATCGCGAAACTTTTGACGGAAGTCGAGCAGCGAATAATCGAATCGACTATGATAGCCAAATTCCCCGCCGATTGCTGCATATTTCCGTCGGCAAACCAGAAGGAAGTCACATGCCGATACACGATCTGGCTGTATCTTGGGAGCGCGAAGGTGCAGCACGAATCGCGCAAAACGAAACAAACGACAATACAGCAGAAATCCGGGCTGAGCTTGCTGCCGGCTTGATGATGCGCCAGGCGCAGACCTCGCCGAAATATCTGTACGACGTGCTTGGTTCGAAGCTGTTCGAAGCGATTTGCGAACTGCCTGAGTATTATCCCACCCGCACCGAAGCGGCCATCGTTGACGCGCATTTGCAGGACATCGCACGCTCGGTCGGACGCGGTTCCACTTTGATCGATCTGGGTGCAGGCAATTGCGCCAAGGCAGCGCGCCTGTTTCCCGAACTGCGGCCTGCGCAGTATGTGGCAATCGACATCTCGGCCGATTTCCTGCGCGACGCCGTGTCGCAATTGCGCCAGCGCTTTCCCCAGGTGACGATGCAGGAACTCGGGCTTGACTTCTCTTCTACGCTCGACTTGCCCACTGGTGTGCGGCGCGAGAAACGGTTGTTCTTCTATCCGGGCTCCTCCATCGGCAATTTTTCGCCTGAGGAAGCGCTCGCTTTCCTGAGTCGCATCCGCGGCGAATGCCGTGATGATGGCGGCATCCTGATCGGCGTCGATCTGGTCAAGGAAAAGTCCGTGCTCGATGCCGCCTACGACGATACGCTAGGCGTCACCTCCTCGTTCAATCTCAACTTGCTGCTGCACATCAACCGCCTGCTCGGCGCCGATTTCGACTTGCGCGACTGGCGCCATCACGCCTATTTCGATCCGGCGCAAAGCCGTATCGAAATGCACCTGGTCGCGCGACGCGATGTCATCGTAGGCTGGAGCGGCGGCGTGCGACGTTTCGCCGAAGGCGAAAGCATCCATACCGAGAACAGCTACAAATACACACGCGAGCGTTTCCTGGCTCTGCTCGTGGAAGCGGGCTTCGACAAGCCGCGCATCTGGACCGACTCCCAACAGTGGTTCATGCTATGTCACGCGCAGGCGACCTGAAGGATACCGGCATGCAGCTCCAGGCCGATTGCGCGGCGCTGGTTTCGCCGCAACTGCTGCAGCATTTCCATGCGGCGCGGCGCCGTACGGTCAGCCTGGCCAAACCGCTATCGGAGGAAGACTGCTGCGTGCAATCGATGCCCGACGCGAGCCCGATCAAGTGGCACATGGCGCACACCACCTGGTTTTTCGAAACCTTCATCCTGGAGCGTTTCGAAACCGGTTTCAAGCCGTTTCATGATGCGTTTCGCGTGCTGTTCAATTCCTATTACAACGGTATCGGGCAAAAACATCCGCGCGCGCAGCGCGGCCTCTTGACAAGGCCGTCGACCGATGAAGTGCTGGCTTACCGCCATAACGTCGACGCCCGGCTGGGCAAGTTGCTTGAGGACCTGATGCGCGCGGGCGCGATAGGCGATTCGCAAGCGGTTGCCGCCCTGGTCGTACTCGGGATTCAGCACGAGCAGCAGCATCAGGAACTGATCCTGACCGACGTCAAGCACCTGTTGGCGCAAAATCCGCTATTCCCGGCTTATGTGCAGAATAATGAAGGCACGGTCGGGCGCGCGGCGCCTCTGGCATGGCAGGCGTTCGATGCCGGCGTGGTGCAGATCGGCTTTGAGGGAAATGGCTTTTGCTTCGACAACGAATTGCCGCGCCACCGGCAGTTTGTCGAGCCGTATGCCCTGGCCTCGCGCCTGGTCACCAATGGCGAGTATGCCGCCTTCGTCGCCGACGGCGGTTATCGCGATCCGTCGCTGTGGCTCTCCGAAGGCTGGGACTGGGTACGCGCCAACGATTTGCAGCAGCCGATCTATTGGCAGCGCGACATGAAAGAAGTGCGGGAAGGTGCGCGTTGGCACGAGTTCACGCTGCATGGCTTGCAGTCGCTCGACATGCAGGCGCCGCTTTTGCATATTTCCTACTTCGAGGCCGATGCCTACGCGCATTGGTCCGGCGCACGCCTGCCCACGGAATTCGAGTGGGAGGCTGCGGCGGCGCGTCATCCCAAGCTGCCGCAGCTGCACGGCGTTGCCTGGCAATGGACCTCGAGCAGCTATGCGCCGTATCCCGGCTTCGTGCCGGCCGCAGGCGCGATCGGCGAGTACAACGGCAAGTTCATGGTGAATCAATACGTGCTGCGCGGCTCGTCGCTGGCCACGCCGGAAGGCCACGCGCGGCTGTCGTACCGCAACTTCTTTCCGGCCACGGCGCGTTGGCAGTTCTCCGGCATTCGACTCGCCAAGCCGGTTTAACGAAGCAGCACAAAGCGCTTGCGGGCAAGCGATCATTTGCCGCACAATCCCCCGGTTGATCACGGGAGGGGATTTCATGCATAGCGCCACCTTCATCTTCGATGCGCGCCAGTTCGACGACGAATTCCATCGCCTCGACGCCATCATCGCCGCTGCGGCCAAAGAGACCGCCGGCTATCTCGGCGAGGAAGCCTGGGAAGACCCCAAGACCGGACGCGTCGCCAACGTCTATTACTGGGAGGATGAGGCCGGCCTGAAGCAATTGATGTCGCATCCGGCGCACCTGCAGGCCAAGGCGCGCTATAGCGAATGGCTGGCCGGCTACCGCGTCGTCATTGCGCAGGTGCTGCGCACCTATGGCGACGGCAACTTGTCCAGTGCATTGCCCTCACATGCTTGAATACGCTGCTTTGTGTCAATTGGCGTAAAACTCCATTCATGGTTGTAAGCACATGTAAAGCCGCTTCCTTTCCCCGCCATAGCGCTTAATCTTGGGGTTCTTCCACCAACCCGGCGCCACGCGGAGGCAATCATGCAGAACGGTCTTTTTCAATCCAGCCGTTCCACAGACCAGGCAACGCCAGGCGAAGAACGCGCCTGGGGCATGCATGACGTCAGCTATTCATTTGATGACCAACTGGAAGACGACACCTACTTGCAGCCCGCCGCGCGCAAGCGTCACTTCACGCTGATCGAAGCATTCATGGGCTTGGCACGCCGCCTGACGCGTCACTGATTACGTCATTGATTGCGCGACTGATTTCGCTCAGGAAAACACCTTATTAAGAAAAGCCGTCACAGCTTGCCAGTTCTCTATCGCGCCCTGGGCGTTGCGGTCGGCGCGTAGGGTCGATGAGCCGTGCACACCGGCCACGGCCGCCACGAATTGCAGCTTGAACGTCGAAGGCGAGGCAGAGAGAATCGCGTTGGCATTATCGATTTCTTCCTTGTCCTTGGCTTGTGTGACGAAGATCGGCAAATTGTCTTGCGCTGCCGCCTTCTTCACCAGGTCCGGGCTGCCCAGGTATTCGCCGGGCGAGAACGACAGCAGCGCCTTGACTTCACCTGGATGCTGGGCCGCGACCAGGAAGATCAGCGAAGACGAATAGCTGCTGCCCCACAATACGATAGGCAGGTGCTGCCCCTTGGCATAAACAAACGCCGCTTCGAGATCCTTTTGCGCTTCCAGGTAGCTCGCTGCATGGCCCAGGTGCTTGGCGGTCTGGTTGGTATAACCGAACATGTTGCCACCCGAGCGCTGATCGATGGCGAGCGCCGAAAATCCCATCTCAACCAGCTTCGGCGCGATCGGCGCATATTCCGCCGAATTCGATCCGGCCTGATGAAACAGCAAAATGATGGCTTTGGGATGTTCGGCGCTATAGAGCTTGCCGTAGACGGTCACGCCATCGTCGGCCTTCAGTGTCAGGTCTTGTGTGGATGCTGCCGAAGCATGGGCGCACAGGAACAGCGCAAGCAACAGCAGGCCGAATTTCTTGAACATGATGGTCTCCGATGTGACGATGGGCAGATTGTAACGCCTGCACCGATTTCCGGAATGCAGGCAGGCCGGTTCAAGGCACCTTCGCGTATTCCTGAAATTTTCCCAGTAGCATGTCGCGCAAGGCCGTGACGGCCGGCGTCAGCATCAGGCGATGCGGGCATACCAGGTAGAGCGGCGTCGTTTCTCCCAGATATTCTGGCAGCAGGGCTTCGAGCCGGCCGGCGCGCAAGTCCGGCAACACGTCGAGCCTGGATTTGTAGGCAATCCCTACACCGGCCACGGCCCAGCGCCGCGCCAACTCGGCATCGTCGCAGATGCGGTCGCCCGCGACGCGCACGCTGACTTCATGTCCGTCGTGCAGGAAGCGCCAGCGATCGTGCAAACCATCAGCCAGGGCGAAGCACAGGCAATTGAAGCGGCGCAAGTCGTCCGGCGTTTCCGGCCTGCCATGGCGTGCGATCCATTCGGGCGAGGCGCACAGCACACGCCGGTTGTCGAGCGCCAACGGCTGTGCCACCAGGCTCGAGTCTTCCGGATCGCCATAGCGGATCGCCACATCGACCGGCTGCCGCCACAGGTCGGCCACGCGGTCGCTCACGTGCAGTTGCAGGCTGATGGCCGGATGCGCCGCCTGGAATGCGTCGAGCCAGGGTAGTAACGCATTGCGCCCGAGATCGGACGGCAGGGCCAGCGTCAGTCGTCCGGCGATCACTTGCCTGCCTTGCGCGATGGCGTCGTGCCCCGCCTGCAATGCCGCCAACATGGCGCGAGCGTGATCGAGATAGCGCTCGCCGTCGGGCGTCAGGCGCAGGCTGCGCGTCGAGCGCACCAGCAATCGTGTCTGGAGTTCGGTTTCGAGACGCTTCAGTCCGGCGCTCGCCACCGCCGGTGTCGCATCGAGCTCGCGGGCCGCCGCCGACATGCTGCCCAGATCGGCCGTACGCACAAAGAGCTGAATATCTTCAAAACGGATCATATTGGCGGCTATTTTCAATAAATAATTGAAAGTGATTCCAATTTTAACTGCTTTTTCAAAATATTTAATTTGAATATGATGGCAGCAATCGAATACCAAGGAGCCATCATGAAAGCCGTCGCCTACACCCGCAATCAAGCCATTACCGCCGCTGAATCGCTGATCGATCTCGAACTGCCGGCACCCGTGCCGGGCGAATTTGATCTGCAAGTCGACGTCAAGGCCATCTCGGTCAACCCGGTGGACGTCAAGATCCGTGCCAACGTTGCCCCGGAACAGGGCACGCCCAAGGTCATCGGTTGGGATGCCGCCGGCATCGTGCGCGCCGTCGGCCCCAAGGTCAGCCTGTTCAAGCCGGGAGACAAGGTGTGGTACGCCGGTTCGCTGGTGCGGCCCGGCGCCAATAGCGAACTGCACGTGGTCGACGAACGTATTGTCGGCCGCATGCCGGCCTCGCTTGGCTTTGCCGAAGCTGCAGCCTTGCCTTTGACCGCGATTACCGCGTGGGAATTGCTGTTCGATCGCCTGCAAGTGTTAGACAACGCCAACGCTGCCGGCAAAAGCCTGTTGATCGTCGGCGCGGCCGGCGGCGTGGGTTCCATCCTGACGCAACTGGCGCGCCAACTGACGGGCTTGACCGTGATCGGCACAGCGTCGCGGCCCGAAACGCAAGCCTGGGTCAAGGAACTGGGCGCGCACCACGTGATCGACCACAGCAAGGATTTCGAGCCGCAATTGCAGGCCTTGGGGATCAGCGGCGTGGACTATGTCGCCAGCCTGAATCAAAGCACGCAGCACTTCCCGCAACTCGCTGCCGTCGTCGCACCGCAGGGGCGGATCGCCCTGATCGACGACCCCGAAATGATCGACGTGCGCCTGCTGAAGCGCAAGAGCGTCTCGCTGCACTGGGAATTCATGTTCACCCGCTCAATGTTCGGCACGGACGATCAGATCGCGCAGCACCGCCTGTTGAATCGCGTGGCCGATCTGGTCGATGCGGGCACCGTGAAGACCACATTGGCCGAACATTTCGGCACGATCAACGCCGCCAACTTGAAGCGCGCCCATGCGTTGATTGAGAGCGGCAAGGCAAAGGGTAAAGTGGTGTTGGAAGGGTTTTGAGGTAAATACTCCACTGATTTTTTGCCCGTCATCCCCGCGAATGCGGGGATCCACGTAAGCCCGTAGCCAGAGCATTGTGGGTCCCCGTTTTCACGGGGACGACGGACGCGGTGAGCGAAGCTGTTTCCTATGCCGCTTCCTGCTTTTTCTCCGACACACCGCGTTCCCCCGCCGCAATCTGCCGGTTCAACCCGCTGACGATGGCACGGAACGAGGCGGTGACGATATTCTCGTCGACGCCCGCGCCGAAGCAAGTCGCGCCGTTGTTCAGCCGCAGTTCAATATAGCTCGCCGCTTGCGCATTGCCGCCGCTGCCGATGGCATGCTCGTGATAATCCATGATGCGGATGTCGTGCCCCAGTGCGTGGGTGAAGGCATCGATCGGGCCGTTGCCTTCGCCCTTGCGCGTCACCGGCCGGCCGTGTTCGAGCAGGTCGACTTCCACCTGGGTCGTTTCGCCGCGTCCGCCGCCGCGCATGCGGTGGGCGATGTAGGTATAGGGCACGGCTTGGTCGAGATATTCGGTCTTGAACAAGCGGTACAAGTCCGCAGCGCTCGATTCCCTGCCCGTGGCATCGGTGACTTGCTGCACCGCGCGTGAGAACTCGATCTGCAAGCGGCGCGGCAACTCCAGGCCGTGCTCCTGCTCAAGCAGATAGGCGATGCCGCCCTTGCCCGACTGGCTGTTGACGCGGATCACGGCATCGTAGCTGCGCCCCACGTCGGCCGGATCGATCGGCAGGTAAGGCACTTCCCATTTTCCATCGACGGCCTGCTGGGCGAACCCCTTCTTGATCGCATCCTGATGCGAGCCCGAGAACGCCGTGAACACCAGATCGCCGACGTAAGGATGGCGCGGGTGCACCGGCAACTGGTTGCACTCCTCGACACACTGGCGTACCGCATCGATGTCGGAAAAGTCGAGTCCGGGCGATACACCCTGCGAATACAGGTTCATCGCCAGCGTGACGAGATCGACGTTGCCGGTGCGCTCGCCATTGCCGAACAGGCAGCCCTCGACACGATCGGCGCCGGCCATGACGGCCAGTTCGGCCGAAGCAACCGCCGTGCCGCGGTCATTGTGCGGGTGTACCGACAGGATGATGGCGTCGCGCCGCGCCAGGTGGCGGTGCATCCATTCGATCTGGTCGGCATAGACGTTGGGCGTGCTGCATTCGACGGTGGAGGGCAGGTTGACGATCATCTTGCGCTCGGGCGTCGGCTGCCAGATGGCGGACACGGCATCGCAGACGCGCTTGGAAAAATCGAGCTCGGCCATGCTGAAGGTTTCGGGCGAATACTGGAAAATCCACTCGGTTTCGGGCCGTTCGGCCGTCAACTGCTTGATCAGCCGCGTGCCGGTCTCGGCAATGGCCTGCACCTCTTCGCGCGACATGTTGAACACGATCTTGCGGAAAGCCGGGGCAATCGGGTTGTACAGATGCACGATGGCGCGCTTGGCGCCGGCCAGCGAATCGATGGTGCGGCGGATCAGGTCGTCGCGCGACTGGGTCAGGACCTCGATGGTCACGTCGTCGGGAATGCGGTCTTCCTCGATCAGCTTGCGCACGAAATCGAAATCGGTCTGCGATGCGGACGGGAAGGCGACTTCGATCTGCTTCACGCCGATTTTCACCAACATGTCGAAAAACTTGAGCTTGCGTTCCGGGTTCATCGGCTCGATCAGCGCCTGGTTGCCGTCGCGCAGGTCGGTGCTCATCCAGATCGGAGGACGCTCGATGATGCGGTCGGGCCAGGTGCGGCTGCTCATGGGCACGGCGGGGAAGGGGCGGTATTTGCTCGCAGGGTGTTGCAACATCATGATGGACCTCATTCGATTGTGTAGTCAGGACTCCTTTGTGTTGTGGCGCAAAGGCTGCCTGACTGCCACTAACGCGAGGCCAGGCAACCGATCGCTAGGTTTAGCAGTGCAGCCGGCGCAGCAATGCCGGACGCAGCGAGCATGTCGCTGGTCAGGGTTGCGGCGGTTTGCGGTTGGCGGCACATGATGTTGTGTTTAGGGTTTCCTAAGAATTGCAGTGCGAACGACAGGGGACTGAATGGTGTTGCTTGGATGATTCGGGCACGGCATGCTGCGGTCGCAGCGGGGATCAGCGTAGCGTCGGTAGCAGGCGCACGCCGGATAGCGGTAGGGATAGCAGAAACAAGCAGGAGTTCATGCCAGCCACTTTACCGGCGGTTTGAGGGATTTGTCAACAAGCGGGCGTTGCCGAATCATTCGTGCGCAGTGTGTGTTCCTGATTTGTTCGCGATATTTCCGCTCAACGAGTACGTTCTTGCCGAAGAACAATGGTTTTTTCAATCGGCAAGTACCGTTGACGATGTCTGTTTTACTCAGTATCGTGCGAACGAGCATCCTCTTACATAATTTTGTTGTGCATTCAGCGAAACTCCAATAATACGAGGGACTTCACCCCGCCATGACCGATATCTACAAAGCGCCGACGGCCGATTTTTCCACACCGCCGCCGGCCGACCAATCCGAGGCAATCGCCCGCGCCATCTCGGGGCAATTCGAGTTTTCGATTTCCGCAATGTTGTCGGAGGCGTGGCAGAAGGTTCACGGCAACAAGGGCACGATCTGGGTGGCGATCATTCTCTATCTCGTCGTGGCGTTGCCCATCTATTGGGTGCTGGAAGTCTGTCTCGACCATGGTCTGTTCGCCAAATGCCTGCGCTTCGTCGTGACCAACAGTGTCGATATGGCCTTGTTGACCGGGCTGGTAATGCTGGGCGTCAAACTGGGGAGCAGCCTCAAGGCGGAGTCCAATGAAGTCTATGCCTACATCGAATATTTCTTGAAGCTGGTCCTGGGCTATGTCATGACGACGGCACTGATTGTCGCCGGCTTCTTTCTGCTGATCCTGCCCGGCATTTACCTCGCGGTTGCCTATTCGTTGACGCCCTTGCTCATCGTCGACAAGAAAATGAGCCCCTGGGAAGCCATGGAAACCTCGCGCAAGGCCGTGACGCATTGCTGGTTCAGGGCATTTTTCCTGTTTCTGATCTTCATGGTTATCCTGGTGCTATCGGCGATCCCGCTTGGCATCGGGTTGATCTGGACCATACCGATGGCCGTGCTGCTGCACGGCATCGCCTACCGCAATATTTTCGGCTATCAGCAAGCGGCGATACCAGCCCCGACCAACTAATCCGGCCACCCTGTCATGCACATTTGCGCTACCCGCTTGCTCCGAACCTTGCTGCCGGTAGCGATGCTGGGCATGCCGGTTGCATCGGCCTGGGCCGACATCTACGACAAACCGCTGACAGTCAAGAAGCTGCATGTGCGCGGGGATGCGAAAGATCCGTCGACGAAGCACGAGATCCATTGCTACGGCTACTCGACCTACACGATCAAGCAACTCGACTTCGGCGAAGTCGGCGCCGAACGCCTGTCCGTTCTGCCCACGCCGGCAGGCAAGGCAGCGCCATGCCGCCAGGACAAGGAGGCGGACGAATACGTGCTGCCGCCCGAAATGTGGAGCGGCTATTTCGCCGGCGCCAAAGCGGGATACGCATTCTTTACGGCCTCGGACGGCGCCAATGGCGGCATGGGCTTCATCGTGCTGCGCCTGGCCGACAAGAAGAAGCTGTTCGAAGACGCCTACGAAAAGAATCTCGAATCGATCGACGTGCACGACGGCGTACCGGTGATCCGTTATCGCCGCGTGTATGCCGGCAACTGCTCGGTCGTGGCCGACGGCGCGAGCTGCGCCGAATCGATTGCGCGCGAGACCGGCGTCGCCAAGACGTCTCTCGGCATTTGCGCCAATGGATACCGCACCGCGCAGGAATCCCTGGCGCGTGAGCGCTGCAAAGCAGACGGAAAAAGCGATGCGGCCTGCATCAAGCTGGAGTCGGACGTGATCAAAAAGCAGAAGTGGGATGCCTCGCCCAGCGTCATTGTCTACCAGGCGGAGCTGGACTTGCACGAAACCACCGCGCCCGATCGCCCAATTGGCGCGCCGTCAATCAAGGCACTCGGCAACGCGCTTTCCTGTCACCCTGCGGATTAGTCGATATGGTGTCAACGAGGCCGCCTCTTCGCGCAGCGGATTGATTGCACTGGCAAGTTCGCCATGGCAAATAAAAAAACGGCGCGGCTCGCTTGCGCAAACCGGCCGCCGAAGGGGAAGAGGAGAAAGACCGGAATTTAGAAGCGATAGGTCCCGGTCAGGAGAACGATGCGTCCGATGCCGGGCACTGAACGGCCGCCATCGGACTGGATCAGCGCGTCGTAGTAATCCCGGTTTGCCAGATTGAGCACGTTCAGGCGGATGTCGTACTTCGGCTGATGGTAGGCCACCGTGGCGTCGATACGGGTATAGCCGGGCACCGACACGCGGTCGATGTCGCCTTGCGGCAGCGTGGCGCTGATGCCGGAATCGGCAACGTAACGCTGCGAGACGTAGAACGCGCCGCCGCCGATCTCCCACGTCTTGACCGGCGTGTAGGTGGCCCATAGGTTGAAGGTGTTTTTCGGCGTATTGCCCGGAATGCTGCCGTTGGTGCCGTCGGTGGTACCGAACACGCGCGCATCCAGGTGCATGTAGCCGCTGGAGATTTGCAGCTTGTCGGTGATATGTCCGACCGCGCCCAGCGTCACACCCTTGATCAGCCAGTTGCCGGCTGCCGTGTATTCACCGTTCGAGACGCTATACACGTTGTCCTGCCGTTCGTTGAAGGCGGCGAAGGTCAGCGAGAGTTTATCGTTCAACACATCCCATTTACCGCCGGCTTCGTACGACCGCGTCTGGGTCGGGGGCAGGCCCTGCGTGCCATTGGTGAAGGTCATCTGCTCCAGCAGCGGATCGAACGAGGTGCCGTAGGACAGGTAGTAGGATTGATCTTCGGTCGGCTGATAGATCAACCCTTCGCGTACGCTGGTGAAGTCGCTGTCCTGCACGGCATTCAAAGGTAGGGTGATGGTATTGTTGATCTCGGCATCGAAACGGTCCCAGCGCACGCCGGTGACGAACTTCCACTGGTCGGTCAGGCTGATGGTGTCGTTGGCGTAGAGACCGATCGAATTGGCGCTCGACTTGGCCAGGTTGCCGTTGGTGGTAGTGACGGTGGACGGCGTGGCGTCGCTCGGGTTCTCCAGCGACACGAAGCCTACGTAGCCGGTCGGCATGCCCGCGCCGGTGCGGCTGATCGATTGGTTGCTGTAGGTATCGTGGCCGAACTCGGCCCCCAGGATCAGCTCATGCTTGATCGAACCGGTGCTGAATTTGCCGATCAGGTCGGTCTGGTTGTCGATACTGGTGTCGACGATATCGCGGTCGTGGCTTTGCAACTCCACCCACAATTGCGCCGGATTGTAGTTGCCGAAGGCGGGCGGCGTGATCAGGCCGGTAACGGTGTTGGTGGTGGAGAGCGCATGTGCGGCACTTTCCTGCGCATCGGTGGTGTAGCGGTTGAACTGGGTCTGGTTGCGCAGCGTCCAGGTGCTATCGAAGGTGTGCTTGACGACGCCGTTCAACATGGCGATGTCTTGTGTGGTCAAATCCGACGCCAGGCCGTAGTAGGTGTCTTGATTGGCAGTAACCGGCTTGCCGTTGAGCGATTGCACACCGTAGTCGGGCATGTCGCTGTTGTGCTGCAAGAGGGCCGAGAGCGTGATCTCGGTCGGCGTGCCGATGCCAAGGCGCAGCGTGGGCGCGATGCCGAAATCCTTGTTCTGCATCACGTCGCGCGTGGTCTGCAGGTCTTGCGCGAACACATTCACGCGCACGGCCGACGTGTCGGAGAGCTTGGTGTTGTCGTCCAGCGTGGTGCGCACGCGGCCGTCGCTGCCTGCGGTGGCGGACACTTCCACCGCGTCGAGCAGCTTGGCCTGCTTGGTTTCCTGGTTGATCACGCCGCCGGTCGAACCGCGGCCAAACAGCATTGACGACGGGCCTTGCAGCACTTCGACCTGTTCAAGGTCGAACAGGTCGCGGTAATACTGGCCGCGGTCGCGGAAGCCGTCGAGATAGATGTCGGTGCGCGCCGTGAAGCCGCGCAGGTTGATGTTGTTGCCGATCTGGCCGCCTTCGGCGCCGCCGATGGTGATGCCTGGCACGTTGCGCAGCGCATCGGGCAGGGAAGTGGCGCCCTGCGCCTGCATCAATTGCTTATCCACCACATTGATCGTCTGCGGAATATCGCGCAAGGCCTGCGGCGTCTTGGCGCCGACATTGGAAACCGACGGCTGATAGTCGTTGGCGCTGTCCTGGGTGTCGCTGACATTGACGGTCGGCAGCGTCGAAGCCGGCTGAGCTTGTTGGGTAGGACCGTCCGCATAAGCGGCGGTCGACAAGGCGGCCAGGATGGCGGCGGCGATGGGGGTCATGCGGTGCATCGGGTCTATCTCCAGGATGATGGGAATGGTTGAAAGGCTGCGGCTTGCTTTTTATCTTGCAGGGAGTAGCTGAATGCAATTCTAAATGAGAATAGTTATCATTGTCAATATCGTTATTGAGAAAATCACCAATTTCCTGCTGTACGGCAACGCGCTATCATGTGAAGGGGAATGAGGCAGCCGCTATTGCAGTGGTGCAACGCAGAGGAGATCACGTGATTTCGCACGTTTTTGTCGGCGTCGGCGATTTTCGCCGCGCGATGGATTTTTATTCGGCGGTATTTGCGGAGCTGGGCTTGCAGCAAAAATTTTGTGACACGGAAAAGCCCTGGGCCGGCTGGATGGCGCCAGGCGCATCGACCAACATTGCGCGTCCGCTGTTCCTGGTCGGGCATCCCCATGACGGCATGCCGGCGCAGCCCGGCAATGGACAGATGAATGCCTTGCTCGCGCCCACGCGTGCAATGGTCGATCGTGCATATCGGGTCGCATTGGCGCATGGCGGCACGGGCGAGGGCGAGCCGGGATTGCGTCCGCACTACCATCCGAACTATTACGGTGCCTACTTCCGCGACCCCGACGGCAACAAGCTATGCGTCGTCTGTCACGATGCGCCGGAGGCAGGGCAGGCATGACGGGTGTCGCAGCGATCGTGAGCCGTTTGCATGCGCAGCGGACGGCATGGCTCCGGGGATGCCTGATGATCCCGGCTCTACTGATGTTCCCGGGCACGGCAATGTGCGAAACTACCGCGGCACCGCAGGCCAAGGTGGTGAAAATAGGTGCGGAAGACGATTGGTACCCGTACTCCGCACGGCGCGACGGCAAGCCGGTCGGCATGGTTCCCGAAATCGTGCGGGCGGCGTTTGCCGCGGAAGGCGTCAAGGTCGAACTGGTGTCGCTGCCCTATTCGCGCTGTATGAAGCTGGCGGCATCGAGCCTTCTGCTCGGCTGCTTCGACACCCTGCGCAACCCTACGCTGGAGAACAAGTATCTCTGGGCCAGGCACCCGCTGCTGCGCGCGCGCATCGACATCTATGCGCGTGCCGATGCGCCCGATACGCCGGTGCATCTCGACGATTTGCACGGCAAGCTGATCGGCGTGACCAATGGCTACGAATACGGCGCGCCATTCGACAGCGATACGACCATGCAGCGCGACATCGCCGATTCCGACCTGTTCGCCTTGCGCAAGCTGGCCGCCGGCAGGGTGGATTACGCGCTGGTCTATACGCGCATCGTTTCCACTGCCCTGCGCGACCATCCCGATCTGCAGGGGAAAATCAAACCGGTCGGCACCCTGATCGAGCCGGACATCTACATCTCGTTCGGACCGGAGTATGTCGACGTGCGGCACTATATCGACTTGTTCGATGCCGGGATGGCGAGGATACTCAAGGATGGCCAATACGCAAAGATAGAGGCGCGCTGGCGTTAGCGGCATCGCTACGCTTTTTCGCCGCCGCCGCGCAAACTCCGCTCGATTACAACGCCGCGTAGCATCCCCAAGCCACCACCGCGCCGATCAACCCCAGCGCAACCAGGCGCGGGCCATGCAGGCGCGACCAGAGCAGGAAACCGGTCAGGCACAGCATCACGAGCGCGCCGGCCAGCGTATCGACCAACAGCACCCAGCCTACGCTGGCGCCTTCGCCCTTATGCAGGCGCGTCACGACGCCCCAGAAATTCTGTTCGCTGCGCTTGACGTCGACGTAGCGATTGCCGACGGTGTAGGTGGCCGATACTTCAAGGTCGGGGCGCGCGAACGACACCGACCATTCGGCCGGCTTCTGCACCGGGCGATCGTTCCAGATCACGGTCTTGGCCGGCTGCTTGCGCATGCGCGGATGGCCGCTCATGCCGCTGTAGTCGGCGAACCAGTGCGCCAGCGCATCGGGGTCAGCCTTTGCTTCGTCGGGCAAATCTACCTGCGCCGTGCTTTCGATCGGCGTCACGGCGTTGATTTTCATCTGCGCGCGATGGTTCAGCACGAAGCCGGAGACGCCGAACAAGAGGCCGAGCGCCGCGCCCCACAGGCCCAGCCACGCGTGGGTACGCTTCAGCCATTTGAGGAAGGTGCCGTTGCGCAGGGCCGGCGGCAGGAAACCTTTGTGGTTTTCGTCGAGCAGGGCGGTGATCATACTTCACCCCACATACGCACGAGGTTGTGATAGTTGCCCACCAGCGTGGAGCGCGCCGACTCGTCGGCGCCGGTGCGGTTCAAGCTCTGGATCGCATTGTCCATGTCGAACAGCAGCGCACGCTGGCTCTCGTCGCGGATCATACTTTGCACCCAGAAGAAGCTGGCGATGCGTGTGCCGCGCGTGATCGGCGTGACGCGATGCAGGCTCGACGCCGGGTAGACGATCATGTCGCCCGCAGTCAGCTTGGCACCGTGCATGCCGAAGGCGTCGTCGATCTGCAATTCGCCGCCGTCGTATTCGCTTGGCTCGGACAGAAACAGCGTGGCCGAGATGTCGGTACGCAAGCGCCGCCCGCTGCCGGGCACGATGCGGATCGAGCCGTCGACGTGGCTGCCGAAGGTCATGCCTTCGCTATAGCGGTTGAACATCGGCGGATAGACCGCCAGCGGCAGGCAGGCGGAAATGAAGCGCGGATGGCGCTCCAGCTGGGCCAGGATCAGGTCGCCCAATTCCCGTGCAAGAGGGGAAAGCTCGTCGATCTGCTGATTGAACTTGACCGGCGCGCCCTGGAAGCCGGCCGTGACGCGGCCGTCGACCCAGGGTGCCCCGGTTGCTTCGAGCTTGCCGCGTGCGAGCTTCACCTGCTCGGCGGACAAGACTTTTTCGATATGGACCAGCATGAATTTTCTGCTTCTGGAGTTGGATAAATTTAAAAAGATCAGTTACAATTGCGTATCTCAAATGAGAATAATTCGCATTATTATTCATATCCGACCATGAATGCAAGCAATATTCTTTTCCTGAGTGCGTCACACCAGGAAGGCGCCACTTGGGCGAACAAGGCAGTGCGCGAACGTGTTGCCGGCTTGGCCGTTGTCGTCGCCGTCCATGTGGCGCTGATAGCAGGCCTGCTGCTGGCCATGCATCGCGTGATGCGCCCGGTCCAGTCCGACGTCTCGGTGCGCCTGATTGAGGAACCCAAGCCCCTGCCCATCAAGGACCCCATGCCGCTGCCGCTGGCCAAGACCACGGTGCCGGTGACCTTGCCGCGTATCGAGATTCCGGTTGTGCCGGCGGTCGACACGCCGCCGCCGGTGGCAGCGACAACCGTGCCTCCCGCGCCCACGCTGCAGCCTGAACCCAGGCCGGCGCCGCCGGCTGCGTCGGTAACGCCGGCAACCGGCGATTCCGCGCCACTGGTCGATGCCAATGCCGCAGGCAACGCCAAGCCGCTGTATCCGCGTGCCTCGAAGGCACTCGGCGAGCAAGGCGTGGTGATGCTCGAAGTGTTCGTGACGACCGATGGCACGGTCGGCGATATCCGCATCGGCCGTTCGAGCGGTTACGAGCGGCTCGACGAGTCGGCATTGCGCGCCGTGCGCCAATGGCATTTCGTTCCCGCGCACCAGGGCGGCAAGCAAGTCGCCATGTGGTACAAGCAGCCGATCACGTTCGATCTGAAAAACGCCTAGTTTTTCAGGAACGCGCCCTGCGTTCGCCCATGATCGGTTTCGGCATCGTATTGCTCTTCCTTATGGTTGAAGCCGTTCACGATGTCGCGCCCCTTCGCGTTGGCGAGGCTTTCGATATTGCTGCAAGCCGCCTCAGGCAGTGCCGCCAATTCCCGGTCGATCGTGGCTGCCATCTGCTGCTCGATCCGGTAATGCCCGCTCTCATGAATGTGTAACGCAGTATAGAAGCGCGTGTACTCGGCTTGCCGGTCCGGGTCGACGCCGTCAAGCTGCGGCAGAACGATGGTGGTGTGCAGCATGACGCGAACATCGTCGATGCGGCAATTGCCGCCTCCGGTGTCTGTCCAATGCAGCTGCCAGTGGATTTCGCGACTGGTGTGGCCGATAAAAGCGCGCCCGTTTTCGTGAAAAGGTGTGGCTGCAACCAGAGTCGAATACAGTGATTTTCCGCGTTCTGCATGGGCGTGATATGACTGATACGCCACATCGTCTTGTACGCCGGCACAGGCGTCGGGCGCATGGAAGGCGAGGCAGACCAGCGCGGTTGACGTCGATATTGCCATCCTGTTTTTTCGCATCCATGACCTCGCATTGACAGCGTATCGGCCTTCCACGATACTAGCCCAGACCGTTCTTGCTCGAATACTCAACATGCCACTTTACTTCAAATGGGAATTTTCCGGTTCTTGAGACCGTTGTCAAAATCAACGGCGCCGTCGCCCGAAATTCCGAAACCGCCGGCGCCGCAGGTGCCGCAGCCGGAAATTCGCAGCGTCACATGTGAAATCTGCGGCGCGCCGGCCTTGTTTTTCGACGCTGTCGATTTCAATAAATCCTGCAACGAAGACTTTGGAGTTAACCTGCCGCGTACCGGGACAATGGTCGACTACTTCCTTTGCGACGGTTGCGGGTTCTGCTTCGCGCCGGAATTCCGGGATTGGACGCTCGCGGAATTTTCGGAAAACATATACAACGAAGACTATGTCAACGTCGATCCGGAGTATGTCTTCGACCGCCCCAACAACAGTGCGCAGGATTTTCACCGACTCTACGGCCCCAATCTCGGCCGCATCCGCCACCTGGATTATGGCGGCGGTTCGGGGCTGATGAGCAAAGCCTTGCGCGAGAAAGGCTGGGATTCCCAGAGCTATGATCCCATTGTCGAGCCGGAAAAAGACATTGCAGAGCTGGGCACCTTCAACCTCATTACCGCTATTGAAGTGTTCGAACACGTGCCCGACGTCAATCAACTGGCGGATCACATGGCGAAGTTGTGCGCCCCCGAAGGGACCATCGTATTCACCACCTTCTGCTCGGATGGCCAGATCGAGCGCGGCCAACCGCTCTCCTGGTGGTACGCCGCACCGAGGAATGGCCACATCAGCTTGTATTCGCGCGAGAGTTTGAAATTGTTGATGGCCAAGCGCGGAATGTCTTGTGTCAGCAAATCGCCCATGTTTCACATGGCGTTCCACTCGTTACCGGATTGGATGGACCTTGCGGTCACTTGATCGGCAGCGTCGGATACTGTGCCTGCGCTCTACGTAGCAAAAAGCATGGAAGATCGGATGGTCTTCGCCGCATACTCACCATATCACCTTGCGTCAAATGCGTATTTTTCGATCATTGAAATGAACCCGTTGCCAACAACAGCGACGCCGTTGCACGACGCTCCGAAGCCGCCGGCGGAAAATCGTAGCGTCGCATGCGAGATCTGCGGCGCCTCGGCGCTGTTTCTCGACGCTGTCGATTTCAACAAGTCCTGCGAGGAACGCGCGGGAAAGTACCTGCCGCGGACGGGGAAAATGGTTGACTACTTCCTGTGTGACGGCTGCGGGTTCTGCTTTGCGCCGCAATTCCGAAATTGGACGCTCGCTGAATTCGCGGAAAAAATATACAACGCCGACTACGTCAACGTCGACCCGGAGTATGTCTCCGATCGCCCCAACAACAACGCGCGGAATTTTCATCGGGTCTATGGGCACGAACGTGGGCGCATTCGCCACCTGGATTACGGCGGCGGTTCGGGGCTATTGAGCAAAGCCTTGCGTGACAATGGCTGGGATTCGCAGAGCTATGATCCCGTCGTCGAGCCGGAAAAGAATATTGCCGAGCTGGGCAGCTTCAACCTCATTACCGCTATAGAAGTGTTCGAGCACGTACCGGACATCAATCAGCTTGTTGACCACCTGGCGCAACTGTGTGCCCCCGAAGGGACAATCGTGTTCACCACAGTCTGCTCTGATGGGCAGATCAAGCGCGGCCAGCCGCTCTCCTGGTGGTACGCGGCACCGAGGAATGGCCACATCAGCCTGCATTCGTACCAGAGCTTGAAATTGATGATGGCCAAGCGCGCAATGACATGTGTCAGCAAATCGCCGACGATACACATGGCTTTCCACAAATTGCCGGGCTGGATGGACTTTTCGGTCGGTTGAGCGCCAGGCTCCTGCGTTCTTCGCAGCGAAAATTCGGCCAAGCACAGGAGTGTGGCCGGTTTCCTCCGGCCACGTGATTGCTGGATGCGCCGGTCAGCAGATCGGGTGCAGCCAGCGATGCTTGTCCGGCGCCGTACCGTGCTGGATCGCCAGCAAGGCGTCGCGCAACGCCATCGTCACCGGGCCGTTTTCGCCGTTGTTGATCTTGATTTCGAAGCCATTGGCTTTCGCTAAGCCCACCGGCGTGATGACGGCGGCGGTGCCGCAGGCAAACACTTCGGTCATGCGGCCCGAGGCGATATCGTCGCGCCATTGCTGTGTGGTCAATTTACGTTCCTCGGCTTCATAACCGAGGTCTTTCGCCAGTTCGAGCAGGCTGCGGCGCGTGATGCCGGGCAAGAGCGTACCGGTCAATTCGGGCGTGACGACCATGGTCTTGCCGTTTTCCTGATAGACGAAGAACAGATTCATCCCGCCCATTTCCTCGATGTACTTGCGTTCCACGGCATCGAGCCACACCACCTGGTCGCAGCCTTTTTCCTGTGCCTGTGCCTGGGCCACGAGGCTGGCGGCGTAATTGCCGGCGCATTTGGCTTCGCCGGTGCCGCCGGGCGCGGCGCGCACGTAGTCTTCGCTGATCCAGACTGTGACAGGCTTCACGCCTTGCGGGAAATAAGCGCCAGCCGGCGAGGCGAACAGCACGAACAAATATTCGAGCGAGGGCCGCACACCGAGGAAGGGATCTGTGGCGATCATCAGCGGGCGCAGATACAGGCTCTCGCCGACATTCTTCGGCACCCATTCGCGGTCGAGGCTGATCAATTCCTCCGCTGCCTTGAGAAACAACGCCTTGGGCAGATCGGGCATCGCCAGGCGCCGTGCGCTGCGGTTGAAGCGCTCCGCATTGGCTTCCGGACGGAACGCCTTGATGCTGCCGTCGGCCTGATGGTAGGCCTTGAAGCCTTCGAAGATCGCTTGGCCGTAGTGCAACGAAGAAGCCGAGGGATCGAGCGCGAGGGGGCCGTAAGCCTTGACTTCACCTTGCTGCCACGCGCCGTCGCGATAGGGAATGACCACCATGTGATCGGTAAAGGTGCGGCCGAATGCCGGCTTGGCCAGTTTCTCGGCGCGCTCGGCTGCCGGAACCGGGTGGGACGTAGGCGTGACGATGAGTTCGGGAGTAGTCATGGTTCAGTATCGTAAAGGGCGTAAAAGGAGCGTGAATCGAGGGAACGTGCAGCTTGCCCGGCTGTGCGGCACGAAGGCTGCGCTTCCGGTATGCTTACGTGTCATCTTATCGCAGTTTTCTTATGCACTCCATGTTTGCCTCAATGAAATCCAATACCTTCAAATGCCTCGTCGCGTTCAGCGCTTTCTTCGCGCTGTCTTCCCTCGGTCACGCCGAAGACCTGCCCGCGCCGTACCACGAGATGCAAAACAACATCATCTACAACCTGCTGTTTTGCGACGACGCAGCCTTGTTCAAACCAAAGGACGGCATGCCGCCTGCCCCGTGGCAAAAACTGCTGTTCGGCGCGACACCGGACGCCACCGCAGTCCGCGCCCTGGCCGAAGATGCGAAGCAGGAGAGCCGCGTACGCCTCCTGGCCTACAAGTGGCTGCGCGAACACAGTCAGCTCGTGCCGCCCAAGCTGCTTCTCGGCGTGATCATCGAAGTGCCGTTCGACGACGGCCAGGATACGCTTGCCGCCTATGCCGACGGGCGCGTGCGTTATATCAACCATGCCGAAAAGCTGGCGCTGATCGATGCGCCGCCGGCGGAACTGCAGGAAAAGACGAAAGCTTTGTTTGCCTCGTCGAACAAGCTCATAGCGCGCCTTGGCCCCTGGAACAAGAAGCGCCTGCCTGCGCCGATCAAGGGCAAAGTGCGCATGACCTTCCTTGCATCGGATGGCCTGTATTTCGGCGAAGGCTCGTTCGCGGCGATCCAGAAGGACCCCGATGCCGCGCAGGTGATCAAGGATGGCACGACTTTGCTGCAGTCGGTGGTGCAGTTGTCTGCTGCGGCGAAGTGAGCATCGTCAGTTCAAGCGACGATTGAACACGGCGCATATAGCGATTTTTTTCGCGTGCCTGGGCTTGGCCGGTGCGGCCCATGCGGTTGATTCCTGCGAGCCACGCCGCATCCATCCCGAAACATTTGCCGGCGACAGCGTGGCCGACATTGCCAGGGCAAAGAGCAAGTCCATCGTCATCTCGCCCACGTGGAACGACGCGCGGATACTGCAGGCCTTGGGATTTGCCGACGCCAAGCCCGAAGGCGAAGAGGAGCATGGCCCGGATGGGCACGGTCGCGACTATCGCGCCGGCAAAGTCGCGATCAGCATTACGCATTCCTATTCCACCGGCCTGGCGATCATGGTTCGCCAACGCGGTGCGCCGACCGATCTTTGGCACGTCAACGGTTATTCAGATTAGCATCATCGCAGCGCGCACGGTGTAACCATTCACCTCGATAGCCCAACCCATTCCTGTATCGCCGGATGTTCCCATTGCCGCGCCGCATAAGCCTTCAGCTTCTCCGGCATCGGGTCGCCGTGCATGACAAGCCGGTTCAGCATCACCGCCAGGTCCACGTCGGCAACCGACCAGGTGGGAAACAGGTTGGCATGACCGTCTTCGATGAGTCTGTCGGCGGCCGCCACAAGCTTGTCCCTGGCCTTCGCGGCGGCATCGCTTAGCCGGCCGAAACGCTTACCGAGAAAGATCACCTCGGTGGAGCGTTCCATGCGGATCGGTATCAAATCGCTGCGCAGCCAGGCCTGCACCTGGCGCGCCCGGGCTTTTTGTTTCGGATCGGCAGGGTAGACCGCAGCGTGCACCGGCGGCTCGAAATGGTCTTCCAGATACTCGGTGATGGCCGATGATTCATTCAGGTGGAAACGCTCATGCACCAGTAGCGGCACCTTGCGCGTGAGCGACAGGCCGCAGTAGCTATCCGCCAGGTTTTCTCCGGCTTCCAGGTCAACCGTGTGCATCTCGAAGGGCAGGTCTTTCTGTTTCAGCGTAACGAAAACCGACAGGGCGTAGGGGCTGGTGTGCAGGCTGTCTACATACAGGGTCAGGTTGGTGGGCGGGTTGGACAAGGGAATCTCCTTGGATCGGGATGTTGCCAATAAAAAAGCCCTCCTGGCTGCGGCTGGGAGGGCTATTGGGCGGTTCGGTATTTCACGTCAGCAATAGCGCTCTTCGCCGTCAATCTGCGGCGATTCGATGATGCATTTGCGCAAGCCACCATAAAAACTCATGCATCGATCTTAGCCGATCGCCGTGACAGCGTCAAACGAGGGTGCTTTTCCCAATGGGGCCATGTTTTGCATAAAATCCCCTGGATACACCTTGTTACAGCTTGCGTCATTTGGAAACAAATGAAGAGAACCGGGGATCGATTTGTGAGAATTTACCCAGCGGGGATGTGGAATTTTCACAATGGGGAACTTGTTTTATGAATGAATTTTTTCTGGGGTAACAGTGTGTAATGGTGCTTCTGAAAAGCAAGACGGAGGCTATGCTGTTGAAAAAGGGCAGGCGGATTCGTATATTGCAATTGAGGCTGATCCGCTTCCTTTGTTGATCGATTCGAACTTTGGAGAATTGAAATGAACGCACTGAGGAGTGTCGCAAGACACGGCAAGAAAATCGCCCTGGCGTTGTCGCTGACTGCCGCCGCCCTGGCGGTAAGCGCGCCCGCGTCGGCACAGCATATGCACAACGCAGGCCCGCACGCGGTCTGGCATGGCGACATCGCGCACTTCCATGAACACGACTGGGGTGTCTGGCGCGGCGGTCGCTGGAACCATAGCTGGCATAACGGCGTATACGGCTGGTGGTGGTTCGCCGGTGGCATCTGGTATCCGTATCCGGCGCCGGTCTATCCCTACCCGAGTCCGTGGGAACCCCCCGTAACAGTCGTGGCGCCAAGCGTCACGGTTGCGCCGCCGGCAACGCGCTACTGGTATTTCTGCCGTCCGTCGAACGCGTACTACCCGTATGTCGCGAGCTGCGGCCAGGCATGGGAGCAGGTGCCGGCGCAACCGGCTCCGGCACAGGTCGCCCCCGCACCGATGCCGCCGCAATGATATTGACCAATGCGTGACAACCAGACCAACTTGAAAATAGGTGAACCATGAAACCAGTGATCGGATTATCCGTCCTCACGGCAACGCTCTTGATGGCGGCCTGCACCACGGTGCCGACCGGCCCCAGCGTGGCGGTGATGCCGGGAAGCGGCAAGAGCTTCGAGCAATTCAATGACGACGACGCCGTCTGCCGCCAATTCGCCACCAACCAGAACGCCGGCGCAGCCGACGCAGCCAACAACAAGGCTGTCGAGAGTGGCGTAATAGGCACCGTGATCGGCGCGGCGGCAGGCGCTGCGTTGGGCGGCAATCACCAGGGCGCCGCAGTTGGCGCCGGCACCGGCCTTCTGGTCGGCAGTGCCGCAGGTGCCAACTCCTCGCAATACGGCAGCTACAGTGTGCAGCGGCGTTATGACATCAGCTACGAGCAGTGCATGTATGCCAAGGGGAACAGCGTGCCGATGGCGGCGCGCATGCAGCGCCCGGCGCAGCCGGCGTATGCGCCGCCTCCGCCCAACATGCCGCCTCCTAACCAACCGCCGCCACCGCCCCCGGCATCCTGACCCATCGGTCCTGGCTGCAGACACGCCCGCTGAACGCGGGCGTGCGTTTTATGTGGCGCCGCACAATGCCTTCCTGCGACGCGCTGCAGCACGCTATGGTTACGCGGGCATGCATCTTGCTGAGGTGGTGATGTGCACGATGCCGCTGTCCGGCATGGTGCATACGCTGCGGATTTTTTGTGAATTCGTCACTTGAGATATCGGCATGTCGACCCTACATTTGACGATAGGCCTGCAGCGTAAGATTAATTTTGATTTTGTCGCGCGTGGTGTGGCGGCTCTGACATTGTTTTGTTGAAGGCATGGCGTAACATGCATGCTGAAGTAGCAAATCGGGGGAGTGGCCACGCCGGGTATGTGAAGGCGCGTTGGAGGAGTAGATCATGCAACCTGAAATTCTGCTTGTACGCCACGGCGAAGGTTATCGGATCTTGCACGGGCATTTGCACCTGATGAATGCATTGACCGAATCGGGCGAGGCCATGGCCGATGCGTCCGGTGAAGGAAAAGTCAAACTGTTCAAGACGCCGGCTGGCGTCGTCATCGGCGACGAAACCAAACAGCGTCTGCCGTTATTGTTTAACGCATAAGCTAATGCGTCATTGCAGCAAACCGTCAAATAACCGCCTCGGAGATTGATCCGGGCGGCATCCCTGCGCGCGAGCGCTCCAGAATGAATTCAATGAACGTCTGTGCCGCCTTGGTCTGGTAGCGATTGGGCATGTAGAGCATCACCATCTGCGTGCCGAATATCGACAGGCGCCACGCGTCGAGCGATGTCGTGATCGCACCGGCGACCACGTCGTCGCGCACCACATAGTCCGGCACCAACCCCACCCCCAGGCCTGCGAGGATCGCCTGGCGCAGGAAGGGAAAATGCTCCGAAATCAAGGTCGGTTCCAGCGTCACTTCCTGCCGCACGCCGTCGAGATAGGCGGAGAGCCGCAGCTGCCGTCCGATCACCGCCGAGGTAATCAAAGGCACGCTGCGCAAATCCTGCAGGGTTTCGGGCATGCCGTGTTGCTTCGCGTAATCGCTTGCCGCGCAGGCGACATAACGCACCTCACCCAATTCGCGCGCCACCAGGGTCTGCGGCGGTTCCGACATGACGCGGATGGCGATATCGACTTCGTCGCGCATCAAGTCGTCAACACGGTTTTCAAACAGCACGTCGAGCACGATATGCGGATAGGTAGCCTTGAACTCAAGCAACCAGGGCGCCATCACCATTTGCCCGTAGCCGCTCGGCACCGACAGCCTGACACGGCCGCGCAGGCTTTTGCCCAGCGTCTGGATGGTTTCGCGTGCTGCCTGCAATTCATTGCGTATGCTCAAGCCGTGCTGATACAGGCGCAGTCCCACCTCGGTCGGTTCGACGCTGCGCGTGGTGCGCCGCACCAACTGGGCGCCGATGGCGCGTTCGAACTGGGCCAGGTGATAGCTGACATTGGCGCGCGTCATCCTGAGCTTCTTCGCCGCCTGGCTGAGGTTGCCGGCGTCGAGGATTTCGACGAGCAGGGTGAGGTTTTGCGGGTCCATGATTGTCAAGTGGTGTTTGACACAATGTCAGGTGGACCGTGGATTGTCAAGCGCGATGCAACAAACGACAATCATCCAATTGGCCACTGCCGAAAGATTCCCCATGCCGCTCTATCAACTTGCTTCTCCGATCGCTTACGTCACCCTCAACAATCCGCCGGTCAATGCTCTGGGCCAGGTTCTGCGTCAGCATCTTCACGATGCCATCGCGGCAGCCGAGGCCGATCCGGCAGTGCAAGTCATCGTCCTGATCGGCGAGGGCAAGTCCTTCAGTGCCGGCGCCGATGTACGCGAATTCGGCCAGGCGCCGCAAGCGCCAGCCTTGCCCGACGTATGCAACCGCATCGAAGCCTGCCGCAAGCCCGTGCTGGCGGCGATGGCCGGGGTGGCGTTGGGCGGTGGCCTTGAAGTGGCGCTGGCGGCGCATTACCGCGTTGCCGCGCCTTCGGCCCAGCTTGGCTTGCCCGAAGTCTTGTTGGGTCTTTTGCCCGGTGCGGGCGGCACGCAGCGCCTGCCGCGCCTGATCGGCGCCGAAGCGGCGCTGGAGCTGATGCTCTCCGGCCGCCAGATTTCAGCGGCGAAAGCCCTTGCGTTGGGCCTGGTCGATGCGTTGGCCGAAGGCGATCTGGCAGCCGAGGCCGCCGCATTTGCGACCAAACTGATCGCCTATCGTGCCGGCGCAAAACCGACGCGCGCGGCGCAACGGATCGGCGACCCCGAAACGGCCTCGGCAGCCATCGAGCAGGCGCGGCGCGATACCGAGAGCAAAGCGCGCGGCCTGTTTTCTCCCCTGAAGATCGTCGATGCCGTCGAGGCAGCGCTGAAGCTGCCGTTCGATGAAGGCCTGGCACTCGAGCGCAGCCTGTTCCTCGAATGCCTGGCCAGCCCGCAACGGCAAGGCCTGGTGCATGCCTTCTTTGCCGAGCGTGAAGTGGTCAAGGCGCCCGAAACGCGCGCCGCTGCTCCGCGGCCGGTGCAAACCGTGGCCGTGATCGGTGGCGGCACCATGGGCGCGGGCATTGCGGTGGCCGTGCTCGATGCGGGCCTGCCGGTCACGATGCTCGAGCGCGACGCCGAATCGCTTGCGCGTGGGCGCGCCAATGTCGAAAAAGTCTACGACGCCCAAGTAGCCAAAGGGCGCATGGACGCCGCCGCGCGTGACGCGGTACTGTTGCGCTTTTCCGGCGCGACCGACTATGCGGCTCTGGCGCAAGCCGATCTCGTGATCGAAGCCGTGTTTGAAGACATGTCGGTGAAAAAGGCGGTGTTTGCCGCACTCGACGGCCTGTGCAAGCAGGGCGCCGTGCTCGCCACCAACACCTCCTATCTCGATATCGACGAACTGGCAGCATCGATATCACGCCCGCAGGATGTGCTGGGTCTGCACTTCTTCTCCCCGGCCAACGTCATGAAGCTGCTGGAAATCGTGGTGCCGGCCAAGGTCGCGCCCGATGTGGTGGCGACCGGCTTTGCCCTGGCCAAGCGCTTGAAGAAGGTCGCCGTGCGCGCCGGGGTGTGCGACGGCTTCATCGGCAACCGCATCCTGGCCGTCTATCGCCAGGCGGCCGATTACTTGATGGAAGACGGCGCCTCGCCCTACGAGATCGACCGCGCGATGCGCAACTTCGGATTTGCCATGGGACCGTATCAGGTGTCGGACCTGGCCGGCGGCGACATCGGCTGGGCCACGCGCAAGCGCCGCGCCGCCACGCGTGACCCGCGTGCACGCTACGTGCAGATCGCCGACCGCATCTGCGAGCGCGGCTGGTTCGGCCAAAAGACCGGGCGCGGTTATTACCTCTACGCCAATGGCGCGCGCACCGGCGCACCCGATCCTGAGGTGCTGGTCATCATCGATGCCGAACGCACGCGTGCCGGCATCACGCCGAAGAGCTTTACTGCCGACGAGATCGTGCGGCGCTACATGGCCGCCATGATCAACGAAGGCGCCAACGTGGTGCATCAAAAAATCGCCTTGCGCCCGCTCGATGTGGACGTGGTGTTCATGGCCGGCTACGGTTTTCCGCGCCATCGCGGCGGGCCGATGAATTATGCCGATTCGGTCGGACTGGACAAAGTTCTGGCCGACATCCGCGCCTATGCCGAAGAGGATGCCTTGTTCTGGAAACCCTCGCCGCTGCTGGAGGAACTGGTGGCGCGCGGCGCCAATTTCGCGAGCCTGAACCAGACGCCGGGAGAATGAAATGGATTTGAACTTCACAGCCGAAGAGGAAGCCTTCCGCGTCGACGTGCGCGCCTTCCTTGAAGCCGAACTGCCCGCCGAATTGGCCAATAAGTGCCGGCGCGGCGAGCGCCTGACCAAGCAAGACATGCAGCGCTGGCACGCCATCCTGCATCGCCGCGGCTGGCTGGCCAACCATTGGCCGGTCGAATACGGCGGGCCGGGCTGGAACGCCGTGCAGCGCTTCATCTTCGAGCATGAGTGCGCGCTGGCTTTCGCACCGCGCATCGTGCCTTTCGGCGTCAACATGCTCGGCCCGGTCCTGCTCAAATACGGCAACGAGGCGCAGAAGCGGCATTGGCTGCCGCGCATCCTCGATGGTGCCGACTGGTGGTGCCAGGGCTATTCCGAACCCGGCGCGGGGTCGGATCTTGCTTCGGTCAAGACCAGCGCCGTGCGTACGGGCGAGCACTACCTCGTCAACGGGCAAAAGACCTGGACCACGCTGGGCCAGCACGCCAACATGATCTTTTGCCTGGTGCGTACCGACCCCACGGCCAAGAAACAGGAAGGCATCAGCTTTCTCCTGATCGACATGAGCACGCCCGGCGTGGAAGTGCGTCCCATCATCACGCTCGACGGCGAGCATGAAGTCAACGAAGTCTTCTTTACCGACGTGCGCGTGCCGCTTGAAAATCTGGTGGGCGTTGAGCATCGCGGCTGGACTTGCGCGAAATACCTGCTGACGTATGAACGCACCAACATCGCCGGCGTCGGCTTCTCGGTTGCCGCACTGCGCGAACTCAAGGCCTTCATCGCCAGGCACAAGCGCAATGGGCGGCAGCTCAATGATGATCCGTTCTTCGCCGCGCGCGTGGCACGTGTCGAAATCGATCTGGAAAACATGAAAACCACCAATTTGCGCATGATCGCGGCGGTAGCGGGCGGAGGCGTGCCGGGCGCGGAGAGTTCGATGCTCAAGATACGCGGCACCGAAATCCGGCAAGAGATATCTTCGTTGATGCGCCGCGCAATGGGGCCGCAGGCGCGGGCCTGGATCGAAGCGGGCGAAAGTCTCGGCACGGAAGATGGCGAGCGCGCTGCGGTCGGCTACCTCAACAATCGCAAGTTGTCGATATTCGGCGGGTCGAACGAGATTCAGAAGAATATCATCGCGAAGATGATTTTGGGATTGTGAGCAGCCATAGTCGAGGACACGAATTACACCCTTGTCATTCCCGCGTTCGCGGGAATGACGGTGGAGAAGAAGGCAGGAGCAGATTATGAATTTCAATTTGACTGAAGACCGCCGCATGCTGGCCGACTCCATGTCGCGCTACCTGGTGAACGAATACGATTTTCCCGCCCGCGAGGCCATCGCCAAATCCTCTGCCGGCTACTCGCGCGAGCAATGGACGCAGTTTGCCGAGATGGGCGTGATCGGCGCCTTGTTTGCCGAAGCGGACGGCGGCTACGGCGGCGCCGGCTTCGATCTCGCCGTGGTCTTTGAAGCGCTCGGGCGGGCACTGGTGCTGGAACCGTTTCTGGGCACCTTGATGGCCGGCAGCGTGCTGGCTGCAGCCGGGCGTCATGCCGAGCTGGAACAGGCTATCGACGGCAGCCGACTCTTCGCCTGGGCGCATCAGGAAGCCGATGGCGGGTATGAGCCGCATTACGTCGCGACTACGGCGACGCAGTCGGACGAAGGATGGATACTCATTGGTGCCAAAACCGTGGTGGAGCAGGGCGAGTCGGCCGATGCTTTCGTCATATCAGCCCGTATCGCCGGCACAGTCGACGCCGCCGAAGATATCGCATGCTTCCTGGTGCCGCGCGATGCGCAAGGACTTGGCGTTGTCGGCTACCCCAATATCGATGGCGGTCGCGCTGCGGAATTGACGCTGCAAAACGTCAAGCTGCCCGCCGCTGCCTTGCTGATTGAGGACGCCCGGGAAGCGCTCGCCCAGGCAACCGCACGCGGCATCGTCGCGCTGTGTGCCGAAGCGATCGGCGCCATGGACGTGGCCAAGGCAGCGACGCTGGAATACCTGCAGACGCGCAAGCAATTCGGCGTGGTCATCGGCAGCTTCCAGGCCTTGCAGCATCGCATGGCCGACGTCGCGCTCGAGATCGAGCAGGCACGCTCGGCGCTGATCAATGCCGCCGCGGCACTGGAGCAGGGCGGCACAGCGCGCGACAAGGCGGTATCGGCCGCCAAATACACCGTAGGCCGCGTCGGCACGCTGGTGGCGGAAGAAGCCATTCAATTGCACGGCGGCATAGGCATGACCTGGGAATTGCCGCTGTCGCACTACGCCAAGCGCCTGGTCATGATCGATCACCAATTGGGCGATGAAGATTTTCATCTGGCGCGATACATTGCGCTCTCGGCGGAAAATTCCGGGCAGTGATACGCTGTGCCGTTCGCACAGTAGCGTTCCGCATTTGCGTTCTATTCTCTGCCAAGGAAATCACCATGACCGATCTCTCACACTTTCCCATCACCAAGAAGTGGCCGGCGCAACATCCTGACATTCTGCAACTGTATTCGCTGCCCACGCCCAATGGCGTCAAGGTGTCGATCATGCTCGAGGAAATCGGACTGCCTTACGAGGTGCATCTCGTCAGCTTCGATAGCGGCGACCAGCGTTCGGCCGAATTCGTCTCGCTCAATCCCAACGGCAAGATTCCGGCGATCCTCGACCCGAACGGCCCTGGCAGCAAGCCCTTGCCTCTGTTCGAATCAGGCGCCATCCTGGTCTATCTGGCCGAAAAGACCGGCAAGCTGATCCCGCCCGATGCGGCGGGGCGTTATGAAGCGCTGCAATGGGTGATGTTCCAGATGGGCGGCATCGGCCCGATGTTCGGCCAGGTCGGCTTTTTCCACAAATTTGCCGGGCGCGATTATGAAGACAAGCGACCGCGCGACCGTTATGTCGCCGAAGCGCGACGCTTGCTTGAGGTGCTGGACAAACACCTCGCCGGCAAGCAATGGATATTGGGTGACGAATATAGCATCGCCGATATTGCGACTTTTCCCTGGGTACGGAACATCGGCGGATTCTACGAAGCAGGTGAGCTGGTGGGGATCAAGGATTTCGCGGAAGTGAATCGCGTGCTTGATGCTTTCCTGGCGCGGCCTGCAGTGGCAAAGGGTTTGCAGATACCCAAGCGCGGATAAATAGAACCCCTCTCCCACGGGTGGGAGAGGGGAGTCCATTCGGAGACGGCAGTGACAAATTCAGCACCTTTTGCGCAACACTTCCCCATCAAAAGCATCGCCGACGTAGAACGTCTCGAAGCGACTCCGCTTGAACAGTCGCTGACCGTCCAAAGCACCTACGAAATTTTCCGCAACTCAGCGCAAGCGTTCGGCCAAAAAACCGCGCTGACCTTCCTCAAGACCGCCGATCCGGCCGACGAGCCGATCCGCATGTCGTATGCCGAGCTGTTCGCCGGCATCAATCAAACCGCCAATCTGCTACACCGGCTGGGTGTGCAAAGCGATGAAGCGATTGCCATCCTGCTGCCGGCTTGCATCGACTATCACTTCGCGCTCTGGGGTGGCGAAGCGGCCGGCATCGTGCAGCCTCTGAATCCGCTGTTGAGCGAAGAAAAACTAGCCTCCCTGATGACGGCAGCCAAGGCCAAGGTCCTGATCGCCTACGGTGCCGATGGCGACGCCGACATGTGGGGCAAGGCGCAACGGCTCAAGGAGGCCTTGCCGACCCTGGCCCATGTGCTGCGCGTGACGCCGCTTGACGAAGAACCCGAAGCGGGCGACTTCGGCGCCTTGCGCGCAGCGGAACCCGATGACCACCTGGTATCGGGCCGCACCATCGCCAAGGGCGACATCGCCGCCTATTTCCACACCGGCGGCACCACCGGCGCGCCCAAGCTGGCGCGCCACAGCCACGGCGCTCAGGTGTTCACCGCCTGGGCCAGTGTACAGATGCAGGGCATGTCGAGCGACGATGTGACGATCAATGTTTTTCCGCTGTTCCATGTCGCAGGCACCTTGCCCGGCGCATTGACGGCGCTTTCGGCCGGTGCCGAAACCGTGATCCCGACCGCTGGCCTGATGCGCAACCGTGCCGTGATCACCAACTACTGGCGCCTGGCCGAAAAATATCGCTCCACGGTGATGGCGGCAGTGCCGACCGTGCTGGCCGCGCTGACCAACGTCCCGATCGACGCAGATATCTCGCGCATCCGCTATTGCCGCACCGGCGCTGCACCGCTTGCGCCGGAACTGGCGGCGCGCTTCAAGAAATTGACCGGACTGCACGTGCATGAAAGCCTGGGCATGACCGAGATGGCCGGCATCTCCAGCATCACGCCGGTCGGTGTGGAAGCGCCGGCAGGCTGCGTCGGGCTGCGCTTGCCGCACACGCAATGGCGTATCGCGGCGCTGGACGAGAACGGCGGCGCGAGCGCGCAAGACATGCCGCGCGGCGAGGCTGGGGCCGGCATGATCCTGTTCAAGTCGCCCAACCTGTTTTCCGGCTTTGTCGATCCGCGCGACAACGAAGGCGTGATCACGGCCGACGGCTGGCTCGCCACGGGCGACCTTGGATGGATCGACGACCAGGAGCGGCTGCACCTGAGCGGCCGCTCGAAGGACCTGATCATCCGCGGCGGCCACAATATCGATCCCAAAACGATAGAAGACGCATTGGGCAGCCATCCCGCCGTGCAGATATGCGCCGCCGTCGGCGCGCCGGACGCCTATGCCGGTGAGCTGCCCGTGCTGTTTGCCACGCTGGTGCCGGGCGCCAGCGCAAGCGAAGCGGAGTTATTGGCCTTTGCCGTCGCGCGCGTGGACGAAGGGCCGGCCCGGCCCAAATCGGTCACGATCATCGACGTCATGCCTGTCACCAATGTCGGCAAGCTTTACAAGCCGGCGCTGCGCCTCAAAGCTGCGCAGGCGGTGGCGGCAGCTTGCGTGGATGGCGTGTGCCGGGAAGCCGGTGTGGCGACGCCGGCCATCGAAGCAAGCGAAGCTGCGGGCATCGAAGTCACCGTGCCGGCAACATGGGGGCAGGACTTGCGAGAGCGGCTTGCCGCCGCGCTCGCGCCGCTGCCCCTCAAGGTGCGCCTGATCGATGAAACCAAATGATGCGTCAGGCGCTGGTATTGACCATGTTGCCGGTCGGCCCATTGCTTTGCAGGTTCGATGCGAGCGCCGACAGGAAATTCGTCAGCGTCGCCGAGCTGCTGCTGTCGCCGAGCGCGCTGACCATATTCTGAAAACTCGTTTCCAGGGCGCTGTCGGTGCTGCTCGTGCCCGAGGTATCGGACGACGAGGTGCTGGTCGAGCTGGCCGACGACGTGTCGCTCGATGACGTCGAAGTCAGTTGCGAAATCAGGCTTTGCAAACTGGCGGCGAGCTTGCCGGGGCCACCCACCGCATTGGCCGAATCGCTCGATCCGCTCGACGTGGAAGAGCTGCTGCCTTGCGACTGCAGGGCAGCCATCAGGCTTTGCAAGAAACTCCCGATCGCTTGCGCCGCGCTGGACGTGGCTGACGTGCTCGAAGACGAACTCGTCGAATCCGTACCGGTGGAGCTTGTGGAACTGCCCGATGTACCGCTGCTGCCGGCATCGCTCGTGCCGGTGACGCCGATCTGCGACAGGGCGTTGGCGATGGCGTCGATCAAGCCGCCTCCACCGCCGCCGGGCGGAGGCGGGGGCATGCCGCCGACGGAATTGCTCGAATCGCTACCGCCGGATTGCGAATTGAATCCGATCTGCGATGTGAAATAGCTGTAGCTGCTGCTGGCGACGCTGCTGACAGACATGATGACCTCCGTGAATGGTATAGATGACAAGGCGATGCATGCGATGGCAATGACGGTGCCGACCGCTTGTTGACTATATCGGCGCACTTGCCCGCAACGCGAGAGGCCATTCTGTAAATCGGCGTAAAGTTAGGTTAAGAGTGCGCCAAAGCGGAAAACTGAAGGAGGAAAGCGTCGCTGTTCGATGGGTTGAGGTAGCGTATCGATCAACATGACGCTTGCGCGCATGCAGAAATGACAGCAAGAGCTTGATGTTGCGAGCGAGAGAAGTTGATGCGCGGAGGGGCGTCGAACAGCGTCTGCAGCGCGCCGATTTGCAAACGGCGAATTCCAGTTGCGCGTTCTAGTTGCGTTCGCGCAAGAGCCGCGTGACGCCGGGAATGCGCCGCACATTGCGCATCAGGCGCGCCAGGTGCACACGGTCTTCCACCTGCACCGTGAAGCGCAGTTGCGTGAGCAGTTGGTCCTTGTCGTCTTCCATGCCGACGAAGGTGATGTTGGCATCGGACTCGCCGATTTCGGCGGCCACGCGCGCCAGCACGCCGCGCTCGTTCTTCAACAGCAGCATGATGCGGCAGTCGAAGCGGCGGTTCAGTTCGGTGCCCCAGACCACATCGATCCAGCGGTCCGGTTCCTTGTTGCGCTGGCGCCGCGCGACTTCGCAATCGAGCGCATGCACCATCACGCCCTGATCGCGCTTGAGTTGGCCGACGATGGCGTCGCCCGGAATCGGCAGGCAGCATTGCGCAAGCTGCACCGCCACGCCTTCGCTGCCGTAGATCACGACCGGGTCGACGCTGCCGCGGAAATCTTCCATGTCCTGGTGCGTGTGGACGTGCTGCGGGTTGTCGCCCTCGACCAGGTTCAGCACGTGGCGCGCGACGAGCGCAGCGATGCGCTTGCCCACGCCGATGTCGGCATACAGCTCGTCGAGCGTCTTGACGCTCGATTCGTTGATCAGGCGCTCCGCCACGGGATCGGGAATCCGGGCATCGAGATTCAACAGGCTCAATGCCTGGGCCATCAGGCGCCTGCCCAGTTCGATCGATTCAGTGAGGTTGATCGTACGCAGGTGATGGCGGATCGCCGAGCGCGCCTTGCCGGTGCGCACGAAGGTCAGCCAGTTCGGGCTCGGGCGCGACGAGGGCGAGGTGATGATCTCGACGATATCGCCGTTGCGCAATTCGGTGCGCAGCGCGGCCTGCTCGTGGTTGATCTTGGCCGCGATGGTCTGGTCGCCGATGTCGGTGTGAATCGTGTAGGCGAAGTCGAGCGCCGTGGCGCCGCGCGGCAGGGCGATGATTTTGGACTTCGGCGTGAACACGTAGACCGAATCGGGGAACAGGTCGACCTTGACGTGTTCGAGGAATTCGGCCGAGTCGCCGGTCTGCTTCTGGATATCGAGCAGCGACTGCAGCCAGGCATGGGTGCGCTGCTGCACGTCGGTCATGCTGCCGTCGTCGTTCTTGTAGAGCCAGTGCGCCGCCACGCCGGACTCGGCGACGCGATGCATGTCTTGCGTGCGCACCTGGAATTCGACCGGCGTGCCGTAAGGGCCGACCAGGGTGGTGTGCAGCGATTGATAGCCGTTCAGCTTCGGGATCGCGATGTAATCCTTGAACTTGCCCGGCATGGGCTTGAATAGCGCGTGCAAGGTGCCGAGCGCGACGTAGCAATTGGCGAAGCTGTCGACCACGACGCGGAAGCCATAGACGTCCAGCACCTGCGAGAACGACAGATGCTTGTTGCGCATCTTGCGGTAGATGCCGAACAGCGTTTTTTCGCGGCCATAGACCTCGGCCTCGATGCCGGCGGACGCCAGCGCGCTATTGACCGATTCCAGGATCTTGGTGACCATGTCGCGCCGGTTGCCGCGCGCAGCCTTGACCGCTTTCGAGAGCGTCTTGTAGCGTACCGGGAACAGGTGCGAGAACGACAGGTCCTGCAGTTCGCGATAGATGTTGTTGAGGCCCAGGCGGTGCGCGATCGGCACGTACACTTCCATGGTCTCGCGCGCGATGCGGCGCTTCTTCTCGGGAATCATGAAGCCGAGCGTGCGCATGTTGTGCAGCCGGTCGGCCAGCTTGATCAGGATCACGCGCACGTCGCGCGCCATCGCCAAGAGCATCTTGCGGAAATTTTCCGCCTGCATGTCGATCTGGCTCTGGAACTCGATCTTTTCCAGCTTGGACAGGCCGTCGACCAGGTTGGCCACGGGCGCGCCGAAGCGCTCGATCAATTCTTCCTTCTTGACGCCCTGGTCTTCCATGACATCGTGCAGCAGGGCAGCCATGATCGCCTGCGAATCGAGCTTCCACTCGGCGCAGATTTCGGCGACGGCAATCGGGTGGGAGATGTAAGGCTCGCCCGACTTGCGCATCTGGCCCAGATGCATTTCATCGGAAAAACGGTAGGCTTCCTTGACCTTCTTGAGCTCGACCGGGGTGAGGTAGGTGGCGAGCGTGGCGTTCAACTGCGACACCGACGCCACCGATGCAACGGTGGCGCTGACAGTGCCGTTTTGGGCCTGCGTCAGCTCGGGTTCAGGGACTGCCTGGAGTTTTGCGGCTGAGCGACGCGGTGTCGCTCGTTTGGGACGAGTAACTGACAGGGTGGATTCCGCGGGCGTCAGATTCATCGTAGTATTTCAGCCGCATGATTGAGCCAAATGAGGCAATCAGCTCGGTACTTTTTTCAGCATCTCGATTCCGACCTTGGCTGCGGCGATCTCGCGCAGCGCCACCACGGTGGGCTTGTCCTTGGCGTCGATCTTCGGCGTATGGCCTTGCAGCAGTTGGCGCGCACGGTAGGTGGCGCACAGCGTCAGCTGGAAGCGGTTGGGGATCTCTTTGAGGCAATCTTCAATAGTGATGCGGGCCATGCAAACTCCTAGATAACGTGATCAGCCAAGTTCGGCGTGAATGCCCAGTTGGGCAAAAAGGGATGCGTTGCGCGCTGCCTGTTGCGCAAAACGGCAACGGGCCGCTCTGACGATCGACGTCAACTCGGCCAGCGCAGTCGCAAACTCTTGATTAATAATAACATATTCGCACTCGGAGGCGTGCGGGATCTCGCCGCCTGCGGCCAAAACGCGACGCAGGATGACGGAAGGCTCGTCCTGACCGCGTTTTTTCAGCCTTTCCTCCAGCGCTGCGATCGATGGCGGCAGGATGAAAATGCCGATGGCGTTGGGAAACTGTTTCTTGATCTGGTGGGCGCCCTGCCAATCTATTTCCAATAAGACATCAGTATCGCTTTGCATCTGCTCGGCGATCAACAGGCGCGAGGTGCCGTAATAGTTGCCATGAACCTCGGCCGATTCGAGGAATTCACCGGCGGCGCGGCGCGCCAGGAAGTCCTCTGCCGAGGTGAAATAGTATTCGCGGCCATGCTGCTCGCCGGGGCGCGGCGCACGCGTGGTGTAGGAAATCGACAGCTTGATCGAGGGTTCCTGCGCCAGCAGGGCGTTGACCAGGGTCGATTTACCGGCGCCGGAAGGGGCGACGACCATGAACAGGCTGCCTGAGGATTGATGTAAGTCGGACATGCGTGCCTCTGTGGGGGAACTGTGCGGATAGTGTAAAGGAAAGTGTTGGCGTCAGGATACATCGGCGCCGAAAATCTCTCTTTCAAAACGTCGCACAGGATGGGGCTACTCCAGATTCTGTACCTGCTCCCGCATCTGCTCGATCAACAGCTTCATCGCCATCGAGGCATCGGCCAATTCCTTCACGGCAGCCTTGGAGCCGACCGTATTGGCCTCGCGGTTCAATTCCTGCATCATGAAGTCGAGCCGCTTGCCGACCTGGCCGCCTTTCTTCAGGATGTGGCGCGTCTCGTTCAGATGGGCCGCCAGGCGCGTCAATTCCTCGGCCACGTCGATACGGATGCCATAGAGCGTCACTTCCTGGCGGATGCGCTCCAACACCTCGTCGCGCGAGGCCACCGTGGTGCCGTTGGCCTGTGTCGCCAAACCCAGCGCTTCCTGCATGCGCGCCACGGCCTTTTGCTGGAATTGCTCGACCAGCTGCGGCACCAGCGGCGTGATACGGGCGACGATGGCTTCCAGATCGTCGATGCGCGATTCGAGCATCGTCTGCAGCGCCGCGCCTTCGCGGTGGCGGCTCTCGATGAAGCCTTTCAGGCAATCTTCCATCGCACCGGCCACGTCGGCCTGCAGATTGTCTTGCGACAATTCGGCATCTTCAGTCACGCCGGGCCAGCGCAACAGTTCGTTGACGGTCAGGTTGGCCGCGTCGGGGAAGTGGCGCTTGACCTCGGCCTGCATCAGCGCAATATTGGTCAACAGCTCGTTATTGACCGCGGTCGAGGCGCCGCCGCTTTTCTTGCCGAAGGAGAGGCGGCATTCCACCTTGCCGCGCGAGGCGCGCCCCATGATCGCTTCGCGCAAGCCCGGTTCGACGGCGCGCAAGTCGTCGTTCATGCGGAATTGCAGGTCGAGAAAGCGCGAATTGACGCTTTTCAGCTCGATCGTGATGGTGCCGCTGGCGGTTTCGCGCTTGGCTACCGCGTAGCCTGTCATGCTGCTAATTGTCAATTCAGTCCTCGACTTTTACTTTACAAATGAGGCGATTATCCACACAATCCCATTGTTTCGCAGCAACAGGTTTTCTTTATGGCGCGGCACCGCTACACTAATACAACTGCGTGATGCCGCCGGCGAGCCTCGTTGCGGCGACTTGTTGTAGATTCACTAGGAAAGAAAGTCATGGCTGCCCAAAACAATGCTCCCTTGCCGGATGGATTGGAAATCGCTGGTTACCGCATTGTAAAGAAGATTGCGTCCGGCGGGTTCTCTATCGTCTACCTGGCGTACGACGAAGACGGCAACGCGGTCGCCATCAAGGAATACCTGCCCAGCTCGCTTGCCTTGCGCCAGCCCGGTGAACTCGTGCCGGCCATCTCCCCGGAAAACCTGCCGACCTTCCGCATCGGTTTGAAATGCTTCTTCGAAGAAGGCCGCGCCCTGGCGCGCATCGCCCACCCCAACGTGGTATCGGTGGTGAACTTCTTCCGCGCCAACGAAACCGTCTATATGGTCATGGCTTACGAATCGGGCCGCTCGCTGCAAGACCACATCCTGCGCCGGCGCGATCAGGGGCAAAGGCCGCTGGTATCCGAACGCTTCATCCGCAAGATGTTCTCGCACGTGATGAACGGCCTGCGCGAAGTGCACACCAACAAGTTGCTGCACCTTGACCTGAAGCCGGCCAATATCTATTTGCGCGTCGACGGCACGCCCATCCTGCTCGATTTCGGTGCCGCACGCCAGACGCTTAAAACCGACATGCCCAAACTGTATCCGATGTACACGCCGGGCTTCGCTCCGCCGGAGCTGTACGTCAAGAACGGCAACCTCGGCCCGTGGACCGACATCTACAGCATCGGCGCCTCGATGTTCGCCTGCATGGTCGGCGCGCCGCCGCAAGCTGCCGACCAGCGCAAGCTGAACGACAAGATGGACGGCCATTTCCGCAAGCTCGAAGGCATCTATTCGCCCGAGCTGATCAACGTGATCCGCTGGACCTTGCACAACGACCCGCTCGAGCGCCCGCAAAGCGTATTCGCGCTGCAAAAGGCATTGCGCGAGCCGGCCCAGCAGATGGAAGAATCGAACGACGTGATGGACAATATCTCGCGCAAGGTGCGCGGCTTCTTCAGCGGCATCGGCCTCAAGGTGGGGCAGGCCAGTACAACCATCCAGGAAGAATCGCATTGAACGAGGCTGCGCCACGTTGTGGCGTGGCGTGAACAAGAACCTTGGAATCACACTTACGAATATGAACGACGGCGCCCTAATTGGCCCCCTCATCGGGTTTGCCGCCCACCCCAGCCCCTCTCCCGCCTGCGGGCGAGGGGAGCTTCGTGTCCTGAATGGTTGTCAACCATTCAGGAAAAACTAATGGATTGAGTCCCCCATGCGATTCTCCGTATATCAAGAAAGCCACATAGGCGGCCGCAAGAACAACCAGGACCGCATGGGGTACAGCTTTACGCGCGACGCCTTGCTGCTGCTGCTGGCCGACGGCATGGGCGGCCACATCCAGGGCGAAATGGCGGCCACCATCGCTATGCAGACCATCGGTTCGCTGTTCCAGCAAAGCGCCAACCCCTACGTCAAGAAGCCCGACCGTTTCCTGGAAGACAGCCTCTTTGCCGCGCACCGCGAAATCCACCGCTACCGCGCCATCAACAACCTGCCCGAAACGCCGCGCACCACCATCGTCGCCTGCCTGATCCAGCACAACACGGCGCTGTGGGCGCACTGCGGCGATTCGCGCCTGTATTGGATGCGCCAGGGCCAGATCCTATCGCGCACGCGCGACCACTCGCGCATTGAAACACTGATCGCGCAAGGCAAGGTCGACCCATCCGAGCGCGATACGCACCCCGACCGCAACAAGCTGTTCAACTGCCTCGGTGCGCCCAACATGCCCATCGTCGAGATCTCGCGCCGCGCCAGTTTGCAGGCTGGCGACGTGATGCTGCTCTGTTCCGACGGCCTGTGGTCGGTATTGCCCGACCATGTGCTGGCGCAGCGCCTGCACAGCAGCACCATCGTGCGCGCCGTGCCTGAATTGATCACCACCGCAACCGGCATCGCAGGAAAAAGCAGCGACAACGTCACCGCGCTGGCCATGATGTGGGAATCGAGCGACGATACGCACAACGCCAACAGCACCATCACCACGCATACCCTGCCGGTGGGCAGCGTGACCACCACGATCCAGGCGCCGCGTCACGCCGACCTGGAAAATGCCGATCCATTTGCCGACAACGAAATCGAGCGCGCCATCGATGAAATCCGCAGCGCGTTAGACAAGTCCACCAAACTCACCAACAAGAACTGAGCATCCTTAATGACGTTTGAAACCCGCCCCAGCGGCCGTGCGGTAGACGCATTGCGCGCCATCCGCCTGACACCCAATTACACCAAGCACGCAGAAGGCAGTGTGCTGATCGAATGCGGCGACACCAAGGTAATCTGCACCGCCAGCATCGAAGAGAAAGTACCCGGCTTCCTGAAAGGCAAGAACCAGGGCTGGATGACCGCCGAATACGGCATGCTGCCGCGCTCGACCCATTCGCGCATGGACCGCGAAGCCGCCAAAGGCAAGCAATCGGGCCGCACCCAGGAAATCCAGCGCCTGATCGGCCGCTCGCTGCGCGCCGCGTTCGACCTCGAAGCCTTCGGTGAACGCACGCTGCATCTCGATTGCGACGTGATCCAGGCCGACGGCGGCACCCGCACCGCCTCCATCACGGGCGCCATGGTGGCAGCCTACATGGCCTTCGCCAAGCTCAAGGCACAAGGCACGATCTCCGCCATCCCGGTCAGGCACTTCGTTGCCGCCATCTCGGTCGGCGTCTATCAAGGCATGCCCGTGCTCGACCTCGACTACAAGGAAGACTCGGCCTGCGACACCGACATGAACGTCGTCATGACCGACGCCGGCCACTTCGTCGAAGTGCAAGGCACGGCGGAAGGTGCGGCGTTCGATCGCGCCACGATGAACCGCTTGCTGGATCTGGCGCAGAAAGGCATCAACGATTTGATCGCGCTGCAAAAGCAAACCCTAAATATCGCGTAACCGCAAAGAACCCCTCTCCCGCAGGCGGGATGGGCGGGCCGCGTAGGCCAGGGGTGAGGGAGATTGAATTTTCGACTACCTTCGCTAAGGAGTGATGAGCGACGCGTTTTCCTCTCAACAGAGTATTCGGTTCGCCACCTCCCTCATCGGGCCGCCGCCCGCCCCACCTCTCTCCCGCCCGCGGGAGAGGGGAGTTGATAGACTATTCTGCGTCACCACCACCATGCCCCAAACCCTAATCCTAGCCTCCAACAACCCCGGCAAACTGAAGGAATTCGGCGAGCTCCTCGCCCCGCTGGGCTTCGACGTCCAACCCCAAGCCGCCCACAACGTCCCCGAAGCCGAAGAACCCTACCTCACCTTCGTCGAAAACGCCCTCACCAAGGCCCGCCACGCCGCACGCCTAACGGGCCTGCCGGCACTGGCCGACGACTCCGGCATCTGCGCCAACGCCCTGGGCGGCGCCCCCGGCGTGCATTCCGCACGCTACGCGGGCGAGCCGAAATCGGACGCGCGCAACAACGCCAAGCTGATCGAAACCCTCGACGCTCACGCCGACAAATCGGCCTATTATTACTGCGTACTCGTCTTCGTACGTCACGCCGAAGACCCGCAACCCGTGATCGCCGACGGCCGCTGGAATGGCGTTGTGATAAGTGAGCCGGCAGGAGAGGGCGGCTTCGGATACGATCCGTACTTCTGGCTACCGCAACAGCAAAAGACCGCGGCGCAACTGAGCGCAGAAGAAAAAAACCGCCACTCGCACCGTGGCCAGGCCCTGCGCGCGTTGATAGAAAAACTGAAGCAATGATCCCCATCAAACCCGCAGGGCAGGGCGCGCGCTCATCGTCAACCTCGCCCGCCGAAGCCGCCGCCGCCTTCCTCAAGCCCGGCACCATCACGCTCGCGTCGCTGCCGCCGCTCTCGCTCTACGTGCACATCCCCTGGTGCGTACGCAAGTGCCCCTATTGCGACTTCAACTCGCACGAAGCCAACGACGGTTTCCCCGAAACCGAATACCTCGACGCGCTCAAGACCGATCTCGAACGCGCGCTGCCGCTGATCTGGGGCCGCAAGATCTACACCATCTTCATCGGCGGCGGCACCCCGAGCCTGCTTTCGGCCAAAGGGCTGGACCGCCTGCTGTCCGACCTCCGCACGCTCTTGCCGCTCGATGGTCGCGTCGAAATCACCATGGAAGCCAACCCCGGTACCTTCGAAGCCGAAAAATTCAAGTCCTATCGCGACAGCGGCATCAACCGCCTCTCGATCGGCATCCAGAGCTTCAACAAACGCCACCTGCACGCCCTGGGCCGCATCCATGACGACGACGAAGCGCACCGTGCCGTCGACATCGCCCACGCCAATTTCGACAACTTCAACCTCGACCTGATGTACGCCCTGCCCGGGCAGACCTTGGAGGAGGCAAGGCAAGACGTCGCCACCGCCATCGCCCTGGCCCCGCCGCACCTATCGCTGTATCACCTCACGCTCGAACCCAACACCTACTTCGCCAAATACCCGCCCGCCGTGCCCGACGACGACGCCAGCGCCGAAATGCAAGACATGATCGACGCCGCCACGCGCGAAGCAGGTTACGGCCACTACGAAGTCTCGGCCTACGCCAAGCCCGGCCAGCAGGCGCGCCACAATCTCAATTACTGGCAGTTCGGCGACTACCTCGGCATCGGCGCTGGCGCCCACTCCAAGATATCGTTCCCGCACCGCGTGATCCGCCAGGCGCGCTACAAGCAGCCCAAGGCCTACCTCGAAGCCATCGCCGCCGGCAATGCCATCCAGGAAGAACGCGAAATCGCCAGAAGCGAGTTGGGCTTCGAATTCATGCTCAACGCCCTGCGCCTGTACGGCGGTTTCGCCCCCAACCAATTCATGGAACGCACCGGCCTGACCTTGAACGCCATCGAAAAGCCCCTGAACCAAGCCGAAGCCAAAGGCCTGATCACACGCGACCACCAATTGATCAAACCAACCGACTTGGGCATGCGCTTCCTCAACGACTTGCAGCAACTGTTCCTGGCCGATTGACCGCGCCTATGCAGAAAAGCGGCTGAAAAAGCGCGCCAAGCCCGGTATAATGCGACATTCCGCCGGATATCTCGTGATTCGGCGCGACCCCAGGAAGCGTGGCCGAGCGGTTGAAGGCACCAGTCTTGAAAACTGGCGACGGGGTAACCCGTTCGTGAGTTCGAATCTCACCGCTTCCGCCAAGATACTAGGAAATATGCCGCTTCAGCGGCGTTTATTTTTTCTGGTCATGTTTCTGCCCATGTCTTCCAACTTGGTGACATTGTGGTGAGAATGTCACCTTAGTGAATTAACTGCGCTGTCAATGGGTAACTCGGGGAGCCGGACCCTGGGGATGCGCTGAGCAGATGGCAGC
>Ga0302314_10000445_pt1 | contig 76670 bp, 81 predicted proteins | sample III_Palsa_N2_3_FD_200533 | JGI IMG/M metagenome (GOLD analysis project Ga0302314, IMG submission 200533) | Peat permafrost microbial communities from Stordalen Mire near Abisko, Sweden - III_Palsa_N2_3 | ecosystem: Environmental > Terrestrial > Soil > Palsa > Peat permafrost | place: Sweden...
CTCGCTCTCGAAGATCCAGCGAATACGGTCGACCCATGCGAGCTGGCCTCCCGTCCAGCCCGCATCTTGAATCATGATCCGCTCACTCGCGGAATCCAGATTCAGCTAAGCGCGGTCACGCTCTAGCGGCGACTTTGGCCTCGCCCTGGCCCAGGAGCGGACGGATCTCCACCGACCCTTCGCTGATCAGCGGAACCTGCCTGGCCATTGCAATGGCCTCATCGAGGTCGGCCGCCTCGATCATGTAGAAGCCGCCGAGCTGCTCCTTGGTCTCGGCGAAGGGGCCATCGTGGACGGTCTTGGCGCCGCCGGGGCCGGTGCGCACGGTGGTCGCCGCATCCGTGTTCTTCAGGCCGGCGCCGCTCAAGCGCCTGGGGCCCAGCGACTGACCGAACGCCATGTGACTGGCCACGATCTTGTTGAGCGCCTCGCCGCCCTGCTTGTACGGGCCGTAGACGGTTTCGTCCTCGTAGATCAGCAGCAGATATTGCATGTCTTGCTCCTCAGGCGGGCTGGGCGTCATGCGCAGCCTCGCCCAAGAGACGTTCGAGGGGGAGCGGATTCGACAGCCCTGCCCTCAGTTTTTTCCCCACTCGATCTCCACCCGGGCGCGCGGACGAATTGCGGCCAGGGAGAAGGCGGGACTGGCGAAGACCTCTTCGTGGAACGCCGCCAGCTTGTCGCGCCCGCCGCACCACGCGTTGTGGCGGCCGAGCGCCCGCAGGTCCTCGTCGGCCGGGTAGTAGACGGTCAGCCGCAGCTGGCTGATCGCGCCCTCGGCGGTCTTGTCGGCGTCCACGAACTGGCGCGAGAGGTCGAATTCGAACTGCTCCCCCTGCCCCCAGTCATAGCAGCCGTACTGGAACAGCAAGGCGTCGGAGTCCTCATCGGCGGCGAGGCCCTCGAAGGGCTGCTCGGCGTAAAAGCTCAGTGCGGCGGCGACGAGGTCGTAGAGCGGCGTCCGACGCGGGTCGGACCCGAGATGATGACGCAGGGCCTCGGCGGACTGCGACGGCTTCACGCGAGCTCTCCGGCGACTCGAATCTCAGACCGCAAGTCTCAGCCGGATCACGCCTTTTTAGGGGCGCCCTACTTCGCCTGCTCCAGGCGGCCGTTCTTGAGCACCATGACCTTGTCCATGTGCTTGACCATCGAGAAGTTGTGGGTGGCGATGACCGCGGCGATGCCGGTGCTGCGCACCAGGTGATGCAGGCTGGCGAACACCGCCTCTGAGGTGTCCGGGTCGAGGTTGCCGGTGGGCTCGTCGGCCAGCAGCAAGCGCGGCCGGTTGGCCAGCGCCCGAGCCACGGCCACACGCTGGGCCTCGCCACCGGAGAGGTGAGCCGGTTGGTGGTACATGCGCGCCTGCAGGCCGAGGTCGCTCAGCAACACGGTGGCGCGCCGGCGGGCGGCCTCGCGCGGGCGCCCCAGCATCATCATCGGCAGCAGCACGTTCTCCAGCGCCGTCAGCTCCGGCAGCAGGTGGTGAAACTGATAGATGAAGCCGATGTCCTCGAGCCGAACCCGCGTGCGGGTGCGGTCGGAAAGTTTGACGCAGTCACGGCCGCCGACGAGCACCTCGCCGCTGGTCGGCTGTTCGAGCAGTCCCGCCGCGTGCAGCAGCGACGACTTGCCCGAGCCCGACGGCCCGAGCAGCCCTACCACCTCGCCGGCCTGGACGGTCAGATTGAGGCCTTTCAGCACCTCCAGCCGGCCCTGGCCGGTCTGGTAGGTGCGCGTCAGGTCGCGGATTTCGAGGGTCGGCTCACTCAAAGCGGAGCGCCTCCACCGGATCGAGCTTCGAGGCCCGCCAGGCCGGCAGCAGGGTGAACAGGAACGAGGAGCCCAGCGCCCAGGCGGCGACCATGGCCACCTCCAGCCAATCGATCTTGGCAGGCACATGGGCAAGGAAATAGATGTCGGCGTTGAACACCTGCACGCCGCTGACCCACTCCACGACACGCTGGATGGTTTCGATGTTGAGGCAGAAGAGGATGCCGACCGCGAGCCCGCAAAAGGTGCCGGCCAGACCGATGGTCGCCCCGGCCATGAAGAAGATGCGCAATATCGCCCCCTGCCCCGCCCCCATGGTCCGCAGGATGGCGATGTCGCGGCCCTTGTTCTTCACCAGCATGACCAGGCCGGAGATGATGTTGAGGGCGGCCAGGGCGACGATGAACATGAAGATGTAGCGCATCACGTTGCGCTCGACGGCCAGGGCCGTGAAGTAGGCGCGGTTCTTCTGCGTCCAGTCGGTGACCAGCGCCCCGCGGCCGGCGGCCACGGCCAGGGCGTTGCGCAGTTCGGGCGCGCGGTCGGGATCGTCGAAATTGATCTCGATGAAATCGAAGGCGGCGTCGCGGCCGAACAGCAGCTGGGCCTGGGCGAGCGGCATGTAGATGAAGGTCTGGTCGTACTCGCTCATGCCGACCGAGAAGAGCCCGTCGATGTTGTAGGTCTTGCGGGTCGGCGTCGCTCCCATGATCGTTGCCGCGCCGGTCGGCGAGATGATCGAGATCGGATCGCCGGACGTGACGCCCAGGGTGTCGGCGAGCTTCTGGCCGACCAGCACCCGATCGCCGCCGCTCTCTCCGTCGCCGAACCCCTTCATCGTGCCGTTCACGATGTTGCCGGCGATGATCGGCAGACGGGCGACGTCGGCCGGGTCGAGACCGCGGACCACGGCGCCCGAGGCCGACGCCGGCCCCTGAACCAGGGCCTCGGACTCCACCACCGGGAACGCCTGGATCACGTGCGGCACGCGCCGGATGCGGGCCAGCATGCCCGTCTCGGCCGCCGGCGTCATCGGCGGCATGGTGATGTAGGCGTGGCCGTTGAATCCCAGAATCTTGCTGCTGAGTTCGGTCCGGAAGCCGTTCATGATCGACATGGTGATGATCAGCGCCGAGACGGCCAGGGCGATGGCCGCGAACGAGATCACCGAGATCAGCGCCACCCCACCGTTCCGCCGCTGCGTGAACAGGTAGCGGATCGCGATCGAACGCTCCCAGGCGCTGAAGGGCCGGCTCACCCGCCGATCACCTCGATCGCCCGTTCCAGCGGCAGGCTCTGGCGCTCGCCGCTGGCCCGCCGCTTCAGCTCGACGACACCGTCGGCCAGGCCTTTGGGCCCGATGATCAGCTGCCAGGGCAGACCGATGAGATCGGCTCTGGCGAACTTGCCGCCGGGCCGCTCGTCGGTGTCGTCGAGCAGCGGGTCGCGGCCCATGGCGCTGAGCGCCTGGTAGGCGCGCTCGCAAGCGGCGTCGACCGCCGCATCGCCTGGTCGCAGGTTGAGAATCGCCGCGCCGAACGGAGCCACGGGCTCGGGCCAGATGATGCCGACGTCGTCGTGGCTGGCCTCGATGATCGCACCCACCAGGCGCGAAACCCCGACGCCGTAGCTGCCACCCTGGATCGGCGCCTCGGCCCCATCCGGGCCGGTCACCGTCGCCTTCATCGGCTTTGAGTACTTGTCGCCGAAGAAGAAGGTCTGGCCGACCTCGATGCCGCGGGCGGTGAGGCGGTGCTCGGCCGGCGTCTCGCGCTCATAGCGGGCCGCATCATGTACGTCCTCGGTGGCGGCGTAGTGGTTGGTCCAGGCCTCGACGATGGGGGCGAGGTCGCCTTCGTAGTCCACGTCGTCGCCCGGCGGCGTCAACTCCAGCAGGCGATCGTCGAGAAAGACGCCGCTCTCGCCGGTGGGAGCCAGAACGATGAACTCGTGGCTGAGGTCGCCGCCGATCGGTCCGGTCTCGGCCTTCATCGGAAAGGCCTTGAGGCCTATGCGATGGAAGATGCGCAGGTAGGTCACGAACATGCGATTGTAGGATCGGCGCGCCGCGGCCTCGTCGATATCGAAGGAATAGGCGTCCTTCATCAGGAACTCGCGCCCGCGCATGACCCCGAAACGCGGCCGCACCTCGTCCCGGAACTTCCACTGGATATGGTAGAGGTTGAGCGGTAGGGACCGGTACGACTTCACGTAGGCGCGGAAGATCTCGGTGATCATGTCCTCATTGGTCGGGCCGTAGAGCAACTCGCGCTCATGGCGATCGGTGATCCGCAGCATCTCCGGTCCGTAGGCGTCGTAGCGGCCGCTTTCCCGCCAGAGGTCGGCGAGCTGCAGGGTCGGCATCAGCAGCTCCACGGCCCCGGCGCGGTCCATCTCCTCGCGCACGATCCGCTCGACCTGCTTCAACACCTTATGGCCGAGCGGCAGCCAGGCGTAGATGCCGGCCGCCTCCTGGCGGATCATGCCGGCGCGCAGCATCAGGCGGTGCGAGGCGATCTGGGCCTCGGACGGCGTCTCGCGCAGCACAGGCAGGAAGTAGCGCGACAGGCGCATCAGGCGTCCTTGATGAGAGAGGGGCGGTCGGCAGATAGCCTGCGGCGGCCAAATTTGGCAACGGAGCCGGTCAGCCGCTCCCCGGCATCTGCGGCAGCGGGATCAGGTGATACTGGATCACCACCACGATCACAGCGGTGACGACGGCCGACACCCAGGTGGTGGTCAGGAACTTGCGCTTCAGCTTCGGTTCGATCGGCGAGGACGGATCGCCGCCGCCTGGCACTGGCTGGCCGGCCTCCCAGTGGCTGGTCACACCGATCGGCAGGATGGCGAAGAGCACCGTCCACCAGACGACGAGATAGATGAAGATCATCGAGACGACCGGCATGTCTAGTGCGCGCCCTTCGGCGTCTCCATCAGCTCGACCAGCACACCGCCCATGTCCTTGGGGTGCACAAAGATCACCGGCACGCCGTGGGCGCCGATGCGCGGCTCGCCCGTTCCCAGCACCGTCGCGCCCTTGGCCCGCATCTCGTCGCGGGCGGCGAAGATGTTCTCGACCTCGAAGCAGACGTGGTGCTGGCCGCCGCGCGGGTTCTTGGCCAGGAAGCCGTGGATCGGCGAGTTTTCCCCGTAAGGCTCGATCAACTCGATCTGGGCGTTCGGCAGGTTGACGAACGACACCCACACGCCTTGTTCTGGCAGCGCGCGCTTTTCAGTGATGTCGTCGACGCCCATGACGTCACGATAGAGCTTCCAGGATTCCTCGATCGAAGGCGTGGCGACCCCGACGTGGTTGAGCTTGCCGATCATGGCGTCGGCCTATCACCGATCAAGGGCGGGAAAAAGGAGACCACAGCATGGCCTACGCGATCAAGGCCGAGGTTGCCGAACCGGCGGCGGCGCGCTTCGTCTTCGCCCGGCAGAAGACCATGTACGGCGGCAAGCACATCACCGCGGGCGACGTGGTCTTCGTCTTCGCCAGCGAGAACGAGGGCGGCGGCGGTCTCATCGCGCGCGGCGTGGTGACCTCGGCCGAGGCCGTTCCACTGATCCCGGGCGTTGAGCGGCAAACGCCGCGCGTAAGCGTGGCGATCGCCCGCACCGCCCTCGCCAAGCGGCCGCTCGGCCGCACCGAACTCAAGCCTCACGCCAACTGGAACGATGGTCGACCGGAGACCGAGGTCAACTTCAAGTTCTATCGCCAAGCCACGAACAAGATCGTCGGTCTCACAGCCGAGACCGCGGCGTTCCTGGAAGAGTTCTTCTAGTCAGACTGCTCGCCCGCGCCCGCCAGCCAATCCTCCGAGCGCAACCCTTCCACGCGCCGGAATTCCCTGAGATTGCCGGTAACGACGGTCAGGCCCCGGCTGCGGGCGTGGCCAGCGATTTGCAGGTCATAGCCACCGATCGGGCGGCCCAGGCGCTCGAGGACCGTCCGGATATCCGCGGCATGCGCCGCCGCATTGGCATCGAAAGGCAGCACATCCAGACGGGCGACGAATGTCTCGACTTCCCGGCGATTGTGCATTGGTCGCGCCGATTTTGCGGCCCCATGCAGCAACTCCATCAGTACGATCGTCGAGAGGCAGAGACCATCAGCTTCCTGATTGAAGCGCTCGCGAAGCTCGGTTGGCCGATCTCGCAGCAGTCCGATGCAGAGACTGCTATCCAGCATGAAACGGTGCATCAGAGAGGATCGCGAACCTGCGGCGCGGGCTGGTCACGGTCACCCAGGTCAACGCCTGGCGCGTCGAAGAAATCGTCCCACACCGCATCGGCCGGCACAATCACGCGGCGTTTGCCGTCTTTGAGCACGGCAACCTCCCGCACGCCCTCGGGAAAAGCAACGTCCTTGGCCAGCCGCACGGCCTGTGAGCGATTGGAGAGAAAGATCGCGGTGCGAGTCATGATGGCCATCGAGGGAGTTTGGTCGCCCCTGACAATGGGATATCCCGCATGGATATTCAAGCCCTCGCCCTACACCCGCAGCACCGTCGCCTCGACCACCGGCCGGCGCTTCCAGATTCGGAACGCCGCTTTCTTGAGGGTGCGCGCGACCATGGCCTCGACGGCGGCGTCGTCCTCGCGGTCGTCGGCCGAGAGCCGTCCGAGCGCCCGCCCCGCCTCCTCAGCGAGCTGGTCGAGCGCCTCATCCAGCGGCTCGTCCTCGCTCTCGGGCATTCCCAGCGCCCGCACGTCCGGCCCGGAAGCGATGCGGCCGCGCTTGTCGATGGCCAGCGAGGCGAAAATCATGCCGTTGAACGCCGCGTGGCGCCGCTCGCGCAGGGCCTGACCGTTCTCCGGCGTCACCACCCCGGCATCGACATAGAGCCGGCCGGCCGGCACCTCGTCGATGATCTCGGCCATGCCCGGGGCCAGGCGCACCATGTCGCCGTTGCGCGGCGCCACCGCCTCGGGAACCTGCATCTCCAGAGCCATGGCGGCGTGCTCCAGCAGGTGCCGGCGCTCGCCATGGGTGGGCACCGCGATCCGCGGCCGCGCCCACTTGTACATGCGGCGCAGCTCGTCGCGGCAGGGGTGGCCGGAAACGTGGATGCCCGGATGGTCGCGCTCGGTGTAGAGACGCACGCCGCGGTCGGAGAGCCGGTTCTGCAGGTTGCGGATCGGCACGTCGTTGCCGGGGATAACCCGCGAGGAGAAGATGCAGGCGTCGCCGGCCCCGAGCTTCACGTGCGGATGGTTGCCCTCGGCGATGCGGAACAGGGCCGCGCGCGGCTCGCCCTGGCTGCCAGTGCACAGAAACAGCACCTGATCGTGGGGGAAGCGCCCGGCCTCGGCCTCGGTGACGAAAGGCCTTGCCGCGGCGAGCAGCCCGACCGACTTGGCGGCGGCGGCCATGCGGATCATCGAGCGGCCGACGAGGCAGACATGACGCCCGGCCGCCTGACCGGCGAGGATGATCGACTCCATGCGCGCGACGTTGGAGGCAAAGCAGGCGACCGCGACTTTGCCTTTCAGGCCGGCAATCAGCGCGTGGAGCGTCTCGCGCACGTCGGCCTCGGAGCCGGCCTCGCCGTCGACGAAGACGTTGGTGGAATCGCAGACCATGGCCAGAATGCCGGCGTCGCCCAGGGCGCGGATGGCCCCCTCGTCGGTCGGCAGGCCGGTCAGGGGGTCGGGATCCAGCTTCCAATCGCCGGTGTGCAGCACCGTTCCGAGCGGCGTGGTGATGGCCAGGCCATTGGGCTCGGGGATCGAATGGGTGAGCGTGATCAGCCGCACCTCGAAGGGGCCGAGTTGAACCGTCCCGCCGAGGGGCACCTCGGTGATCTCCGCCTCGTCGAGCAGACCCGCCTCGCGCAGTTTCTCGCGCAGCAGGAAGGCGGTGAACGGCGTGGCGTAGAGCGGGACCTTCAGGCGTGGCCACAGCCAGGCGACGGCGCCGATGTGGTCCTCATGGGCATGGGTCAGAACCATGCCCAGGATGTCGTCGGCATAGGCCTCGATGAACTCGGGATCGGGCAGGATGATCTCCACCCCCGGCGTGGTCTGGTCGCCGAAGGTGACGCCCAGGTCGACAACGATCCACTTGCGGTCCTCCGGCGGCCCATAGCCGTAGAGGTTGAAGTTCATGCCGATCTCGTTCGATCCGCCCAGCGGCAAGAAGACCAGTTCGTTGGTCATGGGCTCACCGCCTTCGGGTTGCGCCCGACGATTTCCAGGAGGCCGTGGATGGTGAGATCCTGGTCGAAGACGTCGATGGCCTCGGTCGCGCCCTGGAACAGGGAGGCGACGCCGCCGGTGCCGATCACGGTCATCGCCCCTCCCCGCTCGCCCTTGATGCGCGCCACCAGACCCTCGATCAACGAGACATAGCCCCAGAAGATACCCGATTGCATGGCCGAGACTGTGTCCTTGCCGATCACCTGGGCCGGCCGGCGGATCGCCACACGCGGCAGGCGCGCGGCCGCCTCATGCAGCGCCTGCAGCGACAGATTGATGCCGGGGGCGATCACACCGCCCTCGAAGGCCCCGTCGGCGGCGATCAGATCGAAGGTGGTGGCGGTGCCGGAATCGACGATCAACAGCGGCCCCTCGTAAAGGCTGTGGGCGCCGATGGCGTTGACCAGGCGGTCGGCCCCAGCCTCGGACGGCTTGTCGATGCGCACCTCGATGCCGAGGTCGACGTTCTCGCCGACCACCAGGGGCTCGACGTGCAGGTAGCGCCGGGCGAGGTTGCGCAGGTTGAATACGGACTGGGGCACAACGCTGGAGATCACGCAGGCGTCCATGACCTCGAGGTTGAGCCCGCGCATGGCCAGCAACTGCGATAGCCAGACGGCATATTCGTCGGCGGTGCGAAGCGGATCGGTGGCGGCGCGCCACTGCGCGACCCACTGCCCGCCGTCGTGGACGGCGAAGAGGGTGTTGGTGTTCCCCTGCTCGATGGCCAGCAGCATCAGAAGCGCCTCCCTCTAGAGCAATCACGCATCCTTGCGGCCATCCATCGGCCATTCCTTCGCCCCCGCTTGCGGGGGAGAAGGTGGCGCGCAGCGCCGGATGAGGGGGCGCCGCCGTCCTCTCGCTCCGTCCAGCAAACCCCCTCAAGGTGGAGGATGTCCGCCGCGACATCCCGCGAGCCTGTGTCGGCGAAGCAGACCTGTCGAACCGGAATAGCACTTTGCTCGGTGAGAACGCAGCGGCTGAACCGCCCCCTCATCCGGCCCTTTGGGCCACCTTCTCCCCCGTAGGCGGGGGAGAAGTAAGGTTCGGCGCATAGCCGAAGAACGCGAGCGCCCGGCGAACGCATTAGAAGAACACGTCGCCGGCGGTGATGCGTCGCACTTGGCCGTCAGCGGTCCGAAGGCGCAAGGCCCCATCCACATCCAGGCCCTCGGCCACCCCGGAAATGCTCTCGCCCGGCAGGCGCGCGACGCAGGCTTCGCCGAGGCCATAGGCGCGTTCGGTCCAGGCCGCGGCGATGGCGGGAAAGCCGCCACCCTCCCAGAGCGCGCGCCAGCGCGCCAGGGCCGGAGCCAGCACGTCCAGGGCCGCCAGCGGGGCCGGCGGGGCCACGCGCATGTGCGCCGCGAAGGTTGTCGCTGGACGCTCGGGAATGTCGGGCGCCTCGGCGAGGTTCACGCCCATGCCGACCGCGACCCACAGGCGATCGCCGACAGCCCCCGACTCCACCAGAATCCCCGCCGCCTTGCGGCCGGCGATCATCAGGTCGTTGGGCCATTTGAGACTGACGAGCGCCGCCGGGACGAAGGCGGCGGCGAGATCGGCCGCGGCCAGGGCGGCGACAAAGGAGATCTGGGCCGCCTCGGCCGGCTTGCGATCGGTGACGAAGAGATAGGTCGCGGCGAGGTTGCCCCCCTTCCCCGTCTCCCAGCTCCGGCCCCGGCGGCCGCGGCCGGCGGTCTGGCGAAGGGCGGTGATCCACAGCATGCCGGTCTCGCCGGCTTCGGCGCGGCGCCTGGCTTCGGCGTTGGTGGAATCGATCTCCTCGAAGGCCAGGATCGGGGCGGCGGACACCGGCCTAGCGGACGGCGATGGCGGCGGCGGCGGCGCGGGCCCAGGGATAGAGCGCGACGAGCGCGACCATCACCACCGGGAAGGCGAAAAGAGCGCTGGCGAAGCTGACCGCCTGGGCCTCTGGCGTTGGCGTGTCGACGGCGCCAGGGGCCGCATCCAGCCACATGATCTTGATCAGCCGCAGGTAGTAAAAAGCGGCGATGACGCTGCCCACCAGGGCGATGACCGCGACTGGCGCCAGGCCGGCGCTGATCGCCGCCTGGAAGACGAACAGCTTGCCCCAGAAACCACTGAACGGCGGGATGCCGATGGCCGACAGGCTGAACGCGGTCATGGCCAGCGCCATGCCCGGCCGCTCGCGGACCAGGCCGGCGAAATCATCGAAGGTCTCCAACGGCCGCCCCTCGCGGCTCAGCGCCGCCAGGCAGGCGAAGAAGCCGGTGACGTCGATCACGTAGAGCAACATGAACAGCAGCATGGACTGGACGCCCGCCTGCCCGCCGGCGGCGAGGCCGACCAGGGCGTAGCCGATGTTGGCAATCGAGGAATAGGCCCACAGCCGCTTGAGGTTGCTCTGAACCAGGCCGGCGAAGGCGCCCACGGCGACACTGATGAGGGCGAGCGCGATCAGCACCTGCCGCCATTGGTCGACCGCGCCGCCAAAGGCTTCCACCAGCACCCGCGCCAGAAGCACCATCGCCGCCAGCTTCGGCGCGCCGGCGAAAAAGCCGACCACCGGCGTCGGCGCGCCCTCGTAGACGTCCGGGGTCCACATGTGGAACGGCGCGGCCGAGACCTTGAACGCCAGGCCGCAGATCAGGAACACCAGGCCGAAGAGGACGCCCGTCCCGGCCCCGCCCTGGGCGGCGCGAGCGATGACGTCGAAGCGGGTCGAGCCGGCGAAGCCGTAGATCAGCGAGGCGCCATAGAGCAGCAGGCCTGAGGAGAGCGCGCCAAGCACGAAGTACTTGAGCCCGGCTTCGGAGGACTTGGCGTCGTCGCGTCGGAACGCTGCGAGCACGTAGAGAGCGAGCGATTGCAGCTCAAGCGAGACGTAGAGCGCGATAAGGTCGCCGGCGGCCACCATCATGCCCATGCCAAGCGCGGCCAGGATGACCAGGATCGGGTATTCGAAGCGATCGATGTCGCGGCGCGCGAACCAACGCTGACCGAGCGGAATGGCCGCGGCGCTGGCGAGATAGATGACCACCTGGGCGAAAGCGGCGCCCTGGTCGGCGATCAGGCCGCCGTTGAAAGCCCGGCCGTGGGGCCCGAACACCGACGCGGCGGCGGCCACCGCCAGCGCCGCCACCGATGCCGCCGTGAAGGCCGGCCCGGCGCGGCCGGCGAACGCGCCCCAGATCAGGAGCGCCAGGGCCGACAGCGCCAGGATGATTTCCGGACTGGCCAGGAGCAGGGATTGGCTCACGTCACTTCCCCGTCGCCAGTCGATAGGCGGCCACCAGATCGCTCGCCGAGGTTTCGGTGATGTGGAACACCAGGGCCGGCTGCAAGCCGATCGCCAGGGTGGCGAGGATCAGGGGCAGGAAGACCAAGGCCTCGCGCCGCTCGAGGTCGCCGATCGCGGCCAGAGCCGGATTGGTGATCTCGCCGAACACGACCGCCCGGTAGAGCGTCAGCGCGTAGACCGCTGAGAGAATGACGCCCGTGGCGGCGACGATCGCCGGCCAGGTGCTGGCGCCATAGGTTCCGGTCAGCGAGGTGATCTCGCCGACAAAGCCGCTCGTCCCCGGCAGGCCGACGTTGCCCATGGTGAACAGCATGAACACTGCCGCATAGATTGGCATGCGGTTCACCAGGCCGCCGTAGAACGCGATCTCGCGGGTGTGCATGCGGTCGTAGACCACGCCGACGCAGAGGAAGAGCGCACCGCTGATCACGCCGTGGCTGAGCATCTGGAAGATCGCGCCCTGCTCGCCGACCAGGTTGCCGGAGAAGATGCCCAGGGTGACGAAACCCATGTGGGCGACCGACGAATAGGCGATCAGCTTCTTCATGTCGGTCTGCCGGAAGGCGACCAGCGAGGTGTAGACGATCGCGATCACCGACAGGGTGAAGACCAGCGGGGTGAAAGCGGCGCTGGCCTGCGGAAACATCGGCAGCGAAAAGCGTAGGAAGCCGTACCCGCCCATCTTCAGCAGAATTCCGGCCAGGATCACGGAGCCGGCCGTTGGCGCCTCGACGTGGGCGTCGGGAAGCCAGGTGTGCACCGGCCACATCGGCAGCTTGACGGCAAAGGAGGCGAAGAAGGCCAGCCAGAGCCAGGTCTGCACGCCCGGCGCGAACTTGTAGGCCATCAGCTCGGGGATCGACGAGGTGTGAGCGATGCCGATCATGGCCAGGATCGCCGCCAGCATCAGCACCGAGCCAAGCAGCGTGTAGAGGAAGAACTTGAAGGCGGCGTAGACCCGGTTCTTGCCGCCCCAGATGCCGATGATCAGGAACATCGGAATCAGCTGGCCTTCGAAGAACAGGTAGAAGACCACCAGGTCGAGGGCGCAAAACACGCCGATCACCAGGGCCTCGAGCACCAGGAAGGCGATCATGTATTCCGCCACCCGGTTGGTGATCGATTTCCAGCTCGCCACGACGCAGAGCGGCATCAGGAAGGCGGTCAGCAGGACGAAGAGGACGGAGATGCCGTCGACGCCCATCCGGTAGTGGAGCAACGAGAACCAACCGAAATCCTCAGTGAACTGGAAGCCGCTGACACTGGGGCGGAACAGGCAGACGAGAACCACGGAAAGCCCGAACACGATCAGGGTGGTCGCGAGCGCGATGTTGCGAGCCATGGCCGAGCGAACTTCTTCGCTTCGGCCGCCCAATAGCGGGCTCAGCAGGATGAGGCCGACGCCCAGCAGCGGTATGAAGGTGATGAGCGAGAGCATCCCCTACCTCCCGAACGACCAGAGGGCGAAGGAGAGCAGGCCCGCGACGCCTAGCAGCATCACGAAGGCGTAGTGATAGACATAGCCGGTCTGCAGCCGGCCGGTCAGGCGACCCACCTGGTAGGAGGCCCAGGAGACGCCGTCCGGTCCGAGACCGTCGATGATGCGCTTGTCGCCGACCTTCCAGAACAGGTCGCCCAGCCGCTCGGCCCCGCGCACGAACACCGCCTGGTAGATCTCATCGAAGTACCACTTGTTGTAGAGGAAGGCCCACACCGGCCCCTTGGCGAACTGGGCCGCCAGACCCTCCTTGCGGATATAGACCCACCAGGCGACGAAGAAGCCGATCGCGGTCACCACCAGCGGCGCGAAGGTCACCCAGACGGGGATATGACGCACGTCCAACACATGGTTGGTCGGCAACTGGAACACCGCCCCGCGCCAGAACTCGGCCCGCTCCGGCCCGATGAACCGTTCGACAAAGAGCCCGCCGGCGAAGACCGCGCCCAGCGCCAGGATGAGGAGCGGCGCGCGCATGTTCCACGGCGCCTCATGCGGCTCGAGTCCGTGATCGCTGCGCCCATGGTCGCCGTGCGCGCCATGACCCTCCCATTTGGCGTGACCGTGGAAGGTCATGAAGATCAGGCGCCAGGAGTAGAACGAGGTCAGGCCGGCGGCGATGATCCCGACCACGAAGGCGAACGAAGCCGAACCGCTGGTCCCGGAGGCGGCGAAGGCGGCGTTGATCAGGGCGTCCTTGGAGTAGAAACCGGCGAAGCCGATATCGATGAAGGGAATGCCGACGCCGGTGATGGCGAGCGTGCCGACCAGCATCACCGCATAGGTGATCGGAATGCGCTTATAGAGCCCGCCCATGGCCCGCATGTCCTGCTCGTGATGCATGGCGGTGATCACTGCCCCGGCCCCCAGGAACAGCAGGGCCTTGAAGAAGGCGTGAGTGAACAGGTGGAACATGGCGGCCTGGTAGGCGCCGACGCCGGCCCCGAAAAACATGTAGCCAAGCTGCGAACAGGTCGAATAGGCGATCACCCGCTTGATGTCGTTCTGGGCCAGGCCGACCGTGGCGGCGAACAGCGCCGTCACCGCCCCGATCGTCGTCACCAGGGCTTTGGCCGTCGGCGCGTATTCGAACATCGGCGAGAGCAGGCAGACCATGTAGACCCCGGCCGTCACCATGGTGGCGGCGTGGATCAGGGCCGAGACCGGCGTCGGGCCTTCCATGGCGTCAGGAAGCCAGGTGTGCAGGAAGAACTGCGCCGACTTGCCCATCGCCCCGATGAACAGCAGCACGCAGGCCAGATCCATCAGCCTCCATGACCGGCCGGCGAAGCTCCAGGCGAGGCCGGCGTGGCTGGCCACCTGAGGGAAGATGTCGGCAAAACGGATCGAGCCGAAGGCCCAGAACACGGTCATGATGCCGAGCGCGAAGCCGAAGTCGCCGACCCGATTGACCACGAAAGCCTTGATCGCCGCGGCGTTGGCGCTGGGCTTCTTGTACCAGAAGCCGATCAGCAGGTAGCTCGCCAGGCCCACCCCTTCCCAGCCGAAAAACAGCTGCATGAAGTCGGACGCTGTCACCAGGGCCAGCATGAAGAAGGTGAACAGGCTGAGGTAGGCGAAGAACCGAGGCTTGTGCTCGTCCTCGGCCATGTAGCCCCAGCTGTAGACGTGTACGAGGGCCGAGACGGTGGTCACCACCACCAGCATCACCGCCGATAGGGAATCGATGCGGATCGACCAGGCCGACTGGAAGGCGCCGATGTTGATGAACGGCGCGATCTTGACCAGGAACGGCGCCCACCGCCCGCCCACCACCTGGAAGAAGCTGATCCAGCCGAACAGGCAGGCGAGGACCAAAAGACCGGTGGTGACGGCCATGGACGGCTTGTCGCCGAGCTTCCAGCCGAACAAGCCGGCGACGGCCGCGCCGAACAGGGGCGCGAAGACCAGCAGGGTGACGATCAGTTGCGGCGTCACGCCTCAGCCCCTCATCACCGAGGCGTCGTCGACGGCGATGTCCCCACGGTTGCGGAAGAAGGTGACCAGGATGGCGAGGCCCACGGCTGCTTCGGCCGCCGCCACCGTCAGCACGAAGAGGGCGTAGATCTGGCCGACCACGTCGTGCAGGAACACCGAGAACGAGACGAGGTTGATGTTCACCGCCAACAGGATGAGCTCGATCGACATCAGGATGACGATGACGTTCTTGCGGTTCACGAAGATGCCGAGCACGCCGATCGTGAACAGGATCGCCGCCACGACGAGGTAGTGGGTGAGGCCGATGGTCACAGCGTGATCCCCTCCCCGGACTTCACCTGCACCACGCGCAGGCCCGCGGCCGGCGTGCGGGCCACTTGGGCGCCGACGTCCTGGCGCTTGATGTTGGGCTTGTGCCTCAGGGTCAGGACGATGGCCCCGATCATCGCCACCAAGAGGACGAGGCCTGCGATCTGGAAGAAGTAGGCGTAGTCGGTATAGAGCACCGCGCCGATGGCCTGGGCGTTGGTGACGCCGCCGACGGGCGCCGCCGGGCCCGTCGCGTGGCCCGCCGCCCCGCGAGTGGCCACCGAGGCGGCGACGCTGACCATCTCGATGGTCAGCACCACGGCCACCGCGGCGCCGATCGGCAGGTAGCGGGCGAAGCCTTCGCGCAAAGCCGCGAAGTCCACATCCAGCATCATCACCACGAACAAGAACAGCACCGCGACGGCGCCGACGTAGACCACCACCAGGATCATGGCCAGGAACTCGGCCCCCAGCAGCACGAAGAGACCGGCGGCCGAGAAAAAGGCGGTGATCAGAAACAGCACGCTGTGCACCGGACTGCGTGCCGAGATCACGGCGACGCCGGCCAGCAGGGTCGTGGCCGCAAGCAGATAAAAAGTGATGGCCTGAAGGACCATGGCGTCTTGTTCAGTCTCCGTCGTTGCAGGCCGCCGCCGCGACTCGCGGCGCCGGTTTAGCGGTAGGGCGCATCGAGTTCCAGGTTCTTGGCGATCTCGCGCTCCCAGCGGTCGCCGTTGGCCAGCAACCGTTCCTTGTCATAGTAGAGCTCTTCCCGCGTCTCGACGGCGAATTCGGTGTTCGGCCCCTCGACGATGGCGTCTACCGGGCAGGCCTCCTGGCACAGGCCGCAGTAGATGCATTTGACCATGTCGATGTCGTAACGGGTCGTGCGGCGCGAGCCGTCGTCGCGCGGCTCGGCCTCGATGGTGATGGCCTGGGCCGGGCAGATCGCCTCGCAGAGCTTGCAGGCGATGCAGCGCTCCTCGCCGTTGGGATAGCGGCGCAGGGCGTGCTCGCCGCGGAACCTCGGCGACTGCGGACCACGCTCGTTGGGATAGAGCACCGTGGCCTTGGGCTTCATCATGTACTTCAGGCCGAGCACGAAGGCGCCGGTGAAGTCCATCAGGGCGGCGCCCTTCATGGCTTGGTTGATGCGTTCGCTGAAGCTCATTTCCGACCGCCCATCTTGCACACCCAGCTGGAGAGGTCGCTCTTCTCGTAGCCGTCCTTGAGCGCCAGCGTCCCGCCGTCGGCGGCGCACTTGTCCTTCGCCGCCTTGAGCGTGTCGTAGCTGGCGACGCCTGGGCCGACCGAGTAGGACGCGCCCTGGCTCGAGGCGCAGGCGGTCAGCGCCAAGCCGCCGAGCATCATGGCCGCCTTCACGCCGACGGCCCGAACACGCGGTAGGCGCCCACCAGGATTACCGCCAGGAGCGAGGCGGGCAGGAACACCTTCCAGCCCAGGCGCATCAGCTGGTCGTAGCGGTACCGCGGCACGATCGCCTTCACCATGGCGAACATCAGGAAGAAGAAGACGATCTTGGCGAAGAACCACAGGAAACAGATGAAGCTGAGCAGGGTCCCGGAAGGGGACATCGAGGCTGGAACTGGGAACGGCGCCTGCCAGCCGCCGAAGAAGAGGATGCTGATCATGGCGCACATCAGGACGATGTTGGCGTACTCGCCGATCATGAACAGCAGGTAGGGGGTGGACGAGTATTCCACCTGATAGCCGGCCACGAGCTCGGATTCGGCCTCCGGCAGGTCGAAGGGCGGCCGGTTGGTTTCCGCCAGCGCCGAGATGAAGAAGACGACGCTCATCGGGATCATGACCAGCGCCAGAGGCAGCTGCCTGAGGCCGCCGCCAAAGATGTTCCAGTTCCAGAAGCCGCCGGCCTGTTTCTCGACGATGGTCTCGAGGTTCATCGAACCGGCCAGCAGGATCACGGTGACAATGACAAAGCCGATCGAGACTTCGTAGCTGACCATCTGCGCGGCCGAGCGCAGGGCGCCCAGAAAGGGGTACTTCGAGTTCGACGCCCAGCCACCCATGATGATGCCGTAGACCCCGAGCGAGGAGATCGCGAACAGATAGAGCACGCCGACGTTGACGTTGGCGGCCACCCAACCCGGCGCCAGCGGCATGACCGCCCAGGCGGCGAAGGCCAGCGTGAAACTGACCAGGGGCGCCAGCAGAAAGACCAGTTTGTCCGCCCCGTCGGGGATGACGATCTCCTTCAGCACGAACTTGAGGAAGTCGGCGAAGGACTGCATCAGGCCGAAGGGGCCGACCACGTTGGGGCCCTTGCGCAACTGTACTCCGGCCCAGACCTTGCGGTCGGCCAGCAGCAGGAAGGCCAGCGACAGCAGAAGCCACACCATGATCAGGAGAATCTGCCCGATGGTGAGAAGGGTCCAGGCGAGCGGACCGAGGTTCTGACCCATCCCCTACTCCGCCGCCAGCTTGACGCCGGCCGCCAGAGCCGCGCACTCGGCCATGGTGGTGCTCGCCCGCGCGATCGGGTTGGTGAGATGGAAGGCGGTGATCGGGCTGGCCAGCGGGGCCTCGTCGAGCCCGCCGGCTTCGCCCAACGCCCCTAAGGCGAGCGGCGCATGGCCCGGCGCAAAGCCGATCTGGCCGAAGGTCGGATGATCGGCGAACAGCTTGTCTCGCAGCTGATCGAGGGTGTCGTAGGGCAGCTTGGCGCCGAGATACTCCGACAGCGCCCGCAGGATCGCCCAGTCCTCCTTGGCCTCGCCCTTGGGATAGACGGCCCGCTCGCCGCGCTGCACGCGGCCCTCGGTATTGACGTAGAGGCCTGACTTCTCGGTGTAGGCCGCGCCCGGCAGGACGATGTCGGCGCGGTGCGCCCCGCGATCGCCATGTGTGCCGAGATAGATCACGAAGGCGTCGCTTCCGGAGAGGTCTATCTCGTCGGCGCCCAGCAGGAACAGGGCGTCCGCCCCACCCTTGGCGACCAGCTCGGCCGCTGACTTGCCGCCCGCCTTGGGTGTGAAGCCGAGATCGAGGCCGGCGACCCGCGCGGCCGCCGTGTGCAGCACGTTCCAGCCATTCCAGCCGTCGCGCACGACGTCGAGCGCGTCGGCCGCGCCGGCCACGGCCTTGAGCACGGCTTCGCCGTCAAGCCGGGCCAGAGCCCCCTGCCCGACGATCACTGCCGGCCGCTGCGCCGCCCGGAACGCCGTTGCGAAGGCGGACTCTTCACCGAGAAGCTTAAGCGCCGCCACGCCGGTTCCCAGGTGCTCGTAGGCGTAGGTGAGGTCGGCCGCCGCCCCGACCAGGCCGAACGCCGTCTTGCCTGCAAGCCACATCTTGCGCAGACGCGCATTCAGCACTGGCGCCTCGAGGCGCGGGTTGGTCCCGACCAGCAGGATCGCGTCGGCGGCCTCCAGGCCTTCGATGGTGGAATTGAACAGCCAACTCTCGCGCGGCCCGTCGCCCAGGACCGACCCGTCCTGCCGGCAGTCGAGGCTGGCGACGCCGGCGCCTGAGAAGAGGTCCAGCGCCGCCTTCATCGACTCCGCGTCCTGCAGATCGCCGGCGATCACCCCGAACCGCTCCGGCGCCGTCGCCTTCAGCTTTTCGGCTACGGCCTCCAGGGCTTGCGGCCAGCTGACGGCTTTGAGCTTGCCGCTCTCGCGGATCATCGGCCGGTCCAGACGCTGGCGCGAAAGGCCGTCGCAGGCGTAGCGGGTCTTGTCGGAAATCCACTCCTCGTTGATCTCGTCGTTGGTGCGCGGCAGCACCCGCAGCACCGCCGGCCCGCGGCTGTCGACGCGGATGGCGCTGCCGAGCGCGTCCATGACATCGACGCTCTCGGTCTTGCTGAGCTCCCAGGAGCGGGCGTTGAACGCGTAGGGCTTGGAGGTCAGCGCGCCCACCGGACAGAGGTCGATGACGTTGGCCGACAGTTCGCTCATCACCGCCGCGCCAAGATAGGTGGTGATCTCGACGTCCTCGCCGCGCGAGATCAGGCCGATCTCGGATTCGCCAGCCACTTCGGTGATGAAACGCACGCAGCGGGTGCACTGGATGCAACGCGTCATCACCGTCTTGATGAGCGGCCCCATCGACTTCTCTTCGACCGCCCGCTTGTTTTCGTCGTAGCGACTGCCGCCGCGACCATAGCCGACCGACTGGTCCTGCAGGTCGCACTCGCCGCCCTGGTCGCAGATCGGGCAGTCGAGGGGATGGTTGATGAGCAGGAACTCCATCACCCCTTGGCGGGCCTTCTTGACCATCGGCGAGTTGGTGATGATCTCCTGGCCGTCGGCGGCCGGCAGGGCGCACGAGGCCTGGGGCTTGGGCGGTCCGGGCTTCACCTCGACGAGGCACATCCGGCAGTTGCCGGCGATCGACAGCCGCTCGTGATAGCAGAACCGGGGGATCTCCTCCCCCGCCAGTTCGGCCACCTGCAGCACAGTCATGCCGGGCTCGAACTCTATGTCCTGACCGTTGACCTTGGCGGTGGGCATCGAAAACGAGAATCCTCGGGGCGGGGTCGGGGGGCGATAGACGGCTATTCCGCAGCGATCAAGGTCGCGCCCGGAACGTTGGCGCGCCGCGTGCGGTAGTTGGCGATGCGGGCCTCGATCTCCGGCCGGAAGTGATTGAACAGGCCCTGGATCGGCCACGCCGCGGCGTCGCCAAGGCCGCAGATCGTATGACCCTCGACCTGGCTCGCCACGTCGAGCAGCATGTCGATCTCGCGCGGCTCGGCCTCGCCGGTCACCATCCGCTCCATGATCCGCCACATCCAGCCGGTGCCTTCGCGGCACGGCGTGCATTGGCCACAGCTCTCGTGCTTGTAGAACTTGGAGAGGCGGGCGATGGCGGCGACCACGTCACAGTCCTTGTCCATGACGATCATGGCCGCGGTGCCGAGGCCCGACTTGCGCGCGGCGAGATCGTCGAAGTCCATTAGCGCCACCTCGGCCTCCTCGGCCGGCAGCAGCCGCACCGACGAGCCGCCAGGAATGACCGCCTTGAGGTTGCCCCAGCCGCCGCGCACGCCGCCGAAATGCTCGTCCACCAGCTGGCGCAGCGGGATCGACATCGCCTCCTCGACCACGCACGGCCGGTTCACGTGCCCCGAGGCGCTCATCAGCTTGGTGCCGGAGTTCTTCGGTCGGCCGAAGGCCGCGAACCATTCGGCCCCGCGACGCAGGATCTCCGGGGCCGCGGCGATCGATTCGACGTTGTTGACGGTGGTCGGGCAACCATAGACGCCAGCCCCGGCCGGGAACGGCGGCTTCAACCGCGGCTGGCCCTTCTTGCCTTCCAGGCTTTCCAGCAGCGCCATCTCGTCGCCGCAGATATAGGCCCCGCCGCCGTGGGTGACGCGGATGTTGCAGTCCCAGCCGTGAATATTGCCCTTGCCGATCAGCCGCGCCCGCGTCGCCTCGACGATCGCCGCCTCCAGCCGCTCGCGCTCGAGCACATATTCGCCGCGGATGTAGATGAAGCAGTCGTGGGCGCGGATGGCGTAGGAGGCCACGAGGCAACCCTCGATCAGCCGGTGGGGATCACCGCGCATGATCTCCCGGTCCTTGCAGGTGCCCGGCTCCGACTCGTCGGCGTTGACCACCAGATAATGCGGCCGCTCGCTCTCCTGCTTGGGCATGAAGGTCCACTTCAGACCCGTGGAGAACCCGGCCCCGCCACGCCCGCGCAGGCCCGACGCCTTGATCTGATCGCACACCCACTCGGGCGAGACGCTCAGCATGTCGGCCGTGCCGTTCCACACGCCGCGGGCCTGCGCGCCTTCGAGGCGCCAGTCGTGGACGCCGTAGAGGTTGGTGAAGATCCGGTCCTTGTCTTCGAGGATGCCGACCATCACCCGTTTCTCCTCGCCGCCAGCACCCGGGCGCGGGCCAGGCGCTTCATCGTCGCGTAGGCCAGCAGGCCCCAGCCAAAGACCACAATTCCGACGCCGACACTGACCAGCCAGACCGGGGCGCCATGCATGAACCGGCCGGCGACCATCACCACGACGCCCAGCAGACAGAACACATAGCCGGCATTGAGCGCGCGCCTGTGGAACGCGCGGATCGCCTGGACGTCTTCCACCGAAAGTCCGGATTGGGGCGGCAGGGTCACGTCCGTCATCCCTCCGCCGGCTCGGGCAGGTTGGGCAAACGCCCGAGCGCCTTGGCCCGCGAGCCGTCGTAGAGGGTCGGATCGCTCAGGGTCAGCGGGCCGCCGAGCGGCGCGCAGCCTTCCCGGCCGCCATAGGAGCCTGGCGCCGGGTGCTTGCCGGAGGCGAAGTCGCCGATGATCGCGGCCAGCGCCTTGGGCGTCAGATCCTCGTAGTAATCGTCGTTGATGGCGACCATCGGCGCGTTGGCGCAGGCTCCCATGCACTCGACCTCTTCCCAGGAGAAGCGGCCATCCCGGGTGCGGTGGCCGGCCGGGCCGATCACCTGCTCGAGCACCTGCTTGAGGTCGCCCGCGCCGCACAGCATGCACGGCGTCGTGCCGCAGAGCTGGATATGGGCGGTCGCCCCCACCGGCTCCAGCTGGAACATGGTGTAGAAGGTAGCGATCTCGAGCACCCGGATTACCGGCATCTTCAGCATCTCGCCGACCGCGCGCAGGGCCGGTTCGGGCACCCAGCCCTCCTGCTTCTGCACCAGCCATAGGAGCGGGATCACCGCCGACTGTTGACGCCCCTCGGGAAACTTGCCGACCCACCAGTCGGCCTTTTCCAGCGCCTCGGGCGCGAAGGCGAAGTTCCTCGGCTGCTCAGTGGCGAGACGGCGCACGCTCATCGGTCGATCTCGCCGAAGACGATGTCGAGCGAGCCGAGGATGGCCGAGACGTCGGCCAGCATGTGTCCGCGGTTCATCCAGTCCATGGCCGCCAGGTGTGGAAAGCCCGGCGCCCGGATCTTGCAGCGGTAGGGTTTGTTGGTGCCGTCGGCGACCAGATAGACCCCGAACTCGCCCTTGGGCGCTTCGACCGCGGCGTAGACCTCGCCTTCCGGCACGTGGAAGCCCTCGCTGAAAAGCTTGAAGTGGTGGATCAGCGCCTCCATCGAGTGCTTCATATCAGCCCGCCGCGGCGGCGCCGCCTTGTGGTCTTCAGACAGCACGAGCCCTGGCATTTTCTTCAACAGATCAACGCATTGATGGATAATCTTGATCGACTGGCGCATCTCCTCGACGCGGCAGAGATAGCGGTCGTAGCAGTCGCCGTGCACGCCCAGCGGGATCTCGAAGTCGAGTTCTTCGTAGATCTCGTAGGGCTGGTTACGGCGCAAATCCCAGGCGACGCCCGAGCCACGCAGCATTACCCCAGTGAACGCCCAGGCCAGGGCCTGGTCCTTGCTGACCACGCCGATGTCGACGTTGCGTTGCTTGAAGATGCGGTTGCCGGTGATCAGGCCTTCGATATCGTCCAGCTTCTCTGGGAAAGCCTCGGCCCAGGCGCCGATGTCCTCGACCAGCACCGGCGGCAGATCCTGGCGCACCCCGCCGACCCGGAAATAGTTGGCGTGCAGGCGCGCGCCCGAGGCCCGCTCGTAGAACACCATCAGCTTCTCGCGCTCTTCGAAGCCCCACAGCGGCGGGGTCAGCGCGCCCACGTCCATGGCCTGGGTGGTGACGTTGAGCAGGTGGTTGAGGATGCGGCCGATCTCGCAGAACAGCACCCGGATGATCTGGCCGCGGCGCGGGACATCCACGCCGATCAGCCGCTCGATGGCGAGCACGAAGGCGTGCTCCTGGTTCATCGGTGCGACGTAGTCGAGGCGATCGAAATAGCCGATGTTCTGCTGATAGGGCCTGGCCTCCATCAGCTTTTCGGTGCCGCGGTGCAGGAGCCCGATGTGCGGATCGACGCGCTCGACCAGCTCGCCGTCGAGTTCCAGAACCAGACGCAAAACACCATGCGCAGCGGGATGTTGCGGGCCAAAGTTGATGTTGAATTTGCGGACCGCGGTTTCAGGCACGCTCGAAGTGGTGGGGGCGAGCTCGGTCATGCGCCCTTCTCCGTCTCGCCCGGCAGCTTCACGGGGTAGCCCTGGCCGGCCGCGTAGGTCGCGCCCTCCCACGGCGAGAGGAAATCCCAGCTGCGAAATTCCACCGATTTCACCGGCTCGTAGACCACCCGGCGCAGCTCGTCGTCGTAGCGCACCTCGACGTAGCCGGTCATCGGGAAGTCCTTGCGCATCGGATGGCCGTGGAAGCCGTAGTCCGTGAGCAGGCGGCGAAGGTCCGGGTGATCGGCGAAGAAGATTCCGTACATGTCGAAGGCTTCGCGCTCGAACCAGTCGGCGACCGGGAAGACCGGCGTCACCGACGGCACGGCGGTGTCCTCGTCGGTCTCGACCTTGATCCGCACGCGGCGGTTCGCGGTCATCGACAGCAGGTGGTAGACCACGTCGAAGCGCTTGGAGCGCTGCGGATAGTCGGCGCCGCAGAGGTCGATCAGCTGTTGAAACTGAAGCGTGTCGCGCAGCGCGGTCAGCACGGCGACAATCTGGCCGGCCTCGGCGGTCGCCGTCAGCTCGCCATCGGCCACCTTGACGCCGGTCACGCCGGCGACCGCAGCCACCCGCGCGCCGAGCGCCTGCAGGTCCTCGTCCGGCACCCCCCAGGTCATCGCTCGATGGTCCCGGTGCGGCGAATCTTCTTCTGTAGTTGCAGCACGCCGTAGACCAGCGCCTCGGCCGTCGGCGGGCAGCCGGGCACATAGACGTCCACCGGCACGATGCGGTCGCAGCCGCGCACCACCGAATAGCTGAAATAGTAATAGCCGCCGCCGTTGGCGCAGCTGCCCATGGAGATGACGTAGCGCGGCTCCGGCATCTGGTCGTAGACCTTGCGCAGGGCCGGGGCCATCTTGTTGGTCAGGGTGCCGGCCACGATCATCACGTCCGACTGCCGGGGCGAGCCGCGCGGCGCGAATCCGAAGCGCTCGAGATCATAGCGCGGCATGGAAGCGTGCATCATCTCGATCGCGCAGCAGGCCAGACCGAAGGTCATCCACATCAGCGAGCCGGTGCGGGCCCAGGTGATCAGGTCGTCGGCGGCGGCGACCACAAAACCCTTGTCGGCCAGGCGCGCGTTGACCCCGTCGAAATAGGGATCGTGCAGCTTGGGATCATAGCCCTCGACCGCTGTCCGGCCGCCGGCCAGCGCGGGAACGGCGTCGATCACTCCCATTCCAGGGCGCCCTTCTTCCATTCGTAGATGAAGCCAACGGTGAGGACGCCGAGGAAGATCGCCATGCTCCAGAACGCATATTGCCCGACGGCATGCGGCAGCTTCATCAGCGCCACGGCCCACGGAAACAGGAAGGCCACCTCGAGATCGAAGATGATGAACAGGATCGAGACCAGGTAAAATCGCACATCGAATTTCATCCGGGCGTCGTCGAAGGCGTTAAACCCGCACTCGTAGCTGGAGAGCTTTTCCGAGTCCGGCGCCTTGGGCGCGATCACCGCCGCGGCCAGGATGAACGCCAGCCCGAGGGCGCCGGCGATCACGAAGAAGATCACGATCGGCAGGTATTGCAGCAGGAAGGCGTTCATGTCGGCTTTCGGCGCGGGGCCGTTGGGGTGAGAATCCGCAGGGCCGCTTCTAGACCAAGGCGCGGCAGGGTTCAAACCGTCGGCGCCGCGCCTGCGAAAGGCTCGCCAGCGCGGTTGACGGCGCCCGCGCAGCGGCCTATCAGACCGCCCCTCGCGCCCGGGCCTTCCATCGCCCGGACGGCGCCCACGCGGGTGTAGCTCAGTTGGTTAGAGCGCCGGCCTGTCACGCCGGAGGCCGCGGGTTCAAGTCCCGTCACTCGCGCCATTTTCGCACAATCGACCCTTCTGCGGTTCAGCGGAGCTTCGCCCGCCCTTGACGGAGGCCGTCGCTGTGTCGACGAGGCGTTTCCGGCGCCATTCCTCGAGACCACCGCATGACTCACCCCGTCAACGCCTTCGACCGCGCTATCGTCCGCACACCGGCGAGGTCGGTGACCAGCGGTCTGCGCGCGACCGACCGCGGCGATCCGACCTTCGCGGGGATCCTGGCCGAGCATGACGCCTATGTCGCCGCCCTGACCGCCGCCGGGGTCGAGGTCACTCGCCTGCCGCCGCTCGAGGCCTTTCCCGACTCGGTGTTCGTCGAAGACCCGGCCCTGGTCTTCACCGAAGGGGCCATCCTGCTGCGACCGGGCGCGCCGAGCCGGGCCGGCGAGGCCGCGGAACTCGCGCCGGTGCTACGGGAGATCTTCGACCACGTCCTCGATCTCGCAGGCCAAGGCTTCGCCGACGGTGGCGACGTCCTGGTGACGCCAGGCGCGGTGATGATCGGCCTTTCGGGCCGAACCGATCTTGCCGGCGCGGAAGCCCTGCGGGACTGCCTGGGCCAGCTCGGTCGTCGGGGCGAGATCGTCGCCACCCCGCCCGGCGTGCTGCACTTAAAGACCGACTGCTCGCTGCTCGACGAGGAGACCATCCTCACCACCCCGCGCCTTTCCGCCTCAGGCGTCTTCCGCGGCCGGTTCCGCGAGATCCTGACGCCCGAGGGCGACGAGGCCGCCGCCAATGCCCTGCGGATCAACAACGTCGTCCTGGCCAGCGCCGAGCACCCGCGGACGCTCGATTGTCTGACCGCCGCCGGCTACGCCGTCACGGCGCTCCACACCGCTGAAATCGGCAAGATCGACGCCGGCATGTCGTGCATGTCGCTGCGCTGGCGCGCGCGATGAGGCTCATCGGCCGCTTCACCCGCCGCAAACCGATCGAGGCTTTCGGGACCGGTCACAGCGCCCTGCAGCGGTCGATCGGCCTCTTCCAGCTGGTCATGTTCGGGGTCGGCGGCACCATCGGCACCGGCATCTTCTTCGTCCTCACCCAGCAGGTCCCGGTCGCCGGGCCGGCCGTGATCCTGTCGTTCCTGATCGCCGGCTTCGCCGCCGGCCTCACCGCGCTCTGCTACGCGGAAATGAGCTCGACCATCCCCATCGCCGGCTCGTCCTATTCCTACACCTACGCCACCCTGGGCGAGGCGCCGGCCTTCTTCGTCGCCGCCTGCCTGGTGCTGGAATACGGCGTCTCCGGCGCGGCCGTGGCCGTGGGTTGGAGCGAATATGTCGCCAAGCTGGTCTCAGATCTCAGCGGCGTCACCCTCCCCTACGCCTTGACCCATTCGCCGATCGTCGCCGATCCGGCCAATGTCTATGCGCTCAGGTTCGGCGGCCCCGGGGCCGGAATCATCAATCTGCCTGCGGTGATCCTGATCGGCCTCTGCACGCTGCTGCTCATGCGCGGCTCACGCGAGTCGGTCCTGGCCAACACCCTGATGGTGATGACCAAGCTGGCGGTGCTGACGCTGTTCATCGTCGTCGCCGGCGGCGCCTTCCAAGCCCACAATCTGACGCCGTTCGCGCCACACGGCCTTGGCGGCGTCGGGGCCGCGGCCGGCTCGATCTTCTTCACCTTCGTGGGGCTGGATTCGGTCTCCACCGCCGGCGAAGAGGTGGTCAACCCGCGGCGCAATCTGCCGCTGGCGATCCTCATCGCCCTGGCGGTGGTGCTGACGTTCTACGCCCTGGTGGCTATGGCGGCCCTCGGCGCTCAGCCGGCGTCGGCGTTCGGCGGCCAGGAAGCCGGCCTCGCTGTGATCCTGCAGCATGTCACCGGGGCCAAATGGCCGGCCGACATCCTCGCCGCCGGCGCCGTGGTGTCGATCTTCAGCGTCACCCTGGTCTGCCTGTTCGGCCAGAGCCGGATCCTCTTCGCGGTGTCCCGCGATGGCCTGCTGCCCGGCTTCTTCCACAAGGTCGCAGCTCGCACCCACGTCCCGTTCGGCAGCGTGGCCAGCGTCGGCGCGGCGGTGGCCCTGATCGCCGCCTTCACACCCTCCGAGGTGCTCTGGGATCTCACCAGCATGGGCACGCTGGCGGCGTTCACCGTGGTGTCGCTGGGCGTTATCATTCTGCGGCGCACCCAGCCTGCGGCGGAGCGCGGTTTTCGCACCCCGCTCTTTCCGCTCGTGCCGGTGCTGAGCGTGGTCAGCTGCCTCTATCTGATCCTGCAGCTGCGCCCGCTGGTGTTCGAGGTCACCGGCGTCTGGCTCGCCGTCGCCGGCGCCATCTACCTCGGCTATTCGGCCCGGCATTCCGCCCTGGCGGCCAAGCTCCCTCAATCGGCCTAGGCGACGATCAGGTCTTCGCCCCCGCCTCGATGGCGTCGAACCAGCGATTGGCGTCCGCGAGCCGGTCGAAGCGCATGCCGTGCGCCGGGTTGGGACTGAACACGCGGAAGGTGACCTGGCCGAAGGTCTCGACCCGTTCGAGCGTGGCTTCCTTGCCCTTTCGCAGCACTTTCTGTGTCGTGGTCACGTTTCCATCCCCATTTTCCATCCGGTAACTTCGAGGCAAGACGGCTGCAAGGCGTGCGCCTGCTAATGGGCGCTTCGGAGCGCCGGAGGCGACATGAAGCTGATCACATCTCTTCTCACGGCGATGACGTGCCTGGCCGGCGCCGTGCAGGCCCAGACGGCGGCCTCGCCGCCTACGCCCTTGTCCGGCGTCACCGTCCAGGCGACGCCGGGGGCGCCGGCCACGTTCCACGATCGTTTTGTCGACTCGCTCAACTTCGTCAATTCCCGCGGTCAGCCGGCGCACCTGGGCCAGCTGGCGCGCTGGGCGGCCCCCGTCTGTCCGGTCACGCTCGGACTCTCGCCGGAGATGAACGCCCTGGTCTCCGAGCGCGTGAAGGCCCTCGATTTCAAGGTCGGGGCGCCCCAGGCCCGGCGGCCAGGCCGCTGCAAGCCCAACATCGAGATTCTGTTCACTGACCAGCCGCAGAGGTTGCTGGATCTGGTGGCCAAGAAGCGCAATGAACTCCTCGGCTTCCACTACGTCGCTGACGAGCGGGCCGTGAAACAGGTCATCCGCCCGGTCCAGGCCTGGTACCTGACCGAGACCGTGGCCGGCGGCGGCGGAAACGGCAGCGTCGACGTGCCGGCTTCGATGGGCCACGCCCAATCGCTGGACCTCGCCGACAGCCACACACCGGGCGGCTGCGCCGGCAGCGCCTTCACCGCGTGCCTGAGCTCGGACTTTGCAAACATCCTGGTCGTGGCCGACGCCAACGCCCTCACCGATCGCAAGATCGGCGTGGTCGCCGACTACATCGCCCTGATCGCGGTGGCCCAGTTCAAGTTGCTGGAGACCTGCGACGCCTTCCCGACTCTGCTCGACACGTTCACGCCGGCCTGCGCCGACCGGCCGGCCGCCGAGGCGCCGGCCGCGCAGGATATCGCCTACCTCAAGGCCCTCTACCGCGGGAACAGCGCCCTCAAGCTCTGGATGCAGAAGTCACAGGCGGCCGAACACATGGCCGGCGACGCGAGCGACGCGCCTAAGCCTTAGGGCCGGTGATCCGCACCGGCAGGGGCATGTTGCAGACGTCGATCCGGCCGGCCGGGACCTTGTACCAGGCGTCCTGGCGGAAGCGTCGGTTCTGGACCAAGGCGGCGAAGGTGGCGCTGTCAGTTTTCAGCGCCTTGATCTCGAGGCGCTGGCCCACCGGCAGATCGGCAGCGAGGCGCACAGACGTGATCGGGACCGGCTTTTCCGAGCCCTGATAAAAGCCGAGGTCGCCGTGGCCGCGCGGCAGGGCTGACAGCAGGTCCATGCCGGAAAGCACCCGGCCGACCAGGGTGACGTTGCGGTCGAGCTGCCGCGGCGCCTGGCCGATCACGGCGTAGAGTTCCGTCCCGCCGCCGGAATCGGCGGCGTTGTCGCGCCCCGCGCCGACCATGCCGTAGCAGTGGGTGAGCCAAGTGGCGCCGGCCTTAGGGTCGCGCGCGGCCGGAAAGCCGTCGGTGAAACCGGTCTCGGCGGCGTAGGTGTCGGGATCTGGCAGGCGCGTGAACGCCGTCGCGTTGTCTAAGGCGTGCGTGAACTCAGCCTGTAGCGTCTTCTTCGCTTCGCCCAGCGGCTTGGCCTCATCCGGCTGCGACCATTGAGCGACGTAGTTGTCCTGCTCGCGCACGATCGCCGCGCCGTCGAAGTAGTGGGCGCGGGCCAGAGCTTCGATATTGGCGACGTGGTTCGGGGCGAAGGCCGGCGCCAGTTCGATGACCACGCGCCCTGCCGGCAGATCCATGTAGAGCGTCCGAGCCGGATCCACCGTCCGCCAGTCGGCGGCGGGGGAGCGGTCGAGAATCTCCTGCGAACTGGGCCCCGGCGCCGCGAGCGCGGGCGCGGCGGCGAGCGCCGCCAGCCAGATGAGGTATTTCATTTGGGTCAGGTCCTCAGGGTCAGGCCGCCGTCACAGGCGATCGCCTGGCCGGTGACGAATCCGGCCTCGTCGGAGGCCAGGAACAGCGCCAGGGCGGCGATGTCGGCCGGCTGGCCCAACCGCTTGAGCGGCGATTTGCGCGCCCAGACGTCGGCGATTTCGGCCTTGGCGAAGTTGCGCGCCGTCATGCCGGTCAGGATCGCGCCGGGCAGGATGGCGTTGGCGGTCACGGCGTGGCGGCCGAGCTCCAGCGCCAGCGTGCGGGTCAGGCCCACCACCCCGGCCTTGGAGGCGCAGTAGGCGGCGAGGCCATAGTCGGTATGCTCGGCCATGACGCTGGCGGTGCTGATGATCCGGCCCGCGCCCGAGGCGACGAGGTGCGGGATGGCCGCCCGGGTCAGGCGGAAGACGGCCCGGAGGTTGACGGCCTGGACCTGGTCCCAGGTCTCGTCGGTCATCTCGGCCGCCGGCGCGCCCGCGCCGATGCCGGCGTTGTTGTAGAGGATGTCGAGCCGACCGAAGGCCCCCACCGCCGCCGCCACGATCTGGGCCGGCGCGTCGGCGCCGGTGATGTCGAGCGCCAGTGGCGTGATCGCCTCGGCCTCGTATTCAAGCTGGGTGTCGGGCCTGTCCACCGCCAGAACGCTGGCGCCCTCGGCCGCGAAGCGCTCAGCGCTCGCCCGCCCGATGCCCGAGGCAGCCCCGGTGACGATGGCGACCTTGCCGGAAAGTCTGGCCATGGTTCGCGTCCTCCCCGTCCCTCGTCTCGCCTGGCATGGGCGCGGTCAAGATGCTGGCGGACATCCCTTCCGCCTATTGCGTCATCCCGGAGCGAGCGCAGCGAGCGTCCGGGACCCAGGGGCGGAGGCCGCTGGCGATCGTGGCCCCTGGATCCCGGGTCTCAGCCCGGCTACCGCCGGACCTCGCCCGGGATGACGCAACAGGCGGAAAGAATGCCTGCCACCCGAAGCCCGAAGGGCGAAGCAGGATGGTGGGCGGCGAGGGGTTCGAACCCCCGACCTCCTGGGTGTAAACCAGGCGCTCTGACCAGCTGAGCTAGCCGCCCACGCCCGGTTAGCCTGAAACCGACGCCTAGTTCAACGTCGCGCGCAGGCTCTCGCCGGCCTTGAATCGCGCCGTCTTGAACGCTGGACTGTCGACCGGCGCGCCGGTCTTGGGATTGCGCGCCTTGCGGGCCGCGCGCTGTACGGGAACGAAGCTGCCGAATCCGACGAGACGCACTTCGTGGCCCGCCTTAAGCTCACCGGTCACTGAGATGACGAACGCGTCGATGGCGTGACGGGCCTGCGATTTCTGCAGGCCCGTCTGCCGGGCGATGGCGTTCACGAGTTCAGCCTTGGTCATCGATCTCTCCCCAAACCTGGCGGCGACGCTCTCATGGCGACGCTGTGCCCAGCCTGAGTTAGCGCCGGCTTTTCCCCGGCGTCAAACAGCAGCGGCGCGGAATTCCCCGCGCCGCTTGAGGTTATCGACGATCACCAAGTTCAGTGGGTGACGACCAGGCCGCCTTCGAAGTCGTCCGGTGTCGAACGGGGCGTAGCAGGCGCCTCGTCCTCCTTCCACTCGATGGGCGTGAGCGGTCCGGTCAACGCCCGGGCCAGAGCCTCATCCACCGTCGAGACCGGGATGATCTCCAGGCCAGACTTCACATTGTCGGGCACGTCGGCCAGATCCTTGGCGTTCTCAGCCGGGATCAGCACCGTGCGAATACCCGAACGCAGGGCCGCCAGGAGCTTCTCCTTTAGGCCGCCGATCGGCAACACCCGGCCACGCAGGGTGATCTCGCCGGTCATGGCGATGTCCTTGCGCACCGGCACGCCGGTCAGCACCGAGACGATGGCCACAGCCATGGCGACGCCGGCAGAAGGACCGTCCTTCGGCGTCGCGCCCTCGGGCACGTGGATGTGGACGTCGGTCACCTCGAACGAGGTCGGCTTGATTCCGAAGCGCGTCGCGCGCGAGCGGACGTAAGAGGCCGCCGCCGAGATCGACTCCTTCATCACCTCCTTGAGGTTGCCGGTGATGGACATGCGTCCCTTGCCCGGCATCTTCACCGCCTCGATGGTGAGGATGTCGCCGCCGAACTCCGTCCAGGCCAGGCCCGTGACGATGCCGACCTGGTCTTCCTCATCGGTGGCGCCGTAGTGGAAGCGACGCACGCCGGCGTATTTGGCCAGACGCTCTTCGTCGATCTCGATCGAGATCTGCTGCTCGCGGACCATGTCCCGCACCGCCTTGCGCGCCAGGTTGCCGAGCTCGCGCTCGAGCGAGCGCACGCCGGCTTCCCGCGTGTAGTAGCGGATGAGGTCGCGGATCGCCGCCTCAGGCACGATCCACTCACCTTCCTTGAGGCCATGATCCTTGGCCAGCTTGGGCAGCAGGTGACGCTTGGCGATCTCGACCTTCTCATCCTCGGTGTAGCCGGGGATGCGGATGATCTCCATGCGGTCCAGCAGCGGCTGGGGCATGTTGAGCGAGTTGGCCGTGGTCACGAACATCACCTTGGAGAGGTCGTAGTCCACTTCTAGGTAGTGGTCGTTGAAGGTGCCGTTCTGTTCGGGATCGAGCACCTCCAGCAGGGCGCTGGTCGGATCGCCCCGCCAGTCGGCGCCCATTTTCTCGATCTCGTCCAGCAGGAAGAAGGTGTTGGTGGTCTTGGCCTTCTTCATCGACTGGATGATCTTGCCGGGCATCGAACCGATGTAGGTCCGCCGGTGGCCGCGGATCTCGGCCTCGTCGCGCACGCCGCCGAGCGACAGGCGCACGAACTCGCGCCCGGTGGCCTTGGCGATCGAGCGGCCGAGCGAGGTCTTGCCAACGCCGGGCGGGCCGACGAGGCAGAGGATTGGGCCCTTGAGCGAGCCGGTCCTGGCCTGCACGGCCAGATACTCCACGATCCGTTCCTTGACCTTCTCCAGGCCGTAGTGGTCCTCGTCGAGGATGTTCTCGGCCAGCTGCAAGTCGATCGGCTTGGTCTTGGCCTGACCCCACGGGATCGACAGCAGCCAGTCGAGGTAGTTCCGCACCACTGTCGATTCAGCCGACATCGGGCTCATGTTGCGCAGCTTCTTGAGCTCCGCCTCAGCCTTGGACCTGGCCTCTTTGGAGAGCTTGGTCTTCTTGATCCGCTTTTCGAGCTCGATGAGCTCGTCGCGCGCGTCGTCCTGTTCGCCCAGCTCGCGCTGGATCGCCTTCATCTGTTCGTTCAGGTAGTACTCGCGCTGCGTCTTCTCCATCTGCCGCTTGACGCGGTTGCGGATCTTCTTCTCGACCTGCAGGACGCTGATCTCGCCTTCCATCAGGGCGAAGACGCGCTCCAGACGCTTGCCCACATCGGCGATCTCGAGCAGCTGCTGACGATCGGCGATCTTCACCGCCAGGTGCGCGGCGATGTTGTCGGCGAGACGTCCCGGCTCGGTGATCTGCGGAATGGCCGCCAGGGCTTCCGGCGGCACCTTCTTGTTAAGCTTCACATAGGACTCGAACTGCTCGATGACCGCGCGCGACAGCGCCACGGACTCGTCGGCCGCGCCGCCCTGCTCGGGAATCGGCGTCACCTCGGCCTCGTAGAAATCATCCCGCGCCGTGTAGCTGCGCACGCCGGCCCGGCTCTTGCCCTCTACCAGCACCTTGACCGTCCCGTCGGGCAGCTTGAGCAGCTGCAGGACGACCGCCATCACGCCGACGTCGTAGATGTCCTCCGGACCCGGGTCATCCTGGTCGCGGTCCTTCTGGGTGACGAGGACGATCTGCTTGTCGGTCTTCATCACCTCCTCGAGCGCGCGCACCGATTTGTCGCGGCCGACGAACAGCGGCACGACCATGTGCGGAAAGACGACGATGTCGCGCAGAGGCAGTACGGGCAGAACTTTCATGTCGAACATTCTTGGCTCCCGGCCGGAAGGCTCCGGCCATCGAATTAAGCCCGATTCTAAACAACCGGGGTCCGGGCGCCGAGGCGTCTGGTTCGAAACATATGTGGAGCGTTTGAGGCCCTGTTCAAGAAACGGTCACACGGCCGGCCTCGAACAGCGCGGCGTGCTCGGCCCGCAACACGGCCTTGGTCACCTTGCCCATGCTGTTGCGCGGCAGGGCGGCGACGAAGATCACGCGGCGCGGCTGCTTGAAGCGCGCCAGACGGTCTGACAAGGCCGCAAGGATATCGGCTTCGGTCACCTCGGCCTGGGCCACGACCACGGCCGTGACCGTTTCTCCGAAGTCGGCGTGCGGCAGCCCGATCACCGCGCTCTCGATGACGCCCGGCACGGCGTCGATCGCCGCCTCCACCTCGGCTGGATAGACGTTGAGGCCGCCGCTGATCACCAGGTCGCTGGCCCGGCCGACGAGCCAGAGATAGCCGCGCGCGTCGATCCGGCCGAGATCGCCGGTGCGGAACCAGCCGTCGGCCGTGAACGCCTCGGCGGTCTTTTCCGGATTGCGCCAGTAGCCGGCGAAGACGTTCGGCCCCTTCACCTCGACCAGACCCGCCTGCCCGGCCGCTTGCGCCTCTCCCGCCTCGCCCGCGATGCGCAGGGCGACGCCAGGCAAGGCCGGGCCCACCGCCCCGGCCAGTCGCGGGCCATCGTAGGGATTGGAGGCGTTCATGCCGGTCTCGGTCATGCCGTAGCGCTCGATGATCGCCTCGCCGGTGCGCGTCTCCCATTCACGATGTGTCGCCGCCAGCAGCGGAGCGGAGCCGGAGACGAACAGGCGCACGTGGGCGCTCGCTTCGGGGGTAAGCGCCGGCTGCGCCAGAAGGCGGGTGTAGAAGGTCGGCACGCCCATCATCACGCTTGCCCGCGGCAAGGCGGCCAGGACCTCGGTCGGCTCGAACCTGGGCAGCAGGATCATCGACGCGCCGGCCATCATCGCCGTGTGGGTCGCCACGAAGAGACCGTGCACGTGGTAGATCGGCAGGGCGTGGAGCAGCACGTCGGCGGCGGTGAAGCGCCACTCCCGCACCAATGTCGCGGCGTTCGAATGCAGCGCGCCATGCGTCAGCATGGCCCCCTTGGACCGCCCGGTGGTGCCCGAGGTGTAGCAGATGGCCGCCAGATCGCCGGCGCCGCGGGCCACAGTCTCGAAACCGGCCGGCGCTGCGCGCGCCAGATCCGCCAGCGAGCCCTCCCCCGCCTTGTCCAGGGTCTCGACCCGCGCGCCGCTCCCCAGGGCCTCGACGCCCTCGCGGCGGGTCGGATCGCAGACGATCAGCGCCGGTTCGGCGTCGCCGATGAAATAGCCGAGCTCCGCCAAGGTGTAGGCGGTGTTGAGCGGCAGATAGATCGCGCCGGTCCGCAGGACAGCCAGATAGAAGACGAGGTTGGCGACCGACTTTTCCACCTGCACGGCGATCCGGTCGCCCGGCTTTACGCCGAGGCCCGCAAGCGCCGCCGCCCAACGCGCCGTCTCCGCCTCGAGCTGGCGGTAGGTGAATCGGCCGTCGATCGCCGGCGCCTCGGCAGCCCCCGCCGCGAACAGGGCGTCGTAGAGCAGATTGCTCACGGCCACCGTTGCCAGCTCTCCGGCAGGTCAAGCCACGCGCAGCGCGAGCCCTCAGAGGCGGACGTCGTCGGCTCGCCAAGCCCGCCGGCGACGAGCGGGCCGCCGGCCACGCCGACCAGCCCGGCGATTACGGACGAACGCCAGAAGAGGGTCGAGCCGCAATTTGGGCAGAAGCTTCGCTCTTGCCGCGTGTTGGGTTTCTCAAACGCGTAGATGCGGACTTCGCCGCGGACCGTGACACTGGCTTCCGGGAAATAGGCCGACCAGCCGAAGGCGCTGCCGGTCCGCCGCTTGCAGTTGTCGCAGTGGCAGATGGCGTTCAGCACCGGCTCGCCGGCAGCCTCGACTTCCAGCGCACCGCAGCAGCAGACGGCCTTGTATGCAGCCACGGCGAGTTACGCCGAGACGGCGCCGTTCTTCTTCTCGGCGTAGATCATCAGCGGCTGGCCGCGGCCTTCCACCACCTCGGCGTTGACCACGACCTCTTCGACGCCCTGCAGCGTCGGCAGTTCGAACATGGTCTCGAGCAGGATGCCTTCCATGATCGAGCGCAGGCCCCGCGCGCCGGTCTTGCGGGCGATGGCCTTGCGGGCCACGGCCTTCATCGCGTCGTCGGTGAAAGCCAGGCCGACATTCTCCATCTCGAACAGACGCTGGTACTGCTTGACGAGGGCGTTCTTCGGCTCAGTGAGGATCTTCACCAGGGCCGCCTCGTCGAGGTCGTCCAGCGTGGCGATCACCGGCAGACGGCCGATGAACTCCGGAATCAGGCCGAAGCGCTGCAAGTCGTCGGGCTCGACCTGACGCAGGACTTCGCCGGTGCGCCGGTCGTCCGGATCGGCCACCTTGGCCGAGAAGCCGATCGACGTGCCCTTGCCGCGGCTGGAGATGATCTTCTCGAGCCCCGAAAACGCCCCGCCGCAGATGAACAGCATGTTGGTCGTATCGACCTGCAGGAACTCCTGCTGCGGGTGCTTGCGGCCGCCCTGCGGGGGCACTGAAGCGACGGTGCCCTCCATGATCTTCAGCAGGGCCTGCTGCACGCCCTCGCCCGACACGTCGCGGGTGATCGAGGGGTTGTCGGACTTGCGGCTGATCTTATCGACCTCGTCGATGTAGACGATGCCGCGCTGCGCGCGCTCGACGTTATAGTCGGCCGCCTGCAACAGCTTGAGGATGATGTTCTCGACGTCCTCGCCGACGTAGCCCGCTTCGGTCAGCGTGGTGGCGTCGGCCATCGTGAACGGTACGTCGATGATTCGCGCCAGCGTCTGGGCGAGCAGGGTCTTGCCGACGCCGGTCGGACCGACGAGCAGGATGTTCGACTTGGCCAGCTCGACGTCGTTGTTCTTCTGAGCGTGGTTGAGGCGCTTGTAGTGGTTGTGCACAGCCACCGACAGCACCTTCTTGGCGTGCTCCTGGCCGATCACGTAGTCGTTCAAGACTTCGCGGATTTCGCGCGGCGTCGGCACGCCATCCTTCGATTTGACGAAGGTGATCTTCGTCTCCTCGCGGATGATATCCATGCAAAGTTCGACGCACTCGTCGCAGATGAACACGGTCGGACCCGCGATCAGCTTGCGGACCTCATGCTGGCTCTTGCCGCAGAAAGAGCAGTAGAGGGTGCTCTTGCTGTCTCCGCTGGCCGCCTTGGTCATGGTTACGTCTCACTCTTCGGGGGCGCGAGCCCCGCAGGGTTTCCCATATGCGGATGCGCCACAGTCCGCCGCAAGGGGTGCGCCACACTTGACATTCCCCGATCCGAACGCGGATCACAACCCCCTCGGGGTTACCATCCGGTAACGGGGGGTGGATTTTGCCTTCGGAGCGACCACACGGCGCCGTCCGGGGGAGACGATTCGTCGCGGCTCGCAAGGATGCGGGACGGCCGTTCCGGCCGCTCGTGGCCTTCGATTTCGACGGCACGCTCACCTGGCGCGACAGCTTCCGCGCCTTCCTCGCCTGGCGCAGCGGACGGGCGGGCTACGCCCGTGGCTTGGCTCGACTCCTGCCGGCGGCGGCGGCGTGGACGCGCGATCATGACCGCGCCGCGCTCAAGGCGGCCATGGTGGACGAATTTTTGAAGGGCGCGCACCGGGACGATCTCGTCGCCGCCGCCGAGCGTTTCGCCGCTGAAACAGCCCCTCGCCTGCTTCGTCCCGACGCCGTGCGCGCCTGGCGCCGCTGGCGAGACGTCGATGCGCGCCTGGTTATCGTCACCGCCTCGCCGGAGATCCTGGTGACGCCCTTCGGCCGTGGCCTCGGCGCCGAGGCGGTGATCGGCACGCGCCTGGCCTTCTCGCCGGACGGCGTCGCCACCGGCGGCCTCGACGGGCCCAACTGCCGGGGTCCCGAGAAAGTCGTCCGCCTCGAAGCGCTGTACGGCCAAGGCGCACGCCTGGAGGCAGCCTACGGCGACAGCGACGGCGACACGGCCATGCTTGCGATCGCCGACCAGCCGGGCATGAAAGTGTTCGGAGAGCGGCCGTGAGGCACGCGCGGCCAGAGGATCTCGACCGCCTGGAGCCGCTGCTGGTGCGGCTACGCGCCTTTCCAACCCTGACCGAACGCTCGCGCGGCGTTTTTTACCGCAAGAGCCGGGCGTTCCTGCACTTCCATGCCGATCCGGCCGGCCTCTTCGCCGACGTGCGCGCCGCCGATGGTTTCGAGCGGATCAAGGTCGATGAGGCCGCCGGCGCGGACTCGCTGGTGGCGCAGGTGAAGAAGCTACTCGCGCCCTAGGAACTCGCCGCTGCCTCAGCGGCCTCCTGGTTGGCCCGCTTTTCATAGATGTGGTCGATGAGGCCCCAGGTCCGGGCTTCCTCGGCGTCCATGAAGTGGTCGCGGTCGAGGGTGCGTTCGACCTCCTCATAGGAGCGGCCGGTGTGCTTGGCGTAGAGTTCGTTGAGCCGCCGCTTGGTCTTCACGATGTCTTCGGCGTGGCGCTCGATGTCCGAGGCCTTGCCCTGGAAACCACCCGACGGCTGGTGGACCATGATCCGCGCATTGGGCAGCGCCACCCGCATGCCCGGCTCGCCGGCCATCAGCAGGAAAGAGCCCATCGAGGCGGCCATGCCCATGCAGGTCGTGGCCACCGGGCAGCGGATGTATTGCATGGTGTCGTAGATCGCCAGCCCGGAGGTCACCACCCCGCCCGGCGAGTTGATGTACATGTCGATCTGCTTCTTCGGGTACTCGGACTCCAGATAGAGCAGCTGGGCGCAGATCAGCGCCGACATCGAATCGTCCACCGGACCGTTCAGAAACACCACCCGCTCGCGCAGCAGGCGCGAGAAGATATCGAAGGCCCGCTCTCCGCGGCTCGACTGCTCGACCACCATGGGCACGAGGTTGAGGGAATGCAGCGGCGCGTCGATGATCATGATGGGGTCCTTGGGATTGGTGCGCCTGATATCGCCCTGCCGCCAGAGCCTTGCAAGGCCAACCTCGTCCCCTCTCTTCCCCCCTCACAAGGGAGGAAGTGGCGCGAGGCGCCGAAGGGGGGGGCGGACGCACCGGCGTTTCTGATCCCCCCTCCCCGGCTTCGCCGGTGCTCCCCCTCATGGAGGGGGAGAGAAGCGAGGCCTCCCCATCAAGGGGCGGGAGGAACTGTACCTATTCCTTCGAGGCCGCTTTGGCCTTGGCCGCGCGTTTGGGTTTGGCCGCCTCGGCTGTCGGCTCTTCCGCAGGTTCCGCCTTCGCGGCCTTGGCCGGCTTCTTGGCGACTTTCGTCGGCGCCTCCGCCGCGGGCTCTTCCGCGGCCGTTTCCTTGGCAGCCTTGGCCGGTTTCTTCGCCGCCTTCTTCGGCGCCGCCGGCTCGGCGATGCCTTCCGGCAGTTCGTCCTCGGCCAGCAGAACTTCCTTGGAGACCGCCTGGTCGGCCACCTGGGCCCGCGCGAGGACCAGGTCGACGACCTTCTCCTCATAGAGCGGCGCCCGCAGCTGAGCCTGGGCCTGCGGGTTCTCGCGCAGGTAGTCGAACATCCGTTGGGCCATGTCGCCATAGCGGCGGGCCTCGGCCCGCATGGCCTCGGTCAGCTCCTGGTCGCTGATCACCACGCCCTCGCGCCGGCCGATCTCGGCCAGCACCAGGCCCAGACGCACGCGGCGTTCCGCGATGCGGCGGTACTCGGCCCGCAACGTCTCCTCGGACTTGCCCTCGTCCTCCGGCGCGCGGCCTTCCTTGGCCTCGTCGGCCTGGACCTGGGTCCAGATGGCGTCGAACTCGGCGTCGACCATGCGGGCCGGCAGCGGGATGTCGTGGCGCGCGTCGAGGGCGTCGAGCAGGGCGCGCTTCAGCTTGAAGCGCGAGGCGCCGCGGAACTCGCTCTCGAGGTTGGCGCGGATGGCTTCGCGCAGGGCGGCGAGGTCGGAAAGGCCAAGGCTCGCAGCCAGCGCGTCGTCGGCCGCCGCTTCCTTGGCCGCCCGCACTTCCTTCACCGTGACCTCGAACTCGGCCGGCTTCCCGGCCAGGTGTTCAGCCTGGTAGGCCTCCGGGAAGGTCACCTTCACGGTCACGTCCGCTCCCGGCGCTGCGCCGGCGAGCTGCTCCTCGAAGCCCGGAATGAACCGACCCTCGCCCAAGACAAGTTCGGCGTCCTCCGCCGAACCACCTTCGAACGCCTCGCCGTCGATCTTGCCCACAAAGTCGATCAGCAGCTGGTCGCCGTCCTTGGCCTTGACGCTCTTGCCGGTGCGCGGCGCATAGGTGCGGTTCTGCTTGGCGACTTCAGCCAGGGCTTCGTCGATTTCGGCGTCGGTGGGCTCATAGATCAGCCGCGTGAGGCTGAGCTCGCTGATGTCGGTCGGCTCGAACTCAGGCATCACCTCGACGTCGAGGGCGTAGGTCAGGTCCTGCCGGCCGGCGATCACCTCCTCCATGTCCGACGAGGGCTTGAGCTCGGGCTGGGTGGCCACGCGCAGCTGGTTGTCGTCGAGCACCTTCTGCGAGGTCTCGTTCAGGGTCTGCTCGACCACTTCGCTCATTAGCGCCTTGCCGTAGAGCTTGCGAACGTGGCCCGGCGGCACCTTGCCGGGGCGGAAGCCCTTGAGGCGCAGGTTGGGGCTGATCTCGGCGATGCGCGCGTCCAGCTTGGCGCCGAGCTCGGCCGCCGGCACCCGCACGGTGTAGCTGCGGCTGAGGCTCTCGTTCAGGGTTTCGGTGATTTGCATGGAGGGGTCCTGAGATCGCGCCGGCCGTCCTGAGACCACGCGCAAAACAAATACGCCGCCGCTAGAGCACGCCGCGGTCTGAAGGAACCGCCAGATCGCGCAAGCGTGCTCTAGAATCAATCACTTGAGCGCGCTCTGAACGCAATTCCGGTCCCAACTTTTTGCGGAGCGCGCTCTGGGGCGGCGCGAAACGAACCGGCCTTATGTCACCAGTCCGTGGCGCTCTCAAGCCCCGGGGGGTTGGTGCGATGAGAGGAATCCTACTCTCTCATGGGCGTGGCCACCCCGACACCGGTAGATACCCCCAATACTACCCCCAGTTTCTACGGCTGGGGGCGACCTAGCGCGGCAAAGGCGCCTGAATGCGGGCCAGCGCAAGTCGTTTCGGCGTCCATTTGCTTGCCCATCCCATGGCATAGGCAATGCCGCGTTTGGGAGGTCCGTGATGGTTCAGAGATCAAGGCCGGCGCGACACCGAATGAGTGGAAGGCAGTAGGGGAATCCACCCCCGAAAACGCACTCCGCGAACTCCGGCAAGGATGGCTAGCGGATGTGAGCCGGCACCGTGCTAGATCGCAACTCAAATATGTTCGGTAAGGACTGTAGGCCGGTGATGCCCGAATTGCCTCTACGCGACGGCGCGCTTGCGGGACACTGCCCCAGTTGCGACCGGATCATGTTTGCCCTGGAAAAGGCGGTGCACGGTGTGACCTGGGACACTGCTGACGCGTCGTTCAGTGTATCAGGTCGGAGCGAGTGGCGAATTGTTGAGTGCGCGGGTTGCGGCAAAGTTTATTTCCAAGAGCGCACAAGGTGTTCGGAAGACCTAGACTATGAAGATGACGGGAGCGGCGGTCACGATCCTTTTGAGCCATGGCGTTATGAGCACTATCCTGCGCCGGAACGAGGCTCCGCTGTTCCCCAGACAATCGCTCGCGTTGCCGGAGTTGATGACGACCTCGCCGTAGTGCTCGAAGAGACCTACGAGGCGGCGCGCCGAGGCTCGCATGTCCTGGCCGCTATTGGTCTCCGCACGGCATTCGACAAGGCGACGGCGCTGCTTGGCGTAAGTGAGCATCTCACTTTCGCGCAAAAGCTCGTGGCGCTGCAAGAAGACGGGCGAATAGGTGAGACTGAGAGAATGACGCTCGGTGTGCTTGCCGATGCCGGTGGCGCTGCGGCTCACAGGGGCTGGCGACCATCCGACGATGAGCTAGCGATCATTCGGAGCTGTCTGGAGCTTTTCTTGCAGCGCACACTCATTGCCGATGTCGCAGCGAAAAGGTTGCACGCATCGATTCCTCCCCGAGCCCGGCGCCCCAAAGCCTGAGGGAGCCAATTCTTAGAGCCGGCGGCCTAACGTCCGCTGAGGGCCAAGTGCGAAGGGCGTCCATGCACTGACATAAGCGGGTAGTGGGCTACTTTGAAAACCGGCGGTGCACGAATCTGGCGATAAGCGCTCCGGCCACCCCTCCGAGCATTCCAAAAACAAAAGCTCCGACCGCCGCGACCGGAAGCATTGCCGCCAGCACGATGACGCAGGCCTCCCCGCCCTTGCCCTCAGGACAAGACCCTGGGGGCATGACTTCTGCGATCCGGTGCAAGGACCAAAAGATCGAACAAAGGAATGCGACAACAAACCCTGCGAAACCGCCCAGGAACGTTGCAGCGGACGCTGGCAGTTTCATGCGGTCGCTCCCTTCCTGTAGGGACTTTTCCGGTCCGCATTCCGGCATCAATCTCGGCGTCTGTTAGACCCCGCTCGCGCAGTCGCCTGATCGCCAACTCGCGGACGTTCGCTGCAACCTCCTCAAACGTCTCGGCTCTAGGGGGCTTAGTCATAGCGCTCACTATGCCCCAGAGCGGCGCCGGAGATAAGGCGGCAGATTCCAAACTAGCCCACTACCCATAAGCGGACGGCCGGAACGCGGACACGTTGGAGTCTGGATAGTCGCTGCCCGCAGCTCTACCATGACAAATCGCGTGACTGGGCTATCGTGCCATCGTCGAAGATGTAGTCAGCCCGCTTGGCGACAACGTACTCGAAATCGTTCTGTGCTTGCGAAACGATCCCTGCCAATCTTGGCACAGCCAACCCCGAGGCATTCTCTCGCAAGGCCACGTATGGCCCTCCGCTTATGCCGCCCAAATCAAGCCTCTCGGGAAGTGGGGCTGTTCCCGGACGCTGAACCAAGTGCTCACGTGAGAGAAGCCACGTAACCTGGTCGCTTTCGATCTGACGCGCGATCCCCAGAGCATAGAACGGACCCCACGCGATTCCCCCGCCGCGCTTAATCTCTCGGGACGCGGCCGGGAAACCGGCAAGCATCACACCGCGATCCTTAGCCGGTGGCTTAGGTGGCCAAAGGGACATCGGCGAAACAGGCCAGTGCATAGCGCGCAAGATAGAGTCATCGATGTCGATGGTCGCAAGATCGAGTTCTGCCGATGAAGCGATGACCCGTTCGAGAAGGTCTGGAACGACCGCGTCCGCCATCTGTATTTGCAGCGCTTGGTTCGAACTGTCTGCGCGCGCCTGCGCGATCACATGCTCTGCTGTTATCCCGAGCAATCTTTTGGGGGTCCGCACGAGCGTCAACGTGCCGTTGTGTAGAATTTCCCCGTGCGGCGGCGTTGCCGGCGACCAGAAGATCGGCACACAATAGCTCACCGTGAGGCGACCCATTTCCTCCCCATAGCCGCTGGCCATGAGGTGACGCGCCAAGGCCTCAGTGATTGGATGCCCATCGGGCGGCGTCCAGCTTTCAGTCACGTGTATGCCTCGGAGGCGGAGACAAAGGGCTTGCATTTGAGTACCCCCAACTGACCAAGTATCAAGCCATGCCTTGTTCCCCGCCACCGCCGTCCCTGCTCGACACCTTCAAGGACTGGCAGGGATTAGCAGCAGGGTTGCTCGCAATTGTCGCGGCATGGATCGGTGGCAGCTTCGTGCACAACCAGACGAAGGCGGCGCTGAGAGCTGCAACCGCTTCAGAACGCCGCGAGAAGGAGCGACTTGATCGGCAGCATGCTGGCGCCCGGGCGGTATTGCCGCTCGGACTCAGCGCAATCGCGGACTACGCCCAAGCTTGCGCTGAGTCGCTCAAACCGCTTCGGGCTGCTTGCGGCAGTGGCAGGTTACCGCCCGCTATGGCGGTGGCGTACATTCCGCCCGAACTAGACCCAGCGCTCATCAAAACGCTTCGAGATGTAATAGAAACTGCACCGAGTGGTATTGCCGACAGTCTTGCGCGTCTTATTTCTGATATTCAAATATACGCAGCTCGCTTGCGGGGCATTCGTGATCAATCTTCCAAAAACCTATCATACATGGTTCTCCGTGTTAACGTTGACTCTTTGTGCGGAGTGGCGGGCGTAATTTATGCACGGGTATCAGATCTATTTCCGTATGCCCGCCTATCGACAGAAGAACCACCCGAAATATTTCCATCCGGAGCAAGGATATTTGAGTCGCTAAGGCTTCTGGGAATCGACGAGGACCAGGATCAAGACGTGTTCACTGCGGCATCGGCGACGGCGGAGTTTCAACGCATTTGAGTACAGTCCGCCCCGGCCTAGGGCGTCCACTTGCGGAAGGTGACAAACCAGCACCAACCTATGCGGCGGAGCTGGGGCAATCACCTGGACCGCCGGAAGCACCGCCGGCCACATCCCTCGGTGCGTGCGTGAGGCGCATGGCCGGGAACTCGCGTCCGATCTCTACCTTTGCCCGCATCAATTTCATGAGCGGGCCCTATGCGCGCGATTGGCCCACCATTCCGGGCCCTCCCGAACGAATTCACCTGTCGCGCGCCGTAATCCTGGCGGCAAACTACTTTGAGGGCGAAGAGGTTCAACGGAGAACATTTGCGGCTTACGCAATCGCCAGGTGGGCCGCCTCCGGCGAGCTGGAGATGTGGAAGCGGCCAGACTTCATCTTACGCCCCGGCGCGTTTCCCACCACCAACAAACAGTTTGTGCGTTCAGTGCCAGGAGACTGGCAAAGCTGGCTTTCCATTGAGCAGGACGAGTTGGCGGACGTTTTAGACAGTTGCGAATGCCTAGTTGAGCCTGACTTGGTTGGCGGCATTCCGGGTGTGAAGGCCCCGGCATACGCGGATAAAGCCATGCTGGTGGCATTGCTTGAACGCGATCACACGCAAAGCGGCGAACCCGGAGCCGTCATAGCCGGCGCGTCTGAAAGCGGGGCCTCCTGGCGCTATCGACCCGGCGAAGCGATGAACAGATATGTTAGCCGACCGGACGTGGTGGCTGAAGCTGCCCGCCGCGCCGGCGACGGCGCCAGCGAGGCGGCCATCTGCCGAATGCTTGTCGAGATGGCGGGGGCGGACGGCGCAACGCTGAATCTTGCAAGCGTCAAATCCACACGGCGAAAGCTCTAGGCGACCTAAACCCGCGAACATTATTCGCCCGTTCGCGAACATTATTCGCCTGTCCCCGCGAGCCTATGTCCGCCAGCCTTCCCCGTGCGCCGCAATCGTTCGGCGCGATGGAGAAGCCGACGTGACCACCTCCCCTCCCCCTGCCGAACCTCTTGCCCTGCGCGTCAATGACGCTTGCCGTGCCGCCGGGATCGGCAAGACCAAGCTCTACAGCCTGGCCAAGGAAGGACGGCTCAGACTGATCAAGCTCGACGGCCGAACGGTCGTGCCGATGAGCGAATTGCGCCGCCTACTGGGCGAGGTTGCGTGAACCGCCATGACCAACAAGCAGAACGCCCGGCGCTTCGACGGCGGGCGCTCGCAAGTTTCGTTTGCTGCGGAACGGCACGAAGATAACAGGAAGGGCGAAACAGCCCAACCCCTGGCGCTCTTGATCCCCTCCAAGGCCGACGCGGATCAATTGATTGGCGCTGACCCCCGAAACCTAACCGCAGCGCACTTCGGGGCCGCAGACGTGGCGATCCTGGGACCCGCTGCGGCGATCCGCGCCAAGTGTCTCGACTGTTCGGGCGGCTCAAGCGCGGAGGTGCGGAAGTGCGTCGCGGTCAATTGCGCCTTGTGGCCGCACAGGATGGGCGTTTTGCCTCGTGCGCTCAGGGCCGGTGTGCGAGGTCGCCGCAAACGCCCCATTGGATTTTGGGCCGAACGGTCCAGCGATTCCACGCAGGACGGTCCATGCGGGGCGCCGGGGCTCCCGCCGACCCGGTCGGGGTGACGTCGCCCGAGAGGGCGCCCGGCACCGGTGTGTCGGTGGACCCTGCGGAGCAGCAAGCGTGGTTCAGAATGCTTCGAGCCCGCGAAGATGTATCTATGGGTGCTAAGGTGTTTGGCGGCGCCGTCCTTGAAAACATCCACCGAGGCGGGGCGAGGTCCCGGACGCCGGACTTTGCCGGCTATGCGTGGAAAGCGCAGGTCACCTACGCGAAAGAACTGGGGACCCATGAACGGCGCGTGCGAGAGTTTCAGACAGAACTAGAGCGACATGGGTTTATCGGCGTGCGCCGGCGGCAACGCAAAACGAGCCTGCTCTGGCTGACGTGGCCGACGGAGGAAGTCTCGCAGTCCGCCGATGCTCCGCAAACTCTGACCGGCGCACATGCGCCGGTCAGAACCGCCGACGCGGCACCTCGAAAATCGATGCTTGAGCGGCGGAATTCCGGGGGTTTGACCGGCGAACAGGCACCGACGACTCTTAGAAGACCAATAGAATCTCTTAGAAGTCGACAACCGACCTTTGCAAACTGGCCGAGCCCCAAAGAGGATTCTCTTTCGTTTAAGGGGCAGGCTTTGCCTCCGACCGCTCTGAAAACTTGCTCTTCGTGGGATCGATGCGAGCCCACCGCCGGCGACCACCTCACCAGCTTTGGGGGAGCGGCCAAATCGTTGCGGAATCAAATCCGGGCCGTGGTGGCCAGTCGGGAGCTTGACCAACTAGCCCGGACCTCCATGGCAGCTAGATTCAATGTCATCGAGCGCCAGCTACTAAGACGACACGTTGACGCCCGCCGCCGGGAACTCGGCGCTGGTGGAGTCGATGGTCGCCTTGCGCGTGCGCCAGCCGCGATGCCCGGCACTGAAGCAACCGCCGCTGACGCAAACGCCCCCCTGGAGTGGGGGGCCGGCGGGGTCGATCTATTCGCTCTCCTCGATGAAACCATGCTCAGGCTTGAGGATGCGCAGTCGACCGACCATTGCTCATCTCACATCGTCCACCCACTACCGGAGGGCCAATCTTTGGCTCCCCTGCCTCGCGGTGATTCCGATGACGCCACGTAAAAACGCGAGCAAAACGCGGGGTAAGCCTTTCGCGCCCGGCAACGGTGGCCGACCGAAAGGCGCGAGAAACCACGTCACACTCGCCGTCGAAGCGCTCCTAGAAGGGGAAGCTGAAAGCCTCACCCGGACCGCGATCAGACTGGCCCAGGCCGGCGACACCACCGCGCTTAGGCTTTGCCTCGACCGGATCGCACCACCGCGCCGGGATCGGCCGATCAGGGCGGAGGTCGGCGCGCTCAATAGCCCCAAGGACGCCCTCAGGGCCGCCGCCAGCGCCATCGAAGCCGCCGGGCGGGGTGAGCTTACCCCAGCGGAAGCGGCGGCCGTGGTGGGACTTCTGGAGGCCTACGGCCGGCTGTTCGAGACCGCCGAGTTGGAGGCTAGGCTGACAGCTCTGGAGAGCCAGACATGAGGAGCATGGCCCGCCGGCTCGCCCGTCTGGAGGCTCGCGACATCGTCACGGCTCAAGTCTTCGTGAGCGTCGGCTGGGCCATGTCGATGCAAGAGGCCAACCTGCGGCATTTCGGGCCACAAGGACGTCCGCCCGGCGTTTTTGTCACCTACATCGTTAGCGGGCTCTCTGAAGACGCCCTGCCTGCGAGCGCGGGTCGCGAAAAATCCAACAATGGCATGCACCCCGATTTTGACGCGCCAAACGTGCCGCCAAAGACCGATGTACTCCGAATATTGAACGGTATGCCTGAAGACCCGGTAGATTGGCCACCACCCGACGAGCTTCCAGTCCCCGACGATATTCTCGCGGCTCGCCAATCCTGGGCCGACGGGCTTGAGGATGACGACAGCTTGGACTGACCTCGGCGGAACCATCAACCGCCGCGTCGTCAACGGCGAACAGGCTGCACTTTGTCGCAGAGTTGGCCCTGGCCTCCATGCCCAGTGTCGACTTCCCTGGCTGCTGGCACCGCGACAAGGCGGCTTGAGCCGGAACCGCATCCGCGTTTAGGTGCCCTCGGGCTCGCCCACATGGCGGTCCTGGGGCGTGAGAACCCCTCAGACAGCGGCCGGTGCGGCCGTGACGCACCTCCCTACCCATGCGGTCGGGGAGGCATACGCGTATGTCCAGGGCGCAAGCCTAAAGGCGTGTGCGGTCTCCTGTCTGAGGCTTCTCAACTCCCCGGCTACCAGGGAGGCGGAAGCCATGAAGCTCGCATCACCCGTGATGATCTGCGCCTTGGCGTTGGGCGCCTGCGAGCGGGCACACGACAGTTCAACGGACGCGACCTTCGCACAAGCAGCGAACTCTATGGCTAACGTGGCGGTCGCGCCCGACACAGATACGCCGCGTGGTAGATTGACCAACATGATGCCGCCGGATGAAGCGGCATTCTTTCAGGCGTTCGATCAGCACGACAAGGCATTGAGCGATGCGCCCAACTCAGTGGCCAGAGAAGCCGCCCGCAAAACAGAGGACGCGAAACTCTGTTCTGTGATCAAGGGCTTCAAGCAGTTCAAGAATTGGACCGCTGAGGTCCGATCAATCAGGAACTCAGAAGACAATCGAAATCAAATTATTGCGGTCTTCAGTCTGAACAATAGTTTTGGATATCTAGCAACCGCCCATGTCTCATCAGGATCATCGCTATACCCAAAGATCGTGCGGCTTAAGGCTGGCCTCCTGCACGGGGCCGATGTGACGATCTCTGGGACCGTCATCCAGGCAAGCGCGGAAGCCGAAGTTCTAGAACAGACGGGTGAGAGCAGCGGCGCGGCGGAATGTGCAGGGCAGTCAAATTTCGACGTCGAGCTGACCGCAATCGCCCCCCTTTGATGGGAGGCCCAGCTCGGTTAGCGCGCGCTGTCCGACGACTCATACAATCTTAGGCCGGCCGCATTCATTCGCCAGCGACCAGATTCAAGCTAAGCACGATCATGCGTGCCACGGCGGCATCGCCTCGAACAAGGTCCGTCACAGGGGCTGAGATCATGGCAGCGGAAGGCGCGCAACTCGTTTTCAGTCTAGTCGGGCAGCTTGTGGCGGCGGGCGGCGGCGGCGCTATCGTGGCCTTCGCGCTGTTTAGGTTCCTTGGAAAGAGCTGGATTCAAAACGAGTTTTCCAAGGACCTGGAAGTAGCGAAGGCAGAGATTTCTCTGCTCACAGCAAGGCGTCTAAAGCTGCATGATCGGGAATACGAAGTCTTTCCCGAGGCATGGTCGAAGCTAAACAGGGCCTCAGAAAGTCTCGGCCGCGCCATCGCCTCCTTCCGCACGATGCCCGACCTGAAGAGAATGGACGCAGAGGAATTATCAGGCTGGATCGAACGGTCTGACTTGTCCGCTGGCGAGCGCGATTTTCTCTTGAAAGAGCACGACAAAAATAGGGCTCTAAGTAGAATTATGGACGTACGCGGCGTCAGCGACGCTCACAAGCACTTCTCAGAGTTTCACTTATACATTCATGAGAACAGAATATTCCTGAGTCCAGACCTAAAGGAGAAGATCGACGAGATAGATCAGCTAATGTGGAGTTCGTGGGTCTCCAAATCTATGGATTTGGATGGATATGGTAGAGACGAAGGTAAGAGTTACATCGCCGATGCATGGTCTATATATCAAGACAAGGTCGTTCCGCTCAAAAAGGAGATCGAAGCTCTGGTTCAGGCGAAGTTATTCCCCGACGCGAAGATTCGATGATCGAAAGGGTCAGCCATTCGTTTGCTGAGCAGCGTCGCCATGAACCACAGCCGCCGGTTAGCCTATGGCGTCGGCGGCCGCGATCTTTCTACGGAGCTTCTCGAATTCAGCCTCGTTCAGAGGATTGCCGCCCCATCCATGCTGTTTGAATTCCCCGGCGTCGGCGTAGGGAACCCAGCGCTCTTCGTCGAAATCCCAGATTTGCACGGGCCTGTAACGCCATAGCGGCGCGGCCATGGGCTTACACTTGAAGAGCGCGCCCTCGCTCTCGACGATCACCAAGTCTTCGGCCACAAGTGATCTCCCGGATGGTCGCCGCGCTACCTGTCCTATGCCCCTTTTTTGAAGGGCACGATCTCAGCGCCGTCCCTCAGCGCGTCGAGTTGGTCGCTCCACCACTGCATCATCTTGACCCGTTCGGCCCAATGCGCGCCCCGGTGATAGGCGCCCCGCACCGTGTCGACGTCGCCATGGGCGAGCGCCCGCTCGATGGCGTCCGCGCTCCACTTCCCGGACTCATTAAGCAGCGTTGACGCCATGGCCCGGAAGCCGTGGGCGCTCATCTCGTCCTTGTCGAAGCCCATGCCCCGGAGCGCCACATTGAAGGCGTTTTCGGAGAGTGCGCGGCCGGGACGGGGCGAGCGGATCACTAGGCCCTTGCCGCCGGTCATGGCGTGCAGCTCGCGAAGCATAGCAAGCGCCTGTGTCGAGAGCGGGATGACGTGCTCCTTGCGCATCTTCGTGCGGGCGGCCGGAATGCGCCACGTCGCGGCGCCGAGGTCGAATTCCCGCCATTCGGCGAGACGCAGCTCGCCCGGTCGGGGGAACGCGTGCGCGAGCAAAGCTAGGGCGAGCTTAGTGGCCTGCCGGCCGCCATACGCTTCGATTGACCGCATGACCCGGCCGGCGCCGGCCGCATCGAGGATTGCCGCGCGGTGCCGAACCTTCGGCGCCGTGAGCGCGCCTCGGAGGTCGGCGGCCACGTCGCGGCTGGCCCGGCCGGTGGCGATTGCATAGCGGAACACCCGTCCGGCGAGCGCGAGTGTGTTGGTGGCCGTTTCGTGACGGCCCGAGGCCTCGATCTTCTGCAATGGAGCCAGAAGCTCGAAGGCCTCGATCTGGCCGATGGGGCGCTCTCCAATGGGCGCCAAAAGCAGTGCATACCACCGCAGCTTGCCGGCGGTGGTGGCCGCTAGACCCTCGCGCTCGCGTTTGGCGATCAGCTCCTCGGCCAGGGCCGCGAAAGTGTTGCTGGCCGCGTCTCTGGCAGCGATGGCAGCCCGCTTCTTCTCCACCGCCGGGCTCTTGCCTTCGGCGAGCTGGCGCTTGGCTTCATCCCGCTTTTGCCGGGCATCGGCGAGGCCCACCAGGGGGTATGAGCCGAACGAGAGAAGCCCCTCTCTACCCCCATGGCGATATTTTAGCCGCCAGAGCTTCCCGCCAGTGGGGGCGACGTAGAGGAACAGCCCTCCCCCATCGGCCAGCTTGTAGGCCTTTCCGGCGACCTTGGCGTTGCGGATCGCGGTGTCTGTGAGCGCCATGTTGGGGGTATCCAGGGGGTAGGCTGGGGGTAGCGGGTCGCGGCTGACGCAAGGAACCACCCCAAATATACCCCTAAATGGCGCGGCTGCATACGGCCAAGCGTGAACACTCGCGGTCAATTTTCGGTCCCGCGGGCCGTTCCTAACACCGCGCCGTTAGAGAGGGAAAGGGCCGCTCGCGGATTTCTGCGAACGGCCCCGGATGGTCGCGATTCTTGAAGTGTGGTGCGGATGAGAGGACTCGAACCTCCACGCCTTACGGCGCTGGAACCTAAATCCAGTGCGTCTGCCAGTTCCGCCACATCCGCGCCGGATCGCTCATAATCGCTCCGACGCACGGTGGCAAAGGCCAGCCTATCCGGACAGCGTGACCGGCACTGCGGTGCGGCCCTTCGCTATCCGCGCAAGCCGCCGATCGAAGCTGACGAAAGCCGAACAGCCGCGCGCTCCCGCCACATGCAGGGCGTCGGCGAAGTCCATTCCCGCCTCCATCCAGTCGAGAGCCTGAGCCACGCGCTCCGGCTCCTCGACGACAACGCCTGGAAGTCCGGCGGCTCGGCGGAGGCTCTCGGCGATCGCTTCCCGGGGGAAATCATAGGCGTCGCGAAGGACCCACTCGGTTTCGAGCACGACCGTCGTCGAGAGGAATACGCCTGCATCGAACACCTCGCGGGCGATCTTGGCCTGCTTGGGGTCGTCGGCGGCGAGCAGACGAACGACGACGTTGGTGTCAACCGCGCGCACGGCGCTTGAACGCAGCCGCTACCGCCGCATCCATCTCCTCTATCGACTTTGGCGGTCCGTCGTGGCGGAGCGAACCGAACACCTCCTCCATCGTCGTTGGCGGGAAGATCGGCGCCACCGTCAGCACCACGCCATCGGGCGTGTCCTCGACCATCAGTTTGGTTCCCGCCCGCCACCGCAGCCGGTCGCGGATCGTCTTGGGAAGGATCACCTGCCCCTTGGTCGAAACGACGGTGGTCAACTTTCCGGCCGAGGTCGCCATCGAAATACTCTAGGGTAAGACAAACGTAAGATAGAAGCCCCGGCGTCGCCAGCAAGCCGTTATCCCCGATCGCGCATCAGGCGCCCCTGCTCGCGCTTCCAATCGCGGTCGGCCTCGGCGTGGCGCTTGTCCGGCGCGGTCTTGCCTTTGGCCAGGGCCAGTTCAAGCTTCGCCAGGCCGCGATCGTTGAAATAGAGGCGCGTGGGCACGATCGTCCGCCCCTCGCGGCCGACGGCCCCCAGAAGACGGTTGATCTGGCGCCGATGCAGCAGCAGGCGGCGCGGGCGGCGGGGCTCATGGTTGAAGCGGTTGGCTGGGCCGTATTCGGGAATGTAGGCGTTGATCAGGGTGAGTTGGTTGCCATCGGCCGAGGCGTAGGACTCGGCGATGTTGGCGCGGCCCTGGCGCAACGACTTGACCTCGGAGCCGGTCAGCTGGAGGCCCGCCTCGAAGGTCTCCTCGAGGTAATAGTCGAACCGGGCGCGCCGGTTCTCGGCGATCAGCTTACGCGGGGTGTCGCTCATGCCGCTTCCGCCTCGGCGAGCGCGTCGAGGATCTCGGCCTTCACGGCTTCGGCGCACGGCGCGATGGGCAGTCGGCTCTCCGCCGAGCACAGCTCAAGATGCTCCAGGGCGAACTTGGTCGGGGCCGGCGAGGCGTCTAGGAACAATCCCTTGTGCAGGCGGATCAGGCGCTCGTGCAGGTCGAGCGCTGTCTGCCAGTCGCCGCTCAGGCAGGCGTCATAGAATCGCGCGCACTGCGCCGGGACGACATTGGCGGTCACCGAGATGCATCCGTGACCGCCATGAGCCATGTAGCCGAGGGCGCTGGGATCGTCGCCCGACAGCATCACCCAGCCGCGGCCGATGGCCCGTCGCTGCAGGCTGGCGCGGCCGAGGTCGGCGGTGGCGTCCTTGACGCCGGCGATGTTCGGCAGCTTCGCCAGCCGCTCCAGCGTGGCGTTGGATATGTCGACACTGGTCCGCGAGGGCACGTTGTAGATCACGATGGGCAGGTCGGCGGCGGCGGCAACCGCCTGGTAGTGCAGGAAGAGGCCCTCCTGGCTCGGCCGATTGTAGTAAGGCGTCACCACCAGCGCCGCGTCGGCGCCGGCCGCGCGGCCGAGTCGCACCAGCTCGATCGCTTCGGCCGTTGAGTTCGAGCCGGCCCCGGCGATCACCGGCACGCGGCCGGCGGCAACCTCCACGGTGAGGCTGACGACGCGGCTATGCTCGTCGTGGCTGAGGGTTGCGGACTCTCCCGTCGTGCCGACCGCGACCAGACCATGAACGCCGGCCGCGATCTGCCGCTCGACGAGCCTGGCCATGGCGGCTTCATCCAGGGCGTCGTCGCGAAAGGGGGTCACGAGAGCGGTGAAGACGCCCCTGAGTGCAATTTCCGTCATATGAGCTGAATTGTCGTCTTTACGCCGCGATCGGCCGCGACTCTGGCTGGGTGAGGCGAAACATTATGCGCCCGCTGGACGCGAATCAAACGAGACAATCCCTGATGCAGCGGGCGTCTGGCAGAAGGGTCTTGGCGTTGCGAGTGCGGCGCTTTGTTTCATTGCTGGCGAGCAGCATGAGCGCCGCGGGGTTTGCCGCCGCCCAGCCGTACGGCCAATCGGCTCCCACCTACCCCTACAGTCAGACGCAGTCTCCGACGGCTTCAGACGCGCCCCAGGTCACGCCCGTTCCCTACAGATCGCTGCCGGCCAACCCGTACGGGTCGAGCTCAACCTACCCCCAGACCGGAAGCCCATATTCGCCGTCGACCGCTGCGCCGCAGGTCACGCCCATCCCCTACAGGTCTTTGCCGCAGACCCTGCCTGGAGCCGGAACCGACGCCGGCTGGCTCACCCAGGCGCTCGCCGCTGGCCGGCGGGGCGATGGGCCCGGCGTGCGCGCGGCCATGTCCCAGATCTCCGATCCCGTCGGGCGCAAGATCGCGCTCTGGGCGCTGATCGACGGCGCGCCGACCGAGGTCACGTTCTCGGAGGCCGACGCCGCCCGCCACGAACTCGCCGGTTGGCCGCGCGAGGTGAAACGCGAGGAAGCGGCCGAGGCCCTCCTGCCCTACTCCGGCCTGCCGTCCGCGCAGGTCATCGCCTGGTTCGGCGCCGACAAGCCCCGCACCGGCGGCGGCGCACAGGCCCTGGCCCTGGCGTTGAGCGCCAGCGGCCGCCCGGCTGAGGCTCAGCAGGTCATCCGTTCGGCCTGGCGCAGCCTCATCTTCGAACAGCCGACTCAGAACGCCATCCTCGTGACTTTCGGCGCCACCCTGACCCCGGATGACCAGGCCGCGCGTGTCGACCTGTTGCTCTACGGCGGCCATACGGCCGCGGCCCAGGACCTGACGCGGTTCCTGCCGCCAGATCAACAAGCCCTGGCTCAGGCCCGCATGGCGCTGCGGCGCAACGACCCGGGGGCCGACGCGCTCGTCGCCGCCCTGCCGCCGGCCCTGCAAGACGCCCCGGGCATCGCCTACGAGAAGGCCCTGCGTCTGCGCGACGGCGGCATGGACTCCGTCGCCCGTCAGTACGCTGTGCGGCTGCCTGATGTCCTGCCGGACCAATCGGCGGCGGAACGCCTGTGGAAGCACGGGTCGATGGCCATCGATGCGCTCCAGCAGGGAGATTCCCGAGACGCTTACGAAATCGCCGCCCACTCAGGCCTCACCTCCGGGCCCAACGCCGCCGAGGCCCAGTTCCTGGCCGGCTGGATCGCCCTGACCCGCCTTCACGACCCGCGTCTGGCCGACTCCCACTTCGCCAAGGTGGCGGAAGCGGGGTCTTCGCCTCTCACCCAGAGCCGGGGCTACTACTGGCGCGGCCGCGCGGCCGAGGCCGGGGACGATCAGGTCGAGGCCCAGCTGTACTACGGCCAGGCCGCCGCGTGGCCGACCACCTTCTACGGCCAACTCGCCGCCGTCCGCGCCGGCCAGAAGACGCTGTCGCTAGGCCACGACCCGGAGATCTCGGCCGCTGCGCGGTCGGCCTTCGAAGCCAGCGACCCGGTCCGCGCTCTCCGCTATCTGCGGAATATGGGCGCGACCGACGTGTTCCGCGCCTTCGCGGCCGACCTCGCCGATGTCTTGCCCTCGGCCGCCGACGAAGCGCTCCTCTGCGACCTGATGCGCAACCTGGGCGAGCAGCAGCTCTCCATGCGCGTGGTCCGCAACGCCGCCAAGCGCGGCTTCATTCTGCCCGAGCGCGGCTACCCGCTGGCGACCACGCCGAACCAGCTGGGCGGCGCCGAGCCGGCCTTCGTGCTGGGCATCACCCGTCAGGAGAGCAGCTTCGATCCCGCCGCCCGCTCCGGCGCGGGGGCGCGTGGGATGATGCAGTTGATGCCGGGAACCGCCGAGGGGCTCGCCCGCCATCTCGGCGTCGCCTACGCGTCCTACGAGCTCGACGACCCGGAATACAACATGCGTCTGGGCTCCGCTTACCTCGGCCAACTGGTCGATCAGTTCAGCGGTTCCTACGTCATGGCCGCGGCGGCCTACAACGCCGGCCCTGGGCGGCCGAACCAGTGGGTCGGCTATTGCGGCGATCCGCGCAGCGGCGGGACCGATCCGCTGAACTTCATCGAGTGCATCCCGTTTTCCGAGACGCGCGACTACGTCATGCGCGTGCTGGAAGCGATGCAGGTCTATCGCGCCCGCCTTCACGGCGGCTCGGCCCCGCTCACCCTCGAATCCGACCTGAAGCGTGGGGCCTACGGCTACCGCTGAGCCCAGAGCACGATCTCATCAAACGGAAACGCTTGATCAGATCGTGCTCGAGAATCAAAGATCTGAGCGCGTTCCGACCGCGAAATCGGGTCCCGCTTTTGCGGAACGCGCTCTAGCGGCAAGAACGGGGCCGGCGTCGGTGTTCGCCAGGGCGCCCTCCAGGGCGAAGACCTCGGCCAACACAGCGGGCGAGAGCGCCTCGGCCGCAACGCCGACCGCGGCCAGTCGACCACCGCTCATCACCGCCACGCGATCGCAGGCGCGGGCGGCGAGCGTCAGGTCGTGCAGGGTGACGATCACCGCTGCGCCTTTGTCCGCCCGCTGGCGGAACACGTCCATCACCAGTAGAGCCGCGGCCGGATCGAGACCGGCGGCCGGCTCGTCGGCGGCCAGCAGGGGCGCGCCGGTCGCCAGCAGGCGGGCGATCAGAGTTCTGGCTCGCTCACCGCCGGACATGTCGTTGATCCCTCGTTCGGCCAGGGCCGCGACCCCGAGCTCCGCCATGGCCGCCAAGGCCGCCGTGCGGGCCTCGCTCGGGGCCACGCGCCAGGCCCCCAGTGCGGCGACGCGCCAAGCCGGCAGGTTCCAGGCCGCGCGACGCTCCTGCGGCAGATAGCCGGCGAGGCTCGCTCGCTCGGCCTCGGTAAGCGCGGTCACCTCCCGGCCGGCGAGTCGCGCCACGCCGTCCGAGAGCTTGATCAGCCCCAGAGCCGCGCGCAGCAGTGTGGTCTTGCCCGCGCCATTGGGCCCGACCACTCCGACGACTTCGCCTGGATGGATCTCGAGGTCGACGCCGGCCAGAACCGGTCGGCCGCCGAGCATCACGCCCGCACCGTCCAGCGCCAGCGCCGCGCTCATGTCCGCCAGCTCCGGGCCGCGCGCCAGGCGAGCAGCGCAAAGAGCGGCGCGCCGAGCAGCGCCGTGACCACACCCAGCTTTAGCTCCTCGGGCGTTGGGATCACGCGGGCGGCGAGATCGGCCAGCACCAGCAGGATCGCGCCCGCCAGCGCCGAGGGCGCCAGGGTGCGGGCAGGATCCTCACCCACTGCGCCGCGGACGAGGTGTGGGGCGGCGAGCCCCACGAAACCGATCACCCCGGCCGTCGCCACCGCCGCGCCGGTGAGCAGGGCCGCGCCAGCCACCGCCGCGGCGCGCAGCCGCCCCATGGGCAGGCCCGAAAGCGCGGCCGTCTCCTCGCCCAGGGTCAACATCGACAGGCCCCGCGCCGCCCAGGCGGCCAGGCCGGCCCCGATCAAGGTCGGGACCGCCGCGGCGCCGAGGTCGCCCCAGCTCCGCCCTGCGGCCGACCCAAGCAGCCAGTTCATGACTTCGCTGGTGGTGATCAGCGACGGCGACAGGTTGAAGACCAGCGCCGTCGCCGCCCCGGCCAGGGACGAAAGCGCCACGCCGAACAGGATCAGGGTCTCCGGCTCGCGCAGGCGCGCGGCCAGCAACGTCACGACCGCCCCCCCGCCGAGGGCGCCGGCCATGGCCGCCAGCTCCACGGCGCCCGGCGCGCTCGCCAGACCCACGGCGATGATCGCCGAGGCGCCCAGCGCCGCTGTCGCCGAGACACCGAGCACGCCCGGATCGGCGAGCGGATTGCGCAGCAGGCCCTGCATGACCGCTCCAGCCAGGCCAAGCTGGGCGCCCACGAGCGCCGCCACGCAGACCCTTGGCAAGCGGAGCGACCAGAGGATCTCCCCCGGGGCCGAACCTGGATGAACGAAGGCGGTGGCGTACTGGGCCGCTGAGAGCGGCGTCTCGCCCAGGACCGTGGCGAGCCCCACGCTGGCGACGAGTGCGGCCAGGAGCAGAACGAGAAAGCGCATGATCAGGGCCGACCGGGATGGGCGCGGGCCCAGGCGGCGAGCTGGGCGGAGCCATCGGCGACGAACCAGGCCGGGCACCCCAGGATCGAGCCCGGCACGGAGACGCTGGTTCGTCCGGCAATCAGCCGCCGGACCATGGCCTGGCGCCCGACGCTCCAACGCAGCGTGGCCGCCATGTCGGCGTCGAAGAAACCGAGCACAAACAGCGACGGGGGAGCCATGACCAGGCGCTCGGCCGAGATCGCGCCCCAACCGGGGCGGGTCGCGAGGTTGGTGAAACCCGCAGCCCGGATCATGGAATCCACGAGGGTTCCAGGCCCGAGCGTGTCGCCGCCGGAGGTGAAATAATAGACTCCACGGGTGGCGCCGGCCCCACGCGCCGCCGCAAGCTCGGCGTCCATGCCTGCCACAAGGCGTTCACCGGCGGCCGGCTCATCCAGCCCTCGGGCGATGCGGCGGATATCGGCCCGCACCCCGGCGAAATCGGTGGCGTCGTCGATCGTCAGCACGCGGACTCCGCGTCGTTCAAGATCGGAAACCAGGCGAGCATCACCGCCCCAGTAGCGGACCACGACATCCGGCCGGGCGGCGAGGACGCTCTCGGCCGTGGCCCGGCGTTCCGGCAAACCCTGCGCCGCGTTCTTCAGGTATGAATCGTCGTTGCGCGCCCGGGTCGAGAGCCCGACGATATCGGCCCGCGGGGCCATGGCCAGCACATATTGGTCCGCGCACTGATCAAGCGAGACTATGCGCGGGGCGGCAAGTGATGGAGCCGCCCACAGCGTCGCGGCCGCGCCGGCCAAGGCGGCGCGCGCGCGCATGAAATCTAGTCGGCGACGAGGCCGTGGAGCAGGCCGTCGAGCATGGCCCGCTTCAATTCCTCAGTCGGCTTCCACTCGAATTCCGGCTTGGCGATCATCAGCGTGACAAGGCCATGGCAGGCCGCCCACAGCACTTGATGCGCGGTCTCGGGATCGGCCACGCGCAGGCGGCCCTCCGCGGCCAGTTCGCGCACCACCGAAGCGAAGCGGTCCAGGCACTGGGCGCCCAGCTCCTTGGTCACATGAGAGCGATGCATGGTTTCTGTCACCGGCGTCGGGCCGAACACCAGGCGATAGGCGTTGGGGTGCGCCAAGGCGAAATCCATGTAGCCGTCGAGGATCAGCCGCACCCGGGTCACGGCGTCGATCGGCATGACGTAGATCTGGCTGTTGCACTCCAGGAGTTCGTGCATCGCGCCGGCGCAGATTTCGAGGAGGATCTGGTCCTTGTCGCGAAAGTGCATGTAGAGCGCCGTCGAGGACACCCCCACCTCGTCGGCGATCTTGCGGATCGTCGCCCCTTCGTAGCCGTGAACGACGAAGATGCGCTCCGCGGCTTCCAGGATCTCGGCGCGGCGCAGGTGTCCGTCGCCCTTGGCCTTGCGCGCCGAGCGGCGCGGTTCGTTGAGAATGTCGCTCACGGGCCGCCCTTCGGTCAGAAAAACCCAATCCGCCACTTAGCGAGAATCGTGCGTCCGGAGCAAGGGCAAGGGGTGTTTCAAGCTTGCCGCCCTACACCGCCTGGCGCGACGTCCCGAACGCCTCCGCGATCCGGCCTCTCACCGTCGCCGCAGACCGTAAGCCCGCCGGCGAGACTCTCACGCCGTTGTCGGGCCCGAAGAACTGCCCGGCGTGAAGGCGTTTGAGCGAAAGTTCAGCGTCGAGATTGACGATGCTCCGGCTGCGGTGGGGGCCGATGACCCTGACGTAGAGATCGGTGTCTTTGTAGCACAGCAGCGTCTCGTCATAGCCGCCGATCGCCACCACAGCAGCCTTTCGGTACATGACCGAACTGTGGAACATCGGCGTGACGAATTTCTGCAGCGCCTCGACTATTCCATCGACCTCCGTCGCCAGGACGTCGCGTCGGATCCGATCGCCGCTGGCGTCGATGCTCGGGCGAAAACGCGAACCGACGAGGACAACCTGATCGTTGTTGTCGAGGAAGCCAGCCTGAAGTCGCACGCGATCTGGTAGCGCCACATCGTCCGCGTCGAGGATGGCGACGTACTCCGCCGACGCGGCGGCGAGGCCGGTATTCAACGCCCGCGACTGCCCTTGCCGACCACAGGAGATGATCCTCAGCCGTGAATCCTCGAAACGCCTGAGCCTTTCGATGGTCCGGTCGGTGCAGCCGTCGTCGACGACAAGAACCTCGATGTCTCGTTCCGTCTGCGCCAAGGCGCTCTCGACGGCGATAGCGATATAGTCCTCACAGTTGAAGACCGTCGTCAGGATCGTGGCGCGCGGCATGATCGTATGAAAGCTGACTTCCGAAACCGATCCGATCGGCGAAGCTGTCTCGACCGATTCGACCGCGCTTGTAACAGATCGCGGCGGCCAGCCGGGGGAACCGTTCCGCCCCTCCCTCGCGACAAGTCATGCTGATAAGGCATGCCCATGAGCCCACGCCTCGCCGCCGAGCCGGTCGCCCTCACAGCCCAGCCGTGGCCGGACCATGCGCTGGTCGACAGCGGCGGCGGCCGCAAGCTCGAGCGCTACGGCCCGCATCTCGTTGTCCGGCCTGAGCCGCAGTGCCTGTGGGCGCCGCGTCTGCCGGACTGGGATCACGCCTTCGCCGTCTTCGAACCGTCGGACGAGGAGGAAGCCGGTCGCTGGCGTTTCGCCGGGCCGGCGGCGGAGACCTGGCCCATGGCCTGGCGCAACGTTCGCTTTCACGCTCGCTTTACGGCCTTCCGGCACCTCGCGCTCTTTCCCGAACACGCCGCCAACTGGGAGTGGATTACCAGCCGCCTCGCGGCCCGGCCCGGCGCACGCATGCTCAATCTGTTCGGCTACACCGGCATTGCCAGTCTGGCGGCGGCGGCGGTCGGCGCTCAGGTGACTCACGTCGACGCCTCCAAGCGGGCGGTGGGTTGGGCGCGCGACAACGCCGCCCTGTCGAACCTGACCGACGCGCCGATCCGCTGGATTTGCGAGGACGCCCGCAAATGGGTGGCGCGCGAGGTTCGCCGCGGCGCGCGCTACGGGGCCATCCTGCTCGATCCGCCGAAGTTCGGCCGCGGGCCGGGCGGCGAGACCTGGCGCCTCTACGACGACCTGCCGGACCTCATGGCCGGCTGCGCCGCCCTGCTCGCCGACGATGCCTCGTTCCTGATCCTCAACGCCTACTCCGAACGGCTGACCGGTCTCGCCCTCGCCCATCTCACCGCCGGCGCGCTCGGCGATCGCGGCGGCGCCGTCGATTGGGGCGAGCTGGCCCTCAAGGAGGACGGCGACGGCCGCGGCGCGGGCCTGTCGTTCTTCGCCCGCTGGAGCGCCCAATGAGCGCCGTCGGCTCGAAGACGGTCACTTCGCTCGCCAACGACACGGTCAAGCAGGTCCGCGCCCTGCATCTGCGCAAGGCGCGCGAGGAGAGCGGCCTCTTCCTCGCCGAGGGGCTGAAGATCGTCACCGAGGCCGTCGATCTCGGCTTCGCACCGGCGATCCTGATGTACGCCGGCAGGGCCGCCGGCCATCCGGCCCTCGAACGCGCCGCCGCTCGGGCTCGCGAGGTCATTGAGGTGACGCCGGCGATCCTCGAAAAGATCTCACGGCGCGAGAACCCCCAGACGGTTCTGGGCGTCTTCGAACAGCGGTTCACGCCGCTCACCGAGATGCCGCGCGACGGCGTGCTCGTCGCTCTCGAGCAGGTGCGTGATCCCGGCAACCTCGGCACGATCCTGCGGACCTGCGACGCCGCTGGCGTCGGCGGCCTGATCCTGATCGGCGAGACCTGCGATCCCTATTCCGTAGAGGCGGTGCGGGCGACCATGGGCTCGATCTTCGCGGTCCGGATCGCCCGGGCGACCGCCGACGAATTCCTGGCCTGGCGGGCGGGCTGGCCCGGTTCGATGGTCGGTACGCTGCTCACCGCGACCACCGATTTCCGCGCCGCCGACTACCGCCGGCCCTCGCTCATCCTGCTCGGCAATGAACAGGCGGGCCTGACGCCCGAACTCGCCGCGGCCTGCGACGTCAACGTCAAGATTCCGATGCGCGGCCGCGCCGACAGCCTCAACCTCTCCGTCGCCGCCGGGGTGATGATCTACGCGGCGACGGGCTGAGCCCGACGCGCCGCTGCGCCCTGCCTTGACCGAGATCCGCCGACTATTGCATAATGCAATCTAGCGTTCTTTGACATCGTGAACCCTGAAACGCCGGCGGCGCTGCAGCAGCATTTTTATCCGCAGATTAGGCTGATCACCTCTTACCGGTGGCGCCCTGAAGCGCCCACAAACAACGGTGAAAACACCGGCCGAGGGGTGAAATTACGGTGGTCTCAGGCCAGCGCGTAGCGGATCGGCAGGCGCTTGGGGCCGCTGACGAAGCCGCCGACGCTGCGCTGAGGCTCGCCGTTGAATTCCACCGACTTGAGACGCGGCAGCAGCTCTTCCCAGAGGATGCGCATCTCCATTTTGGCCAGGTGCTGACCGAGGCAGAGGTGGGCGCCGTAGCCGAAGGCGAGATGCCGGTTGGGACTGCGTTCGGGGCGGAAGGTGTCGGGATCCTCGAACACCTCCTCGTCGCGGTTGCCCGACGGATAGCAGAGCATCAGCCAGTCGCCCTTGGCGATCGCACGGCCGCGAAGTTCGGTGTCTTCGGTCGCCGAGCGCATGAAGTGCTTCACTGGCGTTGTCCAGCGGATCGACTCGTCCACCAGGCCAGGGATCAGCGACGGATCGGCCTTTACCTTGGCGAAGGCCTCCGGAAACTCGCACATGCCCCAGATCGCGCCCGCTGTGGACGAGGATGTAGTGTCGTGCCCCGCCGTGGCGACGATGATGTAGTAGCACATCGCCTCGAAGTCGTTCAGCGGCGCGCCGTCGATCTGGCCGTTGGCGATCGCCGTGGCCAGGTCGGCCGTTGGCGCGGCGCGGCGATCATCGCTGATGGCTTTGAAGTACATGAAGAAGTCGGCGATCGTCGCCTGGATATCGCCGATGCCTTCGTCCCGTTGGCCGGACTCGTCGTGAGAACGGTTGAGCTCGGAATCCGCCGCGCCGAACAGCTCCTGGGTGAGCTTCAGCATCCGCGGCATGTCGGCCTCCGGAACGCCCAGGATCTCCATCACCACACGCAGCGGGAATGTCAGGGCCACATCGTTCACGAAGTCGCAAGTCCCGCCCAGCTCTTCGAATTTCGCCACATGCTCGCGAGCGATGAAGCGGATGCGTTCCTCCAGCCGGCGAATGTTCTGCGGCAGGAACCAAGACTGGGTCAGGACGCGATATTTCGGGTGGTCCGGGGCGTCCATCTGCACCAGCGAGCGGACGAGGTGCGGACTGCCTCCGGTCATCTTGCGGACCCTGGCGTCGGTCTCGAGGGTGACGAAGGTCGTGGAAAGATCACCGTTATGGAACAGCGCATTCTGCCGGCTGACGTCCAGGATGTCGGCGTGCTTGGTGACGATCCAGAATGGCGCGCAACCCTCCAGTTCGGCCCGGCCAAGGGGATTATTGGCGCGCAGCCAGCGGAAGGCTTCGTGGACGGGCTTGTCCTCGGCGTAGGCCTTGGGCGTCACCACAGTGGCGGCGATCTCGTCCGGCACTCGCAGGTCGGTCATGGCGTTCTCCCTGCCTCCCGTTGGCGGGTCAGGCGCGGAACCCATCCTATGGGCCTGCCCCGGCGTCAGCCTAGCCTCCCCGGAATCGTCGGCCTAGGCTTCGCGCAGGGAGTGAAACCATGGACCTCGCCTACGGCCCTGCCTACGAAGCCTTTCGCGACGAGGTGCGGGCTTTCCTCGCAACGTACAGCGACCGCTTTCCGGGCCAGGGCGCCGACCGCGCCGACCTGCTGGCCTGGCAGGCCCTGCTCATTGAGCGTGGCTATGCGGCCCGGACCATCCCACGGGCTTACGGCGGTTTTGGCGCCAAGCCGGATATTTTGAACAGTCGGATCATCGCCGAGGCGTTCGTCGCCGCTCGCGCGCCCACGGGCCTCGGCGGCCAAGGCATCTCGATGCTGGTCCCCACCCTGCTCGAACTCGGGACCGAGGATCAGAAGACGCGCTGGATCGCCCCGACCCTGCGCGGCGAGGTGGTCTGGTGCCAGGGCTATTCGGAGCCTGGCTCGGGCAGCGACCTCGCCTCGCTCTCCACGCGCGCGACCGAAGAAGGCGACGACTTCATCATCAACGGGCAGAAGATCTGGACCTCTACTGCCGCCCAGGCCGACATGATGTTCTGCCTGGTCCGCACCGAGCCGCAGGCCGAAAAGCACGCCGGCATCAGCTACCTGATCTTCTCCATGAAGACACCGGGAATCGAGGTGCGGCCGCTGCGGACCATGACCGGACGGGCCGAATTCAACGAAGTCTTCTTCACCGATGTGCGTGTGCCCAAGAGCCAGATCGTCGGCCGGCGCGGCGAAGGCTGGCGCGTCGCCAACGCCACCCTGCGCCACGAACGCGGCATGCTGGGCGATCCCAACGCCACCGAGGCGCGGCTCGCCGAGCTGATTGCGCTCATGCAGGGCGAGCAGGCGGCGGGCGGGCGACTGATCGACAATCCCCTGCTCAGAGACCGGCTGATGGCCCTCCAGGCCCGCGTGCTGGCGATGAAGTTCAACGGCCTGCGCGTGATCACCAGCCAGATCGGCGGCGAGGCGGCAGGGCTGGCCGGGCTCGTCGTCAAGCTGCAAGGCTGCGAACTCAACCACCAGATCGCGGCCCTGGCCATCGACGCGCTCGGCGAGTCGGGCGTGCTGTACGAAACGGGCGAGCATTTGCGCGCCGGCGGCGCCTGGCAGTGGCGCTACATGTTCGACCTCGGCCTGATCATCGGCGGCGGCACGGCGCAGATCCAGAAGAACATCATCTCCGAGCGCGGGCTGGGCCTGCCCCGCGAAGGAAAGGCCGCCTGATGGACTTCGCGCTCACCGCCGACCAGCGTCTGATGCAGGATTCGCTCGCGGGCGTCCTCACCCGCGCCGCGCCGCTCGCCCGCGTCCGCAGCTTCGCCGAAAACGGCGAGCCGGTCGCCGCCGATGTCTGGGCTCAACTGACCGACCTGGGGGTTCCGGGCCTGCTCATCGCCGATGAGCATGGCGGCCTTGGCCTTACGCTGCTCGATGCAGCCCTGGCGGCGGAAGCCATCGCCGGTTTCGTCGCGCCCTCGCCCTTCCTCGGCGCAGCCGTACTGGCGCCGCTCGCTCTCACGCTCGCCGGCTCCCCGGCCCAACAGGCCGCGTGGCTGCCCAAGCTGGCGGCCGGCGAGATTATCGCCGGAGCCGTCCTGCACGAGGCGATAGCCGGCGCCCGCGACGCGGCCGGCGTGAATGCGTCCGATGGAAAGCTGACTGGCGCTTCGATGTTCGCCCTCGACGCCGCGGGCGCGGACCTGCTGGTCGTCGCCGACCGGACGGGCGGCCTCTGGCTGGTCGAAGGCTCGGCCGCGCAGATCGTCGCCCTCCCGACGATCGACGCCACGCGGCGCTTTGCCGAGGTCCGCTTCGATCGCGCGCCGGCCGAGCGGCTCGCTGCTTCGGACGCCCTCCCCGCCCTGCGCGACGCCGCATTTGTGATGCTTGCGGCCGACATGCTGGGCGCCGCCCAGGCGATGGTCGACAAGGCCGTGGCCTACGCCAAGGAGCGTCAGCAATTCGGCCGGCCGATCGGATCGTTCCAGGCCGTCAAGCATCTCTGCGCCGAGATGACCGCCGAACTCGAACCTTGCCGGGCCCTGGTCTGGTACGCGGCCTACGCCTTCGACCATGTTCCGGCCGAGGCGCCGCTGGTCGCGGCCCACGCCAAGGCCCACCTGTCGGAAGTCTCGCGCTTCGTCGCCCGCACCGCGACCGAGGTCCACGGCGGCATGGGTTTCACCGACCTGCTCGGCCTGCATTTCTGGTTCAAGCGCATCGGTCTCGACCGGCAGCTGCTCGGCGGTCCGGAACAGGTCCGGGAACATGCCGCCAAGCTGCAAGGCCTCGCCGCCTAGGCTGCGGGCCCCAGGGCGGCGCAGGTGTGGTCGAGTAGCGCCTCGCCGTGCCCGTCAGGGTTGTTCGAGCGTCCCGCCTCGGCGGCCAGGAGCACGAAACCCGGCGACCCGTCAGGTGACTGTGCGCCGATCACGATCAAGGTCTGGCTTCCCATGGTGGCGCGAACTCCCGGACTCTCCGCCGCCAACAGCTTGAACGGATCGCGCTCGCCCAGCTCGGCGCCGGAGAGTCGCATGGCGCGGTAGTCTTCGCCGGCGAGGCTGACCGGGAACGGCGCCCAAGCCAGACCGATCGCTCCCGCGTTTGCCTTCAGCTTGGCGATCACATCGGCGCGGACGCAGTCGATGTGAATATGCAACTGGTCCTGGCTGCGGCCATAGACCGAGTTGATGGCTAGCCCGATCTTCTCACGCGGGATCGGGGCGGTCGCCTTGCGCTCAACCCATCGGCGCGCCGCCCAGGCCGCCTGCCAATAGTTGGGACCACCCGGCGCCAGCAGTTTCGGGCTCTCGATGCCGGCGATGCGCGTCGTGGGAACCAGCAGAACCTGCGTGTGCTCCCCGGGGACCTTGAGCACCGCCCAGCCCGCCCGCCGGTCGACCGCCAGGCAGGGCGCCGGGTGGCCGGTGAGCCTGATGTCCGTCAGGCACAGGTCGCGCACCACGTGCCAGAGGAAATTGGAGTCGGAGGCGCCTGCCGGACTCCCCAGCAGGGCGAGACCGAAGGCGAACGGGATGAGGCGTAGAAAGCTCACACGGACCCCCGCTCGGCCAGGCCGGCGTCGCGCAGGGCGTCGAGGTTGCGTTGGTGGGTGTTGCGGTCGATCCGATAGAGCCCCAGGCAGGCAATGGCGCCCAGGTTGAGCGCCACCGACACCGGCAAATAGAGTTCCACCAGGTGGCGGACGACGTCGGTCGCCACCGTCCCGCGCGCGGCGTGGGTCGGAAAATGAACCAGCGTCAGGAGGACGCCGGCTGCGAATGCGCCCAGCCCAGCGGTGAACTTGGCCGCCAGGCCATTGACGGCGTAGAGCAAGCCTTCGGAGCGGGCCCCGCTCTTCACCGCCGCGTCCTCGACCAGGTCTGCGGACATGGAGCCGGCCAGGATGTAGCCCACCAGACCCAGGGTGGAAGCGGCGAGCGTATCGAGCCCCAGGATCGGCAAAATCCACGGCGAGCCGTTGGGCGGCATCAATCCCAGCAGGCGCAGGAAGAGCGGTCCCGCGGTCAGGGCCGTCGAGGCCACGAACAGGCTGATCATCGCCTGCTTCTTGCCGAACCGTCGCCCGAAACCCGGAGCGGCGAGCACCGCAAGCACCGATCCGACGGCGACCGCTGGCGCCAGCCAGCCGTACTGAGCCGGCGTGAGGCTCCAGACATGGGTGAAAAAGTAGACGTCCAGCGCGGTCTTGAGGCCCGTTGCGATGCCGCCGATCACACTCCCCAGCAGGAGGGCGGCGAGCGAACGGTTCATGAGCGTGAGGCGGATCTCACGCGCCTGATCGCGCAGGCTGGCCGTCCGCCGCGGCGGGGACGGCAAAGTGGCGATTCGCCGCTGCGTCCCGAGCGCCGAGACCAGGATTGAGACGAGGATGAGCCCCGCGGCGACGGCAGCCCAGTGGGCGTAGCCCTGCCGATAGAGGACGCCGGCGTGGGCGCCGCCCAGGAACTCCTCGTTGAGCAACAGGCTTGCGCCCACGGCGCCCACAACCCCGAACAGCCACCGCCAAGCCTGCAGGACCGTGCGCTCGTCGAAGTCGGCCGTGAGCTCCGGAGTGAGGGCGTTGCTAGGTATCTCGTAGAGCGTGACGGCGATCCGCGTCGCCATGATCATCAACACCAGGAAGGCGACCAGTGACGGACCCGAGAGCGCCATCGGCGGATTCCACACCAGAAAGAACAGCACCGCGGCCGGAACCGCCGAGGCGTACATGAACGGATGACGCCGGCCCCAGCGGGTGCGGGTTCGATCCGACCAGCGGCCGATGACCAGGTCCAGGACGACGTCGAGCATGAGCGACGCCATGATCACCACCCCGACCGTCAGGGCGGGTATGCCAAGGACCTGGTTGAGGAACACCGGCGCCATGCCAGCGCCGACCTGGGTCACTCCGAACGCGATGGAGCCAAAACCGAAGCTCGCTTTCGCGCCCAAGGGCAGGCGGTCAGCGCTCACCGTGATCGCCTCATACCCGCGAACGGTCCAACCAGATTGAAAAGACCGCGACCGGCTCACGGGCGTAGCCGATCGCGGCATAGAATCCGATTGCTACGGCGTTCTCCTCACGCGTCATGAGCTCGAGTTTGGGCATGCCGCGGGCGCGGGCCCAGGCCTCGGCGGCTCGCATCATGACGGCGCCGTATCCTGATCCCCTGAGGTCTGGCGCGACGGCGAGATAGTAGACCCAGGCCCGGTGCCCATCGGCGCCAACCATCGCCGTGGCGACGAGCCGCCCGCCCGCCCGGCCCGCCAGGATCGTCGAGGCCGGCCCGTCGAGGGCGCGATGGGCATCGGCGCGCGGATCGTTCCAAGGCCTCGTCAGACCACAGGCGCGCCAGAGCTCCACGGCGGCATCCAACTCGGTGGCCGCCAACTCACCGAGATCAAGGGGCGCCGACATCAGCGATCCCGGGCGGGCGCCTGGACGGCGTCGGGGACGGACGCGACGGCGCGGCGCTGCATGACCGGACTCCCTTCCCAGTTTTGGTTTCAATGCCATGCCCAACCAGCCACTTACAGGCCCCGGGGTCCAGGATTTAGCGACGACCAGTCGGCTTTGCGTGTCCAGGCGGCCTCAGGCATAGACCTCAGCGATGTTCGCCGCCGCCGCCCCTATCGTGTTGGCCGCCTTCCTGGCCTCATTCGTCGAGGGTGTGGAGGCTTTCACCATCGTTCTGGCGGTGAGCGTCGTGCGCGGCGTCAGGCCCGCGTTGCTGGGAACCCTCGCCGCGTTCGGCTTGCTGGCCCTGGCCGTGACCTTGCTCGGGCCGCTCATTGCCCGCATCCCGGTCCATGGCCTGCAAACCGTGATCGGCCTGCTGCTGTTGGTTTTTGGCCTCGGCTGGCTGCGCAAGGCCATCCTGCGCGCTGGTGGGGCGCTGGCGTTGCACGACGAGACCGAGGCGTTCGCCGAGGAGAGCGCGGCGCTCAACGGCGCGGCGGACTGGATCGCCGGCATGGCGGCCTTCAAGGCGGTCCTGCTCGAAGGGACCGAAGTGGTGTTCATCGTCCTCGCCGTGGCCGCCCGCCCCGGCATGCTGCTGCCGGCCGCGATCGGCGCCGGGGCCGCCTGGGCGCTGGTCCTGGCCATTGGTCTGATGGTTCGCGCGCCGCTGGCCCGCGTGCCGGAGAATAGCCTGAAATTCGTCGTCGGCGCGCTGCTGTCGGGATTCGGCGTCTTTTGGCTGGCCGAAGGGTTGGGTGCGCCCTTCCCGGCTGGAGACCTCGCCATCCCCATTCTCATCGCTGCGTTCCTGATCGTCGGCCTCGCCAAGGCCGGCTTCGTCCGCTTCGTGCTGGGAAGGCGCGCCGCATGGACGTAGTCACCGCCCTTGCGAACGAGCTGCGCAAGATGTTTCTGGGAGACGCCTTCCTGACCGCAGGAGCGGTGCTCGCCGTGGCCGTCGTGGCCATACTGGTGAAGTCCGGGGCCCTTCCCGCCGCGGCCGCGCCCTTTCTTCTCGCCGTCGCCGTGGTGACCGTCCTGATCACGGCGGTAAATGTCTCGATCTACAAGACCATAAGGAAATCAGGGAAATGAACGACCGGGTTCAAGTGACAATCGAAAACGGCGTGGCGGACGTGCGGCTGGTTCGCGTCGACAAAATGAACGCCCTCGACGACGCCATGTTCAGCGCCCTCATCGACATGGGCGAGCGTCTCAAGACCGAGCCTGGCCTGCGCGCGGTCGTGCTTTCCGGTGAAGGTCGCGCCTTCTGCGCCGGCCTCGACATGGGCAACTTCGGCCGTATGGCCGAAGGGCCGCGACGGCCCGCCCCCGGCGGCCAGGCGCTTGATGCGCGCACGCACGGCATCGCCAATCGGGCCCAATACGCCGTGTGGGTCTGGCGCGAGGTGCCGGTCCCGGTCATCGCCGCCGTGCATGGCGTCGCCTTTGGCGGCGGCTTCCAGCTCATGCTGGGGGCCGACATGCGCTTCATCGCCCCCGACGCGCGCCTGGCCGTGTTGGAGATCAAATGGGGCCTGGTGCCGGACATGTGCGGCACCCTCCTCATGCGCCACCTGGCGCGCGAGGACGTCGTGCGCGAGCTGACCTACACCGGGCGGATGTTTTCCGGCGAGGAGGCTCTGACGCTCGGTTTCGCCACCCGCGTCACCGCCGACCCCCGAGGCGAGGCCATGGCGGTCGCGCACGAGATCGCTGGCAAGAATCCCAACGCCGTCCGTGCCGCCAAGCGCCTGTTCAACGACGTCGCCCGGGTGACCGACGAGGCGGCCGGCCTGATCGAGGAGACGCGGGAACAGCTGGCCCTTATCGGCAGCGCCAATCAGGTCGAGGCTGTGATGTCCAACCTGCAGAAGCGCGCCCCGGCCTTCAGCGACTAGGCCCTACTCCGGACGCTGGACCGCCGCTGGCGGGGGGCGGAGGGCCTTGACCATCTCGGGGGCCACTTTGTCGGCGTAGGCGTTGCCGAAGTGGGTGCGGATATAATTGACCACATCGGCGACCTGCTGGTCCGAGAAGTTATTCGCGAACGGCGGCATGGCTTTCTGTCCGCGCACGATGACCATGGCCGGATAGGCGCCGCTCTGCAGGCGCTTGTCGCCAGCCAGGGCCGGATAGGCGCCGGCGCCGACGGCCCCCTTCCCGTCCGGCATGTGGCAGCCTTGGCAGATGCCCTTGTAGATCGCCTCGCCCCCCTGCATCGGATAGGGGCCGTCGTAGAAGCTCTGGGCGGCGGCGGAGCCGCCGATCGAGACGGCGGCGAGCGCCACGGGAAGGATCAAGGTCCGGATCATGCGCTCAGGCCGCCATTACGCGTTGATGGAGACGACGGATGGTGTCGAGGGCGGAAAGGATCGCCCCCTCCTGCCAGGCGGGAATGCGCGAGACGTGCTCGCCCGCTAGCACGATCCGTCCGTCCATGGCGGCGAGGTTGTCGTAGTGCTGGGCCCGAAGGTCCTCGGTCCAGTGACCGGCGCACCCTAGCGTCCAGGGGACGCGATGCCAGGCGACCGCGACGCCGTTGTCGAACTCGGTCTTATACTGCGGGTGGATTTTGGCGCCGTATTCCAAGGTGCGCGCCACCCGTTCTTCCGGTGGCAAGGCCGCGAACTCGAACGCCGGGCCGCCAAACGCATAGGCGCCCAGCAGCACGCCCTTACCAGAGCTGAACATGTCGGCGTTGGGATAGCCGATGACGCCGTTGGGCTGATCGGTATAGGTGATCCCGCCATAGATCTGTTCGTCCTGCTCCCAGAATCGACGCTTGAACTGCAGGCCGACCTTGAGCGAGGCATCGTAGTAAAGCGCGTCGATCGCCGCCTTCATCGGCGCGCCGACGTTGATCGGAATCTGGCCGAGAACCGTGGCGGGGATCGTGCAGATGCACCAGTCGCCCCGGGCCTGCTGCGGCGGGCCGCCGGTCTTGGAATCGATGAACGTCGCGGTGACGCCCTTGTCGTCCTGGCGGATGTCGGTGACCTTGGCGCCGTAGCGGATGACGCCATCCAGCTGCCGGCCGAAGGCCTTGCCGATCATGCCCATGCCGCCGACCGGCTGGAAGATCGTGCTCTGGAACTCGTAGCCGAGGCCCGCGCCGATCGCCCCCCAGAGGCCGGACTGCAATAGGTCGCTCATCGCCAATGGATCGGAAGGGGTAGGAACCGAGGTCGTCCCGCCGCCCGGATCCGAGGCCCAGCCGCGCCGGCCGCTGGAATCGACGCCCTTGGCATAGTTCCAGTCCTTGTCGAGCGCGCCCCACTGACGCAGGGCCATGAGGAGGACTTCCTTGTCCTCTTTCGTCACCGCCTGGTCGAGGCTGTTCTGCCGCACCGACTTGGCCAGCAGTTCGGCGACGTAGCCGTTGAAGTCGGCCTGCACCGTCCGATAGCGCTGGGGCTTGCCGCCGAAGGCCTTCGTGGAGTGGACGTAGGCGTTGTAGTTCACCTGCGTGAACGGCTCGAGCATGACGCCGAGGCGCTTGCAGTAGTCGAGCACCGCGTAGTGGTGATGCGGAATGCGCCAGGGACCGGGATTGAGATAGAGGCCCTTGTCGAAGCCGACCTTCTGCGTGAACCCGCCGAGCTCGGTATAGGTGTCACCGCCGTAAAGCGACCAGTTCCGGCCGCCCGGACGGTCGTTGTATTCCAGGATCTGGACCTTGTAGCCGGCCTTGCGGAGTTCATAGGCCGCGCACATGCCGGCCAGCCCCGCGCCGAGGATCAGGACGCTGGACCCCTTTGGGTCGCCGCTGAGCTGGATCGGGCCCTGGTAGCCAGACTCGCCAGCGTAGGCGAGCGAGGACATCGCCTCCAGCATCACCGCCCCGCCGGCGGCGACGCCGATGAGCGTGAACAGCGAGCGGCGCGTCATCGGCGCGCTGGAATCGTCAGCCAACAGGGCCCCTCCCGAAACAATCTAGGTTTCGCATCTAGGGCGCCTCGTCCGCCCTCGGCCAGACCTCTTCGCCACCTCACGGTCTTTTGCCCCACTCACGCCGCGTCATGCGGCGCTGACGTGCTCATTGTCCGGGCGCCCCTGTCGCGCCGTGCTCAGCAGCTGTCACGCCCTTGCCAGAGGCAAGGCTCACCGCTTTGATGTCGCGGCCATTTCATCGGGAGAGCAACATGTCGAAAGCCAAAGCAATTCTGGCCAGTCTCGTCTTGACCGGGGCCGCGACGGCGGCCTTCGCCGCGCCGGTGACGATCGAGCGGACGGGGGCCGGTACGTTCCCGATCTCCAGCATCGTGGTCGTCAAGGGGTTGGGGGGAGCGGACGTCGCCTACGTCAGCGGCACGCCGGGCGCGGCCTCGGCTGGCGACACCAAGGCTCAGACCGTCGACGCCCTGACCAAGATCGAGGCGGCGCTGAAGTCCAAAGGCTTCGGGCTTGGCGACATCGTGATGATGCGCGTCTTCCTGGTCGCCGACCCGGCGACCGGTAAGATGGACTTCATGGGCATGATGGGCGGCTACAGCCAGTTCTTCGCCACCCCGGCCCAGCCCAACAAGCCGGCGCGCACCACCGTCCAGGTCGCCGGCCTCGCCGCCCCAGGCGCGCTCGTCGAAATCGAAGCTCAGGCTGTCAAGCCGGCCACCAGCGGCTTCGAGCCAGCTGTCGCGCACTAGCTCCGGATTTCTGCAAAACGAAAACGCCCCCTTCCCGGTCAAGGGAAGGGGGCGCGTTCACGGTCAAGCCTGGCCTAGAACGTGAAGGTTAGCTTGCCGTAGTAGTAGCCGCCGTTGGGATTCCACGGCGCGAAGGCGTAGGGCGCATTGAAGACGTGACCAAAATTGCTCGCCGGATCCTTGATCCCCGGCGGGATGGTATTGAACAGGTTGTTCGCGCCGACATCGAGCTGGATGCTCTTATTGAACTTGTAGCCGATATCCAGGTCGGTAATGCCGGTGGCCCCGATCTGATAGTAGACCATATCGCTGGGTGCGGCGGACCACTGCGCTGTCGGCCCGTATATCGTCTCACGCACTGTCGCCGACCACTTGTGAAGGGACCACAGGGCCTGGAGAACGACCTTGTAACGTGGTGTGGCCTGCGTCAGCGCGGTAATTGACTGAAACGTCAACAGAGACGTCTGACCGATTTCCGGGACGGTCACCTGCTCGGGTAGATCGAACAACCTCGTGATGACGGTCCGGTTGTAGTTGAAGCCCAAGGTCCAGTCGACGTGGCCGAATTCGCCAAAGTCGCTGGCGTAGCTGCCGGTCACCTCCACGCCCTTGGTGCTGGTGTTGGCGGTGTTCGAGAAGATCTGGATCCCCACCGTGGAAACGCCAGTCGGCAGTGAGATGCCGCCGGAGACGACGGCGTTGAGCACGTTCTGCGAAACCGTCTCGCCGCCGAGCAGGCCGAAGATGTCGCCGCTGTTGATGATGCGGTCGTGCATTTCGATGTCGTAGGCGTCGACCGTGAACTGCAGGCTGGGCGCCGGATGGACGATGAAACCGACGCTGTAGTTGTCGGATTTTTCCGGCTTCAGAGGACTGAACCCAGCCACGGCCGCCGCGGCCGAGTTAGGCGGCAACTGACCGAAGGCTGAGCTCGGGGCCACATTGACGCCGAAGTAGTGTTCCTCGGCCAGGGTCGGGGCCCGGAAGCCGGTGCTGACCGTGCCACGGAGGGCGAACATGTCGTTGAAGTCGTAACGGCCGGTGAACTTGCCCACCGTCGCGTTGCCGAAGTCGCTGTAGTGCTCGTAGCGGCCGGCGACATCGAGGTGCAGGTTCTTGATCGGGTTCACCGCCACATCGATGTAGGCGCTGTAGTTGTCGCGATTCCAGTTGCCCGCTTCGGCCGGCAGGTAGCCCTCGAAGGACTGACCGCCGCCATACTCATAGGAAGCCGGGTCGCCGGCCCCAATAGCGAACGTGTCGCGCCGAAATTCACCGCCGAAAGCGACATCGACCGTCGGCCCGGAATCGAATGTGAACAGCTTTTCGAAATCGAGGTTCGTGGTCCATTCGGTGGCGTCGAACGAGCCGTCATAGAAGTTGGTCTGTGGCGTGATCAGCGTCGGCGACAGGCCCTGCAGGACTGAGAACATTCCTGGATTGGCCGAGTTCACGGTGTAGGCGTCGACGTGGTTTCCGCCGTAGGTCGACGATAGGTCCCAATGCCAGCCAGCCGCCACGCCGCGCAGACCGCCGGTGAACGAGTAGTCGGTCTCGTCGAACTTTTCCCGTGGGTCGAAGCCATAGGGGAACGGCAGGACCGCTTCACCGGTCGAGGTCGTCGCCTCGACGACACTGGGCCGGCGGAAGTTTTCGTAGTGCCACGCGGTGCGGTAGCCGAAGCTGCCAAAGCTGTAAAACTCGATGTCGTCGTTCAGCTTATAGGCTGAGTTATACATTGCGTTGTAGAGATTGTACTGCGGGTCGCCGTTCAACATGTTGACGTGCGGGAAGTTGAAAGCGCCCCCGGAGTTAGAGTTCGGATAGGGCAATCCCGCCAGGAGGTTGCCCGAGGAATCCGTCACCCGGTTGTCGCCGATGCCGGTGTAGGTAAATTCGTGGTAGTGCTCTTCGAGCGCGATGTCGAAGTAGCCTCTGTCGCCCAGGTTAAAGCCCTTGTCGAACGACACGTCGAAGTTGTCGCCTTGACCATTGAAGTATTGCCCGCCGGTGAGCGTCAGGGTGGCGGGCGTCTCGCCGTGTTTCAGGATGATGTTGACCACGCCGGCGATGGCGTCAGAGCCGTACTGGGCCGCGGCGCCGTCGGTCAGCACTTCGACGTGATCGATCAACCCCACCGGGATGAACGAGAGATCGGTGGTCGCCGAGCCGGTGTAGGCGCTGCCCGAATCGACCGCCAGGTTGGAGGTGGTGTGTCGGCGCTTGCCGTCGACAAGAACCAGGGTGTCGTTGGGGCCGAGGCCACGCAGCGCCGCCTGAATCTGCACGGCCGCTGCGTCGCCGCCCGTGGTCTGGATATTCATCGAGGGCACGTTGGCGGCCAGCGAGGTCGCCAGGTCGGTCGCGCCGCCCTTCTTCAACACCTGGGCGCCGACCAGCTGGATCGGCGCCGGGCTGTCGGCCGCCTTGATACCCACTTGGCGCGTGCCGGTGACGATCACCTCTTCCACCGAAGCCGGTTGATCGGCGGCGAGGGCGTGGGATGCGCTCGCAAGACCCGCGGCCGCTACCAGAGCGGCCAGAGAAGCAGACGACTTGTAATTCCGCATAGGGACCCCCGTAAGGTTGCTTCGCGCCACGTTCCGGTCGGCCCTTCAGCGTCCGGGACTGTGATCGCACTGGCTATGACGAGCTGCGTCCTTCGCGACCGCAATGTCGCGCCGCCCAGCCCGGACAGATCGAATTGTCTTGCCTAGTTTTCGACCATCCGCGGCCTAGTTTGCGCACAAGCTTCGCCGCGTCAATCCTACGTATCACATCTCGTAAGTGTGATTTGTAGAGAGCGCTTGTTCAACTCCGCCAGACTGTGAGGCGCTCGCCCAAGGCTTCAGCCAGGGGTCCGAGCCAAGGCTCGAAGTTGCGCCACTGATCGAGGCCCTGTCGGAAGATCGGCTGGCGCACCTGCTCGGAGCTGATCGTCCGCACGGCGCGGCGGTTCTCATGGAACGCGAGGCACGCCGCCTCGAACGGGAGGTTCAGGGCGGCGAGCAACCGGCGCACTTCGTCTTCGGTGTTCTCCACGAGGTCTTCGTAGGTCACTCGGTGTACGCGGCCGGGTGCGACCGTTTCGAAATGGTCCATCAGACGCACGTAGTCGGCGTACCAGCGACCGATGTCGCCGAGGTCATAGGAGAACGGCGCGCCGCCTTCGAAGTGTTGTTTGAAGCAGGAGAAGCCCACGGCCATGGGATGGCGGCGCACATCGACGATCTTCGCGTTGGGCAGGATCAGATGGATCAGGCCGACCTGAAGAAAGTTGCCGGGCATCTTGTCGATGAAGCGTGGGCGTGCGGTGCGGCGGTAGGCGCCAGCTCCCTCGAGATAGGCCGCGCCCAGGCGCGCGAGGTCGGCAGGCGAAAGATCAGCCAGCGCTTCGGGCCATGAGGCCCCATGGCGCCGCGCCGACGCCTCCAGCGCGAGCACCAGATTGGGGATCTCCGGCAGCTCCATGGTGCCTTCGACTGCGGAGTGACTGGCGAGGATCTGCTCAACCAGGGTCGAACCGGAGCGTGGCAGACCGACCACGAAGATCGGCGCATCAGAGGGGTCGCCTTGCCCCGCCCGGGCTTCGAAGACTTCCCGGGTGTAGAACCCGGTCGTTCGCTCGCTTCGGGCGGTGGCGGCCGCGGCGTCATGCGGCGCCGTCGCCAGATGCATCTTCGCGCCCTCGGCATAGTGGTGGAAAGCGTCGGCGAACGTCTTGCGATCCTCCAGGGCCTTCCCCAGCGCAAAGTGGAGATGCAGCCGGTCGCGGTCGGTGGCGTCGGCGAGGCGGGCGGTCATGGCCGCCACATCGGCGTCCGAGAACGGCTCGACCTTGAGGTTGGCGAGCGCCCACCATGCCTCGCCGAATCCCGGCGCCAGCGTCAGCGCCCGCTCGTAGGCCGCTCTGGCGCGAGCCCGGTCGCCCGCCGTGCGGTGCGAGTGGCCGACATTGAGCCACATCTTCGGCTGAACCGGGAAGCGCGCGGCCAGACCTTCGTTGATCTCGGTCACGCGGTCGGTTTCGCCCAGGCGGGCCAGGCAAGCGGCTTCGAGCGACAGATAGGCGATCTCCTGGGGATCGGCCTGCAACAGCATCCGGACGTGCGCGAGCGCCGCTGCCGGAATCTGGCGGAGGAAGTAGAGGTTGGCGAGCATGAAGCGCGCGGCGTGATCGGCGGGCGCCAGCTCGAGGCACCGATCGAGGGTCTGCTCCCCTTCATCCGGTCGGGAGGTTGCGATCAGCGTTTGGGCGAGCAAACGCAGAGCGTCCGAATCGTTCGGGTGGCGGCCTAGGTGAACGCGAAGCTGCGCCTCGGCCTGATCGTAGCGCCTGGCGAACAGGGCCTCGGCCACGGGCTTCAGCGCCGGATCGGTCATCTGCGTGCGGGCGTACT
>Ga0302314_10000447_pt1 | contig 76528 bp, 66 predicted proteins | sample III_Palsa_N2_3_FD_200533 | JGI IMG/M metagenome (GOLD analysis project Ga0302314, IMG submission 200533) | Peat permafrost microbial communities from Stordalen Mire near Abisko, Sweden - III_Palsa_N2_3 | ecosystem: Environmental > Terrestrial > Soil > Palsa > Peat permafrost | place: Sweden...
GCTTCCGGCGGCGGCGGCGGCACCTCGAACTCAACCGCCGGACCCGCAGGCTGCGCGGACTTGAACTGGTCCGACAGCCGGTTCGGATCGATCGAGGCCGGAAGCTGCACCGGCGCAGACTGAGCAAAAACCATACTGGGAAGTAGGAATAGGGCAGCGCTAGCGCTGCCTAACAGCACCTGCATGAGCGGACTTCGATCGGCGCGACGCGTAAGCGCTTGGCACGACATGCCGATGGTGCCCCCAAAATGTACATGCGGTGCCACGTAGAAGTCCGAGGATCCATTTTATCGGAACCGATGGCGCTCCAGTCTCGGCGCGCTTGCGGTTCCTGCCCATTAAACTACCTAACGGTACAACGGCACGCGCCCAACGCGAAAGTGCCTTTTCGCGTTGTGAGCTGCTCACGGTCCCATGGACACGGCCTTAAGCTAACCGCATCTGATTCTCGAACTCCATGGGGCTGAGATAGCCGAGCGTGGAATACCGGCGTTTCGGGTTATAGAAGCGCTCGATGTAATCGAACACATCGGCCCTTGCCCGATCGCGGGTGCGATAGACTTTTCGGGCGACGCGCTCGGTCTTGAGCGACGAACCGACAAAATATTGGCAGTATGGCTGGATCAGAATTCGAAGGGCGGGCGTCCGTAAGAGGTGTGCGCCAACACAAGCGGACAGGACATTTCTAGTGAATGGTGGGGCGGCCGGTGGATGGGCAGAGGAATGTCTGCTTGACCGATTGGACAATCCAAACCTGCCATTCTGCTCACAGCCCCAAGCCGAAGCGCAGCCGACGGCACAGCGCCCATCACTGCCGCTCCGACGCCATTCCACGCTGCTCGAAAGCGGTCGTTCGTTCGGGCCGGCGCGAATGTCTGAACTCGCGGCCCGGGAGAATGCCGGCGGCCTCTCGTTCGGTTGCGGATCTCGGGGGATTCCGCGCGAAAAGAAGACCCCCGGCATCGAGCCGGCCAATGGCGTGTCCCATGCCGATCCTCAAGCGGCTTTCACGACGATCGGGGCAGCCGATGGCCGCGCGGCCCGCCACGACGGCTGCTTGAGCCCGAAGATCAGCAGCGGCAGCCCGGTGAAGAGCAACGTCCCGCCGGCCACCAGCCCGACATACAGTGCGGGGCTTCCCACCGGCAGCTGCGAGGGCGGAAAGAACCCGACGATGAAGGCGAATACGACGCCGGCAAACCCGGTCCCGGCGATGATCCACATGCCGAGCATGCCGCCGGGCACGCGATAGCTGCGCTTCAGATCGGGCTGGGTGTAGCGCAGGCGGATCGCGGCGGCAAACATCAGCATATACATGATCAGGTAGAGCGTGATCGTCATGGCGCTGAGCAGGAAGAACGCCACGCTCACGTCGTTCATCACGAAATAGGTCCCCGCCAAGAGCGTGACGATGACGCCTTGGATGATGAGGATGCTGACCTGCACGCCCTGTTTGTTGGTCTTGGCCAACAAGGGCGGGATCTCGCCCTCCTGCGCCGTCCAGAGCAGGCCGCGGCTGGGACCGCTGATCCAGGCCATCACGCCGCCGATGCCGCCGAAGGCCAGCAGCAGGCAGACGACCGGGGTCGCCCAGCCGATGCCGAAGCGATCGAAGATCTGCTGAAAGGCCTTCATTAGGCCCTCCTGCAGGTTGATTTGCTCATTGGGCAGCACGGTCGCAACCGCGAAGGACCCAAGCGTGAACAGCAGAATGATCACGACCGAGGCGATGAGGATCGCGGCCGGGAATTGCTTCGTCGGGTTGGTCATCTCGTTGGCGTGCACGGCATGCACCTCGACGCCGGCGAACAGCAGAATGATGCCGGCGAGGAAGGCGATGTCGCCCATGTCCGTGATGAACGGGAAATAGCGCGGATGGGCATGGCCGCCGGCCATCGTCATGACCGATGCCGAATCCGTGGCGGCGGGGTGCAGCATCGCGACCGGATTGCCCTGATAGATCCAGATCACGGCAAGCACCATGATCACCACACCCGGCAGCACCGTGCCGACCAGGAAGGCCCAGCTCGTCACCTTGGCGATGGCATCGACGCCCCGGGTCGAGATCCAGGTCGACGCCCAGAAGGCGGCGATGCAGAAGGCGCCGACATAGGGACCGTTGTTTGCGAGCGCCGGCCGGCCGACCACATAGGCGATCGCCGCCGCCGAGAACGCCAGCACGGTCGGGTACCAGACCACGTTCTGGATCCATTGGAGCCAGATGGCGACGAAGCCCCAGCGGGCGCCGAACGCCTCCTTGACCCAGGTATAGACGCCGCCGCCCTTCTGGCCGAAGGCGCTGCCCAGTTCGGCGGCGACCAGCGCCGCAGGGATCAGGAAGATGAAGGTGGCAAAGGCCACATAGATGAACAGCGTCAGCTGTTCCTTGGCCATCATGGGGAGGCCGCGCAGGCTGACGACGGCAGCACCGGTCATCATCGCCATGCTGAACGTCGACACCACGGCCGTTTTTGTCAGGGCCATTGCGGCCTCCTATAGGTTTGGATCGAAGCGGCGCGCCGTCAGGCGATCCGCTTTTCCTGCAGCCGCACGGGATCGGCCGCGGTGCCATGTTTCGGGATCGGCTGACTGTGCACGCGCTTGGCCGCGACGCCGTCATGGGTGAAGGTCGTCCCCTCGGCAGCGGTCTGCGGCGAGGCGGGCCGGTGCTTCTGCAGGAACTCGATGCCGCGCTTCATGTCTTCCAGCAGCATGTCCGCCATATCGCGGCTGAAGCCGTGCCGCACCAGGACGCGCATCACGACGATGTCCTGGATGTTCGGCGGCATCGTATAGGCGGCCACCTGCCAGCCGCGGACGCGCAGCCGGTCCGACAGATCGAACAGGGAATAGCCGGGATTGGCGCCGTCCTTGATCACGAAGGAAATCGCCGGAAGGCCGTTGCGGCTGCTGCCGTCGAAGAACAGCTTGAACGGGCCCAGGTCGCCCACCTTGCTGCCGATGTGCTGCGCGGTGTCGTAGCCGTTCTGCTGGATCCGCTTGTAGCCATCCCGGCCCAGCCGCAGGAACAGATAATACTGGGCGATGATCTGCCCCGCCGGCCGGGAGAAGTTCAGCGCGAAGGTCGGCATGTTGCCGCCCAGATAATTGACGTTGAAGATCAACTCCTCCGGCAATTCCGCCTTGTCGCGCCAGACCACCCAGCCCACGCCCAGGGGAGCAAGGCCGTACTTATGGCCGGAGGCATTGATCGACTTCACGCGGGGAATGCGAAAGTCCCATTCGAGACCGGGTTCGATGAAGGGCGCGATGAAGCCGCCTGAGGCGGCATCGACATGGATCGGGATATCGAGGCCGGTGTCGGCCTGTAGCTTGTCGAGGGCGGCGGCGATCGCTGCCACCGGCTCGTACTGGCAGGTGAAGGTAACCCCGAAGGTCGGCGCCACGCCGATCGTGTTTTCGTCGACACGCTTCAGCACCTCTTCCGGCGTCATGCCGAGGCGATCTTTCTCCAGCGGGATCTCGCGCAGCTCCACGTCGAAATAGCGGGCGAACTTGTGCCAGCAGACCTGAACCGGGCCGGTGATCAGATTGGGCCGGTCCGTGGGCTTCCCCGCCGCTTCCATCCGCTGGCGCCATTTCCATTTGAGCGCCAGGCCGCCCAGCATGCAGGCTTCGCTCGACCCGGTGGTCGAGCAGCCGATCGTGTTGGCCGCCGCCGGCGAGTTCCACAGATCGGCCAGAATGTTGACGCACCGGCTCTCGATTTCGGCGGTCGCCGGATATTCGTCCTTGTCGATCATGTTCTTGTCGATCGACAGGTCCATCAGGTCGTGGATCTCGGTATCCAGCCAGGTCTGGCAGAAGGTCGACAGGTTCTGGCGGGCGTTGCCGTCCAGGAACAGCTCGTCGCGGACCAGCGCATGGGCGACGTCCGGGCGCAGCTCGCTTTGGCCGAGCTTGTATTTCGGCACGGAAACATCGGCCGCGTGGGTGGCGTAGATATCGGCGTCGAGTGCGCCTGCAACGCTGCGGCGATCGTGAATGGCCATCAATCCAACCTTCCTGATACATGTGCCGACCGGCGCGGCTTCGTCCGTTCCATCGGTCGCCAAAAGATCTACGCTCTGACGGATTCGGTCGGCAGGATCGGAAATTACCTAAGGACAGGCGAAGAGGGTCGAGGCCTTCCGCGTGAGAATTCGAGCCACCCGACGCCTCATGTTCACGCGCTGTCGGAGGCTTTGGGGCAACGCCTGCTGGGTAGATTCCGAGCCTGCTGCCGCCCGCCCCGCGATGCGTACCATCCCGTCGCTGGGTGAGGGTTTCGAGACCGCGGCCCCGTACCGAGGCCGCGCAGGTCCTCTCACCGCGGCCCGGGAGACCAAGATGACCGAAGACCGAAAGCTGCAGGAAGCCATTCTTGCGGAATTGAGCTGGGAGCCGAGTGTCACGGCCGCCCATATCGGCGTCACCGCCGACCATGGTGTCGTGACCCTGATGGGCCATGTCGAAAGCTTTGCGGAAAAGCATGCCGCTGAGGCGGCGGCAAGCCGCGTCAAAGGTGTGGTGGCCGTCGCGGAGCAAATCGAGGTCCGGCTGCCGTTCGATCACCGGCGGGGCGACGAAGAAATCGCGGCGGCGGCGATCGACCGCCTCGCCTGGGACGTTTCCGTCCCGCGCGATGCCATCAAGGTGAAGGTCGAGAAGGGCTGGATCACCTTGAGCGGCGAGGTCGATCGGCATTTCCAGAAAGATGCCGCCGAACAGGATGTCCGCCGGCTGATGGGCGTCGTCGGTGTGTCGAACCAGACCACGATAAAGCCCAGGCCCAACATCGCCGATATCAGCGATGGCATCGTGCACGCCCTGCATCGCTCATGGTTCTTCGATCCGAAGAACATCTCGGTGAGCGCGGAGGGCGGCAAGGTCCGGCTCAGCGGTACGGTTCACTCCATCTCGGAGCGGGCCGATGCGCTGGCGACGGCCTGGGCCGCCGCCGGAACGACCGATGTCGTGAACGATATCGTCATCGTCTGAGCGGGCAGCGCCCGCCGATCCGGGGCAGCAGGTCGGCGGGCTCCCTTCATGAAATCCCCGGGAGATTCTTCATGACCTACAAGACCTTGATGGTCCATTTGCAGATCGGCCAGTCGAACGCGGGCCTGCTGCGGATTGCCGATGACCTGGCCCAAAGCTTTCAAGCCAGGCTGATCGGCGTCGCCGTGTGCCAGCCCATGCGGTTGCTCTACAACGACGGCTATATGCAGGCCGAACTCCTGGACGATGACCGCCAGAACATGGAACAGCAGATAGCGGCGACCGAGGCGGAATTCCGAACCGTCATCAAGCAGCGGGCCGGCGACCTGGACTGGCGTTCCACGATCACGCTCGACCCTTTGTCGGACTATCTCGCCGGTGAAGCCCGCAACGCCGACCTCGTCATGACCGGCGTCAACCACGAAGCCTCGTCCTTCGACATCTCGCGGAACGTGAATGTCGGCGATCTGGTCATGCAGGCCGGCCGCCCGGTCCTGCTGGTGCCATCGACCCTGGGCACGCTGAAGCCGGAGCGAATTCTGGTGGCGTCGAACGATTCACGGGAATCCCGGCGCGCGATCCTGGACGCTCTGCCGTTCCTGAAACGCGCGGCCCATGTGGCGGCCGTGGAGATCGCGGACGATGACAATATGCCGGCCGCCCGCTCGCACCTCCGCGACGTGGTTGCCTGGCTGCGGCGTCATGGCGTCGAGGCGGAGCCGATTGCAACGCTGTCGGTTGGGGACGATCCAGCCCAGCTCCGGGCCATCGCCGGCGATCACGGCGCCGAACTCATCGTGGCCGGCGCCTATGGCCATAGCCGTCTCAGGGAATGGGTTCTGGGCGGCGTGACGCGGAACCTGCTGCGCTCCCCGGATCGCTGCTCGCTGCTGTCCCACTGACGCGGCGGAGGGCACACCGTGCAGGCAATGGTGCTGAAGCGCCTCAAGGGCGCGCTCGAATGGACGGCGCTGCCGGATCGTGAACCGGGGCCGGGACAGATCCGCGTCGAGGTCAGCGCCTGCGGCGTCTGCCGGACCGACCTCCATGTCGTGGATGGCGAGTTGGCCAACCCGCAGGTGCCCATCATTCCCGGCCACGAGATCGTCGGGCGGATCGACAGGCTCGGCGCCGGCGTCGAGGGTTTGCGCATCGGCGAGCGTGTCGGCGCTCCCTGGCTCGGTCACACCTGCGGGACCTGCCCCTATTGCGTCGGCCATCGTGAAAATCTCTGCGACCATCCGTTGTTTACCGGCTATACGCGCGACGGCGGCTTTGCCACGGCCGTGATCGTCGATGCGCATTATGCGTTTCCGCTCGGCGAGGCCGGCGATGACATTTCGCTGGCGCCGCTGCTGTGCGCCGGCCTGATCGGCTGGCGGTCGCTCCGAATTGCCGGCGAGGGCAAACGGTTGGGCCTCTACGGCTTCGGTGCGGCGGCCCATATCCTGGCGCAGGTCGCGCGCTGGCAGGGCCGATCGGTTTTCGCCTTTACCAGGCCCGGCGATACCGCGGCCCAGGCGTTCGCCCGCAGCCTCGGGGCCGCCTGGGCCGGCGGTTCCGACGAGATGCCACCGGAGCCGCTCGACGCCGCGATCATCTTCGCGACCGCCGGCGATCTGGTGCCGACGGCGTTGAAGGCGGTCCGCAAAGGCGGCCGCGTGGTCTGTGCCGGCATCCATATGAACGACATCCCGAGCTTTCCCTATGACCTGCTGTGGGAGGAGCGGCAGTTGCTGTCCGTCGCCAATCTCACTCGGGCTGACGGGCTGGAGTTTCTGAAGCTGGTACCCGAGATCGGCATCGTGACGAAGACCACCCGCTATCCGCTTCCCCAGGCGAACGAGGCGCTCGCGGATCTTCGCGCGGGGCGCCTCCAGGGCGCTGCCGTCCTGGTGCCCTGAGTTGGAGGGAGTGCCTGGCTGCTGAGTATATCCCGACACTGACGACGACCCCCGGCCCAGGTCTAATCTTCGGCGCTCCAGAATGACCATCCGAGGAGCCGATCCCGATGGGCTATCGCGATTTTACCGCCGGCCCGAAGCGCCCGACCCAAAAGTCGATCGTCCGACGCGGCCTCATCATCAAGGAGCTTCACATGGGACAGATCGGTTCGATCGTCGCTGTCTTCGCCGACCATAGCGCCGCGGAAGCCGCCGTCAAAAAACTGGCCGCGGGCGGCTTCGACATGAAGGAGCTGAGCGTCGTCGGTAAGGGCTATCACACCGAGGAAAAGGTCGTGGGCTTCTACAGCAACGGGGATCGCATCACGTTCTGGGGTGCCCGTGGCGCCTTCTGGGGCGGGCTTTGGGGTCTGTTCTTCGGCGGTCTGTTCCTGACGGTTCCCGTCCTCGGCCATGTCATCGTGCTGGGCTATCTGGCGGCCACGTTGATTTCCGGCATCGAAAGCGCCGTCCTGGTCGGTGGCGTAAGCGCCGTCGGCGCCGCCCTCTATGGTTTGGGCGTGCCCAAGGACAGCGTGCTCCAGTACGAGACGGCGGTGAAAGCCGATCGCTTCCTGGTCATGGCGCATGGTTCAACGTCGCAGATTGCCCGCGCCAAGGCGATCCTGGCGACGTTCGCGCCGTCTTCGCTCCAGATCCATTCTCCGGCGGCGGAGGTCTCGGCGCCGATCGGTTCGCCCGAGGGCCTGGCCGAAGCCGGCATCTTCGTGGTCCACGAATAGTCCGACGGAGATCCGTCGCCGAAAGGGTCGAAATGAAAATCAAATCGGATGAATTCCGTGTCGGCGAGGGGGACGCGGTCGACCTTGAGCAATGGCCGACGATCGTCTCCCCCATCTATTCCTCGGCAGAGCATTATAAGCAGCTGCTGGAGCAGCACATCGCGCAACTGAGCGCGCTGCAGGAGCTGCTTTACGCCTCCAACCGGCATGCCGTGCTGCTGATCTTCCAGGCCATGGACGCGGCGGGGAAGGATGGCGTCATCAAGCATGTGATGTCGGGGATCAATCCGCAGGGCTGCCAGGTGTTTAGTTTCAAGCACCCGAGCCTGGCCGAGCTGCAGCATGACTTTCTGTGGCGCACAACCCGCGATCTGCCTGAGCGCGGGCGCATCGGCATCTTCAATCGCTCCTACTACGAGGAGGTGCTGATCGCCCGGGTGCATCCGGAAATCCTCCGCAGCGAAGGGCTGCCCGATGCGCCGGTCGTAGAGAAGACCCTATGGCACGACCGGTATCGCTCCATCGTGGACCTGGAGCGCCATCTCGTCGCCAATGGCACGCGCGTCATCAAGTTCTTCCTGCACCTGTCCAAGGACGAGCAGCGCAAGCGCTTCCTCGCCCGCATCGACGAGCCTGAAAAGAACTGGAAATTCAGCCTCGCCGACATCGAAGAGCGGAAATTCTGGGGGCAATACATGAAGGCCTATGAGAAATGCCTCAAGGCCACCAGCACTGCCGACGCGCCCTGGTACGTCGTGCCCGCCGACGACAAACCGAACGCTCGGCTGATCGTCTCCAGGATCCTGCTCGATACGCTCGACGGTCTGAAGATGTCCTATCCGCAGACAAGCCAGACCCGCCGAGACGAGCTCCTGTCGATCCGCGCGCAACTCGCGAACTGAAGGCCCGAGGGCACCGAGGCTGGGTAGTTTCCGATCCTGCTTTCGCACGGCCGTCGCCCGATAGGATTGCTGCGTCGGCCATGCGTCGGGGCGACCAGGCGATCGGGCAAGCGGCCCGGAACCAAAGAAAGCAGCAGCATGAAGCCTCTCAGCCTGCGGGCAATCGGTGCCTCGATCGCCGGTCTCGCGATCGCCACGACGGGCTGCGTCGCCCAGGTTCCGGCGGCACCGGTGGCATGGACGGCGCCGACAGCATCCGCCCTTTCGGATCAGCAGCTGGACCAGCTCGTCGCCCCGGTGGCGCTCTATGCCGATCCTCTGCTCGCCGATGTGTTGACGGCATCGACCTATCCGCTGGAACTGGTCGAGGCCGAGCGCTGGGCCAGCGATCCGGCGAATGCCGGGCTGAAAGGGGACGCCTTGGCGGCGGCACTCACTGGCGAGCCCTGGGATCCGAGCGTCAAGGCCTTGGTGCCGTTTCCTCAGGTCCTGCAGATGATGGATGGCCATCTGGACTGGACCCAGCGGCTGGGCGAGACTTTCCTGGTCCAGCAGGCCGACGTGATGGATGCGGTCCAGCGCCTGCGCCGTCGCGCACAAAGCGCCGGCCAGCTCAAATCCTCGCCCCAGGAAGTGGTTGGCAGCGACGCGGAGAACGTGACGATCCTGCCGCCGCCATCGCAGGTGATCTATGTCCCGACGTACGATCCCTGGTGCGTCTACGGGCCCTGGGCGTCGCCGGTGGCACCGCCCTATTATTATTCGCCCTGGTCGGGGTCATGCGATGGGGCCGACTACGCGATCGGCTTCGAGGCCGGCATTTTCCTGCCGTTCGGCTATTGGGAATGGGGCTCGTTCGATTGGCGCAATCGCGACATTCGGATCGATCGCGGCCGCTACGATCAGTTTCGCTCCGGTCACCAGCCCGCGGACGGCGTCTGGCGCCACGACCCGACGCATCGTGGCGGCGTGCCCTATCGTGACCAGAGAAACGCGCAGCAGTTTCAGCCCGATCGAAACTATCAGCAATCCTTCCGCGGCTATGCCGGACGGGATGGCCAGCCGGCGCAGGCGGGACGACCGGTCTACCAAAGCTTTGGGTCCGGCCGCGCCGTCCAGGCCCAATCGCAGCGCGGCCAGATCAGCCGACAGGGAATGGCCGGCGGCGCGCCGCGCGGCGGTGGCGGTCCACGCGGCGGTGGTGGTGGCGGGCGCGGCGGCGGGTCCGCAGGCGGCGGGAGACGATGATGATCGCGCAACCCCGTCTCCCAATCGATAAGGACAAAACCGGTATGGCGAAAATCTTCGCGGCACCCGTCAGGCATCGCCTGTTGATCCTGGGGTTCACCGCCATGGTAGCGGGCGCGCCGGCGGCCAGGGCCGCGACGGTCCTGCCTGAAAATTTCGCCACGCCCCAGCAGGCGGTCGACGCGCTGGTCGCCGCCGCCCGCAACACCGATCCCAAGGGCTTGCTCAAGATCTTCGGACCCGCTGGGCGGGATCTCGTCAGTTCGGGCGACCCGATCGCCGACAAGAACGCCGATGCCGGCTTCGTCGAGCATTATGGCAAGCGGCACGAAATCCTGCTGGACACCAAGAACAAGGCGACGCTGGTCCTGGGCGACGAGGAATGGCCGTTTCCCATCCCGTTGGTGCGGCATGCCAAGACGTGGCATTTCGATGCCGGCGCAGGTGCGCAGGAAATCCTCAATCGCCGGGTGGGGCGGAACGAGCTGAATGCCATCGAGGTGTGCCGCAGCTATGTCGTCGCCCAGCGGGATTATGCCTACGGGCAGCAAGACATGCGGAGTCCACGGGAATATGCCCGAAAGTTCGTCAGCACGCCCGGTCAGCACGACGGCCTCTATTGGGCGGTCCGGTCCGGTGAAGCGGAGAGCCCGATCGGCCCGGAGATGGCGGCCGCGCGGGCCGAAGGCTACGGCGGCACCGACCAGCAGGCGCCGGCCCAAAGCCAACCCTACCATGGCTATTTCTACAAGATCCTGGAGCGGCAGGGACCTGCGGCACCCGGTGGTGCCCGCAACTATCTTGTCGATGGCCACATGACCAACGGTTTCGCCCTCTTGGCCTTTCCGGCGAAATACGGGGAGTCCGGCGTCACGAGTTTCATCGTCAACCAGGATGGCCTGGTCTATGAAAAGGATCTCGGCCGCGACACCGCAGCCCTCGCGCCGGCGATCGTCGAGTTCAACCCCGATCGGACGTGGACGCTGCCCTGACGGCTCCGTTGCTTGAGCTTTCCGCTGTCGCGGCCACGACCAGACGTGCCAGAGCCGGCAGCGACTTCGACCCGGTCTTTCTCATGACCGAAGCCCGGTGGTTCTCGACGGTTCGCTGGCTGAGGCCCAGGTCGGCCGCGATATTCTTGCTCGGGTGCCCCGCCAAAACCAGTTCCATGACCTGGCGCTGGCGCGGCGTCAGGCACGCGACGTGATCGGCCGCCGCTTCGCGACGGGCGGACAGGATCCCATTGTCGCGTGATTCGCTGAGCGCGGTCTCGATGCTGGCCAGCAGGTCGCTTCTGCCCACCGGCTTTTCCAGAAAGTCGGACGCCCCGGCCTTCATGGCCTGGGTGGCCATCGGCACATCGCCGTAGCCGGTGATCATGATGGTGGCCAGCGCATGCCCCGTCTCGCTCAATTGGTTCAGCAGTTCGAGGCCGCTCATACCCGGCAGGTAGGCATCGACCAGCAGGCATCCCTCGCGCTCCGGCCGATAGGCATCGAGGAACGCTTCGCAGCTCTCGTAATCCTCGACGATCATGCCTTCGCCTTCGAGCGCGGAGCGGATTGCGGCCCGGATATGGTGGTCGTCGTCGACGATGGAAATGACGGCATTTTGCGTCGCTTCGACCGCTCCAGACGGATGGTCGGCGGCCGGCATATCCGGCAAAAGCCGCTGGATCGCCTGGCGCAACTCCTTGAGCTTGACGGGCTTGCGAAGCTGTTCGCAGTGCTGGAGCGCCCTGTCGCCCGGCGTCGAGGCCAATATGTCTGCGCTGAGGACGATCAGCGGCACATCATGATGCAGGCGCTCGCACAGGGCGGCACCAAGCTCCAGGCCATTCATGCCGAAAGGCAGTCGGTAGTCGGTGATGACGAGGTCGGGGCGGATGGCCCCGTTCGTCACCAACGCCAATGCGGATTCCGCGTCCGACGCGGTGGTCACTTCGTGCCCTTCGTTGGCGAGCACCTGCTCGAATATCTCTCGCAGTTCCTGGCTGTCGTCGACGACGAGAATCGAACGCGCATGGCTGGCGTGGCTGGCGGTCGCAGGCTTTATCGCCCCGGTGTAGTTTACCTCCGCGGAGCGGCGCTCGCTCAGGGGCAGTTCGATATCGATCGAGAAGACGGAGCCCTTGCCGAGTTCCGACCGGGCGGAAACCTTGTGGCCGAGCAAATCTGCCAAGACCTTGAGAATGGACAGGCCATGGCCGTCGCCAAGGCTGGGATCTCGCTGCCCCGGATCCTGCTGGCCGGCAAAAATACAGCCGAGCGCCGCTGCCGACATGCCCATCCCCGTATCCCAGACTTCGATGCTCAACCAGCCATCGCGCTGTCGGCACCCCAACAGAAGCTTGCCGGTTTTCGTATAGGCGATGGCGTTCATCAGCAGGGTGCGGATCATCTGCTTCAGCAGGCGGGGATCGCTGTCGATCGACAGATGGCAGGGGACGATATGCAGCGAGAGCCCCTCGGCATGGGCGCGATAGGCGAATTCGTCTTTCAGCCGGCCGAACAGCCAATCGACGGAAAATCTCGCGATATCGGGCCGGACGCGCTCGACCTCGAATTGATTGACATCGAGCAGCGTGCTCAGCATGCCCGACATGGTTCCCAGCGCTTGATCCAGCTGCTCTGCCAGATCCTTGGGACTGTTTCCCTCGGCCAGCATGCCGTGCAGCATGGCCAAGGTTTGCAGCGGTTGGCGCAGATCGTGGCTCGCGGTCGACAGAAACCGCGATTTCGCCGCGGTTTCCTGTTCGGCCAGTTGCCTCGCAGCCTCCAGCGTTTTCACGATAGTCTTGCGCTCGGTCACGTTCCTGAACGTGAGAACGGCCCCCTCGATGCCGAGCTCAGTCCGATAGGGGGAGATCTGCCGGACGTACCGGACGCCGTCTTTCCCCTCGACCTCCCGCTCCAGCGGGTCACCGGTTTGAACGACTACGGTGACATCGTCGAGGAGCGCGTCGTCCGAACCGAGCGCACGGAAGTCCGCGAGCGGCCGACCCACGTCACCCGATATCAGGCTGAAGATCGAGCGGATCTCGGGCGTGAAGAATCGAATATTGAGGTTGCGGTCGAGCAGCAGCGTCGCGAGATTCATGCTGCGGAGGACATTGCGGAGGTCGGCTGCCGTGGCGGGCGCGACGTCCGACCGTCGCGAGGCCTCGTCCGCCGACGGTCCCTGGTTGAGGATTTCGGGGATTTGACCTTCGCCAATGGGTCCGGGCGGCGACGCCCCCTTCTCAATTGCGTGCAAGGCCGGGCCCGGCGCTGGGTAGAAGCGTTTCTCGAGCATAGTGAATGGCTCCTACTACCAGCCCCCCGCTTGAAGGCGCGCGTCACACTCCCGGCAGAATATCGCTGAGCGACCCGGACAGGCTTGAGGCAGATCAAAATTCAGAAGCGCAAGCAGGCGGGGCGTTTTCCGTACCGACCGGCTCTTTAAGCCGGGGCGACAGCCGATCTCAGACCGCTGTCGATCTATCGCAAGGGCGCGAGAGACGATCCAGATGCTCCACACCACTCAACCCCCCGCTCCGGCGAAGGGTTCCCGCACGCGACAGAACGGTCGCCGTCGTGTGCAAACGCGGCGGGCGGATTTCCCCCAAGTGGGCAGGAGCACGCGGCCTGAGCCGCCGGCGCTAGGAGGCGGGGAGAAGCGGTTCGGCAGCGACGGGGAAGCGCAATGTCCAGGCGGTGCCCGGATCGGAACGAAGCGATGCCGAGCCGTCGACCTGCTCCATCAGGCGGCGCACCAGCCCCAGGCCGCGTCGCTTGCTGTTCCCCGTATCGTTGAAGCCGATGCCGTCGTCGACGAATTCGATCGTCGCATCCTCACCCTCGCGCCCTGCCAGCAGCGAGACCGTGATGGCGCCGACTTCCTTCGGAAACGCATGGAGATAGCTGTTCGAGATCAGCTCCGCGACGACGAGACCCAGCGCCGTCGCCGTGTCCAGATCCAGCATGAGCGGCTGCGAGTGGCAGGTCAGTACGATGTTCCGATGCTGCGGAACCTCCATGGCATTGAAGCCGTCGCAGAGCGAAGACAGGTAGGTGCCGAAATCGATCGTCCGCGTGAGGCCGGTCCCCAGCAGATGGTCATAGACCTTGGCGAGCGTCATGACCCGCCGGGCGATGGCGCTGATCCCCTCTCTGCCCGTGCCGTCATCGGGGGAATGGATCTGCTTGTTCAGCATGCCGTAGACGAGCTGCAGATTGTTGCGGACGCGGTGCTGCAGCTCTTGGGCCAGGATACCTTTTTCGGACAGGAGGCGATCTTGTGCCGCGAGCAGCCGATCCCGGTCGGCGACCATGTCTCTCATCTGTTCGAGTGCGGCTTGGACGACGCTATTGCGTTTCGACGTGTTGACCGCTTCCGCCAGGACATTGGCGAAACCCGTGACGAAATTGATGTCGTGTTCGTCGTAGGCATGCCGCTTCGGGTTATCGATCTCCAGCACGCCCCAGGGCTGTCCTTCGTGCTTCTTGATGACGACGTCCAGCGTCGAGACGATGCCGTGCTGGGCATAGAAGGCCGGCAGCAGGAAGCTCGCATCCCGGGTCAGGTCCTCGCAGATCACCGGCAAGCCGGTGATGAAGGCGCGCCCCTGCGGCGAGCTTTTGTCGGCACGGGATACGACGCAGCCGACAACGCCCGGCTGCCAGCCGACGCCGGCCTCGACCAGCAGGTCGTTCTCGTCGGCGCGATAGCGGCAGACCTTGCAGAAGGGGACTTCCAGGCTGTCGGCACAGACGCGCGCGGCCTCGGTCAGGACCTTGCCGAGATCGCTCTCGCCCAGCGCGAAACTGCCGAATGTGGCCAGTGCCGCCTGCTGACGCAGCAGACGCGCAATATCGGCGTCGCGGGAATCCTTGCCGTTTTTCCCGTTGGCCCCGGGCGGACCCTCCAGCAGACGGAAGCCGCTGGGGAATGGCGGCGATGCTTTTCCGGTACGAACCATCTCGGAAACGATGTGCAAAGCGCGGATCACGTCCGCCGGGCGGTAAGGCTTGTCCAGGCAGGCCTCGCCGTCCGCTCTCGACAATTCGATCTGGCCGGCATTGCCCGTGGCATAGAGAATACCGAGCCCGGTGCGATCGAGCTGAGCCGCGATCTCCGTACCGAAACCGCCTGCCGTCAGTCGCAGGTCCAGCAGCGCCAAGTCGGGCTTGTGCAGCTTGGCCAGTGCCACGCCTTCCGCAACGCTGCGCGCCATCCCGCAAACTTCGAAACCGCCGCCAACGACGATTTCTTCGAGCATGTCGGCCATCAACAGGTCGTTTTCGGCGATCAAGACTTTGAGCATTGGGCCGCTTTCAGATCGGGTGCGAACTTCGGCATCGTCGCTGCAACCGACGCTAGACGCTTTTGGCGAGTTCAATAGACTCGGAATCTACTTAGGGTAACGGACCCGATGCTCATGCAGCAGCCTTGAGCGGCTGTTCTCCGACGTTGTGCGCAGCCAGGCCGGCCAACACGAGAGCGGACGCGGGATTCATGGTGTCGACCATCGCGGTCGGGATCAGGATGGTGGCGCCCCGTTCCTTGGTCGTCTCGTAGATGATGTTCATTGCGCGCAGCTGCAGCGCGATCGGATGTTCGGCATAGGCCTTGGCGGCGGCGACGAACCGGCTGGCGACCTCTTCCTCGGCGGAGCCCAGGATGATGCGGGCCTGCTTCTCGCGCTCGGCCTGGGCCTGGCGGGACATCGAATCCTGCAGCGCCACCGGGATGGCGACATCGCGCACCTCGACCGAGCCTACTGAGATCCCCCAGGCGGCGGTCTTGGCGGCGATCTCCGCCCGAAGCTGTTCATCGGCCGCCTTACGATCCGACAGCAATGCTGCCAGCATCGATGATCCGATCATCTCGCGCAGGGAGGTCTGCGCGACCCGGTCGATCGCCTCGCGATAGTCGGTGATCTTGAGGGCGGCGGCCTCGGCGTTTTCGACATGCCAGAAAATGATGGCGTCCACATTGACCGGCACGGTGTCCTTGGTCAGCGCCTGCTCGGCGTTGAACGCGGTGGTCTGGATGCGCTCATCGATGATGGCGATAATCTGATCGACGATCGGAATGATCAGGAACATCCCCGGACCCCGGACGCCATGCAGCTTGCCGGCACGCAGCACGACGAATTTCTGCCAGGTATTGGCCATCTTCAACGACGATCCAATCAGGATCGCAGCGGCGAAGAACCCCAGCGAGTAGAACGGGTGCATGTAGCCATCGACGGAATAGAGAAGTCCGCCGATCGCGATGCCGACGGCGAAAAGAACAAACACCAGCGCAGAGGTTATCTTGTTCATCGGATTGATTCCTGTGGTCTTGCTGCATCGGCGAGGTCGCGACCGATGATCCGCACCAGAGCCTGGGCGATGTCAGAGACTAGGGGCGACGACGGCTTGCGCGACAGGCTCGGGAATCACTCAGGTCGGGCATTGCCCCCCTCGCGCCTGAAGCGCGCCGTGATCGCGCGTGCCGTGCGCTCGGGCGAGGCTGAAGGGCTGGCGATCCGTCTCCGCCCACTAAGTAATTTCCGATTCTGTCGAGATCGGCCGAGGCCGGCTAGCCTCGAAACTTGCGGCTATTCTCGGCAATCGCGGTGTTCGAAATGACGATTACGGCGCTCGGATCCGAATTCGACGCGTTCCTGTTCGCGCCGATCGGCTGGGACAAGAACGAGATGGTGCTCAGCGTCGTGTCGGCGCTGGCGAGGCTCGATGTCGATCCGTGGACGGAGGCGGCCAAGCTGGCGCGACTGCCGAAACCGGCAGCGGCGAGCCGGTTGGCCGGATTGCTGGCCGACCTGCCCGGTGGGCCGCCGGCGCATTTCGATCCACGCAAAGGTGCGGCACGCCTGGTGGACCTGCTCCCGCGTGCAGCGGTGTCCGAAAATCTGACACCCCGGGTCGTCCAGACCGCCATAGCCGTGCCGAACTACCACATCATCGCCTTCGTCGTCCTTGCCGTCCTCATGTTCAGCGTCCAATACGTCATCGCCAGCCGTCAGGCGGCCACGCCGGTTGAGGCGGCCGGCAGCACGGTTGCCGGCGCTGATTCGGCAAAAGAGCCGACCGGTTCCGCACCCTGATGGGGGTTCCAGATGGCGGCCTGCTCTCAGGGGATTGAGTAGTTTCCGAGCCTGCATCCGCCGATCGGCTTCGGTCTAGGCTCCTTTCCATCGAACCGCTGACCTCAAATTGAACGCCTCGGCATCGCTCGGCGACGCCGAACCGGCAACGCCGGACGGCGACGACCAGCGCACAGAGGCGAAGCCCATGACCTACCAGAGCGTCAATCCAGCCGACGGCAAGCTGCTGATGCAGTTCGACGATCTGACCAATGAGCAATTGGCCGTGAGGCTCACGGCCGCCGAGGCTTGTTTCCAGAGCTGGCGGCACAAGCCCTACGCCGAACGCGCCAAGATCGTGGGCCGGGCGGCGGTACTGCTGCGCGAGCGGAGCGAAGAATTCGCGCACACCATGACGCTGGAGATGGGCAAACGCATCGGCGAGGCCCGCGGCGAGGTCGCGTTCAGCGCCGACATTTTGGCCTATTACGCGAAGAACGCCGAACGCTTCCTGGCGCCGGTGATCCTCGATCCGGCCATCGGCGAGGCGCATATGGAGAGCAGCCCGATCGGCGTGATCTTCGGGGTCGAGCCCTGGAATTTTCCCTATTATCAGCTGGCACGCGTCGCGGGTCCCCATCTGATGGCCGGCAATACGTTGTTGGTGAAGCATGCCGGCTGCGTGCCGCAATGTGCGATCGCCTTCGAGACGCTGTGGATCGATGCCGGCGCGCCGGCGGGGCTCTACACCAATCTGCTGATCTCCCACGACCAGACCGACCGCGTCATCGACGACCCGCGGATCAAGGGTGTGGCACTCACGGGCAGCGTGGCGGCCGGCCGCAGCATTGCGGCGCGGGCCGGCAAGAATCTGAAGCCGTCTTCCATGGAATTGGGCGGCAGCGACGCCTTCATCGTGCTGGAAGATGCCGACCTCGACCATGCCGTCAAATGGGCCGTGTGGGGCCGCATGTACAACACCGGCCAGACCTGTTGTGCGGCCAAGCGCTTCATCGTCGTCGAAGAACTCGCCGATCGGTTCCTGGAGCGGTTCGCGGGGGCCTTGGGCGCGCTCAAACCCGGCGATCCGCTCGACCAGAAGACGACGCTGGGGCCGCTCTCCACCGAAGCGGCGTTGGTGCAATTGCTGGGACAGGTCGAGAGCGCGATCGCCAACGGGGCGACGCTGATCATGGGCGGCAAGCGCATCGACCGTCCCGGCGCCTTCATGGCGCCGACGATCCTGACCGACGTCAAGCCCGACAATCCGGCGTTCCGGGACGAGTTCTTCGGCCCGGTCGCCCTGTTCTTCCGGGTGAAGGACGAGGATGCGGCGGTCGCCCTCGCCAATGATTCCGACTTCGGCCTGGGCGGCTCCGTCTTCACCAGCGATATCGCCCGCGGCAGGCGCGTGGCGAGCCGGGTCGAGACCGGGATGATGTTCATCAACAACATCTCCTGGTCGGACGCAGAGCTGCCGTTCGGCGGCATCAAGGCATCCGGCTACGGCCGCGAGCTGGGCGACATGGGCATCCAGCAGTTCGTGAACAAAAAGCTGGTTCGCTACGCGGCGCTCGTGGCCCCGCTGTAAGCGAAATCGATCGACGCCGCGGTTCGCGCGAAACCGTGCCGCCGGGGTTACGGGGCGTTCCGACCACCCCGTCGGAACGCCCCATAGCTCGCAGCCGTCCCTTCTCATCGCACGACTGGAACGTCCCATGGCCCATAAGATGCACGCCGCGATCGTCGAGCAGTTCGGCAAGCCCCTCGCATTCCAGGAATGGGATATCCCCGTGCCGGGCCCCGGCCAGATCCTGGTCAAGACCGAGGCGTGCGGCGTCTGCCATACCGACCTCCATGCCGCACGCGGCGATTGGCCGGTGAAGCCGACGCTGCCGTTCATTCCCGGGCACGAGGGCATCGGACGGGTCGCCGCCGTCGGCGCCGGCGTCACCATCGTCAAGGAGGGCGACCGGGTCGGCGTGCCCTGGCTCTATTCGGCCTGCGGCCATTGCGAATATTGCCTGAGCGCCTGGGAGACGGTGTGTCCCGACGCGCAATTCGGCGGCTACACCAAGAACGGCGGCTTCGCCGAATACATCATCGCCGATCCGAACTACGTCGCCCATATCCCAGCCGGCCTCGGCGCCAAGGAGGCGGCGCCGCTGATCTGCGCCGGCATCACCACCTACAAGGGGCTAAAGGAGACCCAGGCGCGGCCCGGTGAATGGGTCGCGATATCCGGTGCCGGCGGTCTCGGCCATCTGGCGATCCAATATGCCAAGGCCATGGGGCTCAAGGTCTGTGCGGTCGATATCGACGAAGGCAAGCTCGACCATGCCAAGAAGCTCGGGGCGGATCTGGTGGTCAACGCCAAGACCGGCGATCCGGCCGCCGCGGTCAAAAAGGGCACCGACGGCGGCGCTCATGGCGTGCTGATTACGGCGCCCTCGCTCTCCGCCTTCAAGCAGGGCGTCGGCATGACCCGCAAGCGGGGCACCTGCGTGCTGGTCGGGCTGCCGCCGGGCGAGTTCCCGGTGCCGCTGTTCGATGTGGTGGCGAACTGCATCAATATCGTCGGTTCGTTCGTCGGCACCCGCCACGACATGGCCGAAGCGCTCGCCTTCGCGGTCGACGGCAAGGTCAAGGCCGATATCGAACTGCAGCCGCTGTCCGCGATCAACCGGGTGTTCGACCGGTTGCAGCATGGCGATGTGCCGTCGCGGGTCGTGCTCGATTTCGCGGGCGCCTGAGCGTCGAGCGAACCGCCGCAACCCCGACCGGAGCGATCGATGTCAGCCCCTTTGTCCGCCGACCTCCTGCAGAAAATGCACGCCTACTGGCGCGCGGCCAACTATCTCTCGGTCGGGCAGATCTATCTGCAGGACAATGCGCTGCTCGAGCGGCCGCTCAAGTTCGAGGACGTCAAGCCGCGCCTGCTCGGCCACTGGGGCACGACGCCGGGTTTGAATTTTCTCTATGTCCATCTCAATCGGCTGATCAAGGAACATGATCTCGACATGATCAACGTCATCGGCCCGGGACATGGCGGCCCGGGCCTGGTGGCGCAGACCTATCTCGAGGGTTCCTATACCGAGCGCTATCCGGCGATCGAGCGCAGCCGCAACGGGCTGCATCGGCTGTTCCGGCAATTCTCCTGGCCGGGCGGCATCCCGAGCCATGTCTCCCCCGAAACGCCCGGCTCGATTCACGAGGGCGGGGAGTTGGGCTATTCGCTCACCCACGCCTATGGCGCCGCGTTCGACAATCCGGACCTGATCGTCGCCTGCATCGTCGGCGACGGCGAGGCGGAAACCGGTCCGCTGGCGGCCAGCTGGCATTCCAACAAATTCCTGAACCCCGCGCGCGACGGCGCGGTTCTGCCGATCCTGCATCTCAACGGCTTCAAGATTGCCAACCCGACGGTGTTGGCCCGCATTCCTCACGACGAACTGGCGGATCTTCTGCGCGGCTACGGCTATGACCCGCATGTCGTCGAAGGCGACGATCCGATGGTGGTGCACCAGGCGCTCGCCGGAACGCTCGATACGGCCCTGGGTCAGATCCGCGAGATCCAGAAGGCCGCGCGAAAGGGCAAGGGCAGCCCGCGGCGGCCGCGCTGGCCCATGATCGTGTTCCGCACGCCCAAGGGTTGGACCGGGCCGAAATTCGTCGACGGCAAGCCGGTCGAGGGCACCTGGCGCGCCCACCAGGTGCCGATCGCCGATGTCAAGAATCCCGAACACCTGAGCCAGCTCGAAGAATGGATGCGCAGCTACCGGCCGCAGGAGCTGTTCGACGGCGAGGGCAGGTTCCGTCCCGACCTTGCGGCACTGGCGCCGACCGGGCATCGCCGCATGGGCGCCAATCCCCATGCCAATGGCGGCGAGCTGTTGAAGCCGCTCGCCATGCCGCATTTCCGCGCCTATGCGGTCGATGTGCAGAAGCCGGGCCTGCTCCGGGCAGAAGCGACGCGGGTGCTGGGCAATTTCCTGCGCGACGTGATGAAGCTCAACCTGCAGACCGGGAATTTCCGGCTGTTCGGTCCGGACGAGACGGCCTCGAACCGGCTGGAGGCGGTCTATCAGGTCTCCGGCAAGGCATGGATGGCCGCGGTCGAACCGGTCGATGTCGATCTCAGCGCCGACGGCCGCGTGATGGAAGTGCTGAGCGAGCATCTGTGCGAGGGCTGGCTCGAAGGCTATCTGCTGACCGGCCGGCACGGTCTGTTCTCCTGCTACGAGGCCTTCATCCACATCGTCGATTCGATGCTGAACCAGCATGCGAAATGGCTGAAGGTCACCCGCAAGATCCCTTGGCGCGAGCCGATCGCCTCCTTGAACTACCTGCTGACCTCCCATGTCTGGCGCCAGGATCACAATGGCTTCTCCCATCAGGATCCGGGCTTCATCGATCATGTGGCGAACAAGAAGGCCGACATCGCGCGCATCTACCTGCCGCCGGATGCGAACTGCCTGCTGTCGGTCGCCGACCATTGTCTCCGGAGCCGCAACTACATCAATCTGATCATCGCGGGGAAGCAGCCGGAGTGGCAGTGGCTCGACATCGACGCCGCGGTCCGCCACTGCGCCGCCGGCGCCGGCATCTGGTCCTGGGCTGGGACTGAGGACGGCGATCCCGATGTGGTCATGGCGTGCGCCGGCGATGTCCCGACGCTGGAGACGCTTGCGGCCGTGACCTTGTTGCGGGCCTACGTGCCGGATATCCGCATCCGCGTCGTCAATGTCGTCGATCTGATGGTGCTGCAGCCCCAAGCCGAACATCCCCACGGCCTGGACGATCGCGATTTCGACGCGCTGTTCACGGCCGACAAGCCGGTCGTCTTCGCGTTCCACGGCTATCCCGCGATGATTCACAAGCTGGTCTACCAGCGGCGCAATCACGCGAACATCCATGTTCACGGCTTCGAAGAGGAGGGGACGACCACGACGCCGTTCGACATGGTCGTGCTCAATCATTTGGATCGCTACCAGCTGGCACTCGACGCCATCCGGTGGATTCCGAGACTGGCATCGACGCTAGACGCCGCGACCGAACGCTATTGGGCGACCATGGAACGGCACAAGCGGCATATCGCCGAGCATGGCGAGGATATGCCAGAGGTTCGCGAGTGGTGCTGGAGCGCGCCAGCGGCGAAGTGATCGCCGATTTCGCGCGCCTGATCGCGCAGCTTCCCGACCCGCTGGCGTTCGCAGGCGCCTTCCTGGTGGCGGGCTTCCTGGCCACGCGATTGGGTTTTCGCGACCGGCCCGTGGGCCGGTTCCTCTGCCAATTCGCCTCGTTCGCCGGATTCTCCATCATGCTCGGCATGGCCGGAGTGATGCCGTCCGAGCCGACGCCGGCGATGGATCAGAAATTCACCTACGTCGTCATCAGCGTGTTCAAGATCGTGTGGTGGCTTGCGGCCTCCTGGCTGTTCGTCGGCTTCGTTCGCGCGGTCATCGTCTTTCGGCGACAGCCACGGGAGACGCGCTTCCTGCAGGATATCGTCGCCGGGTTCATCTACATCGGCGCCGTCGTCGCCATTATCGCCTATGTTTTCGATCTGCCCGTGGGCGGACTGCTCGCAGCCTCGGGCGTGATCGCCATCGTGCTCGGCCTGGCCCTGCAGAGTACGTTGGGTGACGTCTTTTCCGGGATCGTCCTCAATCTGGCCCGCCCCTATCATCCCGGCGACTGGGTGATCCTGGATGGTGGCCTGCAAGGGCGGGTGATCGAGACCAACTGGCGGGCGACGCAGATCCTCAACGCCGACAACGACCTGGCCATTGTGCCGAACAGCCTGATCGCCAAGTCAAAAATCATCAATACGAGCAATCCCTGGAAGGCACATGGCATTACCCTGCTGATCAGGCTCGAACCGACGGTGCTGCCGTCGCGCGCCTGCGCCGTGCTGGAGACGGTGCTGCTCAGCTGCAATCATATCCTGCGCCTGCCGCCGCCGACCGTGATGATCCGAAGGCTCGATGCCGTGGCACTGTCGTGCGAACTGCAGTTTTTCGTCGCGACGATCGAGTGCGGTCCCGATGCGCAGAACGAGGTGTTCGATCTCGTCTATCGGCATTGCGCGTCGGCCGGCATCCGCCTCGCCCCGCCACCGGGCAGTGCCTACGTCCTGCCGCCGCGCATCGTCCGCGACCCTGCGGGCACGCCGCAGCGATTGTTGGACCACCTCGCCATCTTCGCGCCGCTGTCGGCCGAAGAACGCGTAACGCTCGCGCCGAAGATGAAGCGGCGGGCCTACAAGGCCGGCGATACGCTCGTCGAACAGGGGGCGGTGGCCGCGGCCCTGTTCATCCTCAGTTCCGGCGTGCTGGCGACCTTGCAGGACGGCGCCGCCGGCGAGACGGAGGTCGTACGCCTGGCACCCGGCGACTGCTTTGGCGAGGCGAGCGTGCTGACCGGTGCCCCAGCCATGTTCAAGGTCACGGCGCTGACCAAGGCGATCGTCTATGAAATCGCCCAGGACGACCTCGCCCCCATTCTCAAAGAGCGACCGGCGATTGCCGCGGAGCTGGGGCAGATTCTGGCGCGTCGGGAAGCGGCCGGAAAGCGAAGGGACGAGCAACTGGCGGATCGGGATCGGCATGGCGAAACCCTGGCCGAGCGCTTGGCGGGACGGGTAAAGAATCTGTTCGGTCTGGCGTAGACAGGCTCCGACGCCTGAGGCGGAGCGAAACCGGCAGATTGTTCGATCGGGACACGCGCTCAGCCACGGTAACGTCGATCGAAATGGGGCCTCGCCCGGCGGAGCGGGATAGCCCGCTCAACGCTTGTGCCACGTCCGCAAAGGTCGCGTCGGCCGCCAGGCCCAGCGAAAGTACCGCGTCGTCGAAAACGAATCTCAACCGATTTGCGCCGGCACCGTCATAGGCTTGCATGGTTCTCTCCAAAGGCGATGAGCAGGTCGCAATCAGAGACTACCGATGAACCCGGATCGCCCGTGAGGCTCGGAAATCCCCCAATCGACCGGTTAAATCGACCGGGCCGACCCTGGGCGCGTCGCTTCCGTGCGGACCTGGATTGGGTAGTTTCCGAGCCTGCCCGGCGGATCGGCGCGTGCCTAGCATGCTCGTTTCTCGAAACTGCGCAACGCGCGGAGGGGCATTCCAATGCTGCGGGTCGTCTCAGTACTCAAGGGCTACGCCGTCGACGCGAGCGATGGCCGGATCGGCACCGTCGCCGATTTCCTGTTCGACGACCAAACCTGGAAGCTGCGTTGGCTCGTCGCCGATGTCGGCACCTGGTGGACCGGACAGAAGGTCCTGATCCACCCCTCCGCAATCGCCGGCATAGACCATGAGCTGCGCGAACTCGACCTGTCGCTGACCAAGGAACGGATCAAGGGCAGCCCGGATGCCCGTGAGGACGTGCCGGTCTCGCGGCAGATCGAAAACAAGCTGAACAGCTATTACGGCTGGGACCCGCTGTGGGCGGGGAGCAGCTATTTCGGCGCCGGCGCCATGGCATCCCCGTTGCTGTCGCCGCCATTGCTAGGCCAGCCCTCCGCCGATGCCAGCGTAGGGCTGGACGAGGGCGATCCGCACCTGCGCAGCGTCACCACCGTGATCGGCTGCCATATCCACGCCCGGGACGGCAACATCGGCCATCTGGAGAATTTCATGGTCGATGACGCGACCTGGACCATCGACTACCTGATCGTCGATACCAAGAATTGGTGGCTCGGCAAGCATGTCCTGCTCTCGCCCCATGCGGTCAAGGACATCAGCTATCTGGACCACGAGATCCGGCTCAAGGTTTCTCGCGATCAGGTGAAGACCAGCCCGCCCTGGGACCCCGTGACCGAGATCGAGCAGGCTTACCAGCGGCGCTTGCACGATCACTACGATTGGCCGACCTATGATTGGTGATTGAGAGAGGTCCGATGGCGGGACCGGAAGGCCTGACGAGCCAGGAGGCGGCGCGCCGTCTGCAACAGGGTGGCGCCAATGCGATCGTCGATGTGGCCCCGCATCCCGTACGCCAGGCCCTGCAGAAGCTTTGGGCGCCGATACCCTGGATGCTCGAAGCGGCCATCATGCTGCAGATCGGCCTCGGCGACTATGTCGAAGCCGGCGTGGTCGGGTTTCTGCTGCTGTTCAATACGGCTCTGGGCTTTGTCCAGGAGGGGCGGGCACAGGCGACGCTCGATGCGCTCAAATCCCGCCTGGCGCTCGTTGCGTCCGTTCGCCGGGACGACAAATGGACCACCGTGCCTGCCGCGACGCTGGTCACCGACGATCTGGTCAAGCTGACGCTGGGGTCCGTCGTCGCGGCCGATGTGCGCCTGACCGCCGGGTCGATCCTGATCGACCAGTCGATGCTGACGGGCGAATCCCTGCCGGTCGAGGCCGGTCCCGGCACGGAGACCTATGCCGGCGCTCTCGTCCGCCGGGGTGAGGCGGTCGGGCTGGTCATCGCGACCGGCGAGCGGACCAAGTTCGGTCGGACGGCGGAGCTGGTTCGGACCGCCAAGGTCGAAAGCTCGCAGCAGAAGGCCATTCTGCGCGTGGTGCGCAATCTGGCCCTGTTCAACGGCGGCGTGACGGTTCTGCTGGCGATCTATGCCGTCCTGCTGGCGATGCCGCTGGCCGAGGTCATCCCGCTCATCCTGGTGGCGATCCTCTCGTCTATTCCCGTGGCGCTCCCCTCGATGTTCACCCTCGCCGCCGCGGTCGGTGCGCGCTCGCTCGCGAAGCAGGGCGTGCTGCCGACCCGCCTCTCGGCGGTCGACGAAGCTGGCGGCATCGATATCCTCTGTTCCGACAAGACCGGGACTTTGACCCGCAACGAGCTTGCCGTGATGTCGGTCCGCGCGATGCCGGGGTTCGATGAGGGCCATGTGCTGGCACTGGCGGCGCTGGCCAGCTCCGACGGCGGCCAGGATCCGGTCGATGTCGCGATTCGAGGCGCTGCAGCAGGAAAAACCGTGCCGGACGCGCCGACGCTCCTCAGCTTCGTGCCGTTCGACCCGGCGGTGAAACGCGCCGAGGCGATGGTGCGCCAGGCCGACGGCACCGAGGCGCGCGTCGTGAAGGGCGCGTTCACCATGCTTCAAGGCCTGGCGCAATCACCGACGACGGCATCGGCTATGGTCGATGAGCTGCAGGCGAAGGGCTACCGGGTCCTTGCCGTCGTCGTCGGACCACCTACGGCGCTGCGGATGGCCGGGCTCATCGCCCTCAGCGATCCGCCGCGCGAGGATTCCGCGGCCCTCGTCGCCGAACTCACCGGGCTCGGGGTCCGGACGATCATGGTCACGGGCGACGCCGCGGCGACCGCCAAGATCGTGGCGGGAATGATCGGCATCTCCGGACCGGCTTGGGCGACGACGCCGCTGCCGGACGATATCCGGGCGGAGGACTATGCCTTGTTCGCCGGCGTCCTGCCGGAAGACAAGTTTCGGCTGGTTAAGGCGCTGCAGGCGTCCGGGCACATCGTCGGCATGTGCGGCGACGGCGCGAACGACGCACCGGCGTTGCGGCAGGCGCAAATGGGGATCGCGGTCTCGACCGCGACGGATGTCGCCAAATCATCCGCCGGCATCGTGCTGACCGAGCCCGGTCTGGCCGGCATCGTCGCGGCGGTCAAGGAGGGACGCACGACCTTTCAGCGCATCCTCACCTACACGCTCCGGACGCTCGTCCATAAGACCGTGCAGGTACTGTTTCTCGGCCTGGGCCTGATCATCACCGGCCAGGCGATCCTGACGCCGATGCTCATGGTGCTGATGATGGTCACCGGCGACTTCCTGGCCATGTCGTCCTCGACCGACAACGTGCGGCCATCGCCCAGGCCGAGCGTCTGGAACATCGGCCATCTGACCGTGGCCGGTCTGCTGATGGGCGGGATCGATCTCATGTTCTGCGCCAGTTGTCTCGCGGTCGGAAAATACATCCTCGGTCTCGACATCGGGACATTGCGGACCCTGACCGTGGTGACGCTGGTGTTCAGCGGCCAGTCGGTGCTCTACGTCGCGCGCGAGCGGCGCCATCTGTGGAGTTCCTGCCCTGGGCGATGGCTGGTGGCGTCATCCGTGGTCGATGTCGCGATCGTCAGCCTGCTGGCCACGAACGGCATCTTGATGGTGGCACTGCCGCTCCCCATTCTTGCCGGGATGCTCGTTGCTGCCGCGGCGTTCGCGTTCGTTCTCGATGCGGTGAAGATACAGCTCTTCCGCTGGCTTCAGATCGGCTGAGCGAGGGCGAGGACAGCCGGTGCTGTCCCCGCGATCCCGTCAGGCGGCGGTCTTCTTGGTGCCGTTCACGTCTTCGAACTCGGCATCGACGACCTTTTCGCCCGCGGCCTCGGCGGCGGGATGATCCCCACCCTCCGGTGTGCCGGCCGCGGCCTGCGCCTTGTAGACGGCTTCCTCGATCTTGACCGTCACCCGGCTGAGCCGGTCGGTCGCCTGCTTCAGCCCCTCGTGATTGTCGCCCTCCATGGCGGATCGGGCGCTGGAGATCGTGGCCTGGGCCTCGTCCTTGTCGCCGGTGGCCAAGCTGTCGCCGTGTTCCGCCAGCAGCTTTTCGACCTGATGGATCAAAGCGTCGGCATGGTTCTTCCCCTCGACGAATTCACGACGCTTCTTGTCGGCGCCGGCGTTGGCCTCGGCGTCCTTCACCATGCGTTTGATGTCGGCCTCGTCCAGACCGCCGCTGGACTGAATGCGGATCTGTTGCTCCTTGCCCGATGCCTTGTCTTTGGCCTGGACCGAGACGATGCCGTTCGCGTCGATGTCGAACGTGACCTCGATCTGCGGCACACCGCGCGGTGCCGGCGGGATGCCGGTCAGGTCGAAGTTGCCGAGCGCCTTGTTGTCGGCCGCCATCTCGCGCTCGCCTTGGAACACCCGGATCGTGACCGCACGCTGGTTTTCGTCGGCGGTCGAGAAGATCTGGCTTTTCTTGGTCGGGATCGTGGTGTTGCGGTCGATCAGCCGGGTGAACACGCCGCCGAGCGTCTCGATGCCCAGGCTGAGCGGCGTCACGTCGAGCAGCAACACGTCCTTCACATCGCCCTTCAGCACGGCGCCCTGCACGGCAGCGCCTATCGCGACGACCTCGTCGGGATTGACGTTGCGCGCCGGCTCCTTGCCGAAGAATTGCTTTACCGCCTCGATGACCTTGGGCATCCGGGTCATGCCGCCGACCAGGATGACCTCGCCGATCTCGGCCGCGGTGACACCCGCGTCCTTGAGGGCGGCCTTGCACGGCTCGATCGTGCGGGCGATCAGGTCGTCGACCAGGCTCTCGAGCTTGGCCCGGGTCAGCTTCATCACCAGATGCTTCGGGCCGGACGCATCGGCGGTGATGAAGGGCAGGTTGATCTCGGTTTCCTTGGCGGAGGAAAGCTCGATCTTGGCCTTCTCGGCGGCTTCCTTGAGGCGCTGCAGCGCCAGCTTGTCGGTGCGCACGTCGATGCCCTGGGTGCGCTTGAACTCGTCGGCCAGATAGTCGATCACGCGCGCGTCGAAATCCTCGCCGCCCAGGAACGTATCGCCGTTCGTGCTCTTCACCTCGAACACGCCGTCGCCGATTTCCAGCACCGAGATGTCGAAGGTGCCGCCGCCCAGGTCATAGACCGCGATCCGGCCGCTATGCTTCTTCTCCAGGCCATATGCCAAGGCCGCCGCGGTCGGCTCGTTGATGATGCGCAGCACGTCCAGGCCCGCGATCTTGCCGGCGTCCTTGGTCGCCTGGCGCTGCGCATCGTTGAAATAGGCCGGCACGGTGATGACCGCCTGCGTCACCGCCTCGCCCAGGAAGGCTTCGGCGGTCTCCTTCATCTTGACCAGGATGAAAGCGCTGATCTGCGAGGGCGGATATTTCTGGCCCTTGCCTTCGACCCAAGCGTCGCCATTGTCGCCGCGGACGATGCCGTAGGGCACCAGGCCCTTGTCCTTTTCGACCATCGGGTCCCCATAGGGACGGCCGATCAGGCGCTTGACCGCATAGATCGTGTTGGTCGGATTGGTGACGGCCTGGCGCTTGGCGGCCTGGCCGACCAGGCGCTCGCCATTGTCGGCGAAGGCCACGATGCTGGGTGTCGTGCGCGCACCCTCGCTGTTCTCGATCACCCGGGCCTCGCCGCCTTCCATAATGGCGACGCAGGAGTTCGTGGTCCCGAGATCGATCCCGATGACTTTACCCATGACGATGGTCCTTTGCCGAACGCGCACCGTTCAAAGCAGCACGCGACCGGGACATATGTTGGCCTGTGGGATCGACCGGCAGGCCCCCGGGGGAAAGGTTCTGGGCGCCGGCGCTCAGGCCGTCCGATCGACCCGCGGCGGATCGCCGGCGCCGACCGCTACACGCGCTTTCGCGACGACGACCATCGCCGGACGAAGCAACCGTCCGTTCAAGGTCCAGGTCGGGCTCAAGGCATGGAGAACGGTCCCGGCCGGCTGGTCGGGGGCGTCATGCTCGGCCATGGCCTGATGGCGATTGGGGTCGAATACCGAGCCCGTCGGATCGTCGCGCTTGATGCCGTTGCGCTCCAGCAAGCCAATGAAACCACGCTCGGTTTCCAGCAGCCCGCTGCGCAGGCTGGCGATGTTCGCCGGCTCTCCGGCGGCGACCTGCGGCAGGCTGTCCAGACCACGCCGAAGGTTTTCGGCGGCCTCGACGACGTCGGCCGCGAATTTCTGCACGGCATAGTCGCGCGCTTCTGCGACATCGCGCTTGGCGCGGAGGCGGACATTGGCGACTTCCGCCTCCGACCGCATCCAGCGGTCGTTCATCTCTGCCAGCTCGTCTTCAAGCGTCGCGATGCGCGCACTGTCGGGGGCGTCGTCTTCAGGAAGGGGCGCTGCGTCATCGGCGTTCATGACGCCGCACGCCGGGTCGGGGCCGCTGGTTGCCGTGACATGGGTCATTCCTTTCCTGATGCATCACAGGAGCGCGGCAAGGCCCCCCAATAGCGAGGCGGACGACCAAGCGATCGTCACTGCAATGGGCTGAATTGGGGCTGTTGGCCATGTTCGAATAGTCGAGACACGAAGCATAGCCGTCCGCCGGTCGCCGGCAGCAGGCTCGGAAATTACTCACGCCGTCATGTCGTCTATCGCCCTGTATTCATAGAGATATGCTGCCAACTCCTGGCGAGCCGTCTCCGGCACCGTGCGCCCAAGACCGGTCCCGAGCTCTCGCATGCGACGGCGCAGATCATAGAGCTGGTCGAGCAACGACAGGACGATCGGCAGGGCCGCCTCATCGAGTTGCAACTCGTGGCACAGCTCCTGGATCAGCCGAATGCGCGCAACGTCGATTTCCCGGAATGCGTAGTCGCCCGCATGCCCGTCCGGTCGCACCCATTCATTGCCGATCCAACGGTCCAGATCGCCGGGATCCAGGTCCGGGACCTGTGCGATCAGGACTTCAATGCTGATCATGGGCTTGTCTCCATCTCTCGCCGCGGATCGTGCGGATGTTCCGGCTTCCAATCGCGCAGAAAGGCCTCCAAAGCCGCATCAGGCTTGCCCAGCACCACCCGCAAGCTGGCGTAAAGATCGCCGGCGGGATGGCCGCCGTGCATCGGCACCCCTCGGCCGCGGAGCCGGAGCTTCGTCCCGCTGTCGGAGCCGGCCGGTATCTGCATCCGGACCGATCCACCCGGCGTCGGCACTTCGATCGAGCCGCCGAGCACCGCTTCGGACAGGCTCACCGGCAGCTCCAGCCGGATGTGTTGACCGTCGCGCTTGAAATATGGGTGGGGTCTGACGTGGATTTCGACCAAGGCATCGCCATCGACGCCGCCCTTGCCGGCGGCGCCGCCTTGCCCGCGCAAGCGCAGGACCTGGCCATCCGATGTGCCGGCCGGGATCTTGACGTCCAGGGTCCGTCCGTCCGGGAGCGTCAGGCGGCGGGTCGCCCCATTCACCGCGTCGAGAAAATCCGTCGTGAAGGAATAGCGGTCATCCGACCCGCGCATGTTGCTCTTGCCGGGCCGCCCGCCGCCGTTGAACATCGAACCGAAGATGCTGCCCAAATCCTCAGCACTCCATCCGCTCGGCTGCGGCCCGGATTGGCCGTAACGGCGCCCCGCTTCTCCGTCGGCATAGTCGCGATATGAGGGGTGACGCGCCTGCTCCGTGCCGGCAGCGTCGATTTCTCCCCGATCGAACTGGCCACGCTTGTCGGGATCGGACAGGAGCGCGTTGGCGGCCGATGCGGCCTTGAAGCGCTCTTCCGCCTTCGTATTGCCGGGATTGAGATCGGGGTGATGCTTCTTGGCCGCCTTGTGATAAGCGCGGCGAATATCGTCCTGGCTGGCGTCGCGCGAAACGCCGAGTGTCTTATAGGGATCCTCCGCCATGCCTACCTCTATCTGCCGCCGTTCGAGGGGCTCGGATGTTTGCAGACTTTGCTTGGAGACAGGCCGAGGCGGCAGGCTCGGAAACTACCCAGGCGCGCTCCGAGACCCGCCGCATCCTCACCGGTCGTGCAAAGCGAGGAATGCCTTGAACAGCACGCGTGGATCGAATTGGCCATGATAGACGGCGGGCGGCTCGCGCTTCAGGCCAAGCAACCCGGAAACCGCCGTCTGGGCCGAGCGGATCGAATATTCGACCGTGAAAACCACGTCCTCGGGCAGCTCGCAGAATTGCCCGATGAAGGCGAGGTTCTTCGTGCCCTTCGGCAAGACCGCCGGCCGGTCGCCCTGCTCCCGACGCAGAAACTGGCTGGTGATGAACGGCATCATGCAGGGGATGCAGATCGCCGAGGCCAGGATTTTAGGTGCGGCAGACTGGAGCCGCAGATGGCCCAGAATTTCGATCAGGATCTCGCGCCCCGTGCAGGCAGCCATGGGTTTCTTGACGAAGTCGCCGGGCTTGTCGACCGATAGGCCATAGCCCCAGAACACGCTGACATTGTCGGGCTGGCCGATGAAATGCGGCTGATGGGGGATGACGATCGAGACCAGCCAAGCGGATTGTTTGAAGGTGATCAGGCCGCCCTCGCCAGGCACGTTGCCGGTGAAATCCCGAACGAGACGAAGAAACGTCGGGTCGCTGAGCGTCGTGGTGAAGGATACCCATTTCGACTCGTCGACATGATCGGTGAAGGTACCGGGGCGGCCGAACGCGGGCCTGCCGTCGGCGATCCGTCCCCATAGTCTCCACGCACCGCCGTCGGCCTTGTCCTTGAGCCCGGGCGCCGTGTCCATGCCGCCGAGGCTCGAGCCTTCGGTCATGGACCCTAGCGTCACCAGCACATGATCGCCGGCCCTGACCGCAATCTCACCGATAACACCGCTGCGCTCCGTAGCGATGCGCCGGACCGTCGTCGCGTCGTCGAGCCTCTCGAAACCCAGGTCGCTGACCCGGGTATTCAGCTGGAAGATCACGCCGCGGTCTTCCAGCCACTTCTGCAGCGGCCGCACCAACGAATCATACTGATTGTAGACGGTGCGCAGAATGCCTTCGAGCCGATTGAAGCCCGAGACCATATGGGCGAAGCGGACCAGATAACGCTTGAACTCGACGGCGCTGTGCCAGGGCTGGAAGGCGAAGGTCGTGCACCACATGAACCAGAAATTGGTCTTGAAGAAGGCCGGGTCGAACTGCTCGGCGATGCTGCTCCGGCCCAGCATCCCCTCGGGTTCGAGCGCCAGCCGCTCGATGGTCAGGATATGCTTCTCGCTGAGCCCGAACTCGGGTGCCGTCTCGCGGTGACCGTCGCGGACGAGGCGCGCTTTCGACGCGGTCTTGAGCGTCTCGTTCCAGTCGATGATCTCCTGGGTGACCGTTCGGCTGCCGTCGAGCGTCGGGATCGAGGCGAACAGCCCGAACGTGCAGAGGTACTTGCTCTCGAACATCCGGCCGCCGCGCAGGACATACCCGTCCTCGGCCGACCCGGCACCGTCGAGGCTGCCGCCCAGCCGGTCGCCCTCATCGATGATCGTGATGTTGTGGCCGATGACGTCGCCATCCCGGATCATGAACGCAGCCGCGGCCATCGACGCGATGCCGCCACCGACCAGATAGACCTTGGCTTCCGACCGAGGACCGGGCTTGGACCATTTATTGAAGGCGTTGGACGCGGTGATCAGCGGGGACATTTGAGTTCCTCATGCCCGCTCGATCGTCGGCAGGCTCCGTCACGGGGAGGATCAGGTCAGTTCGGCGCTCGGCCGGCTTTTCCCGTAGTGCTCGGCATGATGCCTTGCCGCCTCGTTGCTGTGGAACGTCGCCTGAAGGGCGTGGCTGTGGGCCAACTGGGCGGCGCGGACGGCCAGCGAATAATTCTGCCCGTCACAATGCTTCGACGCTTCGCTGTGATGGCGCGCCGCGTGCTCGTGATGATCGGCGGCGGCCGCGTGGTGTGCCAGGCAACCGAGGGCCGCCTGCTCTCGGCCCATGGCCTCGAGCGACCTCGATGGAAGGCGTGAAACATTGGCGGAGGGGCTCGCAGCCGATTTCCCCTCCTGGTCGATGTAGAAGCTGTTCGCCAGCTTGCCATGGTCGATCGCCTGCCAACCGTGCCCATGCGCCACGAGGGCCATGTGCGCGGCATGGGCATAGTCCTTGCCGACCTGGTAGTGCGTCGCGGCTTCGCGGTGATATCGCATCGCCTGCTGGTGGTGCACCGTGGCCGACCCATGGTGTTCTGCCGCCCGATATTCCTCGGTCATGATGTCTCCGATCGACTGCCGCCTATCGAACGCAGCTTAGGGCGCTGGATCGCCCGGCCAGAGGACCGGAAAATACTCAAGGGCGACGGCGACCAACTCTTCGAACTGAACTGAGTAGATTCCGGCGATGTCGCGGGGATCGATGCCGGCCTATCACCGGTCCTGGACCCGGCGCCTCGGTCGCCGATCGTGACAAAGGACGGACAGCATGCAGATCGGTGTGGTCGGCCTCGGCCGGATGGGCGGCAATATCGCGCGACGCCTGATGAGCGCGGGGCATCGATGCGTGGTGTTCGACGCCGACGCCATCGCAGTGGAGGCGGTTAGACGGGACGGCGCCCAAGCCGTCGCGTCCTTGGCGGAGATGGTAACAGCCCTTGGCGATACGCCTCGCGCGGTCTGGCTGATGCTGCCGGCGGGCAAAGTCACCGAAGACGCGGTCAACGCTCTGGGCGGTCTCCTGGAGCCGGACGACGTGATCATCGACGGTGGCAATTCCTTCTATAAGGACGATATTCGCCGTGCCAAGCAACTGGCCGAAAATCTCATTCGATATGTCGATTGCGGCACCTCGGGCGGCGTCTGGGGCATCAGCCGCGGCTATTGCATGATGATCGGTGGCCCGAAGGACGCCGTGCAGCGCCTGGACCCGATCTTCGCCGCCCTGGCGCCGGGTTTGGGCGAGATCACGCGGACCCCGGGACGGGAGGGCGGCGAGACCAAAGCCGAGCACGGCTATATCCATGCCGGCCCGTCCGGTGCCGGACACTTCGTCAAGATGGTCCATAATGGCATCGAGTATGGGCTGATGCAGGCCTATGCCGAAGGCTTCGACATCCTGCGCCACAAGGATTCCGCCGACCTGCCCGAGGACGAGCGTTTTTCGCTGAACCTGCCCGATATCGCCGAGGTCTGGCGCCGTGGCAGCGTCATCTCGTCCTGGCTGCTGGATCTTGGTGCCACCGCCCTGATGAAAGACCCGCACCTGGCGAGCTATTCAGGGTTCGTCCAGGATTCGGGCGAAGGGCGCTGGACCGTCGAGGCTGCGATCGAAGAGGCGATACCCGCCGACGTGCTGACGGCGGCGCTCTATGCCCGCTTCCGGTCGCGCGAGCAGCATAGTTTCGGCGACAGGATGCTGTCGGCCATGCGCTTCGGTTTCGGGGGGCATCTCGAGGGCAAGGAACCGATCGATCCGGAACCGGCGTCGCGAGCCTCGGACAGGGCGACGGGGACCAAACATGCCGCCGAATAGCCCAACCGCCGGACCGATCCGGCTGCTGCTCGCGGATGTAGACGGCACGTTGGTCACCCAGGACAAGCTGCTGACCGACGCGACCAAGGCCATGGTTCGCGACCTGGGCTATGCCGGCATCCAATTCGCAGTCACGAGCGGCCGGCCGCCGCGCGGCATGAGCATGCTGATGGGGCCGCTGGCACTCAAGGCGCCGAGCGCCGGTTTCAACGGCGGCGTCTTCGTCAACCCGGACCTCTCGGTCATCGAGAGCCACACGCTCGATCCCCTGGTCGCCAAGCAAACGCTCGCCCTGCTGCTCGATCAGGGCCTGGATGCCTGGGTCTATACGGAAACCGAGTGGTTGATCCGCGACCCGGCGGCGGTCCATGTGGCGCGCGAGATCTGGACGGTGAAGTTCGATCCGCGGGTCGTGGCGGGCTTTACCGAGGATCATTTGGCCCATGCCGTGAAGATCGTCGGCGTCTCCGACGATCTGGGTCTGGTCGCTGATTGCGAAAAACTCGTCCAGGCCGAGCTCGGCGACACGGTGAGTGCGGCGCGGTCCCAGCCCTATTATCTCGACGTCACGCACCCGCAAGCCAACAAGGGTGCCGTCGTCGGGACTCTGTCCAGATTGCTGAAGATCCCGCCCGCGCAGATCGCCACGATCGGCGATATGCCGAACGATGTCCTGATGTTCCGCGCAAGTGGGTTCTCCATCGCCATGGGCAACGCCAGCGACCAAGTAAAGGCGCAGGCGAGCGTGGTGACCGACAGCAACGAGGCCGAGGGCTTCGCCAAAGCGGTCCGCGACTTCATTCTGCGGTCGCATTCCCTGTGAACCGCCGTCCGGACCGTTGACAGGAGTGCTGCGATGACGCCGCGCGTGAAAGAGATCTTGAGCTGGTATGGCGCCGACAATGTCGGAACGCTGACCAATCTCGCCCGCTTGCTCAATCATGGTCGGCTGGCCGGTACCGGCAAACTGGTCATCCTGCCGGTCGATCAGGGGTTCGAGCATGGGCCGGCGCGGTCCTTCGCGCCCAACCCGCCGGCCTATAACCCGCTCTATCACTTCGAACTTGCGATCGAGGCGGGCTGCAACGGCTACGCGGCACCGCTGGGATTCCTCGAAGCCGGCGCCCGCGCGTTCGCGGGCGAGATCCCTCTGATCCTCAAGGCCAACGACGGCGACGTGTTGCGCGACGAAAGCGATCCGAACCAGGCGCTGACCGCCAGTGTCGAGGACGCGCTTCGGCTCGGCTGTGTCGCCATCGGCTTCACGATCTATCCCGGCTCAGCGCACCAGATGGAGATGTACGGGCAGCTCCGCGCCTATGCCGAAGAGGCCAAGCGCCACGGGCTTGCCGTGGTCATCTGGTCCTATCCCCGGGGCGCGAATGTGACTAGAAAAGGCGAATCCGCGATCGATGTCATCGGCTATGCCGCGCAGATCGCGGCGCAGCTGGGCGCGCATATCATCAAGGTGAAGCTGCCGACCGACTATGTCGAGCAGGATGCGGCCCGGCGAATATATGAAGAATGCGAGATCCCGATCCTGACACCGACGGAACGCGTCCGCCATATCGTGGATTGTGCCTTCGCCGGCCGTCGCATCGTCATCTTCTCGGGCGGGAGAGCCGTCTCCGATGACGAGACGCTGCTCGACGAGATCCGCGCGATCCACGACGGCGGCGGCTTCGGCTCGATCATCGGCCGCAACTCGTTCCAGCGTCCGAAGGCGGAGGCGATCCGGATGCTGGGCGCGGCCATGGCGATCTATGCGACGCCGATCGATTGACGTCGGGCACCGACCACCGTCCCATGAGGAGCGCCGATCGATGACGAGTTCCACCCCGGCCACACTGGAAGTTCTGGCCGACGCTGACGCGTTGGCGCGACGGGTTGCGGACTGGCTGCTCGAGCTGGCGACGGCGAAGCAGGGCGTCTTCTCGATCGCTCTCTCGGGCGGCTCGACGCCGAAGCGGCTCTATCAATTGCTGGCAGGACCGACCTATCTCGAACGCTTCCCCTGGTCCCGGACGCAGTTTTTCTGGGGTGACGAACGCTTCGTGCCGCATGAGGATGCCCTCAGCAATTACCGGATGGTCCGGGAAGCGTTGCTGTCCCATGCGCCCATTCCCGAGGCCAACATTCATCCGATGCCGACCGAGGGTCTGAGCCCGGGAGCGGCCGCGGCCGCCTATGAACGCGAGCTCAAATCCTTCTATGGCGTGGAGCGGCTCGATCCCACCCGTGCGCTGTTCGATGTCACGCTGCTGGGTCTGGGCCCAGACGGTCACACCGCCTCCCTGTTTCCCGACACGGCGGTGCTCGAGGAGCGGCAAAGCTGGGTCGCGGCCGTCATCGGCGCCAAATCGGAGCCGCGTCTCACGCTGACCTATCCGGCGCTTGAGAGCAGTCGGAACGCGGCCTTTCTGGTCGAGGGCGCAGAGAAGCGGGCGATCTTCGATCGGCTTCGTCGCGGCGACCAGACCTTGCCTGCGGCCCACCTGCAGCCGATCGGCGGGCTCTGGCTCTTCGCCGATGCGTCCGCCGCTCAAGCCGAAAGTCGCGGCGACCAGTTCTCGTGATGCGCGATCTCGACGATCTTTTGGGCGATCTTCTCAGGCGACAGAATATAGTCGATCCATCCGCTATCGATGGCGCTTTCAGGCATGTCGGGCTGGTCGGCCGTATTGAGCTTCTGTGCGATGGTGATCCCGCCGACCGCTTTGATCTGGCCGAGCGCGGCCGCTCCATCGCCGTCGTAGCCTGAGACGATGACGGCGATCAGCTTGCCTCGCCAGTGTCTGGCAAGGGAGCTGAGGCAGACGGTTATGATGTCGGGCCACCCCCAGGGCTTCGAAATCGGCTTCAGCCGGAATTTCCCGTCGAGCACGTGCAGGTCATGTTTGGCCGGAATGATGAAGACGCGATTGGGGCGCACGACCATCCCTTCGGTGATCAGCTCCACGGGCATGGTCGTGTACCGTGGCAGGATCTCATGCAGGAGCGTCGGTACCACGCGCAGGTGGTTGACGATGACGATCGCGACATTCATGTCGTCCGGCAGGTGCCGGAGCAGCCGGATGTAAGCATCTAGGCCGCCTGCCGAGCCGCCGACACAGACCAGGGGGAAGTCCTGTCGGACGTTCGCATCCATCGTCAATTCCTTCCGACAAATCCTATTATTCTTGCCGCTTGGCGCCCCCTTTGAGCTCGCCGATCTTTCTGCGCTTCGGTTCAAAGGCGGCGGTAAATGCGGCAGTCGTGAGCTCGCTGATGACCGCGCTGTCGCTCACGGCGGCGGCGATGCTTTTGGCTAGGAGCCGTTGCTGGAGCGCTGCGAATTCGGCCGGCGTCTTTGCCGTAGCGAGGGTCTGCATCGATACTGCCAACTGCTCGACATTGCGACGCCCGAATGCGTGGTGAGCCCGGAGCAGTTCCAAGAAGGCTTTGCCGACCGAATCCGTATCGTTCGACAGATCATAGGCAGCAAATATCTTCCGCGCCGTTGGATCGGCCTGATCGTCACACGTGTCTGAGGCCTTCAGATCAGCCGAGATGCTTTGCTTCAGAGCCGATGAGCTGCCGCCGAATATGGCAGAGCTGGGCTCTATTGACGGCTGATGGGGTGCGTCAGTCATAGCGCGTTCTCCAGGTCAACGGCGACAAGGTTCTCACCCATCACCATGAACTCTTGGAGACGTCTCGGCAGAGGGTCGGAAACTACCCAGCGGGGCTGAGCGGAGCCCTGACTCTGCGGCCGCGCCGTTAGGCTGACGGGATGTCTGCGCCAGGTTGCCGACGTCCGCGATCGAGCACGGCTCCTGGGCGTTCGACCGGCCAAAGTGGGCGCTGTGCCGCCCGTCGGTTTTGGCCTGAGCGGGCCGAAGGCGGGCTGGCAGCTTTGGGGCGGCCGGCGCAAGAGACCGGACATTCATGCCTACCGTGTCCTACGATCGCTCGTTGTCTCGATCGGTCCGCCGAGCGCGGGCACGCTCGCGCAGCCGACGTGTTGTTTGTCCGTCAACTCATCCAACAATCAAATTGTCCGGAAACTCATCGCCAACCGAGTTGGCCGGACCAAGTTTGGCAGTGACCGTCAAACGGCCGTCTACGGACGCTTGCAGTTGCTCCGAGTCCGAAGGGCGAAACCCTCCCTGCTTACCTTTCGCGTCCAATCACAATGGGAAGGTCTACCATCTCCCAGAGGCCTCGGATCGAGCAAGCTGACTTAGCTCGCACCCTTCGGATTGAAGATCTCGAAGCGATCCCACAGCCGCTCGCCTTCCTTGACGCGGGCCACAGTCTCGGCCTTGCGCTGGAAAGCCGCAATGTTGCTGATCGCGTTGGCGGCGAACATCAGGGCCGTGTAGCTGTCGAACAGGAACGCGCCATCGACCGGGAAATAGATGCCGAAATCGGCCTTTGCTGCCAGGGGAGAGGCCTCACTGTCGCCCAGCACCAGAACCTTGGCGCCGCGTTCCTGGAAGGTCTGGGCCGCCTGTTGGGTCACGCGGACGTAGCGGCGCATGTCGATCACCAGCAGGATATCGTTCGGGCCGACCCGTAGCAGGCGGTCCGGCAGCAGCGATTGCTCCGCCGTCAGCAGCTCGACGCGTTCCAGGCACAGGTTCAGCTGCGCATAGAGATAGAACCCGATCGCATAGGCCTTCTTTTCCCCGTAGATGAAGACGGTGCCGCGGCATTGCACCAGAAGCTCGGCCATGCCCAGCAGCTGGTTCGATTGAATGCCGCCGGCCGCCAGACGCAGATTGTCGAGGTCGCGCTCGAGCGTGCGCGCCAGCACATCGGCGGCCGTGGCGCCGGATCCCAGCGAACTGTCGAGCCGGGTCAGCGGCGACGTCAGGCGCTCCGAGATTTCGTCGCGCACCTCGCGCTGAACCTCCGCGAAGCTGTCATAGCCGAGCTTGGTGAAGAACCGCGTCGCGGTCGCCCCGCTCACCTCGCATTTCTGCGCGATGGAGGCGGCTGAATCATAGGCAACCGAGGCATAGTTCATCGCGATATGGCGCGCGATCGCCTGCTCGCTATCGGTCAGATCGTCCCGGTGCCGGCCAATTCTCTCCAACAATGTCATCGGCGCCGTCCCATCTTACCCGCTCGGATTGTGTCTGATCGATTCGTTTCATTTTTGTACATTCGTGAAATATCTATTGCAACACCGCAGCCGCCATGCAATGATAATTTCAAGAGCGACAAAATATGAAATGAGCGTTGCTCACTCGGGTCTCCGGACAGGGAGTTAATGGATATGCGCGCATTTTGGTCTCGGATCGGATGGGCCGCGGCTGGTGCAGTGGCGTTGCTGGCGGGGACTGCCACGGGCTTTGCCGCCGACAGCAAGGAGCTGGTGATCGTTGCGACCGGCGGCGCGTTCGAGCAGGCGCTGCGCAAGAATTTCTACGATCCGTTCACGTCGGAGACCGGCATCCAGATCCGTTCCGTCTCGGCCAGCAATGCCGAGACCTGGACCAAGGTCAAGGCGATGAGCGAGGCCAAGGCAATCAGCTGGGACATCGTCACCGCCTGGCCGGAGGATCTGGTCGCCCAGGAAGCTGTGCTCGACAAGATCGATTGCGCCAAGCTCTCGAACCTGGCGGCCCAGGCCGTCGAGGGGGCCTGCACCGACCGCGGCCTGCTGCGCACGACCGGCGGCGTCAATATCGTCTATGACGACGGCAAGTTCCCCGAAGGCGGCCCCCAGACCTGGGCTGACTTCTGGGATGTGAAGCGTTTCCCGGGGCCCCGGTCGATGCCGAACGCGGGCGCACCCTGGTGGCCGTTGATGGCGGCGCTGATGGCCGACGGCGTGCCGCGCGACAAGCTGTTCCCGCTGGATCTCGATCGGGCGTTCAAGAAGCTCGACGAACTCAGGCCCTCGGTCACGACCTGGTGGCGGACCGGCGATCAGAGCATGCAGCTGATCCGCTCGGGCGAGGTGGTCATGTCGATGATGTGGTCGGGCAGCGGCTTCGTGCTGAAGGAGCAGGGCACGCCGGTCACCGTCGTCTGGAACGAGGCGGTGCCGAACGTCGCCTATTGGTCGATCCTGAAGGGCGGCCCGAACGAAGAGCAGGCCTACGCCTTCCTGAATTATTTCCTGACCCGGCCCGATGCCCACCTGGCCTTCGCCAACGCGTTCAAATACGACACGTCCAACCGCAACGCTCTCACCCTGTTGAGCGATGCCGAGCGTAGCAGCCGCGGTTCGCTGCCGGCGAACCATGCGAAGATGGCGACAATCGACGCCGCTTGGGTTGCCTCGAACCGGGCCGCGGTCATCGAGCGCTGGAACCAGTGGCTCAGCAAGTAGCGCGCATCCGGTCCCGATCGGAAGGATTGATCATGGACGGTACATCTTCGCTCGAGACGGGGCGGTCGATCTGCGAACTTGCCGCTGCGCTTGCGGCGGGGCGGACGTCGTCCGAAGCGCTCGTTTCCGACTATCTGGATCGGATCGGCCGGGCCAACCCTCGCCTGAATGCCTTCGTGGCACTGGCGGAGAATGCCCTGCCGCTTGCCCGTGGGTCCGATGCCCGGCGCCGGGCCGGTCGGTCCCTGGGCCCGCTCGACGGCATTCCGCTGGCGGTCAAGGACCTGTTCGATGTCGCCGGCCTGCCCACCCTCGGCGGTTCCCGGTCTCGGTCCGCCGAACCGGCATCGGTGTCGGCCCCGTCGGTCCGGCGGCTGCAGGACGCAGGTATGATCGTACTCGGCAAGACCGCCATGGTGGAACTGGGGCTCGGTGGCTGGGGCACCCAGAGCGCCGATCCTGTGCCCTGGAATCCCTGGTGCCGTTCAGAGCATCGCGTTCCGGGCGGATCGAGCAGCGGATCGGCCGTCGCGGTGGCCGCCGGTTTGGGGCCTGTCGCCTTGGCGTCCGATTTCGGCGGATCGGCCCGCATACCGGCCGCCTTCTGCGGCATCGTCGGCTTCAAACCGTCACCGGGCCGGGTATCCATGGACGGCGCCATCCCGGTCAGCCGCCTCCATGACACGTTCGGCTTGCTCGGCCGCACGGTCGAGGACATCCGGCTCGTGTTCGATGCCGTGCTCGAAGGCAGCGGGGTCTTCGTGGGCACCTCCGGCGGTTCGGGCGATCTGCGGGTCGGCGATCTCGCGGACGACCAGCTTACGACCTTGGTGCCCGAGGTCCGGGCGCTCTATCGCGCGGCACTCGCCAGGCTCGGCGACGGCGTCTGCCGCGTCGGCCGGTTCACCAGCCCGGAGAATTTCGAGACCTACTCGGCGCTCGCCGGCGAACTGGTGCTGCAGGAAGCCTACGCGCGCTACGGCACCCGCGCCGAAGCCACACCCGAGCTGTTCTGCCCGGTCGTGCGCGAGCGGATCCTGAGCGGCCGCCGGATGCGCGATCCCGATGTCATCATCGCCGCTCGGCAGCAGCAGCAGGCGCGCTTCACCGCGGCGATGCGCGGATTCGATCTGATCGCGCTCCCGACCTGTCCGGCCGGCGCCATCCCGGTGTCGCAAGTCGACGAAGCGCAGTCGCCGAGCGTCTTTACCCGGTTCGCCAATTATCTGGACCTGCCGGCGCTGTCGATCCCGATCGGCGTCACGTCGGAAGGCATGCCGGTTGGTCTGCAATTCGCAGCGCGCCGCAACGCCGATGCGGTTCTGCTCGATTTCGGCGAGGCGGCCCTACGAGGGTTGGAAATCCCGCTGTCCCGTCCCGGCTGGGGGCAGGGCGCCGTGACGACCTGAACCGAGGCCACAAGGGCCTGACGACCAACGACTGATCACGACCCGGCAGCTCTGCCGTGCGGACCGCGCTCGCTTGCGCGAATGCCGCCGGCTGTCCGAACCCAAGCCCTCCTGAAGGAGAGACCCATGACTGCGGCGCGCGCGATCGACGAGGAATTTACCGGCCTGCAGCCCATTCGCGGCGGCACGGTGGCGGTCGAGGCTGTCGTCAAACGCTATGGCGATTTCGTCGCGGTCGACGATGTGAGCCTCGACATCGGCCAAGGCGAGTTCGTCGCCCTGCTGGGGCCGAGCGGGTCGGGCAAGACCACGCTCCTGATGATGATCGCGGGCTTCGATCAGCCGAGCAGCGGTGCCGTCCGGATCGATGGCGTCGATGTCTCCCATATGCCGCCGCACCGTCGCGACATCGGCATGGTGTTCCAGAAATACGCGCTGTTCCCGCATATGAGCATCCTCGACAATGTCGCGTTTCCGCTGCGCATGCGCGGCATCGCGACCCGCGAGCGCCGCCGCCAGGCCGCCGACGCCCTGGCCATGGTCAGCCTGCAGGGCCTGGAGACGCGGCTGCCGACCCAGCTCTCGGGCGGCCAGCAGCAGCGGGTGGCGCTCGCCCGCGCCATCGTCTATCGGCCGCCGGTGCTGCTGATGGACGAGCCGCTGGGGGCACTCGACAAGAAGCTGCGCGAGCGGATGCAGCTCGAGATCAAGCGGCTGCAGGAATCCTTGGGCGCCACGGTCATCTACGTGACCCACGACCAGGAAGAGGCGCTGACCATGGCCGACCGCATCGCCGTCATGAACCATGGCAAGCTCGAGCAGGTGGGATCTCCGGCGGAGCTCTACGAGCGGCCGGCCAATCCGTTCGTCGCCAACTTCATCGGTGAGACGAACCTGATGGATGGCGCACTGCTGGGCATCGCCGGCGAGGAATGGGCGCTCCGTCTCGATGACGGCAGCATCGTGCACGGCACACCGTCGGTCGCGGCCCGACGGTCGGCGCAGCTGGGCGCACGCGTGCGCCTTGCGGTCCGGCCGGAGCGGATCGGCCTCGCCGCCGCGTCTGAGGGCGGCATGATCGGCACGGTGACCGACGTCATCTACGCCGGCCCGACACTGATCTACCTGGTCCGGACCCGGAGCCTGCCCGAGGTCATCGTGCGGATCCCCGTGCAAAGCGACGCGCTCAAGCCGTCGCGCGGCGCCACCGTGGCGCTCGCCTGGGCCGCAGCGAACGCGCTGGTCTATTGAGCGATGGCGTCGATGACCGCATCCTTGAAACGCGTTGTGGCGGCGTTCGCGCAGCCCGGCGGGCGCGGCTTGCCGATGCCGCTGGCGCTCGCCATGCTGGCGCCCCTAGTGATCGGACTCTCGGCCGCCTTCATCCTGCCGGTCGGCCGTCTGCTGCTGGTCAGCCTGTGGAACCCGCATTTCACGCTCGCCGAATTCATCCGGATCGGCGAGACACCGCTCTATCTGCGCATTTTCGGCCGGACGTTCGGGCTGGCGGCCCTGGTCACGGTGCTGACGCTGACGCTCGCCTATCCGGTCGCCTATCTGATGGCGCGGCTGACCGGCTGGCGGCTGGCCGCCGCGGTCGCCGCCGTCATGGTGCCGCTCTGGACCAGCGTGCTGGTGCGCGGCTACGCCTGGATCATCATCCTGCAGCGCACCGGGCTGTTGAACTCGACGCTGCAGTACCTGGGGCTGATCGATGAGCCGCTGCCGCTGCTCTATAATCAGTTCTCGGTCACGGTCGCCATGACCCATGTGCTGCTGCCCTACATGATCCTGCCGATCTGGTCGGCGCTCCGGACCATTCCGCGCGACCTGCCCCTGGCGGCGCAGAGCCTGGGCGCGGGGCCGGTCCGCGTCTTCCTGCTGGTCGTGCTGCCGCTCAGCCTTACCGGTGTCGCCTCCGGCACGCTGATGGTCTTCATTCTGGCCTTGGGCTTCTACGTGGTGCCGGCGCTGGTCGGCGGGCCGGAGACCCTGATGATCGCCACGCTGATCGGCCAGCAGACCACGGAACTGCTCAACTGGCCGTTCGCCGGCGCGCTCGCGGCCGTGCTGCTCGCCATCACCCTGCTGCTGGTCGCCGTGTTCAACCGCTTCCTCGGCCTCGATCGAAAGGCCGCGCAATGACCGGGCCCGCTCGCTTCAATCCGACCAAGCATCTGGGCTCCCTGCTGTTGGGCGGCACCTGCGGCCTGGTGTTCCTGTTCCTGCTGATCCCGACGATCGTCGTCATCCCGGCCTCGTTCAGCTCGACCCGCTACCTGTCGTTCCCGCCGTCGCCCTGGTCCTGGCGCTGGTACGCGGCCTATTTCGAGGACGCGGAATGGGTCGGTGCGACCCTGTTCAGCCTGAAGATCGCAGCGCTCACGACCGTCACTTCGGTGACGCTCGGCACGCTCTGTGCGCTGGCCTTGGTCCGGGGGCGAGTGCCGCTCAAGGGAGCGGTCCGGGCGATCGTGCTAGCCCCGATGATCGTGCCGCACATCGTTATCGCGGTGGCGATGTACATGGTCTACCTGCAATGGAATCTGGTCGGCACGCTGGCGGGCTTCGTCTTGGCCCATACCGTGATCTGCGTGCCGTTCGTCGTCATCAACGTCCAGGCCGGGCTGCAGAAGATCGACCCCAGCCTGGAGATGGCGGCGGCCAGCCTGGGCGCCAACCGGCTCCGCGCCTTCCGCCATGTCACGCTGCCGCTCCTCGGCCTCAGCATGCTGACCTCGGCCGCCTTCGCCTTCATCACCTCGCTGGACGAGGCGATCATCTCGTATTTCCTGTCGAGCAGCCTCGACAAGACGCTGACGCGCAAGATGTTCGAGGACATCGACTTCGATCTCTCGCCGATCATCGCCGTGGTCTCGACCCTGGTCATTGTGCTGTCGGTCGCGCTGATGGGCTCGATAGAGCTGCTGCGCGCCCGCGCGGCGCGCCGGGCCCAGGCGTGAGGGCCGGGGCATGGCGATGATCGCTCCCTATGATCTGGTCCTGCGCAACGGCACCGTCATCGACGGCAGCGGCGCCGCCGGCTTCTGCGCCGACGTCGCCATCGTCCGCGACCGCATCGTCCATGTCGGCCCCTTGTCCGCCGGCTGCGGCGCGCAGGAGCTGGATGTGGCCGGCCTGGTGGTCGCCCCCGGTTTCATCGACGTCCATACCCATGACGACCGGCTGGTGCTGATCCAGCCGGACGCCGAACCGAAGGTGACCCAGGGCGTCACGACCGTGGTCACCGGCAATTGCGGCATCAGTCTGGCGCCGCTGTTGCTCGAAGGGGAGGTGCCGGCGCCGCTCAATCTCCTGGGCAGGGCGGCGGCCGATTTCTTCGGCAGCTTCGCCGACTATGTCGCGGCGGTCGGGCGCACGCCGCCGGCGGTCAATGTCGTGCCGCTGGTCGGCCATATGGCACTCAGGGCGTCGGTCGGCGTCGACCCAGACCGGGCCGCCAGCCCGGGCGAAATCTCCCAGATGCAGGCCTTGCTGACCGAGGCGTTTCAAGCCGGCGCCTTCGGCTTTTCGACGGGGCTGGCCTATCCGTTCAGCCGCAACGCGCCCATGGCGGAAGTGGTGGCGCTCGCCTCGGTCGCCGGCGCCCATGGCGGCGTCTACACCACGCATATGCGCGACGAAGGCCTGGGTGTACTGCAATCCCTGGACGAGTCGTTCCAGACTGCCGCTGCCGCCCGGGTCCGTCTGGTGATCTCGCACCATAAATGCCTGGGCATCGCCGCCTGGGGGCAGAGCGAACGGACGCTGGCCGCCATCGACGCCGCTGCGAATACGATCGAGCTCGGCCTCGACGCCTATCCCTATACGGCCAGCTCGACCGTTCTGTTGCCGGGCAAGCTCGCACGCTCGCACGAGACCTGGGTGACCTGGTCGACGCCGTTTCCGGAAGCGAGCGGGCGGCGGGTCGACGATATCGCCGCCGAATGGGGCTGTACGCCCGAAGCGGCGGCCGAACGGCTGATCCCGGCCGGAGCCATCTATGTCAACATGGACGAGGCCGATGTCCGCCGCATCATGAAGCACCCGCTGTGCATGATCGGCTCCGACGGCCTGCCGCACGACCGGCATCCCCATCCGCGCCTGTGGGGCACCTTCCCCCGGGTGCTCGGCCATTATGCCCGCGATGTGGGCCTCTTTAGCCTGGAAGAGGCGGTGCACCGGATGACCGGGCTGCCGGCGCGCCAGTTCGGCATTCCGGACCGGGGCACGGTCAGCGCCGGCGCCTTTGCGGATCTCACCGTGTTCGACCCGGCCACGGTCCGCGATCGTGCCGATTTCCAGCACCCGACCGAGCCCGCCGCCGGCATCCACCATGTGCTCGTCAATGGCGAACCCGTGCTGGGCTACGGCCGGCGCACAGGAGCGGCACCCGGCCGCGTCATTCCCAATCCGCACCTTGTTCATCCCCGTGGAGGCCACAGATGAAAGCCAGATCCGCTCGTCTCGCTACGAGGCTCATTCAGATTTTCGGCGTGTTCGTCGTCGTCTCCGTGGTGACCGCCGGGCTCAATCTCCGAGGCTTGGGCGCCATCGGCGATGGTGCGGTCGAGACGACGCGCAGCTGGGAGACCATGGTCCGGCTACAGCGCATCCTGCAGAACGTCTCGGACCAGGAAATGTCGGTCGGCCTCTATCTGGCCGCCGGCGATCCGAAGGTGCTGGCGCCGTTCAAGGAGCCGCTGAAGCGCGAGTTCGACACGCTGATCGACGAGACGGTGGCACTGCGCGCCAACGACCCTGCCCATCGCGCCCGGCTGGAACAGGTGCGCCACGCGGTCGAAAATTGGCGGCAAGCGGTACAGACCGACATCCGCATCATGAGCGCCAGCGACGCCTCGCACGCCGCGAACGAAGCGATCCGCCACGAGGTCGGCAGCATCATCGAAGGCGAGCGCCATGCCTTGGATGCCCAGTCGGACGCAGCGCACGTCCTGTTCCGGAACCTGACGATCGAGATGATCGTGGGGGCCGCGGCATCGGCCGTGGGTGCGCTCGTCGTCTATTTCGCAGTCGCCCGGCTGGTCTCCCGCCCGATGGTCCGCATCGCCAGCGCCATGCGCGGCCTGATGGATGGCCAGACCGAGCTGACCGTGCCCTATGCCGAACGCGGCGACGAGATCGGCATGATCGCAGAGGCGGTCCGGGTGTTCCGCGACACCATGATCGAGCGGCAGCGGCTGGAGGCACGTAATGGCGAGCTGGCGGCCCAGACCGCGCTCGAACGCCAGGCGCTGCTCGAAGACATCTCCGGCAATTTCGAGGGCGATGTGCAAAGTGTGGTTGCCTCGCTGCAGGATCGGGTGGCCCAACTGCATGAGCGGTTCGACCTTGTGTCGGATGCCGCCCAATCCTCCAGCCACGAAGCGAGCAAAGTGGCGACGCTCGCCGACGAAGCGATCCATCGCGTCGATGCGGTTGCCGGTGGTGCGGCCGAACTGTCGGCCTCGATCGCGGAAGTGTCGCAGCAGGTCTCGCGCGCCGCCGATATCGCCCGGACCGCCGACGAAAAGGCCCGCCAGACCAACGCGCTGGTCAGCAGCCTGGAGATCGCGGCCGACCAGATCGGCCGGGTCGTTGGCCTGATCGGCGAGATCGCGCACCGCACCAATATGCTGGCGCTTAACGCCACGATCGAGGCCGCCCGGGCCGGCGACAGCGGCCGCGGCTTCGCGGTGGTGGCGTCCGAGGTCAAGAACCTGGCGATCCAGACCAGCACTGCCACCGACGAGATCAAGCAGCAGGTCGACCTGATGCAGACCAGCACCGCCGACGCCGTGGCCGGCATCCGCGACATCGCCAATATCGTCGGCACCATGGAGCGGATTTCGACCGCGATCGCGTCCGCGGTCGATGAGCAGGGGGCGGCGACCGCGCAGATCGCACTCCACGTCCAAAGCATCGCCGACGGCACGCGCGACGTCTCCCGCCATATCGCCGACGTCAGCATCGCGGCCGAGACCTCGTCCAGTTCCATGCACGAGATCAAGCAGGTCGCCAACGACTTCACCGACCAGACGATCCGCCTGAGCGATGCGACCGGCCTGTTCCTCGACCGCCTGCGGGCGACCTGAGCCCCGAGCCCGGACCGAAGGAGTTCATGATGCACATCATCGTGCTGGGTGCCGGCGTGACCGGCCTGACCACCGCCCATTGCCTGGCGGGCGACGGGCATCGCGTGACGGTCGTCGATCGGGCCGTGGGACCGGGGCGGGGCGCCAGCTTCGCCAACGGCGGCCAGCTCAGCTACAGCTATGTGGCACCGCTGGCGGCACTCTCGGCGCTGCGCGACCTGCCGGGCTGGCTCGTCCGGCGCGACGCGCCGCTGCGGTTTCGGCCTCGGCTCGATCCCCGGCAATGGGCCTGGTGCCTGCGGTTCCTGGCGGCTTGCACCGGTGTCCAGAACCGCCATGCGACGGAGCGGCTGCTCCGCCTGTCGATGTATAGCCGCGACCAGCTGGATGCCATGCTCGACCTGACGCCGCTCGCCTTCGACCATAGCCGAACGGGCAAGCTGGTTGTCTATTCGAGCGCCGAAAGTTTCCGGGCGGCCCAGGCGCAAATGGAATTCCAGCGACGCCTCGGGTGCGAGCAGAGCGCGCTCGATGCCCAGGCCTGCCTCGACATCGAACCCGCCCTGGCCGCGATCGGGCATCGCCTCATTGGCGGCATCTTCACCCCGGGGGAACAGGCCGGCGATTGCCGGCTATTCTGCCAGGCGCTGGAAACGCGGCTCCGGGCGATGGGTACCGTCAGCTTTTTCTATGACCGTGAGGTGCGGCGCCTGCTGGTCGATGGCCGCCGCGCGCTCGGGGTCGAGACCCGGGCAGGCGTGATGGAGGCCGACGCCTATGTGCTGGCATTGGGCACCGGCAGCCCGGGCCTGGCGGCCGACGCCGGCATCCGGCTGCCGATCTATCCGCTGAAGGGCTACAGCCTGACGGTCCAGGTTCGCGATCCCCGGGCCGCACCCCGGATCAGCGTGACCGATAGTGCGCGCAAGATGGTTTATGCGCCGTTGGGCGATCGGTTGCGGATCGCCGGCATGGCCGATCTGGTCGGCTGGAGCGACGCGATCGACCAAACCCGGCTGTCGCTGCTGGTCCGCGAGGCGCGGCAGGCCTTTCCGGACGCATCGGACTATCTGCGCGTCGAACCCTGGAGCGGGCTTCGCCCTGCCACGCCGACCAGCCTGCCGATCCTGGGGCCGACACCGCTCGGCAATCTGTGGCTCAACGTTGGACAGGGCGCGCTCGGATTCACGCTCGCCATGGGGTCGGCACGCGTCGTGGCCGACCTCGTCCTCGGCCGCCGCCCTGCCATTCCGCTCGACGGCCTGACCTTGCCGGGCATCGCCAACGACTTCGACCCTTGTCTCAACGCGGCCTGAATCCGAGGAGGTACCATGATGAAAATCGTGAGTGATGACGACGTCCGCGCCGTGATGAACTTTCCGGACGCGGTCGAGGCGATGGAAGCGGCATTCCGGGGATTCGGACATGGCGGCGGCGCCGTTCAGGACCGATTGCGCACCCATGCCGCCGGCTGTTCCTTGAGCATGATGGGGGCGGTGCTGCCGCAGAGCGGCGTGATGGGTGCCAAGATCTATTCGACGATCGATGGCCGGTTCGATTTCCTCTTGGCGCTGCATTCGACCGAGACCGGCGCGCTGCTGGCCGTGATGCAGGGCAACGCCTTGACGGAGTTCCGCACCGCCGCCGTGACGGTGCTGGCCGCGCGTCATCTGGCGCCGCCCGCTGCCGATCGTCTGGCGGTCTTCGGCACCGGCACGCAAGCCGCCGCCCATGTCGATGCCTTTGCGGCCTGCCGGGCGATCCGCCATATCCTGGTCGTCGGCCGCGACGGCGCCTCGGATTTCGCCGAGCGGATGGCGCGGCGCCACGGCATCCCCGTCTTCGCGGTCACGGCTGAGGCGGCCTTGGCCAATTCGAATATCGTGGTCACAGCGACCCGAGCGACGACGCCGCTGTTCGCCGGCGGCATGGTGGCCCCCGACACCTTTCTGGCGGCCGTCGGATCCAGCAAGCCCAGCACCCGGGAAATTCCCGACAAGCTGATCAGCCGGGCCCGCCGCCTGGTCGTCGAGTGGAAGCCGCAGGCCATGCGCGAGGCCGGCGATTTCGTGCAGGCCCGACCGGAGCTGCTCGATTGGGAGCGGGTCGAGGAACTGGGCGCCATCGTGGCGCGAGCACCGATCGCGCCTGCCGACCGGCGCGGCATCACGATCTTCAAATCGGTCGGCATCGGTCTGGAGGACGTCGCGCTCGGCCACCTGGTCTGGCGCCGCCTCAATCGGCCGCGCGCGGCGGGCCTGAGCGCGGTCGCGTCCTAGGCTCGGTCGCCATTGGTTTCGCGTTGGTGCCGTCGGTGAACCCCCAGCGACGGCGCCGCACTGCCGGGACCTCTGCCGAAATTCGACGGAGGTCCCGGCTTCTTTCCGCCCCAATTTCGCTTGGTGCGCAGCGTCGCTGCGACGCGGAATTCAGATCTGTCTTTGACGCATACGTTGCGTCCATCGGACGGTGCCAGACGCCACCTTGGGGTCCGCTACCCCAAGTTTCGGTGGGCGTCCGCCAAACGGTCCCAGTCCGGACAATTGACGGTCGCCTGGAACTCGGCAGCGTCCGCCAGCCGTATGACCGCTTCGGCGCAACCCTGAAGATCTCGGGAACGGCCGTAGTGGGCGCGAAGCAGAAGCTCCGCGCGCGCCCTTGGCAGTAGCGATCAGGCGGCCGGATTCTTTCCCAGGATTCCTTCCTAGAGCGTGATGAATTTAGGTTTGTGCGTAGCCGGCGTGCGCGAAATAGTTTGAGCATTCGGAAGGGGTAACGGTGTCGATCGCGGTGGCGGTGGTTTCGCAGACGGCGTCGAGGGACCGTGGCTGGGCTTTGCGCAAGTGGTGCTTGAGCTTGGCGAAGAACTGCTCGATCGGGTTCAGATCGGGCGAGTATTTCGGCAGCAAGAGGAGTCTGGCGCCCGCATCGCGAATGGCGTTCCGCACGGCCTTGGACTTGTGGGAGCCGAGGTTGTCCATGACGACGATATCCTCCGGCAGCAAGGTCGGGACGAGCACCTTCTCGACATAGACGCGGAACCGCTCGCCGTTGACCGGCCCGTTGAGCGTCGTATGACCTCGAACGGGATCAAACCACTCGGATTGCTGCTCCGCGCTGCCCTTCTGGGTGCGCGGAAACAACCGTCTCGGAATTCTTCTCCAGAAGCGCCTGGAGGTGCATCATATCCGTGGTCATCGTCGGGTCCCTGGTTCGCTTGGACGTTTGGCGACCAAACCTACCGAAGACTCGCGGTGACCACCGCTGTGGACAAGTACCCCGCCGCCGCCTGACTCTCTGCGACCGCTGCGACGGGCTAATTACCCACAGCTCCGACACCACTCGGCGGGACACGACCTGGCTGGGAGTTTTCCAAGGTGACAATGAACATTTCCGGGATCGTTCGGACGAGCTCGCTCATGAATCGGTGTCTGCTGATGATGGCGACAATCAGCCGTTCGGTCGGCGCAAAGGTCATCCTGGCTTTTACGCTGGCGGTGGGCCTGGGTTTCCTCGGCATGATCGTCTTTCAGGCCGAAACGCAGACCAGGACTCTGGTCAATTTCGTCACGCAGAACCTCATCGGCCGGACGCACCAACTGGCCAATGCCATCCGCGACGGTGTCCTGGTCCGCAACGATAGCGCGGTGTTGAACGAATACAAGCCGATTGCCGACGCTCCCAATTCCCAGACGGCGGGCATCGCCGTTTTCGATGCCGATGGCACGCCATTCCTTCAGTTTGTCAGCCGGGCGCCCCTGGACATCACGCTTGGTGCGATCCTGGGCGAGGCGCCCGGCGTGCTCGCTAAGGGTGATACGGTCACTTTCGCCACGCGAGGCCAAATCGTCGTGGTCTGCCCGGTGACCAACCATCGCGGCGACAAGATCGTCGGTGCTCTCGCCATCGCCTGGAGTCTGGACCGCGAAAACGCCGCCGTTGCCGCCGCGCGGCAGGACCAAGCCCTGGTGGCGCTGATCGCGATGGTGGCGCTGCTCGGCTTGTTGGCGGGAGTTCTGCAGATCTTGATCGTCCGACCGCTAACCCGCATGACCGCGGCGATGGCCATGCTCGCAGCCGGGCAAACCGAGGTGATCGTCCCCGACCTCGGGCGCGACGACGAGATTGGTCGCATGGCCAGCGCCACCGCCGTCTTCAAGCAGAACGCCGAGGCATTGCGAGAAAGCGAGGCTCGCTACCGCCATCTGATGGAACATCTGATCGAGGGCGTTTGTCAGTCGAGCGGCGAGGGGCGGGTGCTGCTCGCCAACCAGGCCCTGGCCGACATGCTGGGTTACGACTCGCCGGCCGATCTGATCGACAACATTCACGATCTTTCGGCGCAGGTCTATGCCGATCCGGAGGAACGGGGCGCCCTGCTGCGCGCCCTCGTGCAGCGGGGCCAGGTGCGCGATTTCGAACTTCGTATGCGCCGAAAGGATGGCGCGGAAATTATTGGCAGCCTCAGCGCCACGGCGGCGGTCGTCGACGGCAGGGTGGTATATCTTGAAGGGATGATGACCGACGTCACCGCCCGGCGGCAGGCCGAGACGCGGATCCTGGCCTTCAGCGCCGAACTCGAAGCAAGGGTTCAAGCGCGCACCGAGGAACTCGAAAGGACTCTGCTCAATCTCCAGCGCATGCAGGACGAGTTGATCCGAGCCGAGAAACTGGCGGGTTTGGGCGCCCTTGTCGCCGGCATCGCCCATGAGATCAATACCCCCCTCGGCAACAGCCTGACCGTCGCCACGGCCTTGCGCGACAAGGCCACGAAATTCCGGGAGCAGGTCGATCAGGGCGCGCTGAAGCGATCCGAACTGACGAAGTTTCTGGACGAACTTGATAGCGGTACCGATATCGCCCAACGCAGCCTCGAGCGCGCGGCGGCCCTAGTCAGAAAATTCAAGACCGTGGCGGTCGATCAGGTCAGCGAGAAACGCCGCGCCTTCGATTGTGGTCAGGTCACCGAAGAGGTCGTCGCCACCCTTCATCCCATGATAAAACATCGCGATATTTCAATCACCGCAGACCTGCCGCGCGGGATTGTCCTCGACAGCTTTCCCGGGCCATACGGCCAGATCATCACCAATCTGGTCGCAAACGCGGTTATTCATGGGTTCGACGATATTTCGGCCGGCATCATCCATATATCGGCCAGGATGGTCGATGCCGAGACCGTCTCGGTCGCCGTCAGCGACAACGGTAAGGGCATACCGGCGTCAATCCGACCGAAGATCTTCGATCCCTTTTTCACTACAAGATTCGGCCAGGGCGGCAGCGGCCTGGGCCTTCACCTAGTGTACCAGATGGCGACCAGGATATTGGGCGGCACGGTCGTCGTCGACAGTGTCGAGGGAAAGGGAACCACCTTTACCCTTACACTTCCGATGATCGCACCGGCCGCCGTGGCACAAGGCAAGAATGAGGGTCGGGCACTAAGCGCTTGACCGTCACTGATTGAGAAGCTTGGCGTCGATCACCGTCACACCGGTGTCGACGAGCGTTGGGGCGTTGTGGCCGGCTGCGAGATCGTTCAGGATCTCGACGGATGAGGTGCCCATCCTGTACGGGTTCTGTCCGATCAGGGCGGTGGCCAGCCCCGCTTTGAGCAGCTTGATCTGGGCGTCGACCGCGTCGAAGGAAACGATGACGAGTCGGCCCGATACAATGGCGTTGCGATAAGGTTCCATCGCGGCCGCGTAGTTGTCGGGCGCGAACATCGGCCATCCTCCCGAATAGAAGAGGCCTTTGATATCGGGATTCTTAGCGAGAATGTCCAACACGATGCGAGTGCCCACAGCCGGATTGTCGTCGCAGGGAAAGGGTGATCCGTCGAGTTCGTGAAAACTGTCGCCAAGCGCGGATCGGAATCCTTTGATTCTCGCGTTCAGATTGTCTGCGGAGATGCCGCCGGTGAGAATGGCATAGGCACCACCACCCGGGGCGGCAGCACGAAACGCCTTGCCGCCCTCCACCCCGCCCTGGAAATTGTTGGTTCCGATGAAGCTGGACCGGCTCGTGTCGGGAGCATCGGAATCGAAGGTGATGACCGGAATGCCTTTGGCACGCGCCTGCGTGATGATGCTGCCGACAGTCTGCGGATCGTTGGGCGCGATCGCCAGACCGTCGACACCCCGGGCAATCAGGTCGCCGATGATCGCCTCCTGCGCGACCGCATCCGCCGTCGGGGGGCCGACGAACAGGCACTTGACCGCGAGCGTCCTGGCCTCGTCCGTGCAGCCGCGCTCGACGTCCGTATAAAAAGAGACTCCGACAAGTTTCGGTACGAGGGCGAAGACCTTCTGCCGTTCGGCCGCCTGCGGACCGGCAACAGAAGCGCCAAAAATCAGGGCGATCGACAGATAACATGACAATAATATTAATTTCTTTTTCATAATATTTTCCTCTGGATCGATTTCATTATACTAGAAGAGCTCTGGTGGCTTGGACAGTTTCGGGGAAGAGGAAGCGAAGTCGACTATAGTTGGATCTGACGGCGCTTATAGTGAGCGATAGTCCCTTTGAGGTGATGCTGTCTTCGCCAAAGGGACCAAACCATGATGGCGGTCGCTGCGATTGGCGGTCTCAGGATCGGGCGTGCCGGAAGGCGGCGGCTTTCGGGCGCGGAAGGTGGCAGCGCAGCCATGGTCGTCAGGCGGCGATCGGCGATTATGGAGGGCGGACCCGTTTCGTTCGGTTTGCTCCAAGTGGATCGGCGCAGATCGGCAGCCAGTTAGGTCAGGAATGCGGTCGCGGCCATACATAGGCTCATATGCCGGTGCCAACGGTGCCGGGATCGCGCCTCGCAGTGATCGAGCCTTTTGACCGTTGGAAACAGTCCTCGATGGTCTATCGCAGGCCGGCCGCACCCGCGAGTTCGGCCAGTTTCGTGCCTTTGGGTGCAAAGACGAAGTAATCGGCGCATTGATCCGGGATCTGTCGATTGCGCCGGATGAGTGTGAATAGCGTCGTAGATTTATCCCTAGATTCCCCGCGAAATCAAATCCTTAGGACGCCGATCGGCGCCGAAGGCCGGCGACAGTCATCGTCGGCCTTCGCCCTGCTGGTCGATCCGTTGCGATACCGAAGTTAGCGTCTTAGTGATCCCGCTTGTCGGTCGGTCGGGGCCGGACAGGCCGGCCGGTGGAACCGTTTGGCTGGAGCATCGGTTTTGCCAGGATCCGTATGTTGTGTCGAACGCTCGCAAGAACGGCTCCTGCATCTGCGGGTCAGGAACCGGCGGCGGTTCCTCGGCCGCGGCAAGCGCCCTATCGAGATCATCTTGCCGGCCTTCAAGCGCGGCAATCCGCTTGCCGATCGCGCACCCCTCGCCGGCCACTTCGGCACTGTCGGGAGTGATCGCCTTCTGACGCGTCTTGACCCGGTCCCAGAGATCCTGGTCGACGATCCGCAGGTCCGGAACCTCCTGGCCGATCCAATCCGCTTCCGGATCGAGGCGCGACAAGCGCTTGCCGGTCGCCGGATCCTTGATATAGCGCAGTCGGTTCCACACTAGGCGGCCGACATAGAGTTCGTTGTTCAGGATACCGATGCCGCGCTGTCGGTTGCCATTGATCGTGCTGGAACCCCAATCGCCGCCGCTCGGCGCCTTGATGCCTTCGCGGTTCAAGTCAGCGGAGACCGCGCCGGGTCTTGTCCGCCAGGTCCCTCAGATAAGAAGGCACCCATCGTGCCCTTGAGCCCGACATGGAGCTCGTTGATCTCGCCTTCCGACAGCGTGACGATAAGTCCCTCGGCCATCCTTCGCGAAGAAGGTGTTCGGACGTTCGCCCCGGGGCTTTTTTCAGACGACGCGCTCGGTCGCTTGCGGCTCGGCATTGTGCGCGGATCGTTCGGTCTAAGCGTCATGCGAGGCGATAGGCCCGCTGGGCATTGTCGGTGAAGACGGCCTGGCGATCGTCTGGCGCGACGGCCGCGGCAGCCATAGCATGCCAATCGGCATAGTCGGCGACCCGGTCCAGCACGGGCCAGTCGCTGCCCCAGATCAGCCGGTCCGGTCCGAAACTGGCGAGCAGATGGGCCAGATACCGCGGCGTCCGTTCCGGGCTGCTGCCGGCCTCGGTCAACAGGCCGGAGAGTTTGCAGAAGGCGCCGGTCTCGTCCGCGACGCGTTTGATTTCGGCGGCCCAGGGCTCGAAGCGGTCGCCGGCGATGTCGGGCTTGGCACCATGGTCGATCACGATGGTCAGGTCCGGGTGGCGTCGGGCCAGGGTCCGGATGCGCGGCAGGTGGGCCGGCATCGCCAGCGCATCGAAAGTCAGCTTGCATGCGGCCATCGCCGCCAGCGCCGGCGTCGCCATGGATTGCAGGATCCAATCGGGATCGGCAATGTCTTGCAGCATCGGACGCAGCCCCTTCAGCTTTGGTTCCCGCGCGCATCGCTCGACCCGGGCGGCACTGTCGCTGCGCGCAAGATCGACCCAGCCGACGACGCCCAGGATGGCGTCCGTCGCTTGGGCGGCCGCATCGAGCAGGAACCGAGTCTCCGCCTCGGTCGGGGCCGCCTGCACTAGAATGCCGCCGGTTATGCCGCACGGACCGGCCTGCCGCTGCCAATCGGCGATTTCGAAATCGCGATGGATCGCGCCCAGCGCCGGGGTCAGCCAGCCATAGTCGCCGCGCGCCAGGCGCCAGATATGGAAATGGGCGTCGATCATGCCGGCGTCCCGGGAATGGGCGCCGATGCCGGCAACAACCCCGCCATTCGCAGTCGTCGCCAGAAGCCGGCGTCGATCGGATGACGCAGCAGGGTGCGCGTGTCATCCCACTGGTGGATCGTTTGAGCGCCTGCCAGCACGAGATCGACGGCCGGGTGGGCCAAGGGAAACTGCAAGGCCGCCGCCCGCAGCGGCACGCCTTCCTCGGCGCAGATCGTCTCGATCGCTGCAACCCGATCGATCCAAAGCCGATCGGCTTTGGCATAGTCGAAGCGCAGCGCCGCCCCGACGCCGCGCACCCCGGTCGCGAGAATGCCGGAGTTGAAGACGCCGCCCAAAGCGATGCGCGTGCCGCAGTGGGTGGCGAGCGGCAGCAGTTCGGCCAGCGCTGTATGATCGATCAGGCTGTAGCGGCCCGCCAACAACAGACAATCGATGCGGCTCGCGCCGAGCAGGTCGAGGCAGATCGCAACATCGTTCACGCCCAGCCCGACATAGCGGACGAGGCCGGCCGCCTGCAAATCCCTGAGCGCCGGCAGCGTCTCCCGGACGATCTGGTCGCGGATCCGGCCGTGGTCGGCGCCATGGGTCACGGCGTCGCAATCATGGATATAGGCGATGTCGAGATGGGCGAGGCCCAGACGCTGGAGGCTGTCCTCGACGCTGCGGCGCACGCCGGCCGCCGAATAGTCCCAACGCTGCCGGAATGGCAGGACATCGACATAGGAATTCTGGTTTGACGGCGCCGTTGCATCCGGCTCCAGCAGGCGGCCGACCTTGCTCGACAGGATCCGTTCGTCCCGCGGCGTCCGGCGGAGCGCCGTGCCGAACCGGTGTTCGCTCAAGCCGTTGCCATAGTGGGGTGCGGTATCGAAGGTGCGACAGCCATCATGCCAGGCATGGGCCAGCAGGGCCGCGGCCTCCGCCTCCGCGACCGTCTGGAACAGGTTGCCGAGCGGCGCGCCGCCAAGGCCGAGGCGCATCCCATCCTGCATCACCGCGAAGATCATAACGAGGGGCTCCCCGGCTGCCAGTTCCGATGAGGGCATCGGTAACACTCGGATCACGCCTTGCCAACATCGAATGTTATCTCTAACATGTTAGTGCGTAATGAGGCGCGCCTCTGATCGATGGAGACTCAAGCCGTGACCCCCCAGTCCGCGCGTTTCGGCCTTTCGGCGGCTTTGACGACCCCGTTTCATCCCGACGGCGCCATCGATCCGTCCCGCCTGGTCGCCCAGGCGCGCTGGTGTCTGGCCGAAGGCTGTTCGAGCGTCACCCTGTTCGGCACGACGGGCGAGGGCGCCTCGATCGGCGAGGCGGATCGGGTTGCGATCCTGGAGGCCTTGGCAGAGGGCGATGTCACGGGCGGGCGGATCGTCGGCGCCATCGCGGCGGCGGCCGTCGCCGACGCCGTGGCCCAAGCGCACCTCACGCTCTCGATCGGCTGCAAGGCGCTGCTGTTGCCGCCGCCATTCTATTTCAAGGGCGTATCCGACGACGGGTTGTTCGCCTGGTACGCCGCCGTATTCGAGCAATTGGGGGCGGCCGCGCGCGACGTGCTGCTCTACAACATCCCGTCTGTCACCGCGGTGCCGCTGTCGATCGAACTGATCGCGCGCCTGCGCAAGGCCTTCCCCGGCATCATCCTCGGGGTTAAGGATTCCTCCGGCGACTGGCTCTATACCCAGCGGCTGCTTACGGCCCATGGCGATCTCGCCATTCTGATCGGCGACGAACGCTACCTGGCTGAGGGCGTCCGCCGGGGCGGGCAAGGCGCCATCTCCGGTCTCGCCAATATCTGCCCACGACTGCTGCTGCCGTTGGCCATCGGGGGCCGGGACGACCAGCGTATCGCCGATCTCGTGGCCGAGGTGCTGAACTATCCGGTGACGCCGGCGGTGAAAGCTCTCGTCGCCCACCGGACCGGACAGGCCACATGGCGGACGGTGCGTCCGCCGCTGATGCCGCTCGATGCCGAAGCGGCGGCGCGGTTGGCCCGGCGCTACGATGCTCTGTTCGCCGTCGAAACGGTCTGATCGGGGTTCGGCCATGAACAGCGAACCGGAGCCGCTCAAGCTTCGCGAACGAGCCTACGAGAGCTTCACGCGCCACCTGCTGGCGCGCGACGTCCGTCCTGGCCAATTCATCTCCCAGCGCGAGCTGGTCGAGCTCACGGGCCTGCCGTTGGGTGCGATCCGCGAGCTGGTGCCACGGATCGAGGCCGAGGGCCTGATCCGGACCGTGCCGCAGCGCGGCATGCAGATCGCCCATATCGACCTCAATCTGATCCGGGACGCCTTCCAGTTCCGCCTGTTCATCGAGAAAGAGGCGGTCATGCTGTTCGTCGAGACGGCGACGGACGACGTGATCGCCGGGCAGCGGGCGGCGCACGAAAGCGTGCTGGCCCGGGCGCAGGCCGGCTGCACACCTGAACTTGAGGCCGAAGCCCAGGCGACCGACTGGCGGCTGCACAACACGATCGTCGATGCGCTGGGCAATGGCATCGTCACCAACGCCTACCGGGTGAACGCCATCAAGATGCGGCTCATCCGCCAGGAGCGGATCCGCATCGACGGTCTGGTCGTGCCGGTGATGCGCGAGCATTTGCGCATCATCGAGGCGATCGGGACGCGCGATCCGCAGCGGGCGGTCGAGACCCTGGTCGAGCATGTCAACAATGCCCGCAACCGGGCGCTCGATCTCTAGCCGGCGCCTCTGCCGGTTCGCGAAATCATCCGAGAAGCCTGCAGCGAAGCGGGCCGGTCATGTCGAAGCTGTGAGGAAGCGCTCCTATGCTGTCACGACCTGGAACCGTTGGGGATGTTGGCGGTATCATCGATGAACTTCGGATGGCGCTGGGACCGGCGAGCGTTCTATCAGGCGCGGACATCCCGGCTCGCAACGAACAGGATTGGAGCATCCTGCCGCCGTCGCGGCCGCTCGCCGTCGTGCGGCCGGACAGTCCTGAAGGTGTGGCGACGGCAGTGCGCATTGCGACCGGTCACGATATCGCGATCGTTCCGCAGGGTGGCCTGACCGGTCTGTGTGGCGGCGCCCGGGCCGATGGGGCCAGCATCGCCCTGTCGCTCGAACGGCTGACCGGCATCGAGGAGATCGATACGGCCGCCGCCACGCTCACGGTGCGGGCGGGTACGCCGCTGCAGGTCGTGCAACAGGCCGCGGAGCAGGCCGGCTTCTTCTGTCCACTCGATCTCGGCGCGCGAGGCTCCTGCTCTATCGGCGGCAATCTTTCGACCAACGCCGGCGGCAACCGGGTCATCCGCTATGGCATGGCGCGCGAGATGGTCTTGGGCTTGGAAGCGGTGCTGCCCGACGGGACGCTCGTCACCAGCATGAACAAGATGGTGAAGAACAACGCCGGCTACGACCTGAAGCAGCTGTTCATCGGCAGCGAAGGCACGCTCGGCATCATCACCCGCGCCGTCTTGCGTCTGCATTCCCAGCCGGGTTGCACTATGGCGGCGCTCTGCGGTCTGTCGAGCTATGACAAGGTCATCGAGCTTTTGAGCGCGGCGCGGCGCGATCTGGGGCCGATCCTCTCGGCCTTCGAGGTGATGTGGCCCGACTATTGGGCCGTCGTGACGGAAAAAGTGCCCGGCGTGCGCAGCCCGATCGGCGGCGGGCACGCCTGTTACGTGCTGGTCGAGGCCCAGGGGACAGATGCCGCGATCGACGGCCCGCGCTTTCAGGAATGGCTGGAGCGCCAAGCCGAAACCGAGGTCGTCGCCGATGCCGCCGTCGCCCAATCCCTGGCGGACGTGAAGGCATTCTGGGGCGTCCGCGATGCCTGCGCCGAATTCCCTCAGGCGGTCGGACCCCATCAATCCTTCGACATCGGCCTGCCGGTTGCGGCGATGGATCGCTATGTCACGGCCTGCGCCACCGAAATGCAGCGGTGGGTGCCGGGCGCCCTGGCGTTGTTCTACGGCCATATCGGCGACGGCAACCTGCATATCGTCGCCTGCCTGCCCGGTGCCCCGACGCAGCCCAAGGAGAGGATCGACGAGGTCGTCTATGGCTGCGTGCGCGAATTCGGCGGCACCGTCTCCGCCGAACACGGCATCGGCACGACAAAAAAACGCTGGCTGGGCTATACGCGCACGCCGGTCGAACTCGCCCTCATGCGCACGATCAAGCAGGCGCTCGATCCCCGCAATCTGCTCAATCCGGGCAAGGTTCTCTGATTCAACGAAGAAAGACGAGGCGGGCCACCGCTGCTGAATGAAAGCTCAAGGGAGGCGCCGAATGAAAGCGCAGACGAACTCGCAACCGCGGTCGGACCGTGAAGCGGCGCTCCGGCGCGCCACGGTGAAGGCGACGCGGCGGCTCGTGCCGTTCCTGGTCCTCATGTACATGCTGTCCTATCTGGATCGCGCGAACATCGGCTTCGCCAAGCAGGCGTTTCAAGCGGCGACCGGGGTGAGCGACGTCGCCTTCTATCTGCCGACCCAGATCGGCAACCTGCTCCATGTGAAGGTCGGGCTGCTCGTCGGCCTGGTGTCGGCGCTGCCCTGGGCCTGCGCCGTCCTGACGGCGGTCATCCTGCCGCCGCTCGCCGTTCGCACCGACTGCCGCCGAGCCTTTGCCGTCGCGGCACTCCTTGCGATCGCCTTCGGGCTGACGGCGTCCGGCAATCTGGCGCCGCTGCCGGCCATCGTCGCGCTTTGCTTCGTCACCATGGGCATTATCTGCGTTCAGCCGATATTCTGGACCTATTCGACCGGCTATCTTGGCGGGACGGCGGCGGCCGGCGGTCTCGCGGTCATCAATGCGATCGGGAACCTTGGCGGGTTCGTGGCGCCGAACGTGAAGACCTGGGCCGAGGCATCGTTCCAGACGGCGTCCGCGGGGCTGTATGTGCTGGCACTGGCCTCGTTTGTCGCGGCCGTCCTGTTCGTGCTGCTGCGCGATGGGACGTTGTTCGGCCCGCAGGTGGCGACGGCGAGGTCCGTCGGTTGAACCGGACAAGCGATCGGCGGCGTACGTCTATTCGACAACAAGCAACCGCGGCGACCATGCAGGCGACCGACGGACAAGGGGAGGAACGGACATCATGACGGCATTGTTCGACAGCTATCCGACGCGGCGGCGCTTCCTGGCCGGTACGGCGGCGCTCGGCGGCCTGGGTCTTGCCGGCGTGCGCCCGGCCTTCGCCGAGGTCGATTGGCGCAAGTTCGCGGGCACCAAGATCGAGGTCAACCTGATCAAGAGCCCGCGCGGCGACACGCTGCAGCAGTATGAGAAAGAATTCGAGGCGCTGACCGGCATCAATGTCTCGTCCGAGCAGGTGCCCGAACAGCAGCAGCGCCAGAAGACGGTGATCGAGCTGACCTCAGGCAAGCCCAGCTTCGACGTGGTCCATCTGAGCTATCACGTCCAGAAGCGCCAGTTCGAAAAGGGCAAATGGCTGGCCGATCTGTCCGGCTACATGAAGGATCCGGCCCTGACCGACCCGTCGCTGGTCGAGAGCGATTTCGCCGAGGCCGGGCTGATCTTCGCCAAGGATCCGGACGGCGTGATCCGGTCGATGCCGCTCTCGGTCGATTACTGGATCATCTATTGGAACAAGGAGCTGTTCGCCAAGAAGGGCCTAGGCTATCCGGAAACCTATGACCAGCTGGTCGCGGCAGCCGAGGCGCTGACCGATCCCAAGACCAACACCTACGGCTTCGTGGCCCGCGGCCAGAAGAACGCGAACGTGCCGGTCTGGAGCAGCCTGCTGCTGGGCTACGACACCACGACCGTCGGGCCGGACAGCAAGCTCTTGACCGACAGTCCCGAAGCGATCCAAGCCGCCGCGCTCTATCAGCGCCTGATGTCGAAATCGGCGCCGCCCGGCGTCGCCGGCTTCAACTGGGCGGAATGCCAATCGGCCTTTCTGCAGGGGCGGGTCGGCATGTGGTTCGACGGCGTGGGCTTCGCGCCGCCGCTCGAAGATCCGGACAAGTCGCGGGTGGTGGGCAAGGTCGGCTATGGCCTGATGCCTGAAGGCCCCAAGGTCCGGGCGGCGGCCACGACCGGCGACGGGATCGGTGTCACCGCCGGCAGCCCGAACAAGGAAGCGGCTTATCTCTATTGCCAATGGGCCGTATCGAAGGCGATGGGCACGCGCCTGCTGCAGGCCGGCGCGGGCGTACCGTTCCGCAATTCCGTGCTGAACGATCCCGAGGTGCGCAAGGGCGTCAAGATGCCGGCCTCCTGGGTCGATGCGGTGGCGGCCTCGGCGCCGGTCAGCCGCCTGGCGTTGCCGGTCATCGTGCCGGTAACCGAGTTCCGTGATGTCATGGGCGTGGCGCTTACCAATCTGCTGTCGGGCGGCGATCCGGCGACCGAGCTGCACCGCGCGACCGAGGAGTTCCGGCCGATTCTGGCGCGCAGCGAGGCGTCGTGAGCGATTACGGCACGACCTTGGCCGGCGCCTCCGCGGCTCCGCCCGCGGTGCCGGCAGAGGTCGCCCGTCGGCGGAGCTACTGGATCTTCATCCTGCCGGCGGTCGTGACGGTCGGGGCGGTCATTCTGTTTCCCTGGGTCTTCACGCTCTGGATGAGCCTGAACGAATGGAAGCTCGGCGAGAGCCGGCACTTCATCGGTTTCGCCAACTATCTCCGCCTGGCCGTCGACGGGCGGTTCAGGGACGCGCTCTGGCACACCCTCGTCTATACCGCGCTGTCGGTCCTGGCGCCGCTGGTGCTCGGCACGCTGGCGGCGCTCATCTTCAACGAGCGGCTGCCGCTGCGCGGCTTGCTGCGCGGCATCTTCGTCATGCCGATGATGGCGACGCCGGTCGCGGTGGCGCTGGTCTGGACCATGATGTTCAACCCGCAGCTGGGCGTGCTCAATTATCTCCTGTCGCTGGTGGGCATCGGGCCGCAGGCCTGGGTGTTCCATCCGGCCAGCGTCATCCCGTCGCTGGTCATGGTCGAGACCTGGCAATGGACGCCGCTGGTCATGTTGATCGTGCTGGGCGGGCTCGCGACCCTACCGGCGGAGCCCTATGAAAGCGCCGATATCGATGGTGCGACCGGCTGGCAGAAATTCCGCTACATTACCCTGCCGATGATCGCGCCCTTTCTGCTGCTCGCCGGCATGATCCGCACGGTCGATGCGCTGAAGAGCTTCGACATCATCTATGCCATCACCCAGGGCGGTCCCGGCACCGCGTCGGAGACGATCAACCTCTATCTCTACAGCGTCGCCTTCGCCTATTACGACGTCGGCTACGGCTCGGCGATCGCGGTCGTGTTCTTCGTGCTGATCGTGGCGCTGTCGCTCGTCCTGCTGCATCTGCGCCAGCGCAGCAAATGGAACGAGATCGGAGACGCCGGATGACTCTGCGCATCTTCCTGCGCCGTACCGGCCTGTTCTTCGCCGTTCTGGTCGCGATTTCGCCGGCGCTGATGTTCTTCGTCTGGATGCTGTCGCTCTCGCTCAAATACGAGATCGACAATGGCGCCTATCCGCCGATCCTGATCCCCGATCGCTTTGCCTGGAAGAACTATGCCCAGATCCTGGGCAGCAACAATTTCCTGGGCTTTTTCGAGAACAGTGTGCTGGTAACCGGCGGCGCGACGCTTGCGGCCTTGCTGGTCGGCGTGCCGGCCGGCTACGGCATCGCGCGCATGAAGGCGCACAGCGCCGCGGTCGTGGTCATGATCGCGCGCATGACGCCCGGCCTGTCGTTCCTGATCCCGCTGTTCCTGCTGTTCCAGTGGCTGGGCCTGATGGGCACGCTCTGGCCGCAGATCCTAATCCATCTCGTCGTGACCGTGCCGATCGTGATCTGGATCATGATCGGCTATTTCGAGACCACGCCCAAGGAACTGGAAGAGGCGGCGATCATCGACGGCGCCACGCAATGGCAGGTGTTCCGGCTGGTGGCCTTACCCATCGCGAAGCCCGGCATCGTCGTCGCCTTCATCCTGGCGCTGATCTTTTCCTGGAACAATTTTGTGTTCGGCATCGTGCTGGCGACGCGCGAGACGCGGACGCTGCCGGTTGCGGTCTACAACATGCTGTCGTTCGAGCAGGTCAGTTGGGGGCCGCTCGCCGCCGCCGCCCTGGTCGTGACCCTGCCGGTGCTGATCCTGACGGTGGTGGCCCAGCGCCAGATCGTTGCCGGCCTGACCGCGGGGGCTGTCAAGGGCGGCTGAGCGCCCGAGGCCTCTCAACAAGCGCCGAAGCGTGGCTTTCAGTCGATTTAGAAACAAACTATTGCGAACATTGGTAAAATTTTAACTTGGCCGGGGTCGCGATCGGCGCCGATCGTCACCCCGCCGAGTTATGCTTTTGTGCAGTATATCAGGGCCGCGCATCTGTTCCATCTCTTCGCCCCGGCGGCGGAGCACCGACATCTGGAGAAGGTCGGAGACTTCCAGAAGGCGGCGATCTTGCGCCGGCGTCTCGCGCTGATTGATCCACGGAGATGCCCAAAGCCGTTGTTCGATGCGAGGCGAACCGCAAGTACAATGCTGTCGCCATCGCTTTCTTTTTGGACCCCACTCGAGAAGCTCCTGTCGGCACCGCTATCCGCCTGAGCTAAGAATTTCCGCCCACGGCCGGAACCGCGTCACGCGAAACGGTTCGATCGGCAACACGGTCCGGCCTGTTGTCACCAGGTCCGCCATGATCGATCCGATGATAGGTCCGAGCTGGAAGCCGTGCGCCGAGAAGCCGAACGCATGGTAGGCCGCTTCCTCGGTGCTGCTGGGACCGAGGACCGGGATGTCGTCGGGCAAGCGGGATTCGATTCCGGACCAGGCACGGACGATCTGGGTCTCGCGCATGATCGGGAACAGGTCCGCGACCGTCCGGGCGCTGGTGATGAGCTTGCGGAAATCGACCGACGAGCGGTCATGTTCGGTATCGGGCACGCCGCGATGACCGCCGCCGATCAGCACTGTGCCGTTCGGCATCTGCTTGAAGGATAATTTGCGCTTCAGCCCGATCACGACCGGCGCCACGAATGCGGCCATGCGCGAAGTCACCATCATCATCGGTGCGATCGGCTCCAGCGGCACGGGCTCGCCCAGGGCCGCTGCGACGGCACCGGCCCAGGCACCGCCGCAATTGACCAGATGTGCGGCCTCGACCGGGCCGGCACTGGTGCCGACGTGCCAGATGCCGCGTTTGCGGACAAAGTCGGTGGCCCGGCATTCCTCGCGCAGGTCGACGCCGGCGGCGATCGCGGCGCGGCGGAACGCCATCGTGGTGTGATAGGGGCTGGCTGCGCCGTCGTCGCGTGCGATCAAACCACCGACGCAATGACGCGACAACGCCGGCAGGATCTCGAACAGCTCGTTGGGGCCGACCAGTTCCTCGTGCGCGTAGCCCAGCGCCTGGACCTCGGCCGCGCGGGCATGGAGATCGGCCATGCCGGCCTCATCCTCGGCGACGGCGATCTGGCCGCTCACTTTGAAGCCGCAATCATCACCGACCAGCGCCTCGATCTCGTGCCACATCCGCATGGAGGCGACCGACAGCGGGATCTCCGGTGTGGCACGCAGCAGCCGGCGCACGCCGCCGGCATTGACGCCCGAGGCGTGCCGGCCGGCGGTGTTCTTCTCGACCAAGACGACCTTGAGGCCGCGCCGGGCGATCTGCAGGGCGCTCGAGCAGCCCTGGATGCCGCCGCCGATGACCAGCACATCGGCAGTCATGCTCATTCGGCCGCATCCATGGCGGCGAGTTCGCCGAGCGTCACCGGCTTCAAGGGAGGCCGGATGCGATAATAGCCGATCTGTTCCGGCGGTAGGCCGAGCGCTTCGGCCATGACCTCGGTCACGGTCGGTCCGCAGAGCCGCCCCTGGCACGGGCCCATGCCGCAGCGCAGGAAGCTCTTCGCCTGGTTCGGGCCCGGGCAGCCCTGGGCCGCGACCGTGCGGACCGCACCGGCCGTGATCTCCTCACAGCGGCAGATGGTGACATCGTCGGCGGGCCGCAGGATCCCGTCCCGGGGCGCATAGAGTCGGTCGAGGAAGGGGCGGATCGCCAGATGGGCGGCCTGGCCGCGGCGATCCGCCGCCGCCAGCCGGTCGCGCGTCGCCCCGTCGATCCGGCCGAGCTGATGCAGGATCTCGAGGCCGGCGATGGCGCCGGCATGCTCGGCCGCGCGGGCGCCGCCGATGCCGGCGCCGTCGCCCGCGACCAGGATGCCGGCGATCGAGCTGTTGCCCCAGGCGTCGAGCGTCGGCCGGAAGCAGCGCACGACCGGGTCCCATTCATGGTCGAGGCCAATCGACCGGGTCATCTGCTGGGCCGGAATGACGCCTTCATGCAGTGCTACCAGCCGGGCCGCGATATGCTCCGGGCGGCCGCGGCTCTCGAAGCCGACGCCGGTTACCTGGTCGGTTCCTTCGATACGCAGTCTGGTCACGCGCTGGAACCAGGGCACACCGCTCCGGCGGATGGCCGCCCTGAGCTTCAGCCCCTTGCGAAGGTAAGACAGGCCGCCCTTCAATACCGCCGAGGGCAGCAGGGCCATGGCCGCACGCTCGTGCCGGGCGCTGGTCGTGTCGAGAATGGCAGCAAGCCTGGCGCCGGCCGCGAGACATTGCTCAGCCAGCAGGTAGAGCAGCGGGCCGGAGCCGGCGAGGACGAGCGGTTCGTCGGCCTTGAGCGCGGCTGACTTCAACAGGATCTGCACGGCCCCCGCCGTCATGACGCCCGGCAGCGTCCAGCCCGGCACTGGGACCGGCCGCTCCATGGCGCCGGTCGCAACCAAGACGGTCTTGGCCTGGTGCTGCTCCGACTGGCCAGGACGGCTCAGCCAGACCTCGCGCTCGGGCGTCACCTGCCAGACGCTGCTCTGCGGCAGATATTGGGCGCCGCTCGCACGAAACCGACGCGCCAGGTCCGCGCCATGGGCGTAGTCGGCGCCGAGTAGAGTCAGCAGGTCGGGCCGCCGTTCGGTGACATGTTCGATCCGGCGGTAGATCTGGCCGCCCGGTGCTGGTTGCTCATCGACCAGCAGCACGCGCGCGCGATGTTCCGCCAGCAGGCTCGCGGCCGCGAGGCCGGCCGGACCGGCGCCGATGACGATCGCGTCCCAGGCCGTCATGCTGCATCCCTCGCGCCGTGCTGGCGCCGGATCTTCATCCCGTCCGCGACCACGACCATGCAGGCTTGGCGGTTCGGCACGCCGTCGATTTCAACCAGGCAGTCGAAGCAGATGCCCATCATGCAGTAGGGCGCCCGCGGCCGGCCTTCGACAGGCGTGTCGCGGAACTGACCGATGCCGGCCGCCAGCAGCGCGGCGGCGACGGTCTCGCCGGTGTCGGCCGCGATGCTTCGGCCATCGAAATCGAGATGCACGGCCAAGGTCGGGGCCGGATTAAGCCGCTGAAACATGGAACCGTCCGCTGTTGAAGCTGTCGAGGGAGGGGGGAAGGGTCCCGGCTGCGATCGCCGGCGCCAAGGCCAGCGCGTGAGAGCCGGCGAGCGTCACGCCGCTGTGGCAACTGGCGGCGAAGGCGCCCGGATAACGTATAGACTGTTCGTAGATCGGAAAGCCGTCGGGGGTCATGACGCGCAGCGCGCCCCATGCCCGCACGATCTGCTTGTCGGCCAGCGCCGGGAAGGTCGCGATGCTGCGTCGGGCGATGTCCTGCATGATCGCCGGCGTCGTCGCATTGTCGAAGCCCACGTCCTCATGGCTGTCGCCGACCATGACGCTGCCCTCGGCCGTCTGACGGATGAACACGGTCGGCAGGTCGAGGAAGCGCTGCATGCGCTCCGTCACCATGATCTGGCCGCGCAGAGGATCGACCGGTACCTCAAGGCCGGCCATGGGGGCGAGCCGCCGGCTGCCGAGTCCGGCTGCGATCACCAGCTTCGGCGCGGCGAAACGTTCGGCGCCGCAAAGGACCGTGAAGGCGTTGGGTGCCGGGTCGATCCGGTCGACCGAGCGGTTCGGCAGGTAGCGTCCCCCGCGCTCGATGAACCCGGCATGAAGCGCCCGCAGCAGATAGAGCGGGCTCGCGTGGCCGTCGGCCGGGCTGAACGACGCGCCACGCACCTCCGGACCCAGGCCCGGCACCATGTCCTGGACCTCGGCCCGGTCGAGCAGCCTGGCGCCGATGCCGCCGCTCTGGTTGTGCATGCGCGTGATCATCTGGCCGCGTTCCTCCATCTCGGCCTCGCTCAGGCAGAAATGCAGGCCGCCCGGCTGGGCGAGCGCCACGTCGATGCCGGTCTCCTCGGCGAGGGTATTGGCCAGGCTCGGCCAGAGCTCGGCCGAGCGACGTGTCCAATGGGCATATTCCGGCCGGTTGTCGCCCTTGCTCTGGATCCAGACCAGACCGAAATTGCCGCGCGCGGCCCTGAACGCCTGGTCGCCCTCGTCGAGGAGTGCCGCTGCGATGCCCTCGCGCGCCAGGCCCCAGGCAATGGCGGCGCCGACCAGGCCGCCGCCGACGACGATGGCATCGAACGCGCCCGTAGGCTGGACCGGGCTCACCGGCGGCCTCCGGCGAACAGCCGATCGACGCCGTAGAGCCGGTCGAGCGTCAGCAGCACGAGCGTGGTCACGGCCATGATGACGGCGGAGACGGACGCCACCAGAGGGTCGGTGGTTTCGGCGATGTGCGAGAACAGGCGCACCGGCAGGGTCGTGGTCTGGGGTGAGGCGATGAAGATGGTCACGGTCAGCTCGTCGAAGGAAGCGATGAAGGCAAGCAGCCAGCCGCCGATGATGCCGGGCAGCAGCATCGGCACGGTCGCGCGCCGGAAGGTGGTGAAGCGCCCGGCGCCGAGCGAGACGGCGGCCCGCTCGACGTTCTGGTCGAGCCCGACGACGGCGGCGAGCAGCATGCGGGCGACATAGGGGCCGATGACGATGGCGTGGCAGGCGACGAGGCCGGCGAAGGTGCCCTGCAGCCGAACGATGGTCAGGAAGCGCAGGAAGGCCACGCCCAGCACCACGGTCGGTATCATCAGCGGCGACATGACGAAGGCGGTGAGCAACTCGCGCCCGAAGAACCGGTAGCGGCCGATGGCGAGGGCCACCGGCACCATCACCAGGGTCGCGAGCGTCGCCGAGACCAGCCCCAGCCGGATGCTGATCCAGAAACTGTCGATGAAGCCGGAATCGTCCAGGATAGCGCGAAACCAGCGCAGCGACGGGCCGTGGACCGGCAGCGACAGGTAGCCGTCCGGCGTGAAGGCCACGAGGGCGACCACGACCAGCGGCGCCAGCATGAAGGTGAGGAAGAGGGCATGGAAGGCGCCCGCGATCCACCCGATCCGGCTCATCCGAGCACCGCCGCGTAGCGCCGTTCGATGAGCCGGTTCCACAGAAGCACGATCGCCACGACCGAGACGACGAGCAGCACGGAGATCGCGGCGCCCAGCGGCCAGTCGAGTGTGGTCAGGAATTCGTCGTAGATCGCGGTCGCCACCACCTTGAGCCGCCGCCCGCCGATCAGGGCCGGCGTCGCGAACGCGCTTGCCGCGAGCGAGAACACGATGATGCTCCCGGACAGCACGCCCGGCATGACCTGTGGCAGCACGATACGGAAGAACACGGTGCGCTCGGACGCGCCGAGCGAGAGGGCCGCCCGCTCGCCCGCCGGGTCGACCTGCTGGAGGGCGGTCCAGACGGCGATGACGACGAATGGCACCAGCACATGGACCAGGGCGATGATGATGCCGGTCTCGGTGAACAGCAGCTCGACCGGCCGATCGAGCAGGCCCAGGCCCAGCAGGGCTTGGTTGATGAGGCCGCTGCGGCCGAGCAGGATGGTCCAGCCGAGCGTGCGCACCACGACCGAGATCAAGAGCGGCCCCAGGACGGCGAGCAGGCAGATCCCCCGCCAGCGTGCCGGCAGGCGCGCCAGGACCCAGGCCTCGGGCGTGCCGATCAGCGCGGCCACGGCGGTGGTGATCAGCGCGATGCGCAGCGTGCGCAGGAAGATCCGATGGAAATAGGGATCGCCCAGCACGCTTGTATAGTTGCCGGCCTGGACCGCGGGCACGATGCCTTTGGTCTGGTCGTAGAGATTGACGCTCAGCACCAGCGTCATCGCGAGCGGTACGGCCAGCAGCAGCCCGTAGAGGGCGAGGGCCGGCAGCGACAGCCAGAGCGGCGCATATCCGGGCCGGCCGGTCATGATGACGGCTCTTCCGGACCCAGCACATGCAAGGCGTCGGTCGACCAGTCGAGCCCGATCGTGGTGCCCTCTTCCGGCGCCGTCCCACCCTCGTTCTGGCGATAGATCAGGATCTGGCCCAGCTCGCAAGTCGCCTGGAACAGCCAGTGGCTGCCGAGGAAGATGCGCGAACCCAGGGCCGCATCGAGCCGACCGGTGCCGGCCGGCACCAGTCTCAGTTTTTCCGGTCGGAGCGAGCAGAGCACGGTTCCCGTACGGCCCGCGAGCTCGCCGGTGGGCACGTCGAGCGATCGGCCGGTCGAGAGTGCTACCCGGCTGGCACAGGCGACCTCGGCGTGGAACAGGTTGCTCTTGCCGAGGAAGGTCGAGGCGAAGCTGTCGGCGGGGCGCTCGTAAGCGCGCTCGGGCGTGTCGACCTGTACGATGCGGCCCGCGCGCATCACGGCGATCCGGTCGCTGAGGCCCATCGCCTCGTTCTGATCGTGGGTCACCATGATCGTGGTGATGCCGAGCTTGCGCTGCAGCCGGCGCAATTCCAACTGCATGTCCTCGCGCAGCTTGGCATCGAGGTTCGACATCGGCTCGTCGAGCAGCAGCAGCCGGGGTTCGATGACCAAAGCGCGGGCGAGTGCCACGCGCTGCTGCTGACCACCCGACAGCTGGCGCGGGTAGCGTCCGGCCAAATGGCCCAGATGCACCAGCGCCAGCGCTTCGGCGACGCGCCGCCGGCGCTCGGCCGCGGGCACCTTCCGCATCTCGAGCCCGAACGCCACGTTCTGGGCGACCGTCATATGCGGGAACAGTGCGTAGGACTGGAACACGATGCCGATGCCGCGCCGGTTGGCCGGCACCGGCATCGTGTCGATACCATCGATCACGACGCGGCCACCGGTCGGCTCCACGAAGCCCGCGATCATTTGCAGGGTCGTCGTCTTGCCGCAGCCGGACGGCCCGAGCAGCGAGACGAACTCGCCCTTCTCGACCGCAAGGTCGAGGTCGGCTACGGCCAGATAATCGCCGTAGCGACGCTCGAGCCCGCAAAGTTCCAGAAACGCCATGCTCGGCTCAGCGCTCGATCTCGCGGTTCCAGCGCTTGGTCCAGTCGTCGCGTTTCGGATTGACCTTCGACCAGTCGAAGGCAACGAGCTTCGAAACCTGCTCCGGCCCATAGGGCAGGCGGGCGGCAAGGTCGGGCGACAAGGTCACCTTCTTGTTGACCGGCCCGTTGCCGGCTGTGGCCACGAGGGTCTGGACATTGGGTGACAGCAGATAATCGACGAACGCCTGTGCTGCCGCCTCATGCGGCGCCCCGTTCACGACGCAGGCGGCGATCAAGAGGGCGGCTGCCCCCTCTTTCGGATAGACGAACTTGATCGGAAAGCCCGTATCGGCCAGCGCATTGACCCGGCCGCTGCCCCAGATGGCGACCGAGACCTCGCCGCTTTGGAACAGCTCCGACATGCGGCCGGGCGAGGATTCGAAGGCGCGAACGTTGGGCGCGATCGATTTCGCCATATAGGCGAAGCCGGGATCGATATTGTCGAGGCTGCCGCCGTTCTGGCGCGCATACATCAGCAGGGCGACCAGGCCGTAGGTATTGTCGATGCCGGGAATGGCGAGCTTGCCCTCGAACTTCTTGTCGGCAAGGTCGGCCCAACTGGTCGGCGCCGGCCAGCCGGCCTTCTCGAAGGCGCGCGCGTCATAGGCAAGGCCCGTCGCCACCACACCGGTCGCGACCGCATCGTCGCCCATCTTGGCGAGATCGTAGACGTCGGCGTAGTTCGGGCCGGGCTTGAGTTTGGCGCAGAGGCCGAGCGACTTCGCCTGGTACATCGGGCCGTCGTCGATGATCGCGACATCCAGGTCCTCGTGACCCTTCTGGGCCTGGATCTTGGCGAGCGTCTCGTTCGAATTGCCCGAGACATACTGGACCTGCACCCCGGCCGTCTTCTCGAACGGCGGAATGACCTGCTGCTTCATGATGTTTTCGTACGAGCCACCATACGACCCGACATAGAGCGTCTTGTCGTCTGCTCGGGCGGCGGGAGCCAGAAGCATGGCCAGAACGATAGGCGTCAACGACCGCAAGCTGCGCATCTGAAGGCCTCCTGTTGGGAAATCGTTTTTGATTCTCGCTTGGAGGTCAGGCTGGCAGCCCGAAATCATTCCGTCAAATATCGAATTTTCGGTATATCATTCCTGTAAGTTATGAATTTTGCAGGAGCGAAGTCTTGTCCCTGTCGCGCATGCGCCAGCTCGAGGCGTTCCACGCCGTGATGGAGAGCGGCTCAGTCACCCGGGCCGCCGAGATCCTGCAGGTATCCCAGCCGGCGATCACCAAGCTGATCCAGGCGCTTGAGTTCGAGACGGGCTTGCGCCTGTTCGACCGGGTCCGTCGTCGCCTGCAGCCGACGCGCGAGGCGCGCCGCTTCGCGACGGAGGTCGAGCGGCTGTTCCTGACGATGAACCGGATCGAGCATGTCGCGAACGAGATCCGCTCGCTCGGCACCGGCGAAATGCATGTGGCCGCAATGCCGAGCCTGGGGCTGCGGTTCCTGCCGGAGATCCTGACGGAATTTCGGCGGCAATGGCCTGGCGTCAATGTGGCGCTCACCGTCGCCTCGTCGCAGCATGTGGTCGAGATGGTGCAGGCGGGCGAGGTCGACCTGGGCTTTGCGCGGGTGGTGAGCCATTCGTCCGCCGTCGTAGCGCAGCCGCTGGCGTCGCTACCGGGAACCGTCGTCCTGCCGCGCGACCATCCGCTCGCCGCCCGCGCCGTCCTGGCGCCGGAAGACTTGCGGGATGTGCCGTTCGTCCACATGGGTCGCGAGGATCGCGCGCGCCACGTGATCGACGACCTGTTCCTGCAGCGCGGCGTGGCGCTGCAGTCGATGGTGGAGACCCATCTTGCGATGTCGGCCTGCGAGTTCGTCGCGGCCGGCGCCGGCGTGGCGGTGGTCGAGCCGGTGACGGCATCCTACTATCGCGACCGGCTGGCGGTACGGCCGATGGCCCCGGCGATCTATTTCGATATGTCGGTCGTGACCGCCCTGTCGCGGCCGGGCTCCGCGATGATCGACGCGTTCATCCGTGTCGTGCGCGAACGCCTCGACAAGATCGGGCGCGAATTCGCAGCCTAGATATAGCGATCTGCAATCATCTGCGGCCGGGATCGCAATCAGCGACGTGACCGAACACGCTGATTGCAACTGGCCCCCCGGCGCCGGTTCACGCTCATGGCAACTCGATCCGAGATCATTGCAACCAGATCGCAATCGGGGACGACCGATCCACGATCATTGCAACTGGCTGCAACGTTCCGGCTTTGTCCGCTTCTGCTACAGATCCGGGCCGTTCGTGCTATCGGGCCGCCTCACGCCTCAGCGGCCGGCAGAGCGCCGCGGACTGGTGCCGGCGGGAGTGTCATTCGAGTTGGCCGGCTCGCTGTTCGGCAGCAGTTCGTCCAGCAGTTCCGGGTGACGATCCAGCAACTTGAACAGGTTCATCACGGCGGGCATGGGGCTCGCTTGGCCGTTCTCGTAACGCGAGAAGGCATTGTGCCCGCCCCCGGTAAGCTTCGCCGCCTGCGCCTGGCTCAGTTTCAGCTTCTGGCGGACGCGGCGCAGATCTGCCTGCACGTTCGCCCTGACCAGATCCTCAAGTTGGTCGCCCGCCTCGGCATAGCGGATCGCCGAGGCCGGGTCGAAGATGATGTCGCCGCAAGCACCGCACTCGGCACCCGAAAGACCTTCGACCTCGACAGCGAGACCTTCATGCTCGATGGAGATCGTCCGGTTCTCGAACCGCGTCACGGTGCCGATACCGCAGGCGCCGCAGACGTCCTTTTCGACCGTCATGTCACTTCTCCTTGAACTGGATGACCGGCGGCCTGTCTTCGCCGAACATCGTCAGTTTGATATATGCCGTGTTCGGACCAATGCTGGTCTCGACTGCGGCGTGATAAACATCCTGCCATACCTTTGAATCCGCGTAAGTCGTCATCGACTTGTAGAAATCCTGGCGCTGCAGGCCGAGCACGACCTGCAGCATCTCCGCCGATTTCAAGCCCATGGCGCGACCGCCGTCGATCGCAGCCTTGGAAAAAGCCGCGATGCCGACGGCTGCGACCTTCGCCTGGATTCCGGCAAGTGAATAATGCGGCACGCGCTTTTCCATCCGCCTATATTACCCTTAAAGGGTATAAGTTCAAGATGGTAATATCCGGCCGGATCCTCGTCCCTGTCGCGCCGCATGGGTCGGCACGCGGCAGGCTGATGGCCGGCTTAGCGTTGTTTGGCGCCGAAACCTTGCGGTGCCGACTCAATCCTCAGCCCAATGCGTCGAGCCGACACCCAACCGTCGCGCCAAGCGCTTGATTTCAGAAATACCGTAACGCCGGAGCGATGGAGCCCGCTTTCCTTGGGCTTTGGCAGCGTCGCGGGCTGCTTTCCACGCGATGCCACGTTCGCGGCGCAAGGCACTCAGCGCCTCGCCCATCATCTGCCGCTCTTGATCGCTGAGCCCGTCGATCGCCGTCATGATGGCCATTCTCCCCAACGTCATCGAACGATACAATCCGCTCGCTTTCATGTCGTTCGCCCCGAACCCTCGTCGGGCAAGCTGTTACACAAACGAGCGTTTGTGTGACGCGGACGGCGCCGGGCGAGAGCGGGCTTAAGCCTGTCACCTATTGCGTCAGGTTTCCTATGTCTCGCAAAGGATAGCGGGCTTCGGCCAGTTGCGATGATCGCGGATCGGCAGGCGTCGATTGCGATCCCGTTGCAATGATTCTGGATCGAGTTGCCATGAGCGTGAACCGGCGCCGGGGGGCCAGTTGCAATCAGCGTGATTCCGTCACGTCGCTGATTGCGATCCCGGCCGCAGATGATTGCAGATCGCTATACCTAGAGATATTTTCTGGGACACGACCGAGCTTGATGCTTTAGGACCAATCGACATTTAGGATTCCCGAAATCCTAGATGTGTGATTCATGGAGCTCCAGATTCGACGATCTGGAGCTTTCAGATGGCCAAACGATACGAGCTTTCCGATGCGCAATGGGGGCGGA